>Ga0172371_10000273_pt1 | contig 77426 bp, 68 predicted proteins | sample Lak12m_FD_114543 | JGI IMG/M metagenome (GOLD analysis project Ga0172371, IMG submission 114543) | Freshwater microbial communities from Kabuno Bay, South-Kivu, Congo - kab_022012_12m | ecosystem: Environmental > Aquatic > Freshwater > Lake | place: Democratic Republic of the Congo: South-Kivu...
AATTGGCGGACCCACAGTGACCAGTTATCAAGAGATGATGAAAACCTACGCGCGTTTGCGCGGGTTGCGCCGCCGCTTTTTTCTGCTGCCCTACATTCCCCTTGAATTTATGGCGTTTGGCGTTGGTCTTGCCACACCCGTGCCGCGCCCCATTGCGCGGGCGCTCATCGGCGGGCTATCGCGCGATAGCGTGGTTCTACACAACAACGCCCAAGATGTATACAAACTCCCATTAATTGATTTTCAAACCGCCATGCAAGACGCGCTAACCAATTTACATCCACAGCGCGTGGAGCGAGTTTGGACGGGCGACCAAACGCAATTTAATCCATTAAAGCATGAGGGCTTCTTTATCCGTCAAAAAACAACGCCCATAAACCTCTCCCCCGTCGAGGCGCTTGCCGCAATGGAACGCTTCCACGCAAAAAAATTTCTTGTGGAAGAAAGATTAGACAACGCGCTTTTACTCCGAAAAAAAAGCGGCGGCGCGCATTGGCTGGAATATCAAATTCATCAAGACCATGATTTAATAAAGATGACCAAAATCTCTTTTTTTGCCCCGCATGGGTTATGGGGATTTTTAAGCGGGCTGGCGACTTAATCGTTCCCCAAAATCCAATCTATTAGCCCGCGTGATTTTTTAGGCTTTTCATCTTGCGGCACGCGCAACAACACAACCGTAATATTGTCATGCCCGCCGCGCTCGTTCGCTAAATTCACCAGCGCATGCGCGGCTTCGTTCAAATCTGGGCGGGCGTAAATCATATTTCCAATTTCATCATCCCAAACCAAATCCGTTAATCCATCGCTGCAAAGCAAGACCACGTCTCCGGGCGCAAGCAAAAAGCCTTGATTTTTCTCCGCTTCCTCGCGGGATTCAGAGTCGTCCACCCGCAGGCGAAAATCCACCTCAGGCAATTTTGCGCCGCCCAAGTGGCGGCGAATGACATGCTGATTAGGATGGTCGCGCATTTGCTCTTTGGTGATAACGCCCTTTTCGTAGGCTTCTTGCACCCAAGTATGGTCCACCGTTAAGCGTTGAATATTGCGCCCGCGCAGTAAATACAGGCGCGAATCGCCGACATAAGCTGTGTAAAGAGAACGGTCAATGACCCACGCGCAAGCGCAAGTTGCGCCCATGCCTCTTTGTTTTTCATCCTCTGCCGCGCGTTGAACAATAGCCGCGCTGGCGTCGTGAATGGCTTGCTCTAAAATTCTTTCCGGCTTGCGCCCTGAACTTTCCGCCACCCCTTTGGTGATGTAGCTGACCGCCAACTCCGCAGCCACTTCGCCCGCCTGATGTCCGCCAATGCCATCCGCCACAACGGCAAACACCACAGAACGCGGGTCATCTTCCGCCATTTGAAAAGAAGAGACCTCAAAACGGTCTTCATTATTCTTACCGGACATTCCGGCGTCGCTGAGCGCGGCAATGTGAAGGTGGGGAAATTTAGCGCGAATCATTCTTCAATAGATAAAAGTGTGACGGTTGGGCTGGGCGCTTCCGGCGGGTTCTGTAAGGTGAAGCGATAGGTCAATTGCCCAAAGTGTATCACGTCCCCGTGCTTCAAGCGAACGCCCTCGCGGGAAACCGCGTCATAATTAACCCACGTCCCCGCCAGAGAAGCGTTATCCGCCAAAATAAATTCGCCGTCTTCGGAGGGGCGCAAACGCGCATGAAGCGGAGAAATAGACGGGTCGTCTAAAATTTGCGCGGCTTGCACGGGGTCTGCGCCAAAGAGCATTTCTTGGTCTAGCAAGATAATGGGGGAAACCGGGGCAGGCTGCCCGTCCGGCGCAAGGCGTATCAAAAACGCCCGCGCCTCTTGTTTTGGAATTACGCGCGCCACCGCTTTCGTTTTGACGTTTTTTGTCGCTGCGGGCGGTTGTGTTAAAGGGTCGGAGTGGATGCGGCGCGCATTTTGCGCGGCGCGCAGCGAAGGCAACCTGCCGCCCATTAAAGCCAGAAAAAGAATCAACCCCGCCAGAGCAATTGCGCCAAAGGTGAGTTGCATTCGATATTTTGACAGCAACCCCAACCCGCCGCTAAGCGGCTTTACCACCGTCACCGCCACCGGCACCGATAGGCTAACGCTTTGCAAGCCAAGCGTATCCACCGCCTCTACCATCATTTGATGTTCGCCGCTTTTTTCGTAAGAGCTAATATCCCATGTAAAAACATCAAATGGCTCGCTGGTGTTTTCGTCCATGATGACGTTATCTATGTAGAGGGTGGAGCGCGTCAGCGGGCGCGGATGCCCGTCTGGAAATTCCACAATGATGCGAACTTCCTGCGCGGCGGGTTGCAACGCCGCAAGATTAAACGGGTCTTCTTCGGACGGGCGGCGGACGATGTTCAAATCATTGGTGAGCGCAAAAGGTTTAGGCGGTTGCACGTCCACATTAAACGTTTGCGCGGCGGATTCTAATGCGCCATTGGAGAAGGAAACTTTTGCGGCGAGCGTATGTTCGCCGCCCGCTTTAATGCGCGAGGAATATTGAATGACATACACGCGGCGCAGCGCGGCGAAGTAAACTTCCGGGTCGGGGAAGCGTTCTATGCCGGAAAAATAGAACATTGCGCCGCCAGTTTGCGCGGCAAGGTCATTGAAGGCAAGGGCGCTAGGCGACTGAAAGGCAGTCGCTGCGTCTATAAACCAAACAAAAATGCGGATGTTCTGCGACTGTGCGCGCTGTTTGAGCGGCTCTAACGCGGCAGACAAGTTGAAATCATCCATGCGCGGGGTGATGAAGAGGATGGCGCGCTTCATGCCGAGGCGCGGCGTTTGCGCGGAGACCGTATCCAGCGCGATGGAAAGGGAAAGCAGATTGGGAGTGGAGGCGCGAAAATCTGGTTTGAAGCCGCCCAGCCCGACGACAAAATCTGCGGCGCTGGCGTGGTTAATCACCGCCCCCGCCTGACTGACCAAACTAAAATCATCGGGCTGGTCGGCGGGGAGTTTGGACGCCCAATCCGCGAGAATTTGAGCGGCGCGTTCAAAGCGCGAGAAGTTGGTTTCATCGCGCGCGTCCAGCGGCTGTCCCTGATTGACGGCTATGGCTACTTGTAGCGGGATGAGAGTTTCGGTCAGCGCGTCTAAGGGCAACGGCGCGTTATCTTCGTAGAGGGTGACGGCGTTGGGTTTTAATCCCGAAACAAAAATGCCCCGCGAGTCAAACACATCCAACAAGACGGAATTGTTTGGGAAAGCGGAAAGGTCGGCGGGATAGAGCGCCGCATAAGCAAGGTTTTGCTGGCGCGCCGAGGCATTGCCCACCGCTCCGAATAAAACGCAGAACGATAAAAAGAATAGGAAGAACTTACGCATTCGCCTCAAAGATGACGGGGCTTTGGGGTTGAGGAGCGGCAAGGCGCATATAAGTCAGCGCCCAAACTGTTTGAATATAAGCGGTTAGAACTCCGTTGAGGAAAATAAAAATAGGGAGATAGACCGCGCAACAAGCCACGCTGACCCACACTGCCGCCATTTGTTGCGAAATTGCCCCAAAAATAAACGGCAACACCGCCAAAATAATTGGAATGGCAATTACAAGCCCGATGATGAAACTTCCCATGCCTAAAATAAGCGCCATTATCAGCATCACGGCGGCGTTGTCTTTACTCACCTGCCAACCGCGCTTAAAGCCGTCCATCATGCTTAAATCTTCCAGAACAATGGCGGCGTTGGCTTGCTCTACAACAACTTGGAGGGCAATGCTAATTGGAACTAAAACACAGAGCAACGGAATGAGGCACAAGAACCCCACGCCTGCGGTCAAAACTCCAATGAGAACCAGAGGCATGAGAATGAGAAAAAACGCCAGACCAATGAGAAAAGACAGCCCAAACACGCGCCAGAAGTAGGGCAAACTCTCCGAGAATAATTCTCCAAACGACATTTTCTCCACGCCGTCTTCGGCTTTGCGCGCCCCTTTGATGAGCGCGATTCGCCCAAGAAAGCCAAGCGCGAAAAACGCCAAAGCCAACAAAACGATGACCAACGCAATCAACGCGAGTATCCACCCATTGTCTTGCATCCAGTTTAGCGCCTGTTCCATTTGATTGGTAAAGCCCTGCGGGTCGCCGCCGCCCTCAAAACCAGAGCCGCCGCTACCGCCGCCGTTGCCTCCGCTATTGCCGCCGCTTCCCCCACGAGAACAGCTAGCAAGAATGCCAAAAATCCACAGGACTTTATGCTTCCAAATGATTTGTCCCGCGCGGGTGAGAGTTTCGCCAAAGTTGAAGTTCATGGAGTCTCCGAAGGTTGGAACGTTAGAACGGTGGAACGTTAGAACGTTGGAGCGTTGGAAAGTTAAGAGGTTAGAAGGTTGGGGGAAGGTTATTCCCATTCAATTGTAGCGGGCGGCTTGCTGGTAATATCATACACTACTCGATTGATTCCTTCCACCTCGTTCACAATGCGGTTAGAAACCTTCACCAACAAGTCGTAAGGCAGGCGCGCCCAATCGGCAGTCATAAAATCTTCCGTACTTACTACGCGAATTGCGGCTGCTTCTTGATAGGTGCGCTGGTCGCCCATTACGCCCACCGATTTAACCGGCAATAAAACTACAAACGCCTGCGAGGCTTTGCCGCCCTTCCCTAAAAACCCCGCTTTGATTAATTCTTCCTGCAAGATGAAATCGGCGGCGCGGAGTTTTGCCACCCGCTGCGGAGTCACCTCCCCCAGACAACGCACGGTCAAACCCGGACCGGGGAAAGGCTGCCGCCAAACGAGGTTTTCTCCCAGCCCTAGCGCTTCTCCCACCAAACGCACTTCGTCTTTGAACAGGTAGCGCAGCGGCTCCACCAATTCAAATTGCATATCTTTTGGCAAGCCGCCCACGTTATGATGGGTTTTAATTTTCGCCGCTTTGTTTCTATCCGGCGCGGAAGATTCCACCACGTCCGGGTAAATTGTGCCTTGCACCAAAAATTTGGGCTGTCCCAATTCTTTGGCATGTTTTTCAAAAAGGCGAATAAATTTTTCGCCGACAATTTTTCGTTTTTCTTCCGGCTCGGTCACGCCGCGCAAGGCGGAGAAAAATTCCGCGCTTGAGTCAATGGAGATTAACTCCGCGCCCAGCCCGCCGCGAAACGCCGAGACGACTTCCTCGCCTTCGCGGTGACGCATAAGACCCGTATCCACAAACATGCAGACGAGCTGGTCGCCAATTGCCTTGTGAACCAGCGCCGCCGCAACGGAAGAATCTACGCCGCCAGAGACAGCCGCCAGCACGCGCGCGCCGCCCACCTGCGCCTGAATGCGCCGCACGCTTTCTTCAATAATGGAAGCGGGCGTCCAATTTGGGGTTGCGCCGCAAATATCCAACACAAAATGGCGCAGCAACTCCGCGCCGTTCGGGGTGTGATTCACTTCTGGATGAAACTGCACCGCGTAATATTTTCGCTTAATGTCGCCCATCGCCGCGTAGGGGCTGTTGTCGCTTTGCGCCAATGCCACAAAGCCCGGCGGCATCTTGGTGACTTTATCGCCATGAGACATCCAAACGTTAGAGAGGCGCTCCGTGAGCGGGTTAGGCTTGAGCGTATGAATCTCGGCAAGCCCGTACTCGCGCTGCGCCGCAGAATCCACTTGCCCGCCCAGCGCGTAAGTGAGCGCCTGCATTCCATAGCAAATTCCCAAAATTGGCAAGCCAGACTCTAAAATAAATTTTTGAATGTAAGGCGCGCCTTCCTCATATACAGATTTTGGACCGCCAGAGAGAATAAAGCCTTTGGGTTGAATGGAAAGAATTTTTTCCTGCGGCGCATCCCAGGGGAAGAGCTCGCAGTAAACATTTGCCTCGCGCACGCGGCGCGCAATAATTTGGGCATACTGAGAACCGAAATCGAGAATGGCAATGGAAGAGGGCATAGGGGTTAAGAGGTTGGAAGGTTGGAAAGTTTGAACGTTGGAACGTTGGAAGGTTGGAACGTTAATTGATAAAGGTGATTTTGTTTTCGTCCAGCGAGGCAATGCGCGCCAAAGATTCTACCGGCACGCCCAGCGGCGTTAAAGCCGCGCGCCCGCCCTCAAACTCTTTTTCAATTAATGCGCCAATGCCGACAATCTTCGCGCCAGAGGCTTCCGCCAGCCGCACCAACCCCATGATAGTTGCGCCGGTGGCGAGAAAGTCGTCAATAATTAAAACTTTTTCGCCATTGGCAAGATACTCCGGCGAGACAATTAACTCCACCATGCGCCCTTTGGTGTGAGAAGGCGCAAGCGTTAGATACACTTGGTCTGGCATGGTAATGGGTTTGCTTTTGCGAGCATACACCACCGGCAGCCCAAGATGCACGCCCGTCGTTAATGCCGGAGCAATGCCGGAAATTTCCGCCGTTAAGATTTTGGTTGCGCCCACAGAAGCAAAGCGCCGCGCAAACTCGCGTCCGCAAGCATCCATCAACGCCGGGTCCACCTGATGATTCACAAAGCCATCCACTTTCAAAATACCCCCGCCCAAAACGCGCCCGTCTTTCAAAATCCGTTCTTTCAATTGTTGCATATTTCTCTCCATCTCATTGGAAATTTTTTTTATTGTACATCACAAAACAGAAAAATCTCTGTGTTAGAATCTTTTGAATGAAAGCATTATGGTTAGCCTCTAACTCGCCGCGCCGCAGACAATTATTGGCGCTGGGAAAAATTGAATTTCACGCAGCGGGCGCGGATGTGGACGAATCTGCCCGCGCAGGAGAATCGGCGGGCGAATATGTCTCTCGCCTAGCGGAAGAAAAAGCGCGCGCGCTTGCGCCGCGCTCCCCTCACAACGCCTTGCTCATTGGCTCGGACACCACCGTTGTTTTAGAAAACGCCCTGCTGGGCAAGCCTGCTAACGCGGCGGAGGCAGAGCGAATGCTCAAAGCCCTACGCGGGCGAACGCACCAAGTGTATACCGGCTTGGCTGTCTATGACGCGCAAAGCGACACGCTGCATAGCGAGCTCTGCGTTACGGACGTTCCCATGCGGGCTTACACGGATGATGAAATTTCCGCGTACATTCAAACCGGCGACCCGCTCGATAAGGCGGGCGCGTATGCCATTCAACACCCGCAATTTAATCCAGTGGAATCTATGCGCGGATGTTACGCCGGGGTGATGGGCTTGCCGCTTTGCCATCTTGCGCGCGCGCTCCACAAAGCGGACCTTCGCTTTGAAGTGGATATTGCCCGCGCCTGTCAAGACTTTTTAGAATATGAATGTCCGGTTGCCGAAGAAATTCTCAAAGGAAAAGAATGAAAGTTTTAAGACTGATACATTTAACTTTACTGTTTGCGCTGACGCTCTCGGCGTGCGGCGCAGCGCCTGCCACCCAAACCAACGGAACGCCATCCGCGCCCATCATTAAGAATCCATTCGCGCAAGACACGCCCACGCCGCTGCCCACCGCGCAGGCGCGCATTACGCCCGCGCCAGACGCGCAAGCCAGCGCAAATCAATACCTTGCCGCGCTGCAAAATGACGACTACGAGAGTATGTACGCGCTGTTAACGCAAACCAGCCAAGCCGCCGTTTCTTTGGAGCAATTTAGCAAGCGCTACGCAGACGCGCTCAACGCCATGAGCGCGGGCAGTTTTGAATATCTGATTCAATCCGCACAAGTCAGCCCGGCGTATTCAGAGGTGGCGTACCAAGTCATCTATCACACCGCGCTGGCGGGCGATATTCAACGCAGCATTCTCATGCGCTTGAACAACGAAAACGGCGCGTGGAAAGTCGTTTGGGATGACGCGCTGATTCTGCCGGAGTTAGCGGGCGGCAACCAATTGGCAATGGAATACTCCACGCCCGCGCGCGGCAACATCTACGACCGCAACGGCAAGCCCATTGTCGCCCAGTCCGATGCGTTTGCCTTTGGCATTCAAACGGAGCAAATTAACTACGAGACGATTAACACGCTCACCAATGAGCTGGGCAAACTCTGCGGCTACGACCCGCAATATATCAATGACCGTATTGAAGCGCTGGGCGCGGGTTGGTATCTGCCCATGTGCGAAGGCACACGCGAGGAAGCCACGCGGCTGCTTTCCATCAATCCGGGCGGGTTGGTCATTTCCAATTACAACTCGCGCTACTACTTTGAGACCGGGCTTGCGCCGCAGGCTGTCGGCTACACCCTCTCCATTCCGCCGGAAGATGTAAATGAATATCGGCGGCGCGGCTACGATGGCAGCGAAAAGGTCGGGCGGGCGGGCATAGAGCTCTGGGCGGAGGAATATCTGGCGGGCAAGCACGGCGGCATTCTGCGGGTTGTCTCGCCGCAGGGGCAAATTGTCGCCACGTTGGGGCAAAGCGCCCCGCAGCCCGCAGACGAGGTCTATCTCACGATTGATGAAAACATGCAGTATTACGCGCAGAAATCCATCGAATATTTTCGCGGGGCAGTGGTAGTCATCGAAGTAAAAACCGGCAGAATTTTGGCGCTTGCCTCCGCGCCGGACTTTGACCCAAATCTTTTTGAGCCAAGCAACCCCAACAACCCCAGCGGTTTACCCGACCTGCTCAACAATGGAACGCAACCGCTCTTGAACCGCGCCACGCAAGGACAATACCCGCTCGGCTCGGCGTTCAAGACCATTACCATGGCGGCGGCGCTGGAGAGCGGGCTGTATCTAAAAGACACCACCTACGACTGCCAATATGAATTCAAAGAACTGCCAGACCGCGTGTTATACGACTGGACGTATGAACACTGCCAGCAAGCCCTTGCGGCGGGGAAGTTCTGCGAAGACTCTTCCACGCGCCCCTCTGGTTTGCTCACTTTGCAAGAAGGACTCATGCGTTCCTGCAATCCCTACTTCTGGCACATTGGACTAGATTTATACAGCTTTGACCGTCAAGCCGATATTGCCAAAATGGCGCGCGCGTTTGGATTAGGCGCGCCCACCGGCATTGAACAAATTGCTGAAGCGGCGGGACAAATCAACGACCCGGTAACGCCCGTTGATTCTGTCAATCAAGCCATTGGGCAAGGCGATATGCTCGTCACGCCGCTGCAAGTGGCAACTTTTATGGCAGCCATCGCCAACGGCGGCACGCTCTACCGCCCGCAAATTGTGGAAAAAATTCAACCGATAGAAGGCGCGCCAAAATTGACCTTTACGCCCGAAGCGCGCGGAACGCTGCCCGTGCGCGCGGAGAATCTTCAAATCATGCGCGAAGCGCTCTTCATGGTGACTCAAAATTCAAAAGGAACGGCGCGCCTCAACATACGGGGAATGCAGTTCGACGTGGCGGGCAAAACCGGCACCGCAGAGTCGGGCAACGGCAAATCGCACGCATGGTTCACCGGCTTCACCGATAACGAAACCGATACCACCCTGCCAGATATTGCCATCGCCGTCATTGTAGAAAACATCGGCGAAGGCTCGGAATACGCCGTGCCAATCTTCCGCGCTATGGTGGAGACGTATTACTACGGCAGCCCGCAGCGCCGCTTCTATGATTTTGGTCCCATCGGCGAGCCGCCCTACACGCCCACGCCGTAAGTCTCCATTGTCAAGGTGAACATGCAAACTCACGGACTCATCATCAAAGCGCAATCTGGTTTCTTCACCGTAGAAACGGACGCGGGGCTGGTTGTTTGTCAGTTGCGCGGAAAATTAAAGAAGGGACGCGCCACCGGCGATTTAGCCGCGCTAGGCGACCAAGTGGAAATCACTCTATTGGAAGACGGCAGCGGAGCGATTGAATCCATTGCGGAACGCCAGCGCGCCATTGTGCGCCTTGACCCGCGCCCGCAAGGCGAGTACCGTCAAATTTTGCTCGCCAACGCCGACCAAGCCCTCTTTGTGTTTGCCTGCGCCAATCCCAGCCCAAAGATGAGAATGCTAGACCGTTTTTTAGCGGTGACAGAAAAGCAATCGATTCCTGCTGTCATTGTCGCAAATAAAATTGACTTGGCGGAAAACGCGCGCGAGTTATTTTCTCTCTACGAAGAAATTGGGTATCGCGTTATTTACACATCCGCTCAAAGCGGCGCGGGGTTGGAGGAGTTGAAGTCGCAATTACAAAACAAACTCAGCGCGCTGGCGGGTCCAAGCGGGGTAGGAAAATCTAGCCTATTAAATGCAATTCAACCCGGCTTAGGGTTGGCGGTGAACGACATCAGCGCGGCGGTTAATAAAGGGCGGCACACCACCGTGACGCGGCAATTGTTTCCACTGGAAGGCGGCGGCTATGTGGCAGATACGCCCGGCTGGAAAAGCCTGGCGCTATGGGATACTGAAGCCGCAGAGATTGACGCATACTTTCCCGAATTGCGCGAGATTGTTTCGCAATGTCAATTCAGCGATTGCTCGCACATCCATGAACCCGGCTGCGCGGTGTTGAAAGCGCTGAAAGAAAATAAAATTCATCCGCAGCGTTATGATTCCTATTTAAGATTGCGCGCCGGACAAACATAATATTTGCATAAGACTTATTGATAGTCGCTGCATTCTGCTGTATAAATAAAGTAGATTCATTCAAAGGAGAAAAAAATGGCAACGATTACAGATATTCAAGGAATTGGCGAAGCGTTTGCAAAAAAATTGCGCGCCGCAAATGTATTCACCACCGAGGGGTTGCTCAAATTAGGCGCTACGCCGCAAGGACGCAAAGACCTTGCAAAGGCAACTGGTTTTACTCCCAAGCAAATTTTGCAATGGGTCAATCACGCGGATTTATATCGCATCAGCGGCATTGGCGCGCAATACGCCGACTTGCTGGAAGCCGCAGGCGTGGATACGGTGATGGAACTCAAAAACCGCAAAGCGCAAGCCCTGTTGGACGCGATGCTTTCAATCAACGCGAAAAAGAATCTCGTCAACAAAACGCCGGGGCTCTCGCAAGTGGAAGGCTGGATTAAAGCAGCCAAAACGCTCAAACGCGCCGTAGAATACTAGGCAAAAAAAAGTCCGACTTCGCATGAAGTCGGACTTTTTTATTTACCCAACGTACTCGCACCAAGCCTCATATTTGGCGACCTTGCCGCGAATCGCGTCATGGTACACCGCTTGAATTTTGCTCGTGACAGGTCCCGTAACGCCCGCGCCAATTTTTCGGAAGTCAATTTCGCTCAGCCCAATCATTTCCGCCGCCGTGCCGCAGACGAAGACCTCATCCGCAATGTAGAGCTGGTCGCGGGAGATGGGCTGCTCAATGACCTCGTAGCCTAAATCACGCGCGATGGTAAAGAGCGTGCTGCGGGTAATGCCTTCCAACACCGGCGCGGTGGACGGGGTGATGATTTTCCCTCCGCGCACAATAAAGAGATTCTCGCCGGTACATTCCGCCACATAGCCTTGCGGGTCCAGCAAAATGGCTTCATCAAAACCCAGCCGCACCGACTCGGTTTTGGCAAAAACGCTGTTCACATAATTGCCCGCCACTTTGGCTTTGGTCATCATCACATTGGGATGATGGCGCGTAAACGTGGAAATATTGGCGCGGATGCCTTTTGCGCGCGCCTCTTCGCCGAGATAGTTATTCCACTCCCAAACGGCAATGCCAAGAGACGGCTTACCGCCATCTACGTTCAAATTCCAGCCGCCGCCGTCTAGGTACATCAACGGGCGGACGTAGCAATTCTTAAACTCATTGACGCGCACCACGTCTTTGGTCGCCTGCACAATTTGTTCCACCGTCCACGGAAATTCACGAAAGCCCAGCACCAGCGCGGAATTAAACAGCCGCTGCGTATGCTCCGTTAGCCGAAAGACGGCGGGACCCTTAGGCGTGTCATAAGCGCGGATACCCTCAAATACGCCCACGCCATAATGCAGCGCGGGGGTGAGAAAATGCACAGTCGCTTTTTCAAACGGCAACATTTCGCCGTTCATCCAAATGAATTTGGATTCCATTCCCATAGTAAACGCTCCTTGTTACAAAATTTAGAATGAAGGGCAAGAGATGAAGAAAAAATTCCTCATTTTCCGTTCTTCATTTTATTGATAATTTCATCCGCCATTTGACGGGTGGAAAGTTTTCCGCCTATGTCGGCAGTGCGCGCGCCCTCCGAGATGGTTTGCTCCACCGCTGTTTCAATACTCGCCGCTTCTGCTTCGAGCTGGAAGGAATGGCGCAGCATCAATGCGGCGGAGAGAATCGTTCCGATGGGGTTGGCAACTCCCCGCCCGGCGATGTCTGGCGCAGAGCCGTGAATCGGCTCGTACAATCCCAACGTTCCTTCGCCCAAACTTGCAGAAGGCAACATACCCATTGAACCCGCCAACACGCTGGCTTCGTCCGTGAGTATATCGCCGAACATATTTTCCGTCACCATCACGTCTATTTGCGCGGGCGCGGTGATGAGCCGCATGGCGGCGGTATCCACCAACGTATGTTCCAATTCCACTTGCGGGTTTTCTTTTCCAACCTGCGTGGCAATCTGCCGCCATAAGCGCGATGATTCCAGCACGTTGGCTTTATCCACCGAGACGAGTTTTTTCTTGCGCCCTTGCGCCAACTTGAAGGCAAGTTCCATAACGCGGCGAATTTCATAATCGTAATATTCCAGCGTATCCACCGCGCGCTCGCGCCCGTCTTTGAGGTCGCGCCCTTTGGGAAAACCGAAATATAGCCCGCCCGTCAGTTCGCGCACGACGAGAATATCCACGCCGCGCAGTTTTTCTTCTTTGAGCGGCGACCATGCCAAAAGCGCGGGGTGTACTTTGACGGGGCGCAGATTGGCGAAAACCCGCAAGCCTTTTCTCAGGGCAAGCAGACCGCGCTCCGGGCGGTCTTTGGCGGCGGGGTCATCCCATTTTGGACCGCCGACAGCGCCCAGCAAAACTGAATCTGAGTCTAAACAATCGGCGAGGGTTTCATCAGTCAGCGATGAGCCGTATTTATCAATGGAACAACCGCCGATGAGTCGCTCTTGAAACGTAAACGCGTGATGGAATTTTTCGGCGACTACATCCAACACGCGCGCGGCTTCGGCTACCACTTCGGGACCGATGCCATCTCCGGGCAATAAGGTAATTTTATAATTCAAAATATTCTCCAATCCTACTGATTACTGCTTACTGACTACTGATTACTGATTACTGATTACTGCTTACTCCCTTAATGCGCCACCATCAAGCCATATTCCACCGAATCTGCCAACGCGCGCCAACTGGCTTCGATGATGTTTGTGCCTGCGCCGACTGTGCTCCATCGGCTGACGGCGTTGCGCGTGTCTATCAAAACGCGGGTGATGGCTTCTGTGCCTTTTTCTGAATCTAAAATGCGAACTTTGTAATCGGAAAGATGAAAATGCGCGAGTTGCGGGTAGTAGCCAATGAGCGCTTTTCGCAGCGCAAGGTCTAGCGCATTGACAGGACCGTTGCCTTCCGCCGCTGTATGCAGCACCTCGCCTTGTACGCGGACTTTGACCGTGGCTTCGGCGAAAATGCCGCGCTTGTCGCGGTGTTCTACATTGACGGAGAAGTCTATTAATTCAAAAGGCGCTTTGTAGCCAAATTCTTGGCGCTTGAGCATCATTGCCACGGAGGCTTCTGCCGCCTCAAAGGAAAAGCCGCGCGCTTCCAGTTCTTTAATTTCAGCCAGCACGGGCGTAACTTCCGCGCCTTCCACTTCTACGCCGTGTTCTTCCGCCTTACTGAGCAAGTTGCCGCGCCCGGATAAATCTGAAACGACCACGCGCATTTTATTCCCCACCGCTTCAGGCGAAATGTGTTGATAGGATTGCGCGGCGCGGCGCATGGCAGCCACATGCACGCCGCCCTTGTGCGCGAAGGCAGATTTTCCTACAAAGGGAAGATGTTCGTCGGGCGTAACGTTGGCTACTTCAGCGACAAAATGCGAGAGCTCATACAAACGCGGCAGGCTGTTCGGCGGCAGACAAGACAAGCCCATCTTCAATTCCAAATCTGCGATGATGGAACACAGGTTGGCGTTGCCGCAGCGTTCGCCCACGCCGTTGATTGTGCCTTGAATTTGAGTTGCGCCCAAGCGCGCGCCCGTCAGCGCGTTGATGACGGCGCATTCCGCATCGTTATGCGTGTGCATTCCAAAGGGATGTTGAACGCTCGCGTTCATGCCGCGCACAATTTCTTCCACCTCCCAGGGGAGCGTGCCGCCGTTGGTGTCGCACAATACCACGCGCTCCGCGCCGCCGCGAATGGCAGCCCGCAGAGTTTCCAGCGCGTAGGATGAATCCGCTTTGTAACCGTCAAAAAAATGTTCGGCGTCATAAATGACGCGCCTGCCCTGTGCGGCGAGATATGCCACTGACTCTTCGATGATGCGAAGATTCTCATCCGGCGTAGTCAGCAGCACATCGGTCACATGCAAGAGCCAAGTTTTGCCAAAGATGGTGCAAACTGGCGCGTGGGAATCAATGAGGGCTTTGAGGTTGGAGTCATCTTCCACCGCGCCCTTGACGCGGCAGGTGGAGCCGAAGGCGGCAATTTGCGAGCGCTTCCATTGCATATCGCGCGCGCGCTCAAAGAACTCCGCGTCTTTGGGGTTTGAACCGGGCCAGCCGCCTTCAATGAAAGCAACGCCCAGCTCGTCTAACTTTTGAGCGATGCGAATCTTATCGTTGGCGGAGAGGTTGAATCCTTCGGACTGTGTTCCGTCTCGCAGCGTGGTATCGTAAATTTGAATTTGCATATTGTTATCCGCGAATTACACGAAGCAGCGCGAAGAGTTCGTGAAAATTCGCGCCCTTTGTGGTTTATTGATTTGCCTCAAATGAGGCAATTTCTTTCTCAAATCCCATAATGTAGCCGAGTTCATCCACGCCATTGAGCAGGCAAGTTTTGCTAAACGGGTCAATGGGAAAAGAGAAAGAGCCGCCGGGGAAGGTGACGGTTTGAGCAGCGAGGTCTATCGTCAGTTCAACGCGCGGCGCTTCTTCCAGTAAATCGAAGAGCATTTGATGCGTGGCAGAATCCACCACAATGGGGATGAGTCCGTTTTTGAGCGCATTGTTACGGAAGATGTCCGCAAAGGAAGTAGAAATTACGGCGCGAACGCCCCACGAGGTCAACGCCCAGGGAGCGTGTTCGCGGCTAGACCCGCAGCCAAAGTTATCGCCCGCCAGCAGAATCTGCGCGCCCTGAGATTCGGGCTGGTTGATGATGAAATCCGCTTTGGGAGATTTATCATCGTTGTAGCGCCAGTGAAAGAAGAGCGCGTCTGCGAGACCGCTCTTATCGGTCACTTTGAGAAATTGCGCGGGGATAATCTGGTCGGTGTCAATATCATTGATGGGCAGCGACAGCGCGCGCGAGGTTAAGGTTGTAAATTGTGCCATAGGTGTAACTCCGAGTTTATATTAATTAGGGAAGCGCGTGTTTGCGGGGATTCGGCGGGCTGAAGCCCTGCCTCAGCGCGTTGAAGTCCGCTAAAGCGGACTCGATGATTATGTAACATCTTCATCTATTCTTTCGTAAATGCTAATCACTTTATTTTCATTGTGATGTTCTTTTTGTCTCGCAGCATATGCTTTAACTGTTTCCAGTGACCGTTCACCAACAGTCAATGCGCCGTAACCTGCCTGCCAGTTGAATTCCATATCGTTCCCTTTCATGTGATTGATTGAAAAAGAACTTGCGCCCTTAAACCGCTGAACGCAATCCGCCACCGAAAGTTTGGGCGGAATAGAAACTACCACATGCACATGCTCTTCGATATTTCCTGCGGCATGGATTTTGACTTCCAACTCTTTGGCTTTGTTATACAGAACGACATAAAACATTTTCTCGCGTTCACCCGTAAGAATTGGCTCGCGCTGAGCAGTCGCCCAAATCAAATGATAATGAAGCCGCCAGTAGGTCATAAAAAATCCTTTGTCTCGCGGAGTCGGCTTCAGCCGACTTCTATGTAATGAGGCAGGGCTTCAGCCCGCCGAGTCAAGGTTACGGCAAAACCGTTCTTGGGTCAGTCACCACGCCATGAATAGCGGAAGCGGCGGCAGTAATTGGACTCGCTAAAAACGTGCGCCCGCCCTTGCCTTGCCGTCCTTCAAAATTGCGATTGCTGGTAGAAACGGCAAATTGACCTTGCTTTAATTCATCGCCATTCATAGCAATGCACATGGAGCAGCCCGCCTCGCGCCACTCCGCGCCCGCCACTTTGAAGATGACGTCCAAGCCTTCTTGCTCGGCTTGCTTCTTCACCGCCTGCGAACCGGGGACAACCATCACGCGGGTGGATGAAGATACCTTGCGCCCCTTCAACATACCCGCCGCGAGTCGTAAATCTGAAATGCGCGAGTTGGTGCAAGAGCCAATGAAGACCACATCCACTTTTTGCCCCAGCAGCGCCTGACCGGGCTGCAAGCCCATGTACGTCATGGCTTTTTCAAAGGCGGCTTTTTGCGCCGCATCGCTAAATGAATCCGCCGTTGGGATTCTGCTGGTGATTTTCATGCCCATGCCGGGATTCGTGCCGTAGGTAATCATCGGCTCAAGGTCGGCGGCGTTCAGCGTAATGGACTTGTCATACGCCGCGCCTTCATCGCTCGGCAGCGTCCGCCATCTTGCCACCGCCTTGTCCCAATCCACGCCTTGCGGAACAAATTCGCGCCCATGCAGATATTCAAATGTGGTTTCGTCAGGAGCAATCATGCCCGCGCGCGCGCCGCCTTCAATGGACATATTGCAAACCGTCATGCGCTCTTCCATCGTCAAAGCGCGAATCGCCTCGCCCGTATATTCAAAGACGTGACCCGTCCCGCCGCCCACGCCAATTTTTGCAATCAGCGAGAGGATGATGTCTTTCGCAGAAACGCCCGCGCCGAGTTTTCCATCCACGCGCACTTCGCAGGTCTTGGGCTTTTTTTGCAGCAGACATTGAGTCGCCAGCACATGCTCCACTTCCGAAGTTCCAATGCCAAAAGCCAGCGCGCCAAACGCGCCATGCGTGGCGGTGTGACTATCTCCGCAGACGATGGTCATACCCGGCTGCGTGCGCCCCAGTTCGGGACCAATGACATGCACAATGCCGCGATGCGGGCTGGTCATGCCTTGCAAAGTGATTCCGAATTCCTCAGCATTCACTTCCATTTGACGGATTTGCGCGGCTGCCATTGCGTCCGTGATTGGCACGCTGACGGGAGTCGTCGGGATGGAGTGGTCCATCGTGGCGAGGGTTTTCTCTGGGCGGCGGACTTTTACCCCACGCTGACGCAGCCCGCTGAAAGCCTGCGGCGATGTCACCTCATGCACCAAGTGCAGGTCAATGTATAAAACGGCGGGCGCGCCTGCCTGCTCCGCCACAATATGCGAATCCCAAATTTTTTGAAAAAGAGTCTTTGCCATATCTTCCTTCTACTGGATACTGTTCACTGGCTACTGGTTACTGGTTACTGACCTACTGGTTACTGACCTAGGCTCTTCATCCCAACATCACGCCAAAATCATTGGCGGCTTTTTCTCCGCTTTCGGTGCGAGCAATGATGAGTTTGTTCAGCGCGTTGATGTACGCCTTTGCGCTGGCGACAATAATGTCGCTATCCGCGCCATGCCCGCCATACACGCGGATATGCTCCACCTCGCGCTGCGCGTCCATAGTCGTCTCGCCAGATTCGCTCTGCACGCGCACGGTCACTTCGCCCAGCGCGTCAATGCCTTCCGTTATCGCATGGATGTTAAATTCCAGCAGCGTGCAAGGCGCGTTCACCACCGAATCAATCGCCTTGTAGGTTGCGTCCACTGGACCCGTTCCAATGGAAACGGCGGTGTGAATCACGCCGTCTGGTCCGCGCAGGCGGATGGTGGCGGTGGGCATTCCCATTGTGCCGCAAGTGACTTGCAGCCCGTTGAGCAAATACACATCGCGCGGTTTGTAAAACTCGTCCGCTATCACCGCTTCCAAATCCAAATCGGTGATAACTTTTTTGCGGTCTGCCAATTCTTTGAAGCGCGCAAAGGCTTTATCCAATTCCACATCGTCCAGCGAATGCCCCATCTCCGCGAGGCGGTTACGCAGCGCGGCGCGCCCCGAATGTTTGCCCAGCACCAACTTGGTTTGATTCACGCCCACATCTTCCGGGCGCATAATTTCATAAGTGGATTGGTTCTTCAACATGCCATCTTGATGAATGCCCGCCTCGTGAGCAAAAGCGTTTGCGCCCACAATGGCTTTATTGGGCTGCACCACCATGCCCGTATAGTTGCTGACGAGTTTACTAATGCGCGCAATTTGGCGGGTATCAATGCCGGTTTCCAAACCAAAGACCGGGTGGCGCGTCTTCAACGCCATCGTCACTTCTTCCAGCGAGGTATTGCCCGCGCGCTCGCCAATTCCATTAATCGTCACTTCGGCTTGACGCGCGCCCGCGCGAATGCCCGCCAGCGTGTTGGCGGTGGCAAGCCCTAAATCATCGTGGCAATGCACCGACACGGTGATGTTCTCATTCATGCCCGGCGTGTTTTCAAGGATGCCGTGAATCAACGCATAAAATTCTTCGGGCGTGGTGTAGCCCACCGTGTCGGGGATGTTCAGCGTAGTGGCTCCGGCTTTAATCGCCTCGCCCAACACAAGATAAAGAAATTGCGGGTCAGAGCGCCCCGCGTCTTCGGGAGAAAATTCCACATCGGCGCACAAGGAGCGGGCGTAAGTCACCATCTCGCTGACGCGCTGCACAACTTCTTCCGGGTCCATCTTCAACTTGTGTTTCATGTGAATCGGCGAAGTGGCAAGGAAGGTATGAATGCGCGGATTCTTTGCGCCTTTCACCGCCTCCCATGCCTTATCAATATCCGATTTATTTGCCCGCGCCAGTCCTGCGATGGTTGGAACTTTCGCTTCGGGGTCGGGCGAATTTCCGACTTCGTTGGCGATTCTTCTCACCGCCTCTAAATCATCCGGCGAAGCGGCGGGAAAGCCCGCCTCAATCACATCCACGCCCAAACGGGCGAGATTGTGCGCCACCTCAATTTTTTCCGCCGAAGTCATCGTAGCGCCGGGCGATTGTTCGCCATCGCGTAAGGTCGTATCAAAAATCTTTACATAATTTTTCATATAGTTTCCTAGTCTTCTAGTCTTCTAGTCTTCTGGTCTTCTAGTCTTCTAGTCAACTAGCGGACTAGTGACTAGCCAACTAGCCAACTATTTCTTCCAATTCTCCGGTCTTAATGCGCGCACGGCTGCGCCTGCCTGCCACATCTCCGAGTCGCGGATGGCGGCGAGTTCCTTCTCTAACTGCTGACGATAATCGGGGCGGCTGTTGGCTTCCAATGTAATGCGCGCTTCGTTACCGCTCACCACGCTTTGATATAAATCCACAAAGACGGGCGCTACCGCATCGCGGAATTTATTCTTCCAATCTAACGCGCCGCGTTGAGCGGTAGTGGAGCAGTTTGCGTACATCCAATCCATGCCCTTCTCGCCCACCAAACGGATGAGGGATTGAGTCAACTCCTCCACCGTTTCGTTAAAGGCTTCGCTAGGGCTGTGACCATGCTTGCGAAGTTCGTTGTACTGCGCTTCCATTACGCCCGCCAACGCGCCCATTAAAATTCCGCGCTCGCCGGTTAAATCTGAATGGACTTCTTTTTCAAAAGTAGTGGGGAAGAGATAGCCCGCGCCGATGGCAATGCCCAGCGCAATGGCGCGTTCTTCCGCGCGTCCGGTGGCATCTTGATGCACGGCATAACTGGCATTAATGCCGCTGCCTTCCAAAAAGTTGCGGCGCACGCTTGTGCCAGAGCCTTTGGGCGCAACCAGAGCCACGTCCACATGCGGGGGCGGGATGACGCCGGTGTCGTCTTTGAAGGTGACGGAGAAGCCATGCGAGAAGTAGAGCATGTCGCCTTCATTCAGACATTCGATGACCTTGCTCCACTGGCTGCGCTGACCCGCGTCCGAAAGCAGATATTGAATCACCGTGCCGCGCTCCGCCGCTTCTTCCACGCTAAAGAGAGTCTTGCCCGGCTCCCAGCCATCGGCTAGGGCTTTATCCCAATTGGGCGTGCCTTCGCGCTGCCCCACAATGACTTTGATGCCATTGTCGCGCATGTTCATTGCCTGCGCGGGACCTTGCACGCCGTAGCCCAGCACAGCCACGACTTCATTTTTGAGAACCTCGCGGGCTTTTTCAAGTGAAAATTCCTCGCGGGTGACTACGTTTTCTTGCGTGCCGCCAAAGTTGATTGTTGCCATTGTTTGTGTTCTCCTGTTGTTTAAGGTTTGAAAGTTGTAAGGTTTGAAGATTTGAAGGTTTTATTCATCCTTCATCCTTCATAATTCATAATTCATAATTGAATTACGGGGTCATCTCGGCGAGTTCTTCCAAGTCTTCAAAGGAGCGATTGCCGTTCACGCCCGTCACGCGGCGCACGCCGTCATTTAGCCCGCGAGTCATTGCCACTTGCCCCGTGCGAACCATCTCCACAATGCCGATGGGGCGCAGCAGTTCCATCATGCCTTCAATTTTTTCTTCCGTGCCAGTGATTTCTACAATCACGGAATCTGCCGCCACGTCCACAATGCGGGCGCGGAAAATTTCCGCCAAGCCGTTAATTTCCGCCCGACGCTCTGGCGCGGCTTTGACCTTAATCAACGCTAAGTCGCGCGCGACTGAGGGCTGGCGCGTCACATCTTGCACGTCAATCACATTCACCAGTTTGTATAAGTTGGCTTCGATTTTGTGCGCGTCTATGTCGCCGTTGGGGCAATCCACCACAACGGTCATGCGCGAGACTTCGGGCTTGTCGGTGCGCCCCACGGCAAGAGACTCTATGTTGAAGTTGCGGCGGCGAAACAAAGACGCCACGCGGTTTAGCACGCCGGGCTTGTTTTCCACTAATGCGATAAAGGTGTAGTTCATCTCAACTCTCCTAGTTCCTAATGACCTAATCCCTAGCTCTTGATTGGTCTCAATATCATTTGGTCTAGCGCCGCGCCCGCTGGCACCATGGGATACACGGCGTCTTCGCGCTCCACTTTGAATTCCAACACAACGGGTCCTTTGGTTTTGCGCGCCCATTGAATTGCGTCTGCGACTTCTTCGCGTTTGGTGACGCGGCGGGCGGGGACTCCGTGCGCGTCTGCCAGTTTGACGAAGTCAGGCGTGAGCATGTTCACGGCGGAGTAGCGCTTCTCGAAGAAGAATTCTTGCCACTGGCGCACCATGCCGAGAAAGTTATTGTTCATAATGGCAATCTTGACGTTTGCGCCTTCTTGCACGGCGGTGGTTAATTCGGCGGCGGTCATTTGAAAACCGCCATCGCCTGCAATCGTCCAAATTTCTTGGTCTTTGGCGGCGAACCATGCGCCAATGGCGGCAGGCAAGCCAAATCCCATCGTGCCTGCGCCGCCAGAAGAAAGCCAGCGGTTGGGTTTATCCAGCGCGTAATATTGCGCCGTCCACATTTGATGTTGCCCCACGTCTGTGGTGACAATTGCCCCGCCGCCGGTGGCTTTCCAAATATCGGAGACCAGATGCGCCACATAGAGTTTGCCGTCCTCCTCCCAGTTGATGATGTCGCGGCTGTTCGATTCGGATTTCCACGCGGCGATTTCTTGCTTCCATTCTTCGTGGTCGTACTCATCCACCAGCGGAATTAAATCCGTCAGCACAGATTTAAGGTTGCCCAGTAGCGGAACGTCCACCTCCACGTTTTTGTGGACTTCAGAGGGGTCAATTTCAATGTGAATTTTTTTGGCGCGCGGCGCGTATGTTTTTAGCGTGCCGGTAACGCGGTCATCAAACCTCATGCCAAAGGCGAGCAGCAAATCGGAATTTTGAATCGCCAAATTTGCGTAGGATTCGCCGTGCATTCCCATCATGCCGAGACTGAGTTCATGCGAGGCGGGGAAAGCGCCCAAGCCCAGCAGCGTGCTGGCAACCGGCGTTTGAGTCTTCACCGCAAACTGCATCAGCGCGTCTTCGGCTTTGGACATCAACACGCCATGCCCGCATAAAATGACGGGACGCCGCGCTTTCTCAATTAACTTCGCCGCCTCCGCCAACGCGGAATTGGGCGCGTGTTCCACAGGTTGATAGCCGGGCAGTTTTACGTCTTCGGGGTAAATAAATTCGGTTTGCTCTACTTGCGCGTTTTTGCAAATATCAATTAGAACGGGTCCCGGTCTGCCGCTGCGCGCAATGTAAAACGCCTCGCGCACTGTCTCGGCAATTTCATCTGCGCGGGTAACGATGTAGTTATGTTTTGTTATCGGCAGGGTAATGCCGGTCACGTCCACTTCTTGAAAAGCGTCTCCGCCGATGAGGTGAGCCGCCACTTGTCCGGTGATGAAAACCACCGGCACGGAGTCCATCATAGCGGTGGCGATGCCCGTCACCAAGTTGGTGGCGCCGGGTCCAGAGGTTGCCATGGCAACGCCCACCTTGCCCGAAGCGCGAGCGTATCCATCCGCCATGTGCGCCGCGCCCTGCTCATGCCGCACCAAAACATGATGAATAGGGTAACTCAACATCGCGTCATAAATCGGCATATTTGCCCCACCCGGATAACCGAAGACCACTTCCACGCCTTCGCGCACCACACATTCCCATAAAATTTCAGCGCCTGTTTTTTTCATAATTTTTTCATCCTTTATCCTTCATCATTCATCCTTAAGAATTGCGCCCGTATCCGCGCTGGTCACAAAATACGAATAACGCCTCAGCCATTTGGAAGTTATTTTCGGTTCAAATTTTGGCAAAGCCGCCAGCCGATTTTGAATTTCCACTTCGCTTAACTTCACGTCGAGTTTTCTCTCGTTTAAGTCAATTTGAATCACATCCCCATTTTGCAGCGCCGCAATTGGACCGCGCGCCGCCGCCTCTGGCGAAACGTGACCAATACATGCGCCGCGCGTCCCGCCGCTGAAGCGTCCATCCGTGATGAGCGCCACCTTATCGCCCAGTCCGCGCCCCATAATGGCGGAAGTTGGCGAAAGCATTTCCTGCATTCCGGGTCCACCCTTAGGTCCTTCATAGCGAATCACCACGCAGTCGCCCGCCTGAACCTTGCCCGCAAGAATGCCCGCCATCGCTTCATCCTGCGATTCAAAAATCACGGCGGGACCTTCAAACTTCATCATGGTTGCGCTCACGCCGCCCACTTTGACCGCCGCTCCATTGGGCGCAAGGTTGCCAAACAAAATGGACAAGCCGCCGTGTTTGGAATGCGCGTTTTCGTATTTGCGAATCACTTCCTCGTCTTTAATTTCGCAGCCTTGAATCGATTCGCCTAACGTTTTCCCCGTCACGGTGATTCTGTCCAAATGCAGCATTCCCGTTCCGCGCTGAACTTCGTTCAAAATTGCGGGAATGCCGCCCGCGCGATGAACGTCTTCCATGTGCCACTTCCCCGCTGGGCTAACTTTGCAAATGTGCGGCACTTTGTCGGCTACGGAATTGATTCTGTCTAAGGGGTAATTCACCTGCGCCTCGTTGGCTAACGCCAGCGTATGCAGCACCGTATTAGATGAGCCGCCCATCGCCATATCCAGCGCAAAGGCATCGTCTATCGCTTCGGCGGTGAGAATGTCACGCGGCTTAATGTCGCGTTCTATCAAAGTCACAATTTGCGCGGCGGCGCGGCGAGCTAGGGTTTCGCGCTCCTCCGTCTTTGCCAGCGCAGTTCCATTGAAAGGCAGCGCCATGCCTAAGACTTCCATTAGGCAGTTCATGGAATTGGCGGTGAACATGCCAGAGCAAGAACCGCAGGAGGGGCAGGCAAATTTTTCCAAAATAGATAAACGCCGCTCGTCAATTTTCCCAGCGGAATATGCGCCCACGCCCTCAAAGACAGAAATCAGGTCAATCGTCTCGCCCTCTGGCGTTTTGCCCGCCGCCATTGGACCGCCGCTAATAAAGATGGTCGGCACGTTCACGCGCATGGACGCGAGCAACATGCCCGGCACAATCTTGTCGCAGTTGGGGATACAGACCATCGCGTCAAAGCGATGCGCCTCCACCATCGTCTCCACGCAGTCGGCGATGAGTTCGCGCGAAGGCAGCGAATATTTCATCCCCAAGTGACCCATTGCCACGCCGTCATCCACGCCAATGGTGTTGAACTCAAAGGGAACGCAGCCCGCAGCGCGCACGGCGTCCTTTACCAGTTTGCCAAATTCCTGCAAGTGAACATGACCCGGCACAACATCTACATAAGAATTGACAATGGCGACAAAGGGCTTGTTGAAGTCCTCATCTTGCAGCCCAGTGGCGCGCAGCAATGCGCGATGCGGGGCTTTTTCATATCCTTGCTTTACGATGTCTGAACGCATAATTCTCCTTGTTGGTAATTGGAGATTGGAGATTGGTCATTTCGATAATCTCTAATCCCTAGTATCTAATCTCTACCTGTAACAAAAAAGCCGCTCCGATGTGGTCGGAGCGGCTCTGTGTTTCCAGATTTACTTGATGAGTTATTTTGCTCTCACCATTGCCAGCCCAACCACAAACGAGTCCCTAATAATAAGGACCGCAAGAAGGACGACAATAAGGGAGAGCGCAAAAATTGGGTTCATGGCTGTTTCAAGTTTCGCCCGATTATAGGCAGAACGCGGATTAAGTCAAGGAAATTTATAAACCGGGCGTAAACTTATTTTCCCATTCTGTAATGGCGGCGCGGATGAACGACTTCACATCCGCGTATGGCACGTCATCTACGGTGGCAAATTTTTCCAGCCCCACCACCACCTGCAAGCCGCCCTCCGCCGATTCGGTGAGATGAATACCGCGCTGCGCGAGGGGCGAGTTTAACAAGCGCTCCTGTAAGATGAAATCAATTTGACCGACTATGCTCAAACTGGAAATTTTTTTCTTTTCCTCTTTCGCCGCAGGCGTGACGGGCGAAACTGGGGCGGCGTTGGCAACAGGATTCACCCGCGGAGCGGGAACTGCCGCAGCAGGAGAATCCACCACAGGGGCGACAGGGCGCGGCGCGGGCGGCGGAGCCGCCGACTCCAAAAAGGGACGAATCGCCGTCAGCAACTCAATGAGACGTTTTTTGCCTTCCGGCGGCAAGCCATTGCGAATGGGCGCGCCGTCCATTTCCAGCGCGTACTGCCCATTGATGGATTGCAGGCGCAGCAAGCCGGGTTGGTCTTGCGCCACAAATTGCGGCGCGGCAGGTTGGGGCAATTCCGCTTTGGCTGCGGCAATTTTTCGCTCGGCTTCTTCCATAGCGTCTTTGGCGGCGGTTTCGGCAATTTGAATCTTTTTGGCGGTGCGGTTGTTGGAATCAAAGAATCCAATAACCCAGCCAATTGCCATGCCAACTAAAAAGCCGATGATTGCGTACATTGCGGGGGTGGGCGTAAATTCCATCTTTACCTCAGGCGCTGACAGTTTGGACAAATATGCGTTCCGCGCTGACCCACTGTTAATTTTTGAATGAGCGCGCCGCAAATTTTACACGGTTTTCCATCGCGGTCATAAACGAGAAAATAGTTTTGATACCCGCCCCCGCGATAGACCCAATCTATGCTGGCGCCGTTTCTTTTGATGCCTTCCCGCAACACGGCGCGGATGGCTTTATGCAAAGCGGCGGCTTGCTCCACGCTGACCGTGTTGGAGCCTTTCTGCGGATGTAGTTTGGCAAGGTGCAGCGCCTCATCTGTGTAGATGTTTCCCAGACCGGCGAGGAAGGTTTGGTCTAACAGCAGCGGTTTCATTTGACGTTTGCGATTTTGCAGCGCTTGATACAACCACTGCGGGGTGAAGTCTTTTTCCAACGGTTCGGGACCGAGTTTGCCCAAAACGGTTTGAGGTTGGTTCGTGAGCCAGACGCGCCCGAATTTGCGCGTATCGTTAAAGGCGAGACTCTGCCCGTTGGAAAGAGTCAAAAGCAGCCTGTCATGCTTGGCGGGTTTTTCATCCGCCGCGCGCAGGAAGAGGTCGCCGCTCATGCGAAGGTGAACGAGGAGGGAGAAATCATCCAGTTGAAAGACGAGGTATTTTGCGCGGCGCGAAAGGCTCTGAATGCGCCGCCCCAAAATTTGGGCGTAGAAAATTTTTGGCGCGGGGGCGGCAAGAGTCCGCGCCCAACGCAAATGCGCCGCCGTAATGGTTTGCCCCGTCACTTTGGGCGCAAGCCCACGAACGATGGTTTCTACTTCGGGCAGTTCAGGCATGGGGTGGGAAGGTTGGAACGTTCTATTCGTTGAACATCTCTCCCACCGAGCGTCCTTCATGGGCGCGGCGGATGACCTCGCCGATGAGCGGGGCAATGGAGATGATGGTCAGTTTGTCTTTGAGGGCTTCCATTTTGTGCGGGGGAATCGGAACGGAATCGGTGGTGATGATTTGCTTGATGGGCAGCGCGCCCAGCCGCTCGGCGGCGTTGCGCGAGAGGATGGGATGAATGAAGGCGAGGTATACATCGCGCGCGCCATTGTCCTTCACCGCTTGCACGGCTTGAGCGATAGAGCCGCCGGTATCCACCTCGTCATCCACGATGATGACGTCGCAGCCCGCCACGTTGCCAATGAGCGAGAGAGCTTCGGCTTTGGCTTCATTGCCCAGCCGTCTTTTTTCCACAAAGGCGATGGGCATGTTCATTTCGGCGGCGTAGTTGCGCCCTTTTTTGGCAAAGCCTAAATCTACGGAAACGACTACGGGGTCTTTCATCACTGGGCGGAGGGTGGTGTTGATGTGTTCCACGAGCAAATGTCCGGCGGTGAGTACGTCTCCGGGGATGGAGAAGAATCCTTGAATTTGTCCGGCGTGCGGGTCAAGAGTCATGTAGCGGTCTGCTCCTGCCACTTCCAGCATATCCGCCACAAGGCGGGCGGAGATGGGGACGCGGGGCTGGTCTTTTTTATCGGAACGCCCATAGCACAGGTAGGGAATGACGGCGGTGATGCGCGAGGCGGAATCCAGCCGCAGGGTTTGGAGGGTGATGAGGAGTTCCATCAAGTTGCGATGCACAGGCGAAGACGTGGTTTGCACAACGTATACATCTTGCCCGCGCGCGCTGCCTTTTAATTTGACAAAGAGATTCTCGTTGGGGAATTCAATCACCTCGCAAGCGCTAATAGGCAAGCCGAGATAGTCCGCAATTTTTTTTCCCAATTCCTGCGTGCCAGTGCCGACGAATAATTTAATTTCGCCATAGACTTTTACCTCGTGACTGTGAGCGTGATTCATCGCGTTTCCATCTCCTTCTGTAAAACTTATTTTCTTGAAAGATAAGCAAGGTACAGCGCCACAGAGCCTGCCACCGCCGCGTTGAGCGATTCAATGTTGCCTTTCATCGGCAGGCTAAGAATGATGTCGCATTTTTTGCGGGTAAGTTCGCGCAGTCCTTCGCCTTCTGAACCCACCGCCAGCCCCAAACCGCCGCGCAAGTGACGCGAGCCAGATTCTAACGGCGCGCCATTTTGGTCCAAGCCCACCACCCAAACTTCGTTTTCTTTGAGCGCGTCTATGGTTTGAGAGAGATTCGCCCGCGCAATTCGCAAGAGCTCGCTTGCGCCGGAGGACGCATTAACAACGGCGGGAGTCACCTCCACCGAATGCGCCAAGGGGATGACCACGCCATGCGCGCCCACCGCTTCGGCGGTGCGGAGCAGCGTTCCAAAATTTTGCGGGTCTTGCAAAGAATCTAATATGAGGATGAAGGGCGCTTCGTTCTGCGCTTCGGCAGATTCCAGCATGTCGGTCAAGTCGCTGTACGGGTAGGCGCTGACTTCCGCCGCCACGCCTTGATGGTGGTCGTGGAGTTTATCCAACTTGGCGCGTGGAACTTTTTGGACGGGGATTTTTCGCGCGCGCGCCAGCGCGAGGATTTCGGCAAGTTTGCCCTGCTCCTGCGCCGAGTCGGCGACTTCCAGCGCAAAAATTTCCCTGCGGTTGGCGCGCAGGGCTTCGTAAACGGCATTGCGTGAGTAAATGTATTCTTTCATATTGAACAGCTGCGATTATAGCACGGCGGGATTAAGTTCATTGGTTTATAATTTGCGCCATGTTAAAAAATTACAAACGAAAACTCGTTTGGGGATTGGTTCTTTTATTGTTACTTACGCCGGGCGCATATTTTATTCCCGCGGTTCACAGCCGCCTTGCTTGGAGGCTGGAAGACGCGCGCGCGCGGGTTAAATATTTTCTCAACCCGCCCGATGAGGCGCTCTTTCAACCCAACGCGGGCAAGGTCTTGAATGTGCAAACTGCCGTTTTCACCGCGCGCGCGGAAATGCTGCTGACGCTGACTCCGCCCGCCACGTCCACGCCCACCCCGCCAAACACGCTCACGCCCACGCCGACTTTTGCGCCGATTCCTTCCGCCGTTAGTTTGCCCAATGTGATTTTTGTGGACCAACAAGAACGTTGGAATTATTGCGGTCCCGCCAATTTGACGATGGCGCTGAATTTTTGGGGCTGGAAGGGCAACCGCGATGACGTGGCGCGAGTCATCAAGCCCGGCTCGAACGATATGCGAAAAAGTTTTATAGACCGCGGGCTGCCTGACAAAAACGTGATGCCCTACGAGATGACGGATTTCGTCAATGAAGAAACCGAGTACCGCGCCCTTTGGCGTTACGGCGGCGACATGAATTTGCTCAAACGGCTCATTGCGGCGGGCTTTCCGGTCATTGTGGAAAAAGGCTACTACGAAGGAGACGCCAGCGGCAAGATGGGCTGGCTGGGACATTACCTCTTCACCACCGGCTATGACGATACGCGCGGCGGCTTTATTGTGCAAGACACCTGGCTGCGCGATAAAAACAAAAACCCAATTGGAAAAAATTATTTCAGCGATTACCCAACCTATCTGGAAGGCTGGCGCGCCTTCAACTACCTCTTCATGGTAATTTACCCCATCGAGCGCGAGACGGAGGTGTATGAGACGCTCGGCGCATGGGCAGATAAAGAATGGACCGACCAGCGCGCGCTGGAACTGGCGACCCAAGAGACGAGCTCCATCTCCGGCAATGATTTATTTTTTGCGTGGTTTAACAAAGGCACGAGCCATAAAGAATTAAAACAATACATAGACGCGGCTGTTGCCTACGACCAAGCCTTTTCGCTCTACGCCGCATGGGACACGCAAACCAAAGACCGCCCCTACCGCATGATGTGGTATCAAACCGGACCGTATTTTGCTTATTACTATTCCGGGCGCTATCAAGACGTGATTAACCTAGCAAACACAACGTTGAATGACACTATCTCCACGCCCACGCTGGAAGAATCGCTCATTTGGCGCGGACGGGCGTATGCCGCCATCGGTCAGACGCAACTCGCCATAGACGACTACCGCGCCGCCTTAGCGGTTCACATCAACTGGCAGCCTGCGGTCACAGCCCTACAAGATTTAGGACTTAAACCTTGAATCGGATTCTAAAATCTCCTGACTTTAGAATCACGCCAGCCAACGTCTGCAGACGTTGGACTCCGAAAGATAATTCACTATGAAACTCCTCCACTTCGCAGACGCCCATATTGATATGTCCAACTACGGCAGGCATGACCCCGAAAGCGGGCTGCCCCTGCGCGTGCTGGACTTTCTTAAATCGCTCGATACCATTGTCGAAACCGCCATCTCCGAAAAAGTGGATTTGGTCATCTTTGCGGGGGACGCCTACAAAGACCGCGCGCCCTCGCCCACCTTTCAACGCGAATGGGGCAAACGCATTATGCGCCTCTCGCAGGCGCAAATTCCCACCTTGCTGTTAATTGGCAACCATGATGTTTCTCCCTCCATTGGACGGGCGCACGCCCTGCAAGAATTTAAGACGCTGCAAGCGCCGTTCGTGCATGTTTCTGACGAGCCGGAATTTCTCGCCCCGCCGGATTTGTGGAATCTCCCCGCGCAAGTGATTGCCCTGCCCTGGGTAACGCGCTCTGGCTTAATGGCTTTCAGCGGCGAGACGGACGCGGGCGAGGCGTACCTTCACATTGAAAACATATTTGACCAATTAATACAAGGCTGGCTGGAAGAAAAATACAACCCCGCGCTGCCGCTCATCCTCACGGCGCACGCCTCGGTGGAGGGCGCAAGTTTTGGCGGCGAGCGGCTGGTGATGTTGGGCAATGACCTGGCGCTTTCGGGCAGTCTGGTGAAAAACAAAAAGTTTAACTACGTTGCGCTGGGTCATATTCACAAACCGCAGAACTTGAACGAAGGCGCGCAGCCGCCCGTCATTTATCCGGGTTCCATTGAGCGGGTGGATTTTGGCGAGGCAAAGGAAGAGCGCTTTTTTATCATGGCGGAGATTCAAGCCGGAGGCGAGACAAAAGTCGAATGGCGCAAACTGCAAACCCGTCCGTTTATAGACCGCCGCGTTGTTTTACAATCCACAGAAAATATTACGGCGGCGTTAAAATCGGCGTTGCCGTCTTCCAAACAGATGAAAGACGCCATTGTCCGCTTGGTGGTCGAATATCCGCGCGAGTGGGATACGCTGATAGATGAACCCGCGCTGCAAAAATTTACAGAGGGCGCGTTTGAATTTCATCTGGCGAAGCGCCCGCAAATGGAAGCGCGCGCGCGCCTGCCGCAGGGGCAATTGGTCAGCAGCCTTAGCCCGCTGGAATTGCTGGAACAATATTGGCTATCCGCCAAAGTGAACGAGGATACGGACGCGCTGAAACAGATGGCGCGAAAAGTGATTCAAGGCGAAGACGAGTAAAAATATTTTATGGAGGCGCTATGAAAAAAGAAAATTCCAATTACCGCTGGTTTGTTGTGGCTGTGTTCTTCTTTTTTATGTTGTTGCACCAAACGGACAAGTTGATGATTGGCTCGCTGCAAGTGAGCATTAGCAAAGACTTTAACATAGACAACACGCAATGGGGCTTGGTCAATTCCGGCGCTTTAGTTGTCGCCACCTTCCTCTACCCCATTTGGGGATATTTATACGACCGCTTCTCGCGCGTTAAGTTGCTCTCGCTGGCGTCCTTCATTTGGGGAGCGACTACTTGGATGAACGCCATTGTGCGCTCTTTTGGAGGCTTTCTCGCCACGCGCGCCTCGACGGGCATTGATGATTCTTCGTATCCGGGTTTATACACCCTCATTGCGGATTATTTCGGTCCTACACAGCGCGGAAAAATTTACGGTATTTTGCAGTTAGCGCAACCGCTGGGCTATTTACTCGGCATGATTTTGGCATTGATGGTTGCCCCCCTAATTGGCGGCTGGCGTTCCATTTTCTTCATCACCGGTTCGCTGGGGCTGGTGATTGCCCTGTTCATCTTCTTTGGCGTGCGCGAGATGCCGCGCGGGCAAGCCGAACCGGAATTTGAAAACATGGCGGAAATGCAAACCTTCCATTTTTCATGGAGCGAAGCAAAAGAAATCTTCAAAAAGAAAACCATGTGGTTTATCTTTTTGCAAGGCTTCGCGGGCGTGTTCCCGTGGAATGTCATTACCTTCTTCTTCTTTGGATATTTGGAAAAGGAACGCGGCTACGATTCAAACAGCATTCTCTTTACGATGGCGCCTGTCATCTTAATTCTCGCCTCCGGCTACTTTATCGGCGGCTTCCTGGGCGACCTGCTCTTCAAGCGCACCAACAAGGGACGCATTATCATCGCCAGCGCCGGAGTCATTTTGGGCGCGTTGTTTATGTACCTAGCGCTCACTTCGCCCATTGAAGCGCGAAATCAATTCTTTCTCTTCATGTGTCTAACCGCCGTTTTTATGCCGCTCTCCTCCGCCAATGTGATTGCCACCGTATACGACGTCACCGCGCCGGAAGTGCGCTCTACCGCGCAAGCGGTGGAATACTTCATTGAGAACTTTGGCGCGGCGGCGGCGCCCATCATCACCGGCGTTATCGCGGACGCATTTAGCTTGCAAACCGCCATTTTGCTCATCTGTACGGTGGCGTGGGCGCTGTGCTTCTTTTTCTATCTCGGCGCTATCTTCACCATTGACGAAGACACAAAACATCTCCGCGCCCAAATGGAAGAACGCGCCAAAGCCATGTAAAAAAAAGCCCTCGAAGCAATCTTCGAGGGCTTTTAATTAGCGCTACACTCAAAGCATCTTATTCTTTTTGGAGGATTTTTCCTATGAAACGCGCAGTCAGCATCAGCATTGGCTCATCCAAACGCAATAAAGCGGTAGAAGTCACTTTGCTAGGGGAACAAGTTCGCATTGAACGCATTGGCACGGACGGCGACATGGAAGCCGCCGCCCTCAAATATAAAGAACTGGACGGCACAGTGGATGCCTTTGGCGTGGGCGGCGCAGATTTAGGCGCGCTGACGGACGGCAAATGGTATCCCTTTTACTCCGTTCAACCGATGGTGCGCTACATTAAAAAAACCCCGCTGGTGGATGGCGGCGGATTAAAAAACACGCTCGAAAACAAAGCGCCCGCCTTTTTAGATTCAAACGCCGCCGCGCGCGACTACATCAACAGCCAAGGACGCAAAGCGTTGATGGTGGTCGGCGTGGATAGATGGGGACTCTCCAAAGCGCTGGTGGACTCCGGCTACGAAATGGTCTTCGGCGATTTAATGTTCGGGCTGGATATTCCCATTGCCCTGCACACCCTGAAACAAGTGAAAACGCTCGCCGCCACGCTTATGCCCATCGCCGGGCGGCTGCCCTTTGAGTGGATTTACCCCATCGGCGAAAAGCAGGAAAAACGCACGCCAAAATGGGGCAAGTATTTTCAATGGGCAACCGTCATCGCCGGAGACTTTCACTACATCAAACGTTTTATGCCGGACGATATGAGCGGCAAGGTCATTATTACCAACACCACCACCCCGCCCGACGTGGAAATGTTCCAAAAAGCGGGCGTGAAATACCTCGTCACCACCACGCCCGTGATGGACGGGCGCTCCTTTGGAACAAACATGCTGGAAGCCGCGCTGGTCGCCGTCTCTGGCAAAAACCGCAAATTGACGCATGACGAGCTCGCCGAAATGATTACCGCGCTCAACCTGCTGCCGCAAATTCAGGAGCTCAACTAACATGAACGCCATCATCACTGCCGGAGGAATTCCACAACCCGGCGAGCCGCTCTACGAGTACGCGCAAGGAAAATCCAAAGCGCTGATAGACGTAGCCGGCAAGCCGATGATTCAATGGGTGTTGAACGCGCTCGGCGGCGCAAAATCGGTAGAAAACGTCATCATCGTGGGGCTTTCCGCCGCCGATGGCTTAACCTGCGCCAAGCCCCTGCATTATGTTCCCAACCAAGGGCGCATGTTGGCAAACATCACCATCGGCGTGCAAAAATCGCTGCAACTCAACCCGCAAGAGCAGCATGTTTTCATCGTCTCGTCCGACATCCCCGCCCTCCAAGCGGAGATGGTAGATTGGCTCGCCGCAAACGCCATGCAAACCAACGCAGATATTTACTACGGCGTATGCCCGCAAGCCGTCATGGAAGCGCGTTTTCCAACCTCCAAACGCACTTACACCAAACTAAAAGACATGCAAGTCTGCGGCGCGGATATTAACATCATCCACGTTAACCAAGTGACCGTTCATCTTGAAACTTGGGAACAGCTCATCGGCAACCGTAAAAGCCCGCTCAAACAAGCGGCGGTCATTGGCTTTGATACCCTCATCCAACTCGCCCTGCGGCAGTTTACCCTGCAAGGGTTGGTAGCCCGCGCCTGTCAGCGCATTGGCATTACCGGACGCGCCATCATTTGGGATAAAGCCGAACCCTGCATGGACGTGGACAAACCGCATCAATTAGAAATTATGCGCGCCGATTTAGCAAAACAAAACGCCGTATGAATCTACGCTCTCTCCTCGAACTGGATGCCCGCCTTTCAGAAAAAACGCGCGTGGCAGAAAAGCCCGGCGCGCTGCGAAACTTTGCCATCTTCTTCGCCCACTCCGGCGACTCATGGTTTTGGGCGGCGGCTCTTATCTTGGCATGGTTTTTCAGCGCCTCGGCATGGCGGCGCTGGCAGGTTGTGGAATTTTTTGGCATTCTCGGTTTAGCAGGCGTTGTGCTTGCCGTCAAATTTCTGGTGAAAAGAAAACGCCCGCAAGGCGACTGGGGCGGAATTTATCGCAACACCGACCCGCATTCCTTCCCCTCTGGTCATGCCGCACGCGCCTTCTTAATTGCAACAGTCGCCTCGGCGCTTGCCCCCGCATGGCTGGCGCTAACCTTATGGGTTTGGGCTCCGCTCGTTGCGCTTGCCCGCGTTTCTATGGGCGTTCACTACCTTTCGGACGTTATCGCGGGCGCAATTCTTGGAACGGTCATCGCCCTCATTGGCTTGCAAATTTACCCGCCGATGGTCCTCTGGCTGGAACATTTGATTCAATTTCCGCTTTGGTAAAAAATGAAACAATTCGCATCTCCCCCCAACCCGCAAGCATTTTACGAACAAGTCTGGCAGATTGCGCGCCTCGTGCCGCGCGGAAAAGTAGCCACCTACGGGCAACTTGCAAAAATGATTCCGCCGCCCGACGGCGTGGAACTTGAAACCTACATCTCGTTCGGTCCGCTCTGGGTGGGCGGCGCAATGGCAGCCAGCCCAGATGATGTGCCTTGGCAGCGCGTAATTAACTCCAAAGGGGAAATTAGCCTGCGCGACCCGCTCAACGCTCGCCGTCAAAAATTGATGTTGGAAGACGAAGGCATCTTCTTAAACCCACGCGGACGCATTGACTTAAAAAAATATGGCTGGAAAGGCTTAGACGGCGCAACCATCCAAGAGACGCTGTTTTAGTTACCCCGCCAACTCTGCAACCAGCATATCCAAAGCCAAGTCCAATGCGACTTGGCTTGTTTTGACTTGCTCGTCAATCCGCAGCAGGCGGCGATAGATATTTTCCAACGCTTGCATGGAAAAGCGACTTGCCTGCCCGGTAGTTTTTTCCGCCACAAAGGGATGCACGCCCAGCGCGCGCGCCACGTCATCTTTTGTGCCGCGCCCGTCTAACACTTCCCGCGCTTGAATCAGTAATCGAAATTGGCGCACGACCATGCCCCATAGCGCAAACGCTTCTTCATTTTCCAGCAGGCGATGCAATAACTTTTGCGCCTTCTTGCCGTTGCCGAGCGAAAGCTCGTCCACAAAATCAAAAACGCTTTGCTGGGCGGTGACAATGCAAACCGCATCCACATCCACGCCGCGAATGGGACGCGCCCAATTGACATACGCCAGCAGTTTGGCAATTTCCATGCCTGCCTGCCGCGTATCCGTACCGACCATCTCCGCCAGTTTGGCGGCGGCGGGCGGCTCAATTTTTCCATTTTGATTTTTCGCTTCGTTAATCATCCAACCCGGCATGTCGCGCTGTTTGGGGAGCATGAACGCCTGCGTTTTCATTAACGCGGAATTTTTTGCCGCCCACTTAATCAGCCAATGCGCGTCTGTCTCTTTTTTCTTATCTTCCACATTTTCAAAAATGACTAATTTAACCGTATCCGGCGCGGCGCTGATGTAACCTTCAAACTTTTTTCGCGCCGCCGCGTCTTTGTATTTCGAGGATGGATTCGCCAAAATCACCAGCCGCTTGGATGCGAGAAAAGGCATGGCGTTGAGCGCGTTGTTAAATTCCTCGTCATTCATGGAGCGCGATTCAAAACGCGCGGTATTCATCCCCGCTGTGGTCGGGTCGCTAAAATCGGATTCAAAATCCTTAATTTTTCGCGCAATAGCAAATTCATCGTTGCCGTAAAAGAAGTAAAGCATAAATTATGAATTATGAAGGATGAAGGATGAATAAGTTCGTGATGACTCTATGAACGCCTTTGCGAATTGGGACGACTTCAACAATTTGCAGGTCGCCCATGTTTGCTTCGGTGGTGATGTGTTCTTGCAGTTTTGGTCCGAGCGGACGGGCAAGGAAGAATCCGAGGATGCCGAACAAAACCGCCAGCGGGATGAGCAGAATCCGCGCGAGGGTGGATTTTGCCCTGCCCATGACGAACCAACTCAGCCCGGCGCTCATCAGCGCGGTAGTCGCCATATTCGTTCCGCAGCCTGCGTGGATGGCGAGTCCGCTCTCGCCGCCGCGCAAACGTTCCAGCGCTTCATTTGCCGCCGCGTGAACCTCCGGCGTGGAAAAATCTCCCAGCAGAAAAAAGCCGGTTGGGTTGGAATGTCCCGCCATGCGCCCAGAATGAGTCCGCGCAAGGAGATGCAGGGTGGCGTGTTCCAGCGCGTGGTTGCGCCGCGTTGCGAGAATAAAGGGAAGGTCGAGAATCATAGGAAGATTATACCTTCTTGGTATTTAGCAGAACGGCGTCCAAAGTCTCCCGACTTTGGAGCGCAATACGAACGTCAGGAGACGTTTGACTCCGAATAAGTTTGATTCATTACAGGCGATTCGTAAATTTTTTCCAGCAGTTCCAAAAATTCGGCGGAGGGGCGCGCTTTGAGAATTTCCTTGCGCTCATCGCGGGTAAGATGATTCATCATTACATATTGCACGGCGTTCTTGCGGAATAAACGCTGCCCGTCCTCTTCGCCATAAAATTCCACGCTGCGCGCAAGATGTTGGCGGATGGTCTGCTTGACCATTTGCGGCGGAACTTGGTCGCGGTTGAGGCGCGAGAATATCCAGGGGTTAGAAATTGCGCCACGTCCGACCATGACCGCGTCCACGCCCGTGAGGCGTTTTACGCGCTCCACATCCTCTACGGTTTTCACATCGCCGCTGCCAACGACGGGAATCTTCGCCCGCGCTTTAATTTCGGCAATTGCGTCCCAATCGGCGCTGCCCGCATAACGCTGTTCTTTTGTGCGCCCGTGAATGGCAATGAGCGAGCCGCCTTCTTCTTCGACAATTCGCGCAATGAGGGAATACGTTTTACAGCGCTCCCAACCCAGCCGCATTTTGCCCGTGACCGGCACGCGCAAATGTTTGACCAGTTTGCGAAAGGCGCGCGCAATTTTAAGCGGAGTTTTCATCATGCCCACGCCCGCGCCCCTATCCGCAATAGTTTTGGCGGGGCAACCCATGTTGAGGTCTATCACGTCGGGCTGAAATTCATCTTGCATTTTGAGCGCGGCTTGCAGAATCAAATCGGGGTCGTCCCCATAAATTTGAATGGTAATGGGGCGTTCTTGCGGCGTAAAATAAGCGCGTTTCGCGGGCTGTTTAGATTTGCTTAAGATTTTTTCAACCTTAATAAATTCGGTATAGCTCATGGCAGAGCCTAACTCGCGGCAAATGGAGCGAAAGGGCCAGTCGGAGTAGCCGTCCATCGGCGCGAGGATTAAGTCGCCGTAAATGGGCAGGTCTCGAATATAAAAAGAAGGCGCGGCATTCATCAGCGGGAGTATAACAAAAAAGCCTTGCATTCTCTTTACTATTTACAACGCGCTGCTTGCCATTGCGCCAAAACGAGATTAAGATAAAAGCATGTCTAAATTAAAATTTGATTCCCGCCGCGTGGCGGTCTTTGCGGGGATTTTCGCCCTCTTTCTTTTGATGGTGGAGTTTAATACCCGTTTAGAAGAGTTGAACCGCCTCAAAGACCAGCGAGACGCGCTGCGCGCGCGCGCCACGCAATCCGCGCAAACAGAACTTGCCCTAAACACGCAGGTTGCTTACGCCCAATCTACTGCGGCGGTGGAAGAATGGGCGCGCACAGAAGGGCGCTATATTCGAGAAGGAGACCAGCCGGTCATTCCGCTTTCTCAACCGGGCAGCGAGTTGGCAGTTATTGCTTCGCCCACGCCGTTGCCTACGCCGCTGAAAAACTGGGAAGTCTGGCGGCAATTATTTTTTGATGATTAAGCAAGCGCTTTTTATATTACGACGGGAAAGTAATTTAGGCTTATACGTCCTTAGCTTAGGCGTATTAACTTGCGTGACGGCGGGCATTGCATTTTATGTATTTACACAATCCAAAGAGAAAAAAGCCGCGCGCACGTTTGGCTTTCTTATGCTCAGCATGACGGCGTGGTCTTTCTTCTATTTTTTGGAACTTACGCTGCCTACGCTGCCGCAAAAAATAGCGGCGCATAAAGCCCTGCATTTCGGCATGACCTTTTCGCCCGCGCTATGGCTGGCGTTTGCCCTGAGACATACCGCCAGCGGAGAATGGCTTGCGCTCAAACGCCGCACGCTTTGGCTGCTTGCGCCGAGCGCGCTTGCCTTTTTGCTTGGGCTGACGAATGAATGGCATCATCTCACTTGGGTTTCCATGCAAATGCCGCTCAATTCCAGCGACTTTGGCGGGCTGCAATTGGAGTACGGCGCCGCCTTTTGGGCGTACACCGTTCTCGCCTACTTATTCATTGGCGTTGGAGCGTTAATTTATCTTCATTTATTCATCCGCTTGCCCTCTTACTTTCGCAAGCGAATTAGCGCAACCTTGCTCGGCGTGTTGAGCGTGTTTGGCGTCAATGCCTTTTTTCTGTTTGCCAACCCACAGACAAAGCTAGACCCCACGCCGCTGGCGTTTTCTGTTTCCGCGCCGCTACTGGCGCTGGGCTATTTTCGCTTTGGGCTGCTAAATCTTTTCCACGTCACGACGGCGCAAATCATCGAAGACCTGCGAAACGCCATCATCTTATTGGATGATGGCAACCGTATCGCCAGTTTTAATCAAGCCGCGAGAGAATATTTCTCGCTCAACAAGCGCCACATCGGAAAATCGGTCTTTGAAGCGCTGCCCAAGATGAGCAACTTTCAAGAACATTGGGAGGAAGAAGACGCGCGCTTCAAATTTACGCAAGAGGGCTACCCAAAAAACAAATGGTACGAAGCCTCGCTCACTACGCTGCAAAAGAAGGATGGCGCGCTCATTGGGCGCGTTTTGGAAGCGCGCGACATTACTGAGCAACAAAAACTACTGGCGAGTGAAATGCGTCACTCCGCGCAAATGAGCCTGCTGCAAGAGATTAGTAAACAGGTTGCCGACAGCCTCGTTGAACAAGAAATCCTCAACCGCGCCGTCAAAGGCATTGTAGAATATTTTGGCTACGCCGAAGCCGCCATCTCCCTGCTCGCCGACACGCAGGAATTGGAAATAGCCGCCGTCACCGGCGCGCAAGATTTTGGCTACCGACCCGGCTATCTTCAAAAAATGGATGTTGGCGTCATTGGGCATACCGCCGCCCTTCGCAAAACCTATCTCTGTCCAGACGTAACGCAAGACCCTTATTACTTTTCTTCCGGCGAACATTTTGGCTCCGCCATTGGCATTCCGCTCGTTAGCGAAAAAGACCTATTGGGCGTGTTATATGTGGAAAGCGCCCGCGCCTTTGGCTTTGAAACACAGGACGTTCAAACCCTAGAAACCCTAGCGGCGCAAATTTCCGCCGCCTTGCAGCGCGCGCGACTTTATGCCGCCCTGCAAGAACACGCGCGCGCGCTATCCGCCGCGCAAACTATCACCCAAATTGTAAACTCCTCGCTTAATTTGGAAACCACCTGCTTCAGCGTCACCCAAGCGTTAAACGAATTCTTCGGCTACGCTTACATCAGCATTTACCTTGTAGAAGGGAAAGGGCTGCGCTTGAGCGGCTCGGTGGGCTACCCCAAGGAACATCAAGTAAAAAAAATAGACCTCAAGCGCGGGGTCTGCGGAAGAACCGTGCGCGAGCGCGCGGCTCAATTTGTAGAAGACGCCGCCGCCGACCCGGATTTCATCGGCACGGAAACGGAAATCGTCAGCGAAATTTGCATTCCGCTTTTTCGAGACGACAGAGTCATTGGCGTTCTTAACGTAGAAGCGCCACAACGCAACGCTCTCACCCACAAAGACATGGAAATGCTCAACATGCTGGCTGCGCCTATCGCGCTTTCCATCAGCAACGCCCAAATGCACAAAGAGATAAAACGTCTCGCCATGATGGACGCCGTCACCGAACTATTCAACCGCCGCGTTTTTGAAGAAACGCTGCAAATAGAAATAGAACGCGCCACCCGCCGCAACGACTCGCTCTCGCTGCTCATCTTTGACGTGGATTCTTTCAAAGAATACAACGACGCCTACGAACACCCCGCCGGAGACGAGCGCCTGCGCGCCATTGCAAAACTTGCCAAACACAACCTCCGCAAATATGACGTAGCCGCCCGCTACGGCGGCGATGAATTTGCCGTCATCTTGCCCAACACCAATCACAAAGGCGCAATGCGCTTTGCCAAGCGACTGCTAACCGCCGCCCAAAAAAACGCCCCGCAAGACGCAACCCACGCCAGCGTGGCGGGCTTCACGCTCAGCATTGGCGTCGCCACCTTCCCCGAACACGGCGCAACCTATCTTTCCCTGTTGCACAGCGCCGACCACGCCGAGCTGCTTGCCAAACGCGCTGGAAAAAATCAATATATCTCCGCAAACGAAATTCCCAACCGAACCCATGAACACAAGACTTGAGCTCTTCCCCATCAGCGCGCGGATTCAAAACAACCGCCTCACATTAGACGGGCAATCTTTGTCCAACTTGGCAAAAACATACGGCACGCCGCTTTACCTCTACGACCAAAGCAGCATGGATTCCGCCGCCCGCGCGTACCACGCCGCATTGCAAGAGACCTACCCGCAAACCGCCTCCATCACTTATGCGGGCAAAGCCTTCCTCTGCAAAGCCCTTGCCCAATGGACGCAAACCCACAACCTCTGGCTAGACTGCACCGGCGAAGGGGAAATTGCCATCGCGCAAGCAGGCGGCGTACCCCGCGAGCGCATCCTTGTACATGGCGTAAACAAATCCGAGCGGGATATACGCGCCGCGCTGGAATACGCCGAAACCATCGTAGTAGATAACCCGCAAGAGCTAAGCCGCATTGCGGAACTCATGCCGCAATACGCGCCGCGCCGCGCCGAGCTCTGGCTGCGGCTACTGCCGGGCGTATCCGTCCACACTCACCACGCGCACACCCAAACCGGTCACCACGAAAGCAAATTTGGCATGACGGCGCAAGAAATTCTACAAGCTGCCGCATTTTGCAAAGAACACAACCTGCCATTAACAGGGATTCACTTTCATCAAGGCTCAAACTTCCGCGACCCCAGCCCGCTCCGCGCCGCCATTGAACTAGGGCTGGACCTCGCGCAAAAAATTGGCTTTGCAAAAAACTGGCATTTCTCGCCGGGCGGCGGCTGGGGCGTAGCCTACCACGAAGACGAACTTCCGCAACCAGACCCGCGCGCCTACGTCCGCTTTATTGCCGAGCGCGTTACGCGCGGCTGCCAATTGCGCGGGCTACACCTGCCGCATCTTCACCTTGAGCCTGGGCGCAGCCTCATTGCCCGCGCAGGCGTGGCGCTGTATACAGTGGGGGCGATTAAACAGCGGGGAGAAAAAACCTGGATACTCACGGACGGCGGCATGACCGATAATCCGCGCTTCGCGCTCTACGGGGCAAAATATTCCTGCATGGCAGAATCAAACCCGCAGGGCGAATCGTTCGGCAAAATCTCCATCGCCGGACCCTACTGCGAATCGGGCGATATTATTTTAGAAGATTTAGAGATGCCCAAACTACATATCGGCGACCTGCTTGCCATTCCCGCGGCGGGCGCGTATCATTTGAGCATGTCGTCCAATTACAACGGCGCGCGAAAACCGGCGGTTGTTTTACTGCGCGGCGGCGGCGCAACCTTAATCCAACGCCGCGAAACCCTAGCAGACCTGCTAAAAAGAGATTTGGATTTTTCATGAAAATTCGTTCCATTACCTATTTTTTTAACCCCTCTTACCCCTTGAACGAAACCGCGCTGCGCCAAGCGCAGATTTTTTTTGAACGGGCAAAACCGGCTTTTGAATCCGTGGGCTACGAAGTTCAAACGCTGCGACTGGCGACTCCTTCCTTTGCAAAATTATTAAAGGACGTGAGTCAACTGCCGCGCCTCGCGCAAGAGATGGAAAAAGCGCTGCCGCAAATTGGCGCGGCATACGCCGCGCTAGGACCCGCGTTAATAGAAACGCCGCAAAGTTACGCCATCATTCCCGAAGCCCTTGCCGCCAGCGAAAATATTTTCTTTGGCGGTTTTATGGCAAACCAGCAGAGCGGCATTTCCATGCCCGCCATTCAGGCTTGCGCCAATATTATTGAACGCGCCGCAACCATCACATCGGATGGTTTTGCAAATTTACGTTTTGCGGCGCTGGCAAATGTGAAGGCAGGCGCGCCGTTCTTCCCTGCCGCGTACCACGAAGGCAACCAACCCGCTTTTGCTCTGGCGACAGAATCGGCAGACTTGGCGCTACAAGCCTTTGAAAACGCAACCTCTTTGGAAGAAGGCAGACAAAATTTAATTGCAGAAATTACAAAACACGGGCAAGCGCTTGCACGCGCAGCGCAGACGCTGATTGCAGATTCGCCTTTGTTGTTCAACGGCGTAGATTTTTCCCTCGCGCCCTTCCCCGCCGACTCTCATTCTTTGGGCGGCGCGGTGGAAGCGCTGGGCATTCCAAAAATTGGTTTGCACGGCTCGCTGGCGGCTGCCGCTCTTTTGACGGAGGCGATAGACCGCGCCGATTTTCCACATACGGGTTTTAGCGGTTTTATGCAGCCCATTCTGGAAGATGCCACGCTGGCGAAACGCGCCGCCGAAGGAACGCTAACGGTCAAAGACGCGCTGCTCTATTCGGCGGTGTGCGGCACAGGGTTGGATACTGTTCCCCTGCCGGGCGATACCCGCGCCGCTCACATTGCGCCGCTGCTGTTGGATATTTCCGCGCTGGCGCTGAGGCTCAACAAACCGCTTACGGCGCGGCTGATGCCCATTCCAAATAAAAAAGCGGGAGACGAAACAAATTTCAATTTTGCTTTTTTTGCCAACAGCAAGGTGATGAAATTGGAATCAGAAGCGCTTGCCGCTCCGCTGGCGGACGCAAAAAATTTTACGCTGCAAGAAAAAAAAACGTCTTAACGCCCGAGTCAAGCGCCCGCTCAATTGCATTATAATGTCCGCTTCGGAGGCATTTTTTCATGGAAATAACTTGGTACGGACATTCCTGTTTTAGATTGACAGAACGCAACTTTGCCACAGTGGTGACAGACCCGTTTGATTCAAAGTACGCCGGTTACGAGCCGCTCAAACTCAAAGCCGATATTGTCACCGTCAGCCATAACGCGCCCGGGCATAATTTTGCAGACGCGGTTAAAGGCGCAACGCACACGCTCAGCGGCGCGGGCGAGTTTGAAATTGGCGGCGTATTCATCACCGCCGTTCAAACAGATACTGCGGGCAAAAAGAAAGAAAAGCCTCGCAACACCGTCTATGTGTTTGATTATGACGGCATTACCGTGGCGCATCTGGGCGATTTGCAACAAATTCCAACCCAAAGTGAAATTGAAACGCTCGGCACAATAAACGTAGCGCTCATCCCCGTAGGCGGCGGCAACAGCCTCAACGCCGCCAAAGCCGCAGAGATGATTAGCATGTTAGAGCCAAATTTGGTCATTCCCATGCACTACGAAACGCCGGACTCAAAAATCAAACTAGACCCGCTGAACAAATTCATCAAAGAGATGGGGTTAAGCAAACCGGAAACGCAGCCCTCGCTCAAAGTGACGCGCTCTGGCTTGCCCGAAGAAACGCGCGTCATTGTGCTGGAATATCAAAAAGGTTAAAGCATGAACGTCAAAGTCATTATGACTTGGGACATTGCCGCAGAACGCGACCAAGAATATTTTGAATTTATCATCAGCGAATACATCCCCGGCGTGCAGCGGCTTGGCTTTCAGCCCGCCGAAGCGTGGGCGACTATTTACGGCGCATACCCGCAAATTCAAGTTGGCTTGCTTGCGCCAGACGAGGCGCACGCCCGCCGCATGTTAGCCTCGCCCGATTGGCTTGCCCTGCAAGAGCGTTTGTTTAGCTATGTAAAAAATTATTCTCATAAGGTTGTGCCTGCCCGCAATGGCTTCCAATTCTAAATTTACATCGTCCGCCTTAGAACGTTTTACGCCGTGGTTATTTTTTGCCGCGGCGTTTCAATCTCTATTGCCCGCCGCCGCGCTGGCGCTGACCCCCGCCGAAAATTTTTTTTCGGCGGCGCGGCTGGCGCTATGGGGATTTTTGCTGCTGTGCTTTTTAAGCGGGCTGTTTGCGGCGCAAACTCTTCGCCGCAAGAATCTGCCCGATGGGATGAAACTCCCCGCCCTGATTCTTTCCGCGCTGCTTTTCCTCGCCTCTGGCTTGATTCTGTTTCTCCTGCGATACGCTCAACCCGCCGCATGGCTGCCCTACTATCAACGTCTTGCGCCGCTGTTGTGGTATTTGTGGGCGGCGGGCGCGCAAGGGATAATTTTTTTTGCGGCGCTCAATTTTGGATTTCATCCACAAGCGCTTGCCGCGCTGCGCCCTGTGTACCGTTCCGCCGCGTTTGCCTTTGCCGTTTTGCTGGCAGTCTTTCTCTTTGTGGCGCTAACCAAAATTGGCGTTACGCCAGATAGCGCCTATTGGGGCGAGCCAGGCGCGCCGATACTTGGCTGGCATTTTGCGCTCTCCATCTTGATTGGGTTCGCCGCGCTACTCTCGGAAAATTTTTCCGCCGCGCGCAGAATCAACCTGCAACCCGTTCTACTTTACATTGCCGCCGTGATTCTGTGGTTGAGCGTCCCCGTCAGCGTTTTGCAAAATAGTTTTTACGCGCCCATCAGCCCGCCAACGAATATGCCGCTGCCCTATTCAGACGCGGGCTTTTACGATTACCTCGCGCAAAGTTTGCTCATTGGCGCGGATTATCTCGGCAACATTCCGCCGCGCCCGTTATATGTGACTTTTCTCGCCGCGCTGCATCTTCTTTTTGGGCAAAACTATGCCGTCCTCATCGCCGCGCAAACCTGCGTTTTGGCGCTCTTCCCCGTTTCGTTATATTTCCTTGCAAAAAAAATACACACGCCCGCCGCGGGCGTAACGGTGGCGCTCTTTGCCATCTTCCGTGAATGGACGGCGCTGTCCATCTCTTCCAGCGCGCGCGTTGCCAATTCTAAAATTTTTACCACCGACTTCCCCACCGCCCTGGCGTTAACTTGTTTTACGCTGATTGCCCTATGGTGGCTGAAACGCCGAGACGCAAAATCTACTTTGATAGCGGGCGGCGCGTTTGGGCTAACGCTGCTCTTCCGCACGCAGTCTTTATTTGTGCTATTTTCCGTTTTTGCGCTGGCGTGGTTTGTCTATGAACGCAAGTTCAAAGCTTGGTTTTTGGCGGGCGCTCTATTTGCGCTGCCGATGATTCTTGTGGTTGCGCCGTGGCTGACGCATAACTATTTGATGACGGGCAAGTTCACCTTTGACGACCCCAAACAAATGGCGGTCATTTACGGGCAATATTCATTTGACGAGAATCTTAACATCCGCGCATTTGACCCCGAAACATCCAGCGTGGGCGGGCGCATGGTATCTTTCACTTTGCAAAACCCAGGCGTGGTTGCAAACTTTGCCGCCGCTCATTTTCTCAATACGGAAATTGGCAGCCTGCTGGCGCTGCCGCTGATAGAACCTTTTAACGGGTTGTTTGAGCCGCTCAATTTATACTGGCTCACATGGAACGGCTCGCTCGGCTGGCGCAACGCCGCGCTGTTAATCTTTTATCTGGCGGTCATTGCGTTAGGGCTTGCCGCCGCATGGCGGCGCGCCGCTTGGCTGGGGCTGCTGCCTTTGGCGGTGAACGTAGGCTACGCCTTATCGAATGCGGTGGCGCGGTTTTCCAGTTGGCGCTACAACCTGCCCGTAGATTGGCTTGCCTATTTTTATTTTGCGCTCGGCGCGCTGGAACTGCTCGGCGGCGCGACCCTGCTATTGGGCGGATTCTTCGCGCCCGTTGGGATAACTCCGCAAGAGCCGCGCCCGCTCCACCTGCGGCAGATTCGCCCGCGCCATCTGATTCTTCTGGCGGGTTTGATTCTGGCAGGAGCGCTGCCGTGGCTTGCAAAGGGATACGCCGCGCCGCGCTATACCGCGCATGAAGATGAATTAATTCGCCGCGCCGCGTCTTTTGGCTACAACGAACAAGAGATTCGCGCCTTCCTCTCTCAGCCCGAAGCGAATATCGCCGAAGGATTGATTCTCTATCCCCGTATGTATCGCCGCGATGAAGGCATGGCGTCCGCGCACCCCTGGGCGGTATATCAAACGTTGAACTATCCGCGCTTGGCGTTTCTACTCATCAACTCGCGGCGCTATGACGTGGTCTTCCCGACCAAAGAAATTTTGCCCTTCCAACAAGGCGCAGATGCCATTGCGCTCACTTGCAAAACAGGCGACTATTATGTGGCGCGTCTGCTTTTGACGGACGGGCGCGCCTATCAAAGCGCGGCGCTGACCGAACCCTGCCGCCCATGAATTCTCTGGCGCGTCTTTTGTTGGCATGGTATCGCCGTTATGGAAGAGTTTTGCCGTGGCGCAACCACCCCGACCCGTATGCGGTATGGGTCTCGGAAATTATGTTGCAGCAAACCCGCGTGGAAACAGTCATCCCTTATTTTGAAAAATGGATGCGCCTCTTCCCCACCGCGCAAGCGCTGGCGCAAGCAGATGAACGCCATGTACTGCAAGCCTGGGAAGGTTTGGGTTATTACAGCCGCGCCCGAAATTTGCACGCCGCCGCAAAAATGGTCTGTGAACAATTCAACGGCAAGCTGCCGCGCAATTTAGACGACTTGCGCCGACTGCCCGGCGTGGGACGCTACACCGTTGGCGCTATCGCTTCAATGGCTTTTGGCATGGATGAGCCTACGTTAGACGGCAACTTGCGGCGCGTGTTCTCGCGCCTGTTTGATGTGACCACACCCGCCGATTCTCCCATCGGAGAAAAAATTCTATGGGAACTGGCGGCGCAGAATCTTCCCAAAGGAAAAGCGGGCGACTACAACCAAGCGCTAATGGATTTGGGCGCAACAATTTGCCTGCCGAAAAATCCGCGCTGTTTGCTTTGCCCGTTGAGCGAGCCTTGTCTTGCCCGTCAGCGTGGAACGCAATTGGCGCGCCCCATTTTGAAACCCAAAAAACAGACTCCGCATGTCTTGCAAGCGGCAGCGGTGATTCTGCGGCGCGGGCGCGTTTTGCTGGCTCAACGCGCGGCGGATGGTCTGCTGGGCGGCATGTGGGAATTCCCCACAGCTCGGGTTGAATCTGATTTACCAGAAGAAGCGCGGCGCGCGCTGGCTACAACCTACGGCTTGGATGTGATTATTCAAAAAAAACTTGGAAGCATTCGCCACGCCTATACCCATTTCAAGGTGGAGGAAAGCGTTTATGCTTGCGAACTGCGCGAGCTGCCAAAAAGTTCGCCGCTGCGTTGGGCGCGCGTGAAAGACTTGCCAACCTACCCAATGGGAAAAATAGACCGCCAAATTGTAAAAGTTCATATTTAAGACGCTCCCCGAAAAACTCGGTTATACTTTGCTCGCCTATGACAGACCATATTCGTAACTTTTGCATCATTGCCCATGTTGACCATGGAAAATCTACGCTCGCGGATAGACTGCTGCAACTGACCGGCGCTATCTCCGAGCGCGATATGACCGAACAAGCGCTGGACTCGATGGACTTGGAGCGCGAAAAAGGCGTGACGATTAAAGCCTCCGCCGTGCGGATGTATTACACCGCGCCAGACAGCCAAAAATACGAGCTCAACTTAATTGACACGCCCGGACATGTGGACTTCGGCTACGAAGTCAGCCGCGCGCTCAAAGCCTGCGAAGGCGCAATTTTAGTCGTGGACGCGACTCAAGGCATTGAGGCGCAAACGCTCGCCAATCTTTATCAAGCCCTTGAAGCGGATTTGACGATTGTCCCCGTCATCAACAAAATTGATTTGCCCTCCGCCCGCCCCGATGAAGTGGCGGAAGATGTCGGCTCGCTGCTAGGCGTAGAAGCCGACTCCGTGCTGCGCGTCTCCGCCAAAGACGGCTTAAACGTGGAGCAAGTTTTGGAAGAAGTGGTCAAACGCATCCCGCCGCCCAAAGATTTAGACTCCGCGCCCACCCGCGCCTTAATTTTTGACGCGCATTATGATTCTTACAAAGGCGTAATTGCCTACATCCGCGTGATGGAAGGCAGCATTAAATCTGCCGACGTGCTGCGAATGCTCGTCACTAAATTGGATTTGCGCCCGGTGGAAATTGGCATCTTTGCGCCCGGCATGAAACCCGTGAGCGCGCTCGGCTCTGGCGAAGTAGGCTACATCGCCACTGGTTTTAAGACCGTGCAAGAATGCCGCGTAGGCGACACCATCACGCTGGCATCCGCGCCCGCCGCCGAACCGCTGCCGGGCTACCGCGCCCCCAAGCCAATGGTCTTTGCGGGCATTTACCCCGTAGAAGCGGATGATTACACCGACTTGCGCGAAGCGCTGGAAAAACTGCAACTCAATGACGCATCGCTGACCTTTCAACCGGAAACATCGCAAGCGCTCGGCTTTGGATTCCGCGCCGGATTTCTCGGCTTGTTCCACATGGAAATTATTCAAGAACGCATTGAGCGCGAATATCTGCTGGATGTTTTATTCACCGCGCCTTCGGTGGAATATGAAATTTTGACCATCGGCGACCAAGTGATGACGGTGGATTCGCCCGCCGAACTGCCCGACCCCAGCAAAATTTTGGAAGTACGCGAACCGTGGATGAGCATTGAAATCATCACGCCCACAGATTACTACGGTCCCATTATGGATTTAGTCACCAAGCGGCGCGGCGTGTTCAAAGGGCAGGAATACCCCGCCCCGCATCGCGTGCAACTCGATTTTGAAATTCCGCTTGCCGAAATTATTGTGGATTTCTTCGACCAATTAAAGTCGCGCACCAAAGGCTACGCCTCGCTGGATTATCAATTCCTTGAATATCGCGCCGACCAACTGCAAAAATTGGAAATTTTGGTTAACGGCGAGCCGGTGGACGCGCTGGCGGCAATTGTCCATGAAAAAGACGCCTACCACAAAGGGCAGAGATTAATCACCAAACTCAAAGATTTAATTCCCCGCCAGTTATTTGACGTAGCAGTACAAGCCTCCTCTGGCGGGCGCATCATCAGCCGCGCCAACGTCAAAGCCACGCGCAAAGATGTGTTGGCAAAATGCTACGGCGGCGACATTTCCCGCAAAAAGAAATTACTGGAAAAACAAAAGCGCGGCAAAAAGCGCTTGAAGATGGTCGGCAATGTTGAAATTCCGCAAGAAGCGTTTATGGCGGTTCTGAAATTAGATGACGAATAGTAATCAGTAGCCAGTAGCCAGTGGTCAGTAACCAGTGGTCAGTAACCAGTGGTCAGTAGTCAGTAGCCAGTGTTGCGTTTTCCTAATTCCTAATTCCTAATCCCTAATCCCATGAAAGACCTCAAAAAATGGCTCCCCGGCGCGTTAATTAGTTTTGTGCTAGTTGCCGCCATCTTATACTTTGTAGATTTTGACGAAATGCTATCCGCCTTGCGCCGCGCCAATTACTTCCTTTACGCGCTGGCGCTGGCGCTCGGCTTTGCGTGGATGTTCGTCCGCGCCGCCGTTTGGCGCGCGCTGCTGCGCGACAAGCCAACCTACAAAGACGTTCTCTTCACCACAGGCGAAGGCTATTTACTCAACAACTTTTTGCCGTTTCGCTTGGGCGAACTGGGGCGCGCCTTTCTCATCAGCCGCAAATCGGGCGGGTTGCAATTTAGCGAGGTCATCCCCACCATCGTCATTGAGCGCGCAACCGATTTAATTTTCTCCGCCATGATTTTCCTCTTCTCGTTACCCTATGTGGTCAATGCGGAAAGTTCGCCCGTCATGGGCTACCTCATCGGCGGCGCAATGGTCTGCGGTTTGGCGCTGATGTATATCCTCGCCCGCAATGCCGCTTGGGCGTTGAATCTCTTTCATCAAGTAAGCGCGCGTTTTCCCGTTTTGCAAAAAGCGGGCGGCTTCCTTGAATCATTTTTGCAGGGATTAAGCGTCCTGACCGATGGCTGGCTCTTTGCGCGTTTTCTCTTTTGGATGACGCTCGACTGGGCGATTGCGCTGGTTGGGTATTACCTCATCACGCGCGCGTTCTTCCCGCAAGCCACATGGGTATGGGGCATCTTTGGGCTGGGCATGGCAGCCTTTGGCGGAGCAATTCCCTCCGCGCCCGGCGCCGTAGGAACGTTTGAAGGCGCGGTGGTCTTCGCCATCACGCGCTTCAGCGCGGATGAATCCACCGCGCTGACGGCGGCGCTTGCCATGCGCCTCTACAACTACCTCAACAGCGGCGTCATTGGAACGATTGGCTTGCTGAGCGAAGGACAAACGCTTTCGGGCGTGTATCAACAAATTTTGAATTTCAGGAAGAAAAGCGAATGACGAAGAAATATTTCATCACGGGCGGAGCGGGGTTTATCGGCTCGAACTACGTTCATCGTTTGCTCTCGCGCAAAGAGGACGTCACCATCTACGACAATCTCTCGCGGACAAAACTCAACTTGGAATGGCTGCAACAAACCTTCGGCGCGAATGCCTTTCGCTTGATTGTGGGCGATGTGCGAGACGCGCAAAAATTACAAGACGCGGCAAAGGGCGCGGATGTCTTTGTTCATCTCGCGGGGCAGGTCGCTGTCACCACGTCGGTAATAAATCCCCGTGAAGATTTTGAAGCGAACGCGCTAGGCACGTTCAACGCATTGGAAGCGGCGCGACTCTCTGGCGGGAATCCCATCTTTATTTATTCTTCCACCAATAAAGTGTACGGCGGCATGGAAGAGGTGGAACTGTTTGAAGAGCCAACCCGCTGGCGCTACAAAGATTTGCCCATGGGCTGCCCCGAAACGCAGCCGCTGGATTTCCATTCGCCGTATGGGTGCAGCAAAGGCGCGGGCGACCAATACGTCCGCGACTATCACCGCATTTATGGCATGAACACCGTAGTCATGCGGCAGTCATGCATCTACGGCACAAGACAATTTGGCATAGAGGACCAAGGCTGGGTGGCGTGGTTCATCATCGCCGCGCTGACGGGCAAGCCCATCACCATTTACGGGGACGGCAAACAAGTCCGCGACATTTTATTCGTGGAAGATTTGCTCAACGCTTACGACCTTGCCATTCAAAAAAATGAAGTCGCCAAAGGACAAATTTACAACCTTGGCGGCGGTCCCGAAAATGTGATGTCCATTTGGACGGAGTTTCAACCGCGTTTGGAAAAATTACTCGGCGCGCAGATTCCAGTTGCGCGCGGAGATTGGCGCCCGGGCGACCAGCGCGTCTTCTACGCCGACATTCGCAAAGCAAAACGCGAGCTCGGCTGGCAGCCCAACATCAACGTGGATGAAGGCGTGCGGCGGCTGTTTGAATGGGCAAAAGAAAACAAACTTTTGTTTTAAGGCGTTTGTGCCATTGCTCACTTGACCTTCCCCTCTGAACGTCCTACAATTCCACTGTCTGAAAAAGCCCAATAATTATCTCTTAAGGAGAAACCAATGACCGATTTTCTGTTTCGCGGCTCGCTCAAAGACCTTGACCCCGATGTTTATGAATTGACCCAATTGGAGTCGGAACGGCAAGCCCGCAAGTTAATTCTCATCCCCAGCGAATCCAGCGCGCCAATGGCAGTGCGCGAGGCGCTGGCTTCCAGCTTCCAAAACATCTACGCCGAAGGCTACCCCGCAGACGAGATGCGCCGCATGGCGGAAGAAGACATTTTGGATTACGCGCCGCGCCTCGCGGAATATCGCCGCAACAGCGACCCGCGCTACTACAAAGGCGTGGAATATGCCGATGTGGTGGAATCGCTCGCCTGCCGCCGCGCCGCGCAAACCTTCGCCGCCAATGGGTTTTCCGCCGACCAAATTTTTGTGAACGTGCAAGCGCTCTCTGGCGCGCCTGCCAACAACGCTGTTTATCAGGCGCTCATTCCGCTGGGCGAAACCATTCTCGGATTGAACCTGCTGCACGGCGGGCATCTCTCGCATGGCTCGTCCGTGAACCGCAGCGGCAAATGGTTTAAGGCTGTCCACTACAACGTGGATGAAAACGAAAAATTGGATTATGGAAAAATCCGCGCGCTGGCTCTGGAACACAAACCGAAGTTGCTCATCGCGGGCGCATCTTCTTATTCTTATGTTCCCGATTGGAAAAAGTTCCGCGAAATTGCGGACGAAGTCGGCGCGTACTTCCTCGCGGATATTTCCCACATCGGCGGACTCGTCGCGGCGGGAGTTGTTCCCTCCCCAATTGGATACGCCCATGTGACGATGTCCACTACGCACAAATCGCTTGAAGGACCGCGCGGCGCGGTGTTGCTGACCACTGACGCGGCGATAGCCAAAAAACTAGACAAGGCAGTCTTCCCCGGCGAGCAAGGCGGACCTCACGTTCACGTCTTTGCGAGTCTCGCGTTAGCGTTCAAATTGGCGCAGACCAAACAGTTCAAAAAATTGCAGGAGCAGACCATCAAGAACGCGGTTGCGATGGCAGACCAATTTGCCAAGCGCGGCTTGCGCGTTCCATTTGGCGGCACAAATACGCACCTGCTCAACGTGGATGTGACCTCTGTGGTCGGCGAAGACGGCACAAAACTCAGCGGCGACCAAGCCGCCCGCATTTTAGATTTGGTCGGCGTAGTGGTCAATCGCAACACCATCCCCGGCGATAAAAATTCCGCCGACCCGTCAGGCATTCGCCTCGGCACGCCTTGGATTACTCAGCGCGGATTTAACGAGAAGCAAACCCGCCAACTCGCCGACATCATGGCGGATGTTCTGCTGGCGTGCGCGCCGCACAGCGTAGATACCCCGCACAAGGGGCGTCAGCGCCGCGCAAAATTAGACTTTACCACCTTGAATGCGGCGCGTTTGAAAATTAGAAAATTAGCCGAAAGCGCGGGCATTGATTTCAAATTCAAGAAGAGCGGCTACCCGCATTTCTATTACATTGACGATAAATCCACCAGCGGCGCGTTTGAACTGCAAGGCTACCGCGCGCGTCAGGTATTGAATTACGCGCTATCTTCCGACCTTTCCGTTTTGAAGAATGGGCAAGCCCAAGCCACCTCCCTTGCCACGCCCAAAGGCGTTGTAAAGGGAACGGTGTTGAAGGTGAACGATAACGCCTATCAACTGCAAGTGCCTGCGGCAAAGGCGGGCGTAGTGGGAACTTGGCTGCGCGATTTATCCGATGGCTATGTTTCGTTCAACCTCAAAGGTGAAAAAGATTTCTCCGCTTCAAGAATGCCCGGTCCCTTTGTTATAACGGATATTAAAGCGGATAAACGGATGAAGGCAACAGATGGGAAAACTTCGGGCGAAGATAAACCTTGGTTCGTAGGAATCAGCTCGCCCGTAGAAAAAGCCGCGCTGCCTCCCTTTGCGTGGAATGAAGTCGAAGGCGATCTCAAAAAGACCGCGCTCAATCAAGTTCACCGTGATTTGGGCGGCAGAATGGTTCCCTTTGCGGGCTGGGAAATGCCCGTGCAGTATTCTGGCATTTTTGAGGAACATCTCGCCACGCGCAACGCGGCGGGACTCTTCGATGTGAGTCACATGGGCGCGTATGACGTGCGCGGCGCGGATGCGGCTTCCTTCCTCGACACGGTCTGCGGCAACGACTGCGGCGGGCTTCTCCCCGGCGAATCTTTGTACACGCACTTCCTCACCCCCGATGCGGATGTGATTGACGATACCCTCGTCTATCGCCGCGATTGGAATAATTACCTCGTAGTCGTGAACGCCTCCAATGACGATAAAGACCGCACATGGTTGGAGAGCGTCCGCGATGGCAAAGTAAAAATTGATAACGCCCGCCCCTGGGCGCGAACCTTTGGCTACAATGCCGAAATTCGCAACCTGCGCGACCCGAAGTCTGGCAACGATATGCGCGTGGATATTGCGCTGCAAGGACCGAAATCCCGCGATGTGCTGCTGGCGATGGGCGTAGATGACGCGACCCGCGCGCGCATTATGAAATTAAAGCGCACTGAACTGTGCGATGGCGTTGTTGGCGGCTTTGACCTCATCGTCTCGCGCACTGGCTATACGGGCGAAAAGATGGCGTTTGAGCTCTTTGTTCACCCTGAGCGCGCCGTAGATTTTTGGATGGCTGTTTTGAAAGCAGGCGAATCTTTTGGCGTGAAACCCATCGGCTTGGGCGCAAGAGATTCACTCCGCACCGAAGCGGGCTTGCCCTTATACGGTCACGAAATGGGACTCGGCTCTGGCAAATTTGGCGGGCGCGATTTAGGCGTGGCTCACGGCGGATTTGGCTCTTACGTCAAAGTATACAAGCCATACTTCATCGGGCGCGAAGCGTACATTGCGCGAGAGAAAGAACGCGCGGGCGCGGTCATCCGCTTTACCTTTGACGAACAGCGCACGCGCATGGCGCACAACGGCGACCCCGTAGTCAATGCCGAAGGTCGGCAAATTGGCTTCGTCACCTCCTGCGCCATTGACGGGCAGCGCTTCATCACCGGTCAGGCGTTTGTGGAGTTTGCCTATATGAAAGAAGGCACGCCGATTCTCATCCATCAAGGCGGAAACATGGAACGCCCCGCTGCGGCGGCAAAGGTAGTGAGTCGCTTTGCGAAATTGTAGTGAATAGTGATAAGGTAATTAGAGACGCCCCGCGCAAATTTGCGCGGGGCATTTTTATTAGAGCAACGGGCGCAACGGATAAAAATACGCCCCATACCAAAAACCAGCAGACTTGGTCATCAACATACGCGCGCGGCGCAGCGTGGAAACTTCCATGCACAAAGGCAGCGTCAGCAATTCCCTAATCACAAGCGGCGGTTGTTGCCCAGTCATCTTTTGCAAAGCGCGCCACTGCAACTGCCACGCCTCCAACTCGCCATAAATTGAAAACGCGGTAAAAAATCCCTGCCGCAAATGACACGCCTCATGGATAATCAACGCCCACGCGCCCGCATCGCGCAACGCGGATTCATAGGAATAGTGCGCCGCGTTCAGAAAAACTGAACCGGTGGGCAGCCAAAACGCCCCGACATTTTTTCGCGCCCTCCTTAAGTCGAGCGGGAGGCAGCGCCCGCGCAGATACGCCGCCGCTGCCTCTCCCTCCTCACAGCAAGACGCCACCCGTTGCAACAAAGCCTCGCGCCATTCTTGTTTTTTCATGCGCGCTATTTTACATCCAACATGATAGTTCCTGACAGGCGGATGCGGTACAATTTTTGCCATGAGAAAAATTGCCATCCTCGGAATTGGTCAAACCAAAATAGACGAACATTGGAATAAGTCCTTGCGCGAGCTGGGCGGCGAAGCCGCCTTTGCCGCCATGCAAGACGCGGGCATTCAAAAAGTGGACGCGCTCTTCGTGGGCAACATGCTTGCGCCCATGGTCAGCGAACAAAACCAACTGGGAACTTTTTTTGCCGACTGGATTGGACTCTGGGGACAAGAAGCCGTAAAAGTGGAAGCCGCCTGCGCCTCCGGCGCGGCGGCGTTTCGCTCCGCATTAATGGCGGTTGCCTCCGGCGAAGTAGAATCCGCTTTGGCGCTGGGCGTGGAAAAAATGACCGACAAAGCCGGGCGAGACGTAACCGCCGCGCTCGCTACCGCCGCAGACGCCGATTACGAAGTAGAGCAGGGCGTTTCCTTTGTGGGCATTAACGCGCTAATCATGCGGCGCTACATGCAGGAATTCGGCTGGCGGCATCAAGACTTTGCGGGGTTCTCCATCAACGCGCACGCCAACGCCATGCACAACCCTTACGCGCGTTTGCATGAAAAAATTACGCTGGAAAAATTTGAAAAATCATCCATGGTTGCCACGCCCATTAATTTGTTAGACGCATCCCCCACCGGGGACGGCGCCGCCGCCATTGTCATTGTGCCTGCGGAGCGCGTTCAACGCAAGCCAAAAATTGTTGTGGCTGGCTCCGCTTCGGCAACCGACACCATCGCCGTCCACGCGCGCAAAGACCCCCTATTTTTACAAGCCGCATACCTCTCCGCAAAACGAGCTTACGAGATGGCGAAAATCTCCGCGCAAGACATTGACGTTTTTGAATTGCATGACGCCTTCTCCATTATGGCGGCGCTCTCGTTAGAAGCCTGCGGTTTTGCCGAACGCGGACAAGGCGTTCGGCTTGCGCTAGAAAATCAAATTGGCATAGACGGAAAAATTCCCGTTTGCGCGCGCGGCGGATTAAAAGCGCGCGGGCATCCTGTTGGCGCGACTGGCATGTATCAATTGGTGGAGGTCGCTCAACAATTGCGCGGTGAATGCGGCAAAACGCAAATTGACGGCGCGCGCATTGGCATGGCGCAAAACATTGGCGGCTCTGGCGCAACCATCCTCACGCATATTTTGAAATCGGAATAAAACCGCTTGTTTCACGCTGACTTTTAGCGTATACTACGTCCACTTATCAATTTTGAAAGGAGACGAGTATGGTTACAGAACGCAGAAACTTAACGCGGCGAAATTTTTCTTATTATATGCGCGTGATGGACGAGATGAGCGGCGAATTAATTGGGCATCTTGCAGACATCAGCACAACAGGCTTTAAACTAGACTGCCAAAAACCCATCCCCGCTAACGCGCTCTTCAAAATGAGAATCGAAAACACAGGACAAGTAAGCGGAAAAGACTACTTGGTCTTTACAGCCACCTCCCGCTGGAGCAAGCGAGACGAGTACGATTCTTCACTTTATAACGTTGGCTTCCAACTCGTTAACATTACCCCGTCAGACTATGAAATTTTTGTCAAAATGTTCAACACCTACGGCGAAGCGCGTTCCGACCAAAACTATACCAACCTGTGGAGCTAAACCCTTTATGCTCAAAATCTCCGCAGCCGCTGGGCTGCGGAGATTTTTTTATGATGGTTGTCAAAAAAAACGGCATGGCATAAAATTCAACGCATGAAAAAAATTATTGTTTCCATTTTACGTTTCGTTATTTGGCTGGTAGCGCGAGTCGAAGCCAGCGGCTACGAAAATCTACCCGCAAAAGGCGGCTTTGTCATTGCCGTTAATCACCTTGGCTTTTTAGACGCGCCCATGGCATATTATGCGCTAGACAATTGGAATTTATTTATTCCCGTGGCGGAAAAGTGGGAAGACTACGCCGTTTATCGCTGGCTATCTAAATACCTAAACGCTATTTTCATCAACCGCTTTAACCCCGATTTAAAAGCCGTGCGCGAAATGATACGCCGCATGGAACTGGGTCAAACTCTGGTGATTGCCCCGGAAGGCACGCGCGCCCGCGATGAGAAAATGGCGCGCGGCAAGCCCGGCGTGGCGTACCTCGCCTCTAAAATGAATTGGACGATTGTGCCTGTCGCCATCATCGGCTCGGAAGACCGCGTTGTCCTTCATAACCTCAAACGCTTCAAACGCTCCCCCGTCCGCCTGATTGCCGGAAAAGCCTTCACGCTGCCTCCTTTTCCAAAAGAACGCCGCGAAGAAATTTTGATGGAATACACCGATGAGATTATGTGTCACATTGCCGCGCTGCTGCCGGAGAAAAATCGCGGATACTACGCCGAACATCCGCGCCTAAAAGCGCTGCTTGCGGAACAGGGCTAACATGTCCGCCGCATCTGTGCGTTTCTTCGCCCGCAAAATTTTGCCGCTCTTTGCCGATATTGAAGTGCGCGGCGATATGAGCCAGCTGCCCAAGGGCGGATATATGCTCGCCTCCAATCATCTTGGCAGGCTGGATTCTCTGGTGGTGTATTACGTCATAGACAACGATGACATCATTCATCCGCTGACGGATAAATATAAAAAATATTGGTGGGCGCGTCTGCTGGCGCGCTGGCTCAACGTCACTTGGCTGACGCGCGGGCAAGCGGATATGCGCGCCATGCGCGAATTTATTACGCGCTTAAAAAACGGCGGCATTATGGTCATTGCGCCGGAAGGCACGCGCTCTAAAAATGCCGCGCTGCTCAAAGCCGAACCGGGCGCCATTTACATTGCCAGTTCGGCAAAGGTTGGCATTATCCCCGTAGCGTTAACCGGCACGGAAGACGCGGCGGTACTCGCCCGCTTGAAGAAATTTCAACGCTTGAAAATCACCATCAGCGCGGCGGAGGAGATGTACTTTCCGCCGGACATCAAAACGACAAAAGGCGCAGAACGGGATGCGCTACTACAATCTTGCATAGACGAAGTCATGCGCCGCATCGCGGCGATGCTGCCGGAAAGTTATCGCGGATATTATAAAAACAGCGTCCAATAATTTGGACGCTGTTTTTTTTTGCTTTATTTTGCCAAAGGCAGGCGGATGAAAAAAACGCTGCCGGGAAAATTCGTTTCGTCATGTCCTGAACTTTCCACCCAAATATTGCCGCGCATGGCTTTGATGATGCCTAGCGCGATGGCAAGCCCCAGCCCCGCGCCGCCGCCTTTGTAGTTGGTGCGGCTGGACGAATGGAGTTCCACCTTGCCAAGTTGATATAACTTCTCGAAAATAATTTTATGATGTTCCGCATCTATGCCGATGCCGGTATCTTTTACGCGCAGTTCGGCATATTTGCCAGTTCGGGGGTCTTCTCCCACACTTGCGGAAACGGTAATCGTTCCGCCGTCCGGCGTAAATTTGATGGCGTTCACAATGACGTGGTCTAGCGCCTTTTTAAGCAGTTCAGAATCCGCCAACACAGGCGGCAGGTCTTTTAGACTTTCTTCAATGACGAAATTTAACTTTCGCGTTTCAAGGTCTTTGATGTAATCCTTGTGAACCAAGCGCACAATGAGTCCCACGCCCACCGACTCCATGTGCGGGTTGATAACTTGGCTGTCCAGCCGAGCGACATCCAACATGCTGTTTACAATTTGATGCAGGCGATTCGTGCCTTGCAGCACGCCTTCAATGGCTTGCGCCAGCGCCTCGTTTTCTTTGATGGCGGGCGCGGCTTGCAGCATTCCCAAGTAGCCTTTGATGACCGTCAGCGGCGTGCGTAACTCGTGCGCCGCCACTTGAATAAAGTCCGATTTATTTTTGTCGTGTTCGGAAAGCGTGCTGTATGCGCTGTTTAGTTCGTCCACGCGCTGAGCGACCATGCGTTCCATCATTTGGTTGAAGCCGGTCATCTCTTCGTAGAGACGCGCGTTTTCAAGCGCCACAGTCGCTTGCATGGCAAAGGTAGTGGCTAACAAGCTGTCGTCTTCGTTGAAGGAATGCCGCGTCCGCCCTAGCGCAAGCAAGCCAATCACTTTGTCTTTGGAGTAAAGCGGCACGCCCAGCCATGAGCGTTGTTGTGGCAGCCAATCTGGCTGCCACCAGCCAGCGGCGCGGGAGGTTTCGGCAACGAGGAGAATCTCGCCCTTGCGCGCCACGGCGCGGTAAAAATCCGCGTTACTGATTTTTAATTCAAACGTGTTCATATCCACGCCGTCTGGCATTCCAATATGCGAGCGGACGCGCGGCTCGTTATTGACGTCCTCTTCAAACAAGACGCCGCAGTCGTAGGGCAAAATTTGTTTTAGTTGTTCCAAAATTTGCTGCGGCAGGCGCTCTACGGCGGTAAGCGAAGATAGGTTGCGCGAGGAGCGCGCCAGCAGTTCTACGGCGTGACGGCGAACCTGTTCAGAGGCGAAGAGACGCGCATTTTGCGCGGCGGTTTTTTCGGCTTCGTCTCTGGCGCGCGCCAAATCTACGGCGCGTTCGCGGGCTTCGCCCAGCAGGCGTTCAATTTCTTTTTGAGCTTGCTCGCGTTGTTGCACCAACATGGTACGCAGCAAGGCGCTGGAAAGTAGGTTTTTGAGGCGAAGATATACGTCCCAATCGGGAGGTCCCATCTCCACCCACATAAATCCAAAGCGATTGCTTGCCAGCGAAAGCGGCATGACCAGCGCGGTGTAGCGATGGTCTTCGGGCGTTTTGCCGCGTGGAATTAACCGTCCGGTGGCAATGGCGGATTTTTCTTGCGGGATTTCAAATTTATTTTTTTCGTATTGCAAGAGCAGGCGGTAGCTGTTTGGCGTGGGCGAGGAGATGGAGCCGGGCGCGCTGACATCGCTATAAAACATGACGTACCAACGCTCCAAGTTGAGGGCGGGGAAGTGTTTGCTAATGGCTTCGCCAATTTCTTCAAAGCTCATGGCAGGCGCCATGGAAAAGCCAAACGCGCCCAGCGTTTCTTCCTGTTGTTCCATTTGCATACGGCGGAAGGCTTGCGCGCGCTGCGAGAGTTCGCCGACCAACATGCGCGCCTGTTGAAAGAGATTCTCCGCCCGCAGCATGTTTGCCTCGCCGGAGATTCCGCCCAGCGCGTATTTTCTCAACGTAGAGATAACGTTTTGCCATGCGGCGGTTTCCAGCCCGTTGCGCTGCATCACTTCTACGGCGGCTTGCGTCATTTTGAGAAAAGCGTCTGTTTTGCCTTTCTCTTGCATGTTAACAAGAAAGACATCCCACATGCGCCCAAAGACATCGCGGTATTGCGCTTTGAGCGGGTCGTTTTCCGGGATACCCGCCGCGCCAAATAAGGCGCGCACGGCTGCGTCTCGTTTGTTTTCCAACCTGCCGGTTTGCGCCACTTCGCGCAGTTGCGCTTCGGCGCGGGTGATGGTCTCTGGCAGACAGCCGCAAGACCAACGCACCACCAGCGGAGCGGGCAGCGTATTAACCGCGTCTATTTTTTCGCCATTCATGCGTTTGAAGAGCGCTTCAAACGCCAATTTGCCCGCTTCATAAAATGATTGATGCACGGTAGTCAGCGGAACGCCGATGGTTTGCGCCTCGCTGATGTCGTCAAAGCCCGTCAGCGCAATGGTTTCTGGAACTTGAATGCCGCGCTGCTGCAAGACTTCCATTGCGCCAAACGCCATGCGGTCATTGGATGCGGCAATGGCTTGCGGGCGCAAGCCGCGCTCATCCAACAATGTTCGCGCCGCAAGCCGCCCACTCTCGGCGGTGAAGTCGCCTTCCACAAGCAGAGATTCATCGAATGGAATGTCGTGGGCGCTTAACTCGGCTTGGTACGCCTTGAAGCGCAGGTCGGCTTCTATCTGTCCGCTTTTGCCGCGCAGAAAAGCAATGCGTTTATAGCCATGCGCCTCAATCAGATGGCGAATGACGGCGCGCATCCCGTTTTCGTTATCGCTAATAAAAGCGGAAACGCCCTCCGCCTGCACCGCAAAAGACGCGATGGGCGTGGGCGCAAAAATACGGCAAAAGTTCTTAATATCTTCTTTGGAGGTATGTCCAATATCCGCCGCAAGGAGAATCCCGTCAAATTGACCGGGCTTAATAAGGTCGTACAGCCCATAAGAACGGCTGCCCGCCTCTGGCGCGGCAACCGGCACCGGCTTGCCGCCCACAAAGTAAACCACATTAACGTCATACTGTTTGGCGGCGTCCACCACGCCAGACATAAACTCCCCGCCCCACACGCGGCTAACTTGCGCGCCCAACACGGCAACGCTTTTTCGTTTACTTGGTGAATGTAAGGCGGGGTTCATAGTAGGCAATTATAAGACAGGAAAAGACCTTTGGACGAAGAGTATAAAAAAGAAACGAATCTGTTACGCGCGCATCATCGTCAGCAACATTTTGAAACGCCGCGTGGCTTTGAGCGCGTGCGGCTCATTGGCGGGCATGATGATGGCGTCTCCGCTTTTTAAGTCAAAGGGCTTGCCCGCAATGACGACTTGCCCTTCGCCTTCCAACACATGAACCAGCGCGTCAAAAGGCGCGGTATGTTCGCTTAAGCCTTGCTCTTGGTCAAACGCAAACAAGGTGACATTGCCGCCATCCGACTTGGTAATTTGGCGGCTGACCACAGAACCTTCTTGGTAGGCAATCATCTCGCTCAAAGTTAAGATTTTAGATTTTTCGGCGGCGGACATTTTTTCTCCTTTTAGGCAAACAGAAGCCTGCGCTACTTAATTTCAATTTGATAATCGGCGGTGTCGCGCGTGACGCGCGCCGTGCCAGTGACAACCAGCGTGGCGCTTTCGCCCGCTTTCAAAGCCAACGGAATTTGCGCGGTTTGGTCGGCGTTCAATTCGATGTAGCGAACCTCTCGATGATTGATGACAAGCGCCAGACGGAAGGTTTGCGGCAGCGTATTTTCCAAACGAACAAAGCCCGCCGCTTCCCACCCTCCGGCATCTGCCTCAAAATCGGAGAAATACTTCGCCGCCTCTATATGGACATCGTCCAGCAAGAACCCCTGCCCATTAATCGCCGCGTCCGTCACATATTGAAAGCGAATAAAAACCTGTTTACCGGCATAAGCCGATAAATCCACCGACTCTTCAACCCAACTGCCGGTTGCGCCGGTGTATCCCCAGCCATAAGAATTGCCGGAGGGGTCGGTATCTGTGCCGGAGGGAGTTGTGAGTATCGTCCAAGACTTGCCGTCTTCGGACGCTTCCACATACAGATAATCCCAGTCCTTTTCAATATCGTACCAAACGCGGTAGTTCATTGAGATGGGCGCGCTCGTTTGCGTGAAATCAAATTCGCGCGTCAGCGTCATATCCGATTCATCGCCGCGATTTGACCAAAAGACATAATTGCCCGAATACGGTTCGGCGGGCAACAAACCGGTACGGGTTGCGCCGCTGAACGAGAGCGTGTAATTTCCCGCGCAGGTAATTTCAATATAATCCGCGCCATATTGATGCACCGTGCGCGGAAGCGCTGATTGCGGGCAGGCGGCAATGCTTTCGGTTGCGGGGGCGGCAGGCAAGTCGGGGTTGTTATGGTAGGCATAACGCCCATCCGCGATGGAAGCGTCTTGCAGATAGTTGGCGAGCATCCAATCCAGAGCCACATCGTCCGCGGTGACGGGCTTTCCCGTTAGAGCGTCGGTCACGTTCAAAGTCTGCAGCGTGTTATCCACGCTTTGCATATCGTTTTCGGGGTTGGCGCTGAGCGCTTTTGTGGCGTCCTTGCCAAAACGGTCTAAAAAGTAGTTAAAGAATAGAAAACTTGCGCCATAATGCGCGCCGAAATCGGGCGAAGAGTTATCCTCCCAGGTATTCAATTGCAAGTCTGTATTATCGTAATAATCTGAATATTTTCCGCCGACATAATAGCCGTTAAGAAAAACGCCCAATTCGGCTAATCCTTCGCTGACCCAGCTAACATCGTTGCGGTCAGTGGGGAATTGAATCATGTGAACAAACTCATGCGCCAGCACGCCATAAGTATATTCATCGCTGAGCGCTTCGCTTGTTCCCAGCACATAAGTCTCATGCGCGTTGGAATATTCATTCACCAGCGGGCTAAAAGAATCGGTTGAGTTAAAGTAACCGGCAATATTATGCCCAATGCTGGAAGCGTAAATAACGTAAATGTGCGGGTCGTTGTCTATGCCGGGAATAAACTCGCTGCCAAAAAATTCGCGGTCAGTCGGGTAAATTTTGGTCTCAAAGGTATCCATGAGTTTTTTCATGTCATCTTCATTGACCTTTGTGCCTTCTTCCACCCAAAAATAGGAATGCGGCGTTTCATACATCAACGTAGCGGTAATTTGGCTGTTCTCTGCCGTGTCGGAGTTGGAGACCCAAAACTTTTCTTTATCTCCAATTTTGTAGGCTTTGGCGGGAACGCTGCGCGGCACATCGCAAACATTGGCGAGTTCGCACGCCAGTTGATAGGGGTCATTCTCCGGCACGAGGGTATTGTTCAGCGCGTCCAGCGTTCTTGCTGCGGCGGCGGCGTCCAAAGTGGGGGCGGGTTGCTCCACAGGCGGCGCAGGCTCTATCGGCGCGGGCGTGGCGGGCGCGTCTGCGTTCCTAAACAAAAGATAGCCGCCCACGCCGCCAATCACAATACAACAACAGATTAAGAAAAACACAATGCCAATGACCCAAAAAATTACGTTCGATTTTTTCTCTTCCATGAGTGACTCTCCTTTGGTGAATAAAGACAAAAGAAATGATACCGCAGAATCAGGCGCGCGAAAGTCTTCCGACTTTAACGCGCCGCTTATTTTTTTCTAAAAGATGAATTAAGAATTTGGGGGGATGGGTGGAAAGTGAATTTTAATCGGATGCAAATAGCCGACCATCAAAGCGACTGGAATTGCAAACACAAACGGAAGAATGACCGCCAGCGGAAATATCCACCCCTTGGGGCGCTGCGCTTCTTTTTTTGGCGGGAGGGCATACGCGGGCAGCCAAACCATCAGCCCGTAAACGAATATCCAAAACGGCGCTTGTGCAAAATTCAGCGTTCCCGCAAATTGCGCCTCAGCGAGAAAACCCGTCAGCCCAAAGAGAAGAAAAACTTCGGCAGGCGTGAAATTCCAGCGCGAGAGCATCCACGCCCAACAGATGAACATCGGCACGAAGACGACCACGCTGTGTAACGCGACTACATCCAGATAATTTGACGAGGCGGTGATGTACGCCGCGCCAAGCGGAACGCCAAAGAGCGGCGCAAGATTCGTCATCGAAACAGTGACCGCCTCCTCGGTCAGCGCGAGGAGCGCGCAGAAGAGGACGAAGCTCAGCGCCCACGGGAGTCGAATGCGCGCGACAAAGGCGCGGACGCGGTCACGAATCTTCCACATCAGCGCCCCGCCGAGTATTATCCAAAAGAACGCAAGTCCCGCGCCCATAAAAGCGACTGCGCGGCTGTTTGCTCCCATGCCAACGATGGCAACAAAGAGGACGAAGGCGGTCAAGAGGACCGTCCACGCGGCGAGAAAACGGATGAGGGCAGTTAGGGTAAAACGATGCGCCATATTTTTCTTATTTGTTGTAAAAAAAGTAGAGCGAGATATTTTCTCGCTCTACAAAACTTACGCTGAAACCGCTTCTTTCTTTTTTTGATTCGGACGCATGGCTTCGCTCGTTGTGAAAATGAGCGCGTTCTTCGCCTCGTCCACGTCCACCATGATGGTGGCGCCGTTGGGGAATTTTCCGCCGAGCAACTCCACCGAGAGAGGGCTTTCCACGTACTTCTGAATCGCCCGTCGTAATGGACGCGCGCCGAAGGCGGGGTCATAGCCTTCTTTGGCGAGCCAAGCTCGCGCCGCGTCTGTCAGTTCAATTTGAATGTTGTGTTCGTTGAGTCTATCTTGCACTTCTTTCATTTGCAAAACGACAATCTCTTCCATTTGTTCAATGGAAAGCGGCGAGAACATAATTGTCTCGTCAATGCGATTTAAGAATTCGGGTCTAAACGCGCCCTTCAACGCCTTCTCAATTTTGGCGTGCATGGCGCGCTCATCGTCATCCGCCTTTTGCGTTAAGAACCCAAGCGTGCCGCCTTGCGTGACGTACTCCGTGCCGAGATTGGAAGTCATAATTAACACGGTGTTGCGGAAATCCACCAGATTGCCTTGCCCGTCTGTCAGCCGCCCGTCATCCAAAATTTGCAAGAGCGCGTTCCAAACTTCGGGATGCGCTTTTTCAATTTCATCAAAGAGAACCACGCGGTACGGACGGCGGCGCACCGCTTCGGTGAGTTGTCCGCCTTCTTCGTAGCCCACATATCCGGGCGGCGCGCCAAACAAACGACTGGCGGTATGTTGCTCGCGGTACTCGGACATATCAATGCGAACCAGCGCTTCTTCATCGTCAAACATGAACCAAGCCAGCGCTTTGGCAAGCTCGGTTTTGCCCACGCCGGAAGGTCCAATGAAGATGAACGAGCCAATGGGACGGGCGGGGTCTTTTAGCCCAGCGCGCGCGCGGCGAATGGCGTCGCTGATGGCATGAATGGCGTCTCCCTGCCCAATGATGCGCTCATGTAAACGCGCCTCCATGTGCAGCAACTTTTCCGATTCAGTTTCCATCATTTGCGTCACGGGAATGCCCGTCCACTGATTGACGACTGCGGCGACGTCGTTCACGTCCACCACTTCATCCAGTTGATGGTCAGCCTCCCATTTATCGCGGGCGACTTGATATTCCTGTTCAAGGCGCAAGCGTTCCGCCTTTTTTTGCGCGGCGCGTTCATAGTCGCGTTCCAATCCCGCCTGCTCTTCTTCCGCGCGGAGTTTATCTACCTCGCCTTTCATTGCCTTCAAATCGGGCGGCATGGAATATAACGCCACGCGCACTTTGGCGGCGGCTTCGTCCATTAAGTCAATTGCCTTGTCGGGCAAGTGACGCTCTGTGACGTAGCGGTCCGCCAGCCTTGCGGCGGCAACCAGCGCTTCATCAGAAAAATGAATCTTGTGATGCGCTTCGTATTTATCGCGCAAGCCGCGCAGCATCTTGATGGTATCGTCCACGCTGGGCTCATCTACAAAGATAGGCGCAAAACGTCTTTCCAACGCGGCGTCTTTTTCAATATGTTTATGGAATTCGTCCAACGTGGTCGCGCCAATACATTGCAACTCGCCGCGCGCCAGGGCGGGCTTGAGCATGTTGCTGGCGTCCATTGCGCCCTGCGCCGCGCCCGCGCCGATGACCGTGTGCAATTCGTCAATCATCAAAATCACATCGCCTTTGGAGCGCTGCACTTCATCCATCACGGCTTTGAGGCGTTCTTCAAATTCGCCGCGAAAACGCGAACCCGCAATCATCGCGCCCAAATCCAGCGCGACTACTTTTTTGCCCGATAAAATTTCGGGAACGTCGTTGGCGGCAATTTTTTGCGCGAGTCCTTCGGCGATGGCGGTTTTTCCTACGCCCGCTTCGCCAATGAGAACGGGATTATTTTTCGTGCGCCGCGAAAGAATCTGAATGAGGCGCAGAATTTCTTTATCGCGTCCAATGACGGGGTCGAGTTTTCCCTCGCGTGCAAGTTGAGTCAAATCCCGCGAGTATTTTTCCAACGCGCGATATTTCGTCTCCGCCTGCGGGTCGGTGACGCGCTGCCCGCCGCGCAAATCTTGCACGGCATCATAGACGCGGTCACGAGTCAAACCCGCGCTTTCGAGAATCCTTGCGGCGGGGGTGTTGCGCTCGGTGAGTATCGCCAGAAAAATATGCTCGGTGGAGATGTATTCATCTTTAAGGCGGTTGGCTTCTTCGTTGGCAAGGTCAATGATGCGCTTGACGCGCGGGGTGATGAAAATTTGCCCCGCGCCGCCGCCGAAGATGTTTGCCTTGGGGCTGGCGCGGAGCGTGGCGTCTAGCCGTTCGGTGAGCGCCTCAGCGCTGACGCTGAGTTTTTCTAAAATTTGGGGAATCACTCCGCCCGGCTGTTCAATGAGCGCGAGCAGGATGTGTTCGGTGTCTATTTGGTTGTGTCCATAGCGCTGAATAATTTCGGCAGCGCGCTGCGCGGCTTCTTGGGCGCGCTCGGTAAAGCGGTCAAATCTCATCATGGTTGGGGTTCTCCGTGTGGGCAGTAAACAAAGGCAGATGAATGAGTACGAAGAAAGGTTCGGTCTCTTGTCCTCAATCTTCCGTCACGAGGCAGATTATAACAAATGGAGAGTTTGCGCTTTGTTGGAGCGGCGTTAGAGGCGCGTTAGATTTTATGGGCGGAGACTTCTTACCAAAAAGTCGGCAGATAAACGCGCAGCAGCGCGTCCGCAACGAGAGCGATGACGAGCAAGCCGCCAAACTTGCGGTTATGAGCAAAGGCAAAGCCGGAAAACCAAACGGGCCAAAATTGCCAGTCTTGCGGCGCTTGCGCGGGTTTGGGCGAGTTCATTATGCGAATCGCCGCCAAGGCTTCTTTGTACGCCAAAAAGACGAGCAGCATAACGGGCGTAAAGTAGCGCGACACAAACACCAAATAGAGAATGACCAAATAGATGAGCGCAATGGCAATTTGATTCACGCGGCGGGCGGCGGCTTCGCCGGCGCGCACGGGGAAAGTTCCCACGCCTTTGGCTTTATCGGGGTCGTGCTTGTCAATGTGTTTAGCAACGTTAATGCTGGCAACGCTCAACCCAAAGGGAATACCGGCGATAAAGACGTTCCAATCCCATACGTTCGTTAAAACGAAATACACGCCCGCAATGAGAATGGGTCCCCAAATGAGGAAGATGGTCAATTCGCCCAGCCCCCAATATTTGAAAGGATAAGTGTAAGCCAGCAAAGCCAACGCGCCAAAAGCAAACAGCGCTATCGTCACAGGTGAAAATTGAGTGTAGAACAAAGCGTACACGCCAGAAGCAGCCGCTAACGCGCCGCTGACCGCAAACCAGCGCAGCGAATCGGCGGGCTGCCAAAAATTCTGCGCCAGCGGATGCGCGCCATATTGCAAGCGAAAATAATTCTCCTTATCCACGCCGCGCGTAAAATCGGTATAGTCGTTGAGGATGTTATTTGCGCCATGCGCGATGAACAGCCCCAGCGTCACAATCAAAAACGGCAGCCAGTGGAACATTCCGGCGCGGGCGGCAAGAATGCCCGCAATGACGCAAGAATAAACAGTGACAAGAGTCACCGCCGAGCGCGTTGCTATCAACCATTTGGAAATTACGTCTAGCGCGTCCCATTCGGCTTTATCTTCCATTTTAATTAATTGCCATGAGGCTTTGCGCCACATTGAAAAATTCATCTTCATACTCCTTACAAATAAAATTTTATCCTTCGCCTATTTCGGCAAGCGGCTCGGCGGGCGCGCGATTGGCGAGATAATTTTCCGCAAGGAAAATGACCAACGCCAACCAGACCGCGCCAAAGCCAATTAACTGCTGAGCGCTAAACGGCTCTTTGTACACAAAAACGCCCAATAAAAATTGAAGCGTGGGCGCAATATATTGCAGCAAGCCCACCGTCCACAGGGGGATGGAGCGCGCGGCGGACGCAAACATCAACAACGGGATGGTGGTGACTACGCCCGCGCCAATCATCAACCAGTTGGCGAGCGCGCCATTGTGCAAAAAAGCGGCAGAGCCGCGCATTTCAATGACAATGAGATAAACCAGCGCAAGCGGCAGCAAAATGCCGGTTTCCATCGTCAGCCCGTAGAGCGAGCCAAGCGGCGAAAGTTTTTTGACCATGCCATAGGAAGCAAAACTGAACGCCAGCGCCAGCGCAATGTAAGGCAGCCGCCCGTAGACATACGTCAGATATATCACGCCGAGCGCGGCAATGGCAATAGGAATCCATTGATTGAGCCGCAAGCGCTCTTTGAAGAAAATTACGCCCATCAAAACGCTAATGAGCGGGTTGATAAAATATCCCAAACTGGTTTCTACAATGTAATTGGAGTTTACCGCCCAAACATAGATGAGCCAGTTTGCGCCGATGAGCAGCGCCGCAATGGAGTAGATGCGTAAAACTTTCCAATTTAAGAGGGCGCGAAAATCCGCTCCCTGCCGCGTGACGACAATAAAAAACAGCAGTAGCAGGCAAGACCAAATAATGCGATGGGCAATCAGTTCCACCGCCGAGACTTCATGCAGAAGCTTCCAATAGAGCGGGAAAAGTCCCCAAATGGCATACGCGCCAATCCCGTACAAAATTCCTTTTTTCATAAATATTCCTTGTAGAAAAAGATAAGACCTTGCGTAGGCGGCAAGGTCTCTGACTCAACGAAAAGGGAGGTTCTTACAGTTTTCTGAAATACCATCTCCCCGAAGCCACCTCGCCCACATCTCTGGCAAGTTCTCCGGCGGTTTGGTAGCGCTGAAAGGGGTCTTTTTCCATCGCTTTGGAGACGACTTCCTGCCACGCAGAGGGAATATTTTTTGCCAGCTCGCGCACATTTGGAACGGGCAGCATCACATGAGCGTTCACCAGCGCGGTAGTCGAGTCGCTATAAAAGGGCAGTTGTCCAGTTAGCAGGCGGTACAGCACAATGCCCAGCGCGTAAATGTCGGCGCGTCCGTCCACTGCATCGCCTTTGACAAGTTCCGGGCTCATGTAGGCGGGCGTACCCACCAGCCAATCGCCGTCTTCGTTGCGGAGCGGTTTTGATTTTGCTATGCCAAAGTCGGAGAGAAAGATTTCACCCGTGCCATCATATAAAAAATTGGAGGGCTTAATATCGCGGTGAACAATTTTCTGCGCGTGCGCCGCGTCCAGCGCTTCGCCAATGCGTTTGAAGACGTGGGCAATTTCGGTATGTTTGAGCGCGGTTTTTGCCAGTTTATCTTCCAACGAGCCGCCCGCCATGTAGCGCATCACAATGTAAGGCTGTTTGCCATGCCAGCCAAAATCATAAATGGGGACAATGCAGGGATGTTCCAGCGCGGCAATAAGTTCCGCCTCTTGCAGAAAAAACTCGCGGTATACATCGTCCGAGACATGGCTATACATGAGAACCTTAATCACCACTTGACGTTGGATGTAAGGGTCGCGGGCAAGGAAGATGACTCCCATGCCGCCTTGCGCCAGTTCGCGTTCAATTTCGTAGCGTCCAATTTTATCTATGGTCACGGGCGTCCTCGCTGATGGAAACAACAAAACGGGGTTGAGTCTGCTGAACGCGCCAAGTATAGCATGAAGAGAATTTATATCGTCAAGGCTGTGTAGCCTTTTTTCTTCACCGCCGCAATAATCTGCTCTTCGTTCAATTTTGATTCGTCATATTCGACGACCATTTCCAATTTGTGGTAACTGGCATCAATTTGTTTTACGCCATCCAGCGCGTCTTCTAGCGCTTCTAATTTCATGGCGCAGTTGGGGCAGGTCATATCGGGAATTTTGAAGGTTTGTTTTTTCATGTTTACTCAAAGACAATTTGTCCGGTATACATGCCCATAGAGCAAGTAAAAAAGAGTTTGCTTCCGGCGGGTTGCGGCGGAATATTCACCGTCATCACGCCGCTGGCGGGCAGCAGTTGATAATAGTTCAGCGCGGGGATGACAAAGTCGCGGGCGCAGGAATAGGTTTGGTCGGTGATGAGGTCGAGCGTCAAAGCCTGATTGGCGGGCGCTTTCAACGTGGCGGGAAAGTACCCGCTGTTTTTTACGTCCAGCCGCAAATCGCCCGTGACGGAGGATTCACTCTGCGGCGCCACCCATGTCGGATTTTCCGGGAAGAATCTCCGCTTTAGGTTTTGAAGCGAGAGCGGCGAGCCCATCAAGTTTAATCCGCCGTCTAGGGTTGTGATTCCCAAAATCAGCACGACTACGGCGACAAAGCGCATGAAGTATTTTTCCATCTTGGCGCCGAGTTCCGCCGTGAGATAGGCGACCACGAAAAAGACGGGGCTGGTGCCGAGCGTAAAGGCGAACATCAGCGCCGCGCCGAGGGCTACGCTGCCCGCGCCAAGCGCGGTTGCCATCATGGCTTGCGTAACGCCGCAGGGAATGAAGACTGTGAGCGCGCCCAAAAAGAGGGGCGTGAAGGCATCTGTTCCTTTGGCGGTTTTGCGGATGTAGCGCGTGATGAACTTGGGCGGTTCGATGGAGAAGTAGCGGAAGATGGGATGAACGTTGAACATCCGCAGGGCGTTGCCAATCATAAACAGCCCAATGGCGGCGAGCAAAAAGGCGCGCGTGAGCGGGCTAAGCGTGAGGAACGAGCCAAGCCAACCGAGCAGCGCGCCCAGCAAGGTGTAGGCGGCGATTTTTGCAATGAGAAAAAGAAAAATAGGCAGCGCGCTGTTGGTGCGAACGGCGAAGTTTTTTTTCTTTTTGGCGGCGACGCTTTGCGCGGCGTAATCTTCTTCAATTTGACGCGCGAGCGAACTGGCGAGCAAGCCGCCTTGCACGGCAAGGCAGCTTAGCCCGCCCGTTGTAATTCCGGTCACAAAGGCAACGAGGAGTTGACTCCATACGCCCGCGTCCGCGTTGATGGATGGCGCGCTCGGTTGAAAGACAATGAGCGCAAAGGAAACGGCAAGTAACGCGACTCCGAGCGCAACAAGGACGACCGGATTAACTTTTGAACTTTGATATTTAGAGGGCATGAATCCTCACTGATGGCTATATCTTTTGTCCGCGCAGGCGCAGGCTGTTTGTTACCACAAAGACGCTGCTAAACGCCATTGCGCCCGCTGCGAGCATGGGGTTGAGATAACCCAGCGCGGCGGCGGGGATGAGGATGACATTGTAGATGAACGCCCAGAATAAATTTTGTTTAATAGTCGTCACCGTTTTGCGCGAAAGTCGGATTGCGCGCGCCACGCCGCGCAAGTCGCCGCTCATTAAGGTGACGGGCGCGGCAGCCATTGCCACGTCTGTGCCGGTGCCAATGGCGAGTCCCACATCCGCTTGAGCGAGGGCGGGCGCATCGTTCACGCCATCTCCAACCATAGCGACAACGTTTAAAGGTTTGAACGTTTGAACGTTTGCAAGTTGTTCAACCTGCAATTTCTTCACCTCGTTAGATTTTCCCTCAGGCAGCACTTCCGCGAGAACCGTATCTACGCCGACTTGCTTTGCAATGGCGGCGGCAGTTTGTTGGTTGTCGCCGGTTATCATCACAACCTGCAAGCCCATTTTATGCAAATCATCTATCGCGTTTTTTGAGCCGTCTTTGATGGTGTCCGCTACGGCGATAATGCCTGCGGCGCGGCGGTCTATGGCGACGAGCATGGCGGTCTTCGCTTCGGATTGCAAACGGGCAATTTCAGATTCAAGGTTGCCAAGCGTAATAGATTCCGCCGCAAACATTCTTTGATTGCCGACCATCACGCTTCTTCCTTCCACTTCGGCTTGAACTCCGTGCCCGGGAGTGGCTTTGAACCCGGAAAGTTCCGCCAACGCCAACCCGCGAGTGGTTGCCTCCGCCCAAATAGATTCTCCTAGCGGGTGTTCGCTGCCCTTCTCCACAGAAGCAGCTAACCTTAATAACTCGTCACTGCTCACGGGCAACTGGCTACTGGTTACTGGCAACTGGCTACTGGTTACTGGCAACTGGCTACTGCCTACTGGCAACTGGTCGCTGGTTACTACATCTGTCACCGCAGGCTGCCCTTTGGTAATCGTTCCCGTTTTATCCAAGACAACCACGTTCACTTTTCCAGCGCGTTCCAGCGCCTCGCTCGTGCGGAAGAGGATGCCCAGTTCCGCGCCTTTGCCAGAGCCGACCATCACGGCGGTAGGCGTGGCGAGTCCCATGGCGCAGGGGCAGGCAATGACCAACACGGCGACCATGTTAATGAGCGCGCGCGTAAACTGCTCGTCCACTTGCGGGGCGAGAAAATACCAGCCCGCAAAAGTGACCAACGCAATACTAATGACAACAGGCACAAAAATTGCGGAGACTTGGTCTGCCATTTTTTGAATGGGCGCTTTGCTGCCTTGCGCGTCTTCCACCAATTTGATAATTTGCGCCAGCGCGGTTTCTTTGCCAACTTTGGTCGCTTCAAATTTGAGCAAGCCCAGTTTGTTTAAGGTCGCGCCAATGACCGCGTCTCCGGGCTTTTTCTCTACGGGCAGAGATTCGCCCGTCAGCATAGATTCGTCAATCGCGCTGCGCCCTTCCATGACCACGCCATCTACGGGAATGGTCTCGCCGGGTTTAACGAGAATCATGTCGCCCACGCGGACGTCATCCACTGGCGTTTCCACTTCCGCCCCATCACGAATGACGCGGGCGGTTTTGGCGCGCAAGCCCATCAATTTTTTAATCGCTTCGGAGGTGCGTCCTTTGGCGCGCGCTTCTAAAAATTTCCCTAGTTTTATCAAGGTGATGATGACGGCGGCGGTTTCGTAATAGACGTGACCTTCCAGCCAGCCAAAGGTGATGGGCAGCGAGTATAAAAACGCGGCGGATGAGCCCATTACAATCAGCACATCCATGTTGGCGGATTTATTCCGCAGGGCTTTGAACGCGCCAACATAATATTGCCAGCCGACATAAAATTGCACGGGCGCGGCGACCAACAGCATGGCGTAATGAACCCAGGCGTCATGCGACCACATGCCCAAAACTTTGAAATCTCGCAGCATGGAAAAGACAAAGAGCGGCACGGTGAAGATTAAGCCGATGATGAGCAAGCGCCGCTGTTCGTTAATTTCATGTTCGCGGGCTTTTGCCTCCGCGTCTTCGGCTTCGCCGCCGAGTTCCAGCGCTTCAAAGCCTGCGGCGGTTACGGCGCGGCGCAGTTCCGCTTGGGTGATGATGGTGGGAATATATTTGACGCGCGCTTTTTCGTTAGCAAAGGTCACTTGCACTTCCAGCACGCCTTCCAATTTGATGAGCGCCTTCTCTAAACGCGCCGCGTCATTGTTGTCTGATAAGCGCTTGATGATTAAATCCGCTTCGCCAGTGGCGACTCCGTAGCCTGCGCGGTTTACGCGGGCGATGACCTCGGTCAAGCCGAGTTTGGCGGCATCAAAATCTACGGTGGCGCGCTCTGAGGAAAGATTGACGACGGCGCTCTGCACGCCGTCTAATTTCTTAAGGTTGCGCTCAACGGTTGCTACGCAGTTGGCGCAGGTCATGCCTGTAATGGGTAGGGTGAGTTGTTTGGTCATTTATGGGTTAGTCTTTTAGTCTGCTAGTGGGCTAGTGGGCTAGTCTGCTAGTGGGCTAGTGGCTATAAGGCAATCAGCCCTTCGGCTGGGTAGTTAATCTCCGCTAGCAGGGCTTTAATCGTTTCTTCTGTGGCTGGCTCGGCAAAGGTGATGGTGACTTTCTTGGAATCAATTTCCGCTTTGACCGATTGCACGCCCTTTAATTCCGAGACTTCGGTTTCGATGGTGTGAGTGCAATGTCCGCAAGAAATGGCGGGAACAGTATAAGTAACAGTAATCATGATAAAAACTCCTTTGGGATATGGGTATAACGTTCCAACGTTCCAACGTTCTAACGTTCAAACTTTGGCAGACATCTCAAACACTTCGGCAATCTCTTGCAAGACGCGCTCACGTTCTTTTTTATCGCTGCCTTGAATAGCGGTGATGACGCAGGAATTAAGGTGGTCTTCCAGAATTTTGGAATTGACCTTATTGAGCGCTGCTTCAATGGCTTGAATTTGACGGATAACATCAATGCAATAGGCGTCCTCCTCCACCATGCGGATAACGCCGCGCAAATGTCCTTCCACTGTTTTGAGTCTTCGCAAGATGTTGTCGTTTTCCATAATCAAGCCTCGCTTCTACCCCCCCCATAGGGGGTGGGGTACGCCGAATATACGCCCGCCGCTATCACTCTGTCAAGCGCGGAATGTCATCAAATGTCGGAGTACAATAATTTTATGGAAATCTCTTATCAAAATTTAAGGCGGAGCGTTTGCATTTATAATTTTGCCCATGAAAATTTTCGCCCCCTTTTTAATTTTCTGCCTTTTCGCCCTATCCGCCTGCGCCGCCCCCGCCACGCCAGACATCAACGAACAAATTAATCAAATTGTCGCGGCGACTCTCATTGCGCTGCCCAAAGACCCGCCGCCGCCCACCTACACGCCCTACCCCAGCCCCACGCCCTTTAATTTAGCGGGCTTATTTTGCGAATATCAATTCTGCATTGGGCATCCAAAAGACATTGCCTTCTTTGACCTCTCCGCGCAGAAAAATCCGCTCACGCCCAGCGGCTACGAAACAGGCATCCTCGCCGCCGTAAACAACAGCCTCTATCTGCAACTCATTTGGCAGCGCGCGCCCGGAACCAGCGACCCCAAATTTTTATTGGATATGATTCTCTTCCCCCAAGCCGATACGCCCAGCGGCAACCTGGACGTCAAACTCATTCGCGGCATGAACGTCCTCTACACGGCGCTCAACTCCACCGCCACCACGCTGCCATACAGCGGAGCGGGCGCATGGACCTGCGGCGAGCGCGTCTTTGCATGGAAAACCTACGCCCAACAAGCCGAAGCGCCCGCCGCGTTATTTAACGAAGCGCTGAGCAAGTTCACCTGCGGCGAATAAGAAAATAGGACAGGCTTAAGCCTGTCCTAAAAAGATTTAGTGGTGATGTCCCTCTTCATGGACATGACCATGCTCCAACTCTTCGGGCGTTGGGTCGCGCAGCGCAACCACCTTCACCTCAAAGTGAAGTTCCGCGCCCGCCAACGGATGATTAAAATCTAGCCGCACGGTCTCATCGTTAAAACTATCTACAAACGCCGGACGATGATTATCCTCCGCGTCCGAGACATGCAACTCCATGCCTTCTTCCAATTCCATATCGGCGGGGAATTCGCTGCGCGGCACATCCATAAAGGCTTCATCGTCAAATTCGCCGTAACCGTCTTCTGGGCTTACATCCACTTTTTTGCTGTCGCCAATTTTCATACCCATCATCTCACGTTCCAGCCCCGGGATAATATTGTCATGCCCGACAAGGAATTGCAAAGGTCCCTGCCCGTCAGAGCTATCCAACACCTCGCCATCCACCGTTAGGGTATATTCCATTGAAACCACTAGCCCGTTCTCTACTTTATCTTTGCTCATATTCTTTCCTTTCTTGAATTTTGGGCTGCATTGTACCAGCAACGCCGCCATAACCCCTTTATAATTCGCCTATGATTTATGACTTATGCCTGCCTTGGTATTGGGAATATGACGCCGCCTTCGTCGGGCTGGTAGAAGCTGCCTGCGGCGAAATGGGAATCTCCCTCTGGCAGATTCGCCCGCAAAACTTGTTGGAATCTATCACCGCGCTCTACAAAGGCGAGAGTTCCTTCCGCGTTTTGCTGCATCGCGGACAAGGCGAGCCAACCTTTGACCCCATTCCGCGCTGGGCAAAGGAATTTGGCGCGCGCCGCATCAACCCGCAAGAGCTTTCTCTTTGGTCGGAAGATAAAGCCACCATGCACTTAGAACTCATCAACGCCGGGCTGCACACGCCTTACACCATTTTGCTACCCCCGTTTTTAGAACAGCCCGTCATTCCGCCCATAGATTTATCTCCGCTGGGGGGGCATTTTGTCATCAAGCCTTCTAATGAAGGCGGCGGCGAAGGCGTAATTTTAGGCGCAACTTCGCCGCAGGAAATTTTGCAAGCGCGCATGCAATTTCCAGAGCAAAAATATTTATTACAAGCGCACATCACGCCGCGCATTTTGGACGAGAAGCCCGCTTGGTTTCGCGTGTTCTACGCCAACGAGCAAACTTACCCGTGTTGGTGGAATCCTGAAACGCATATTTACAAAACTGTTGAGGCGGAAGAAGAAGCCCGCCACGAGCTGGCAAGCTTGCGGGAAGTCACGCGGCGCATTGCTTCCATCTGCAAGTTAGATTGGTTCAGCACGGAAATTGCGCTGACAGATAAATTCGTCATTGTGGATTATGTGAATGATGAAATTGATACCCGCGTTCAATCGCAGGCGGCGGACGGCGCGCCAGATGCGGCGATGGCTATGATTGCGCGACAGTTGGCAAAAATTGCCGCGCAGGGCAAGTAAAAAAATACTCTGGCTTTCGCCAGAGTATTTTTTCTTTACGGGTACACGCGCTTGATGGTGCGCGGGAAGGCAATCGCCTCGCGGACATGCTCCGTGCCGCACATCCATGCGGTGACGCGCTCTGTGCCCATGCCAAAACCAGAGTGCGGAACAGAGCCATACTTCCGCAGGTCAAGATACCATTGGAAGGATTCTTCTGGCAGCCCTTCTTTGTGAATTCTCGCCAGTAAGTTTTCATAGCTGCTCATGCGCTCTGAGCCGCCGCAAATTTTGATTGAACCCGCCGAAAAAGATTTGGAGATGGCGGAGCAGGAAGAAACGCGCTTGCAGGAAGCCGAAGCGAACGCGCAGAAAAATTTTGCCAACGCGGAGCGCGGCTTGGGTCAGGTGCAATTGGAGCAGACGCGCAAGCAGGAAGCGCTGGGAAATCTGCGCCAAAAGATTACCGATGATTTTGGCTTGGTGATGTTCGAGTATGCGGCGGATGTCTCCGGTCCTGTTCCGCTGCCGTTGAAACTGTCGAATAAGTAGCCGAATCCATCTTAAAGCCAGCGGGTTATATATACAGAGGATATTCCCATGGCAAAATATAAACCCTGCAACGAAAATCAGATGGTCATGTTGCCCAT
>Ga0172371_10000277_pt1 | contig 76916 bp, 71 predicted proteins | sample Lak12m_FD_114543 | JGI IMG/M metagenome (GOLD analysis project Ga0172371, IMG submission 114543) | Freshwater microbial communities from Kabuno Bay, South-Kivu, Congo - kab_022012_12m | ecosystem: Environmental > Aquatic > Freshwater > Lake | place: Democratic Republic of the Congo: South-Kivu...
ATTAATAAATAAGAGCAAAGTCCCATGATCTCCCAGCCAACAAATAATGTCAACAAGTTATTGGAAACCACCAGCGTGTACATCCCGAAGGCAAAAAGGCCAAGGAAGGCGAAGAAACGCGAGTACATCGGCTCCACAGATGGGATGTTGTGCTTGTGGCCGTTATCATCAGTTACGGTCGCGCCATGTGGAGGCAAACCGGCGCGGTCGTGATCACCATTCGGCTGGCCATAGTTGTGGTAGCCAACGCTGTAAATGAAGATCATGAAGATCGTCCACGCTACAAAAAAGAGCGTCACCGAACCTAATGGGTCAATGCGGACACCTATTTGGAACCAGGTGCTCCCCGTCGGCAGCCAGTTGACCGTAGACTCGAATACTTCCTTGCCGAATTCGTGCACCCCTAAAGCGCGAACGAAAACCAACATGCTGCCCAGCCAGGAAAGCCCCGCCGCACCGACGCCGATGCTATGGCTCAATGCCTTGTGCTTGTTGGTGATTAATACAATCAGGAAGAACGCCAATAAGGGTGGGAGAGGTAACAGCCAGATGAGCGTTTCAGTCGTCATAAATCCTCGTGGGGGAGTCGAGAGTAAACAAGCGGACAAGTCGTCAGTTGGAGGCAGACTTACTTTTCTACTTATGTCCTTGTGTTCTTCGCTCTACCATTTCATCAAATCTACTTCATCCGCCACCACGGTGTTGCGGCGGCGGTATATCGAGATGATCAGCGCCAGGCCCACGGCCACTTCAGCCGCGGCCACGGCAAAGACGATAACGGCAAACACCTGTCCGGCCATTTGGACCGGGTTGAGAAAGCGCCAGAAAGCCACCAGGTTGATGTTGACCGCGTTGAGCATCAGCTCAACACTTAGCAGGATGGCAACGGCATTCCTGCGCGAAAGCACACCAAAAAGGCCGATGCTGAACAGGGCAGCAGACAGGATCAGGTACCAGGAAAGTGGGATGCTCATGCTGTTCTCCTATTTCTTACCTGCAGCAACGTAGACCGCGCCGATCAATGCGGCTAATAGCAGGATTGAAGCCACCTCGAAGGGCAGCACGTAAGCGTTTGGAGAGACGAGAGCGTTCCCCAGGTTCGCGAGCGTATCCACCCCGGCTGGGATGGCAGGTGCAGTCCGATTGATGCCTGGCTGCGTGACCATCAGGAAGGTCAAGCCTGAAAATACCAGCAAGCCAAGAAGGGCGGCCAACCACCAGCCGGAGCGCAATTGCGGGCCACGATCTCGCATCTCTTTACGCGTCAGCATTACGGCGAAAATGAACAGGACGGCAATTGCACCTATGTAGATCACCACCTGCACGACAGCCATGAAACCGGCATCCAGGGTGGCATAAAGCACTGCCACGCCGAAGAGCGCAGAAACCAACCATAATGCGGCATGGATGAGCTTGCGTGTGGTCACCACCATCAATGCAGAGGTTAGGACAAATACAGCACACAGGAAAAAGATGATTTGCTCAGGAGTCATAAATTAGCTCCATGAATTATTGTCATTGTAAACGAGTGCAATCCAGCAGGCAAATCAATCGCCTTGTCTGACTGGAGATCGCTTCCCTGCAACAAGCTCAGGGCAGGCACCACCTCGACCTCGATACCTGTCCCAGCTGTAAGTCCAGGTACGAAAAGAACGCCACCGTACCATCGGCGGCTCGCAATGACAAATGGTTAATGATGCACAACCTCCACAACGGGCTGGAGGGCGGCTTCTTCCACCTTGCGCTGGCGGTGGCCAACCTTGCGCAAGATTTCTATCGTAATCCATGCTAGGATCACATTCGACAGGAACATGCCAAGCACATAGAAATTGGTTGGGGCGAGCAGCTTGTCCATGATGGCGGTGATGATTAACATGCCCAGCGAAAGTGGCGTTAAAAACTTCCAATTGAATGCCAGCATCTGATCAATTCGGATGCGTGGCATGGAATACTTGACCCACATGATGATCCAGTAGCCTATCATGGATTTCACCAGAAATGATGCCACTTGTAAAAGAGTAACAACGATTCCACCTAAAGCTACGACTGAGCTGCCGAAATGGAAACCATCCGCCATCAAGAGAGGCACCTGCCAGCCACCGAAAAACAAGACCGCGATGAAACCGCCAAAAGTAAAAGAATGGAGCAGTTCGCTGGCGTAAAACCATCCGAACTTCATGCCGGTATACTCGATGTTGAATCCGGACACGATCTCGGACTCAGCTTCGTTTAAGTCAAATGGTGCACGTCCCAGCTCGGCGATGGCGCTGATGGTGAAGATGACCGCCGCCAGTGGCGCCAGGAATACAATCCAGATCCCGCTTTGGTATTCGGTGATGCCCTTGACGCTCATTGTGCCGGTGATGATCACCGGGATGAGCAACGCCACCACCATCGGTACTTCGTAAGAGATCATGTTCGCCACCATGCGAAACGCACCCAGCAGGGCGTATTTGTTGTTCGAGGACCAGCCGGCCATGATGATGGCAAGAGTTCCCAATGCACCAGCCGCCACCAGGTAGAGCAATGCTACATTAAGATCCACCGCGATGATCGTGGATGCAATTGGAAGGATCGCCCATAATATGATTACCGAGGTGGCGGCTAGAACAGGCGCGATGTTGTAAACAACCTTATCCGCACCCTCGGGAGTGATATCCTCTTTTATGATCAGCTTGATGATGTCGGCGAACGGTTGAATAAGACCGAAAGGACCAACGCGGTTCGGGCCAAAACGATCCTGAAATCGCGCCACCACTTTCCGCTCCACCCAGACAAGGAAGATATCCAATACCAGGGCAACCACAACAAGGACGAGAATGCCCAATAATGAGATAAAGACATTCGTCAAAGCAGAGCCCATCCCCCACCCCATGAGTACGTTGCGCAGCCAGCCAGCAATGAAGTTGATCGGATCGCCCCAAAATGTCATGGAATAATCCTCCAACAAAGAAAAGGCTGAGAGGAATGCTTCCTGTCAGCCTTATCTGGAAAATACCGGATCATTACATCCATTCCAGCATCCCTTTGCGCCAGGCGTAAACCAGACCTGAAACCAGGATCAGAATGAATAAAACACCCTCCAACACCACGAAAAGTGGCAATTTATCTAAGGTTAATGCCCATGGAAAAAGAAATACCGTCTCAACATCGAATACAAGGTAGACCAGGGCAAAGACATAGTATTGAGCCTTGAACTGAATCCACGAATCCCCCACCGTTTCGATCCCGCACTCATATGTACTTTTCTTGATCGGATTTGGTTTCTTCGGTGCAACCCACCAGGAAATCAGCAGCGGAGCGACCGGAATGACGATGGCAACGATTAGAAAGAGTCCAATGTAAAACCAGGCGTTTTGCATACGCACCCCGGGAGGTAGGATTGGTCACCGCTTGCGATCCGGTACCGGCCGAATTTTACCATAAACAAGTTTCTCTGGTTACAAACCACTTGTCTATTTTTTATGTGATTTATGTCATATATTCTCATAAATATTTTATTTACTTTACTAATACCCCTTATATATAAAAGTATGTCATTTATTGGGACGGTTACCGAATGACCAGCCCAAATCGGTGTAGAGGGTTTCTGCCTTATAAACGCGATCTGTAACATGATTTAAACAGGCAATCATCTTGGGTGTGATGAGAGAGGTGTACTTACGCGCATAGAATATTTTATAGAGCTGGTTCGTTCCAGTTTCGTTAACTGCCCAGTGTAAGTGCTCATAACGTGATGCATTAAATGGACGCGAATAACCGCGCAGGGTTTTTTGCTGTGCAACATTGACAAAGTGCTCGAAATAAGTCATCGCCAGTTCTCGCAGGTTTTTATGAACTGGTTCCCGAAACCCAAGGTTGACATAATTCGATTTAGCCACTGCGCCCCACCGCCCCTCAACCCGATAGAGCGCTAACACGTGGTCATCGTCCGCACCGGGTTCTGGAATCAGATCAAGCAGCAATGGTGGAAAACCGATCCGCCAGAGCGCCAATGCAGCAAACAGTCCTCCGTCCAGGCAGTGAGATTGGTTGTCAAGCATCACGTTCAACGGAGAACGATCGCGCTCCTCAGCGATATACGGCATACTATCAAGATAAACCTGGATGCGAATCGGGGTGGAGAGGTTGAGAAATTTAGTTTGTAAACCTGCAGACAGGCGAGACTCAAATTCAGAAAGGATGGACATAAGCACCTCGGAGGTAAATGATACCATTTTCCAACTCATTTATCTTAAAAAATCGATACATTTTATGAGAACGTAGTAATATCAGTGCCGTAAGTGAAACAACAATTATTGTTCCGAAGGAGTGAAAGGAGTGAATGACGAGGACCCACTCATAGTTATCCTCTATAACGAGGAGCTGGCTATCTCATGCGGAGAGACCAAAGACTTGATCGCTCTCCAGGATACAGCCAGCGTGGCCATGCATGTGAAAGATGCACTGGCAAGTCGTGGTTTTCACACCCAACCCATCGCGGTGCGTGACTCACTCGAAGAATTGGAAGATACTCTGAAGCCGTTTTCTCCGGAAACGGCATTTATTTTTAATGTCTGTGATGGTTTTAGGGGGAATAACAAGGATGCGGTGAAAATCATACGCCTGATTGAGAAACTTGGCTTCAAACACACTGGTTCTACAGCTGAAACCTGTGCTCTGTGCATAGATAAAGGCCGATCCAAAGAGCGACTGACGACCGCTGGAGTACCCACCCCCTCCTTCCAGGTATATCAGAAGCCCGAAGGCGTTTACCGCTATACATTTCCGGCGATCGTCAAACCTGATGTTGACGATGCCAGCATTGGGATCGATCTGGACTCAGTGGTCTCTACATCTGAAGACTTGATGAAGCGGGTGGCATATGTGATCGAACACTATCACGAGCCAGCATTGGTCGAGGAGTTCATCAACGGGCGTGAGTTATCAGTCTCTATGTGGGGTAACCGGCATGTGGAAGTTCTCCCCATCACCGAGATAGACTATTCATCCATCTCGAATCCACTGAACCACATCCTGAGCTACGATGCCAAATGGGTGACAGACTCTGTTTATTACCAAAGTACCCCGGCTCGCTGCCCGGCGGAACTGGAGTCGGAGGACCGATTCCGGATCATCGACGCGGCGACGCGCGCCTTTAGAGCTGTCAATTTGCGCGACTTTGGCCGCGTCGACATCCGCTTCCGCGGTGGAATCCCCTACGTAATAGATATCAATGAAATCTCCGATCTTGCGCCAACCTCTGGCTTCCCCACTGCCGCTTCTAAGGCAGGGTATTCCTACCCTGAAACCATTGAACGCATCCTCCGTCTTGCCATGCAACGAGAAAGATGGGAATGGCCGCAATTGACCTTGAGCTTGTTCTCCCGACATCCGCAGACGGCGAACGCATCCTAGAGATCGCTGAAAACATCGCCCTGTTCGAGGATGGCGATGTAGAGGTGGTAAAAGAGCTTTGGACAGAGTTCGTCACCAAAGGTGAGGCTGAAAGATGGTATCATTTCATCGCTGCCCGCCACGCGAACGAGGTACTTGGCTTTGCCTGCTACGGACAAAGACCGTTGACGGAGGGGACTTTTGACCTTTACTGGATCGCAGTGGATCAAAATCACCATCGGCAGGGGATTGGTGACGCGTTGCTTGCTGAAACCGAAAGGCAGGTAAGGGCACGCGGCGGGCGGCTGCTTATCGCCGAGACGTCTGGCAAGCCTTCCTTCGAGCCGACGCGCCGCTTCTACCTGAAATCTGGCTATGAGCTGGAAGCGCGCATCCGCGATTTCTACGCCCTGGGGGATGATCTGGTGGCTTTTACGAAGAGATTGTAAACAGAGGGCGCTCGTCATCCGATTTTCTGCACGCGATTCTGGTCATTAAGTTAAACTTAAAGGACCCTTTCATTGGAAATATGGGCTCTTTTTGTATTGTATAATCCAACCATGAGCACCTATCCTCCCGAACCTTTCCGAATAAAAATGGTGGAATCAATCCACCTCATCACCTCGCTTGAGCGCCGCCGCGCCATCGAGAAAGCCAGCTACAATATCTTCGCTTTGCGAGCCGAAGATATATTTATAGACCTGCTGACCGACTCCGGCACCGGCGCGATGTCCGACCGGCAGTGGGCGGCGATCATGCAGGGTGATGAATCCTACGCTGGCGCTCGCTCCTTTTACCGCCTGACGGAAGCTGTGCAAGAAATCTTCGGCTTCCGTCATTTTGTCCCAACCCACCAGGGGCGCGCCGCGGAGAACATCCTCAGTGCGGTGCTGGTGAAACCGGGTCAATACGTGCCGAGCAACATGCATTTCGACACCACCGATGCCAACATCCGCGCCCGCGGTGGGCATCCGACCAACCTGGTGATTGACGAGGCTGCCGATCCGCAGAATATGCATCCCTTCAAGGGGAATATGGACATCGCCAAGCTCAAGGCTTTCATCGAGAAGACCGAGGCGGGGAATATTCCTTTTGGAATGATCACCGTCACCAACAACGCCGGCGGTGGGCAGCCGGTCTCACTGGAAAATATCAAAGCGGTTGCCGCCACATATCACGCTTACGGTATCCCCTTCTACATTGACGCAGCGCGCTATGCCGAGAACGCCTACTTCATCAAGCTGCGCGAGCCGGGTTATGCAGAAAAGAGTACGCTGGAGATCACCCGAGAGATGTTCTCCGTGGCGGATGGATTCTGTATGTCGGCAAAGAAGGATGCCATCGTCAACATTGGCGGGTTGCTAGCCACGAGAGATGATAAGGTCTTCCAGGCGATCAAGAACGAGCTCATCCTGCGCGAAGGTTTCCCCACCTATGGCGGGCTGGCTGGGCGTGACCTGGATGCCATCGCTGTCGGCTTGCGAGAAGGCCTGGAAGAAGATTACCTGGCATATCGCCTGAACCAGACCGCGTACCTTGCAAGTCGAATCTGTGAGGCTGGCGTTCCCATTGTCCAGCCGCCAGGCGGGCATGCGGTCTACATGGATGCGGGCAGCCTGCTCCCTCACATCCCGCATGGCGAATTCCCCGGCCAGGCTCTGACCATCGAGCTTTACCTGGAAGGTGGCATCCGTGGTTGCGAGATCGGCTCGGTGATGTTTGCTCACCCCAACCCTGAAACCGGTGAAGTAATCTACCCACAACTGGAGCTGGTGCGGTTGGCCATTCCACGCCGCGTCTACACCCAATGTCACATGGATTATGTGGCTGAAACGATTGGAAAGATCGCCGAACGAGCAATAGAGTTGCACGGCTATAAATTTACTTACGCACCTGAGCTATTGCGCCACTTCACCGCAAGGTTTGAACCACTCTAACAATTGAATAAAAAAAACTAGAAGGATGAATGCATTGATTCCAAATCAATGATATGCCATCCTGGAATCCAGCGAGGAATAAAAAATAAGCCCATTGACTTAGTCCGCATGGGCGGGAAGCTTGTTGCCTGGCGTTAGCAGAGCACAGGTCGTGGTGATGGCAACACAGAAAGCGCTTTTCGTCAAGGCTTACCCAATTCAAGAGGCGCTCGACCTGATCTACCTTTGGTGAGGCAGGGCGCGAGCTGAATATCCGCCAGTACCGTGGTTCGAGTCCATTCTTGAATAATGGTCTATACTACGCTCAAAGATCATCGGGCAAAGCACTACGGCACGAGTATACCGAGATGATTCGCCACAGCGCGCTCGCGTCCGGGGATGTGCAGGTCAATTGGGGAGTTGAGCACGCGCGGCCTTCCATTTGCTCCCCGTACAACCAAGGTGGATGATCCGCCACCATCCAGGTTCATGGCTGTGTCCGCACCATAATACAGCATGATCTCCGCCAATTCACCCAGTGTAGCCCCCTGGCTGTAGAGTGGTTGGCGGCCATCAATTACGATAATGATCAACTTTTGCCCGCTGCCATCCAAACCGATCGCCGTGCGCGGTGCGGCAATGCCATCGTCCTGACCGGGAACAGGTGCACCGTTAACCACCAACATCCGGTCGCCGGAAATAGCATTGTAGATCTCGTTTTCTGGGTCAATGAAGCTGGCGCTATTTTCGGCAGACAAGTAGAGTGTAGCCTCCGAACCACCTGCATAGATAACTCCCTGCGAGGCTGCCGTTCCATTTGGTTTTACCAGGTCACCGTCATGGGGATAAAAGTCCAGCAAGCTGGTAGAGTGCCATGGCGTGAAACCGTCTCCGTTTACCGCCACCTGCACTCCGAATTCAGTTAAAAATTTTGAAGTTGTCCGTGCCTTGAGCGGAAGATCTGCCTTCGGGTCGCCAGGGGTGACCAGGAATTGAAGTCCGGGGGTTTTTAGGTCAACAGTGATGATGTGTGCAAAATAGGGACGCGGAGAAAGGTGAAAGCGGCGATAATAGATTACACCGTTGAATAGTTGCTGTCGGATAGGAATGGGCAAAGGACGACCGGCATAATATAGCACGCCGCTTCCCAGGCAGAGAAAGATTAACGCAAGAGGTATCCAAATTCGTAAATTTCTTCCTCGAAATGATCCCATTTTTCCTTATCACCTGCAACGATTACTTGTCACCCATATCCCATTCCGCCTCCCGCATTTTCTCGAAAGCTTTTATCGCCACTTCGAGCATTTTCTCGTCTGGCTCGCGTGTGGTCAGCGATTGCAATGCAAGGTTGGGTTTGATCAGGGCGCGCACCAAAGTCGAATGGATATGAGCCGCAGTCCAGCGGATATACTCGTAAGCGGTCCCCGCCAGTATAGGGATCAGCAGGATTCGGCTTATGAGCCGCCACAACAACGGCAAAGGTCCAAGCAGAGTAAAGAACAAGATCGAGAGCAACACCAGTGTCAGCAGGAAGGCGGTTCCGCACCGGCTGTGGGCAACCGGGAAACGTGAAACCGACGCAGGTTCCAGGTCTGCGCCTGCTTCGTAAGCGTTGATCGTCTTATGCTCCGCACCATGATAAGCGAAGACGCGGCGGATATCGGGTAGAAAACCGATCCCCCAGATATATCCAACCAATAACCCCAGGCGGATCAAACCCTCCAACAGATTGCTCCACCAGGTGTTCCAATGCAGGAAATGCTCACTCAGCCATCCAATACCAGCTGGAACGAGGAAGAAAACGCCGATAACGACCAGCAAGGTGAAACCAAGCGTCAGGTATAGCACCGGACCTTCAAGCTTTTCATCTTCATCGGTCTGGGTGTTGGCCGAGAGGGTCAGGAAGCGCATCCCCAAGCCGAGCGCGTCCCACAGCAGCACCAAGCCGCGCAGAAATGGAATCTTCGCCAGACGGGTCTTATAGATGCCACTCAAGGGCTCGCTGTGGATGATAATGCGACCATCAGGGGCGCGCATGGCAACTACTGCCACCACCTTCCCGCGCATCATCACCCCTTCGATAACCGCCTGTCCACCATAGGTGATAAGTTTATCTTCCATAGCAACTAAATTCCCAGACCCCCGGTGGCTTTGAGATGCCGGGGGTCTAATCTAAGGCGGGAATGGAATCCCACCCTACGGATTTAGATTCAAGAAAAAATGAATGAGGGTTTCGATACCCCTGTACCACGTTGGCAAGTGCAACTTCTCGTTCGGGGCGTGGAGGTTATCATCGGGTAGACCAAAACCAGCCACCACCGATTCCACCCCCAACATTTGTTGCATCTGGGTTACCACCGGGATTGAACCACCTTCGCGTTTGTAATACGGTCGCTTACCCCAAACGGTTTCAAGGGCGGCGTCCATGGCGCGGACCCCAACATTATCCCGTTGGGAGATGGAAGCCGGAGCGCCGGCCATTTCATCCAATTCCCAACGGATATCATTGGGCGCGTTGGCTTCAAGATACGCCCGGAGTTGTTTCGCCACCTCAGCTGGTTGCTGGTCGGGAACAATGCGCATTGAAATTTTCGCCATCGCAAAAGCCGGAATGACCGTCTTCCCGCCGGGACCAGTGAAACCGGAAAGCATGCCATTGACATCCAACGTGGGGCGTGTACTGGCGCGTTCCAAAGGTGAAAAGCCGGATTCTCCATATAAAGCACAAACACCTGTTTGATTAAGGTAATAATCCTCGTCGATTGGCAAGCGCGTCAACTCGGCACGTTCCTCATTGCTCAAAGGGCGAACATCATTATAAAAACCGGGTAAAGTTATTCGACCAGTGGCATCATGCATACCCGCAATCAGTTCAGCCAGTGCGTTCGCCGGGTTATGGACAACACCTCCATAGGCACCAGAATGTAAATCCTTGACCGGACCATAAACACGCAATTCAAAATACGCCAGGCCGCGCAAGGCATAAGTGATTGTTGGTGCATCCGGTGCGAGCATGCCCGCATCCGGATTCAAGGCAAAATCACAGGATAATAGCTCTTTATTATTGGCTATAAATGAGGCCAGATTGGGTGAGCCGATCTCCTCTTCACCCTCGATCAACCATTTTAGATTGACCGGTAGTCCACCGGTCTCAACCAAGGCGCGAACCGCTTCAATCGTTGCGATCACCTGCCCCTTCATATCCGATGCGCCGCGGGCAAAGATGTTATCAGCGCGCACATCCGGATCGAAGGGTGGTGTCTGCCACAGTTCAAGTGGGTCGGGGGGTTGCACATCGTAATGACCATAGATGAGAACTGTCGGCGCGCCTTTCATCTTCAGCCATTCCGCGTATACAATGGGATGACGCGTCGTCGGCTGGAGTTGAACTTCTTCCATTCCGAGGCTTGCCAGCTGATTAGCGAGCCATTCTGCTGCGTGCTGAATATCAGCTTGCCTCTCAGGTTCGGTAGAAATGGAAGGGATGCGCAGGAATGATTTCAATAACTCCAAGGATCGCTTGGCATTTTTATTGGAATATTGTAAAGAAGATTCTCGCTGGGTTGATTTCATTAGGCCTCAAGGTGCTACCGCAGGTGTGGCTGTTTCATCTATTGCGCGGCGCGTGATAAGGTACCAGTCTGCAATGTTGGTGAAGCGGTCGCTTGGCTCGTATATTGGCGAAATCTGAATTCCCTGCACGCGCTGATCCACGCCATATGTGTAAACCGGGTAATATAGCAGAAGGGCGGGCACCTCCTTGGCAAACACAGATTGAAAGTTGCGATACAACCGGGCACGCACATTCTGGTCCACAAGCACGCGCGCCTGTTCGAGGTACTCACTGGCAGCACGGTTATCCCATTGTGAATAATTCTGCCCGCCTGTCGCTTCAGCCTGATGCCAGAAGGGATACGGATCGGGATCCGGAGAGCGACTCAGATCCAGATCAACGAGCGCAGCCTCGTACTGGCGCGGGACTAAGTAATCGTTCAATAATGATTCATAGGAAACAGCCTTTAATGTAACCTGAACGCCGATCTCCACCCAACCCTCTTGAATTGCCTGTGCTAGTTGGGTATGCAATTCATCATCGGGATAAAGGAGCGTGAACGCTATTTGCTGACCTTCCTTGGCACGTACCGTGCTATCTGCTGGAAGAATATAGCCAGCCGTTTTCAGAGTGGCAATAGCTGCGTCGGGATCGTAATCCACGTGATGGATTCCATTGTAGTATGCCCACGTCCCAGGTAGGATCGGGCTATCGGCAACAACTGCCTGGCTGTCAAGGTAGGTATCCACCAACCACTGGCGGTTGAGTCCCAACAGGAGGGCGCGGCGAATGTTTTTATCCTGGAGGAAGGGCGTTTCGGCATTCTTGAGGTTGAACAGGATCAGTGAAAAGCGCGGCAAGCGTGCGCTGAAAAGCGATAAGTTGCTTTCAGCTAATGCCTCGGGCAGGATATCGGTTGTGATCTGATTGATACCAAGTACTTCACCAGCGTGGTAAGCCTCCATCGCATCCTGTGCAGATGTGTAGTATCGAAAGACGATCTGCTCAATAAATGGCTTCGCACCATGGTAATTTTCTGAAACTACCAGTACTACACCTTTTACCTGACCATCTTCCACCATTAAATGATCGAACCGATAGGGGCCATTTCCTACAGGATTTATATTAAATCCAGAACTGGCGAGCTGGTCTGCAGGGGTGTTTTGAAGCAGGTGCGCCGGCAGCAACCCAAAGGTTAGGTATTCCAGAAATGGCACGAAAGGTTCAGGTAGTGTGAATTTGATCGTTTTATCAGAAAGGCGCGCCACATCCACCTCATCCCATAAGGATCGCACATCTGCGGGGAAGGATGAATACTCGCTGCGCAGCAGGCTGAGGGTGAAAATTACATCGTCGGTCGTGACTGGCTGGCCGTCATGCCAATTCGCGTTGGCACGGATGGTCACATTGTAGATCGTACCATCCGGGGTGCTTCCCCAGGATTCAGCCAGATCAACTTGTGGGAGGCCACGCGAGTCAAAGCGGAACAGGCTTCCGAATAGCAGCCTGTCCACATCGCGGTCGACGAGGTTGTTCAGATCAAAAAGTGGATTCAACCGTCCGAACGATCCGACCACCCCTTCAGTGTAAATACCGCCACTCGCCGGTTGAGGCAGTGTCTGGCTAAGGGGATTCAAGGTTGGTGCCTGGGTCAAGAGCAAAACCCCCACCACGAGGAGGGTGATGACGACAACCAGAATTTGCCAGCGTAATCTTTTCATTGCAGGAAGAAACAAAGAAAGGCTCCCTGGTGATTCTCATAAATCCAGGGATAGCCTTCCCCGTTGAAAAGCGCGATTAGCCTTTGATCACGATCACTGCAACGATCACCAGCACAAAGAACAGGATGCTGAATGCAATCGTCACCCAAAACAAGGTCTTCTCAATACCACGCCGTGCAGTAAATATGCCACCGGTATCTGTACCAGTCAATCCACCCAAGCCTGCACCCTTGCTTTGCAATATAATACTCGCCACCAAAGCGATCGACGTTATAATCAAGCCTATATACAGGAGTTGTACCATTTTTCCTCTTTTTCTTATCAGGACAGTATAAGCCGCCGAATTATACCTGCGAAGCGTGAAAACCGTCAACTTATCATTATAAGGAGTGCAGCCACAAAGCAATCTCCAATTATCTAGTAGATTCCTTCGCTACAAGAAAAGCCGCTCGCATCACTCCTGGAGATCTTATGCACGAACTGACCGTAAACTTGCACATGCATTCCATTTATTCCGACGGGAGCAGTACTCACGCAGAACTGGCACGCGCTGCTCTCAAATGCGGATTGGATGTCATAATTGTCACAGATCACAATGTCTGGACGCAGGGGTTCGAGTGTATCCAACGCGAGGGGAGACTTCGTCTCCTTCAACTGGTTGGAGAGGAGATTCACGATCAGGGGCGCGATCCACAAAAGAACCACCTGCTCGTTTTTGGAGCAGACCGAGAGCTGGCAACTTACGCGAGCAATCCCCAGGATTTGATAGATAAAGCTCGCAGCGTGGGCGGCCTCACATTCATTGCCCATCCTGTTGACCCTGAGCTACCTGCATTCGGCGAGACAGACATTTCGTGGGAAGACTGGCAAGTATCCGGGTTCACTGGCATCGAGTTGTGGAATGGTTTCAGTGAACTAAAAATGGTCATCAAAGGCAAGCTCGATGGTCTTTTCCATGCCTTCTTTCCACAGTTCATCGCTCGCGGACCGCATCCCAAAGCCCTACACATCTGGGATGAACTTCTGGTCTCCGGTCGCCGCATCGTTGCGCTGGGTGGATCGGATGCACACGCGAGTGTCATGCGCCTTGGACCACTGAGGAAAGTTATTTTCCCCCTTGAATTCCACTTTTCTACCGTCAATACCCACCTGCTTGTTCCGAGTCCATTAAGCGGCGACCTGCTCACCGACCGCGGGATGGTTTACAATGCGCTGGCTGCAGGACATGCATTCATCGGTTACGATCTGCCAGCTATTACCCGCGGCTTCCGTTTCACCGGTCAGGGCAGGCAGAATACTGCATGGATGGGTGATGAAATCTCAGCTAATGGTGGTGTAACGCTTCAAGTCAAAACACCGAAACGGGCTGATCTCCGCTTATTAAAAGATGGACGGATTCTCAAGCAAGTCCAGGGTGAATACATCACACACATCACAAGTGAACCAGGCGTTTATCGCGTGGAGGCATATATTCATTTCTTCGGGCGCAAACGCGGCTGGATCTTCAGCAATCCAATCTATGTTAGGTAAAACTATCTTGACGAAACAATCATAGGCGGCTACAATTTCGCCCGCTTCCGGCAAAACCGGAAAATATTATAAGAGAGCGAAGGTAACCCCAAGCGCGAGTCTGTTTCTTCCATGGCTTCCACTCGGGGTGATAGGCGCTCGAGGAAGGAAAGAATGGAAAAAGTTCTCATCAAGGCTGCTTCGCGCACCGTTACCGGGAAACAAGTACACGCCCTGCGCAGAGCGGGACAACTGCCGGGGGTCCTCTATGGACGGCATATCAAACCCACCCCCATCGCTTTGGATGCTCACGAAGTCAGCCTCATCCTCTCCCACCTTACCTCCTCCCGTCTGGTCACGATCGAATTGGACGGTAAGGAATATCCGGCACTGGTGCGTGAGAGCCAGCGTAATCCCATTAAGCGTAACCTCATCCATGTGGATTTTCAAGCAGTCTCACTTACCGAGAAACTGCGCACGCATGTCAGCATCGATGTGAGGGGGTTCGCCCCAGCCGTCAAGGATTTCAACGCGGTACTTGTCACAAATCTTGATGAGCTCGAAGTGGAGTGCTTACCTCAGGATCTGCCCGAGCGCGTCCCGGTAGATATTTCGCGGCTGGCAAATGTCGGTGACGGTATCCGGATCCGCGACATTGTCCTTTCGGATAAAGTCAAGCTGCTGGATGATCCGGAAGAAATGATCATAGTAGCCACCGCGGCACGCGCTGAGGAAGTGGAAGTGACTGCGGAAGTGGCGGCAGCCGAGGAAACCCTTGAGCCGGAAGTGATCGAGAAGGGTAAGAAGGAAGAGGAAATCCCCGAAGAGACCGAAAAGACAGAGAAAAAGAAATAACCCCAATCAAAACCTCCCCAATACCAGGGGAGGTTTTGATTTATATTAAACCCAATAACTTCACCAGTTCTTGGGTTATTCGCGCGCTTACACCCCACAAGGTCTCATTACCGTATGGATGGTAACTGATAACCCGAAAAGGATGTTGTGTGCCATCCGGAGTGAAGTTGTATTCCACCCAATTATTGGATTGAGCCAACCATGTGAGCGGAATTGAAAAGACGCGTTCCACCTCGATGGTTGAAAGGTGAAAATCATACGACCAGGGGATGACACCCACCACCGGCGTGACGCGGAAGCCAGTGACGGTGATCATTTCGTTCAAACGCCCCAACAGGCGCACATCATCCGGTAATAACCCGATCTCCTCCCAAGCCTCACGCAGGGCCGTCTGTTCAACAGATTCCGCCTCTCCAGCGCAGCCACCACCAGGGAATGAGACTTGCCCTTTATGATGCTCCACCTCATTTGTACGGTGTGTTAAGATCAAGTGCCACTCATTTGCATTCCAGCAGAGCGGCACCAACACTGCTGCGCGGATGAACTCTCTTTCCGCTGATAGAGTGGCAGAGTCTTCGCTGGACGTAATTACACCGGGCTGGAAAGCAAGGTGCAGGCGTTCCGAAATATTAGATTCCGTTAAATAAAGCGACATACGTTCACTGCAACCTGCCCTTGCGGATCAGAGAAGGGAATGTGTGCGAACTTAAAAGATTCTCAGCCCATCTCCTCCACTGAATATCCTGGGTGATGGTTTATTCTCCCCGCACGGCGCTGCCGCAATATGGACACTCAGCTGTGGTCTCGTCCAACCACTCAACTTCGTCTGACCGGAGGGGACCACCGCAACCAGGGCAGACGGTTGGTATTCGAGACCTGGTTCGTTCTCTGGTGAAAGACTGCATTCCGGGTTGGTTGGCGGGCAAGGAAGGGAGGGTCGCCTTGAGGTAATCCGAAATCTCCTGTGCTTCCTGAGACATGCCATGTTTATTTAGGAAGGTCGCAATATTTTCTCCCATCATCTGAAATGCAGGCCATCGCTTGCTTGAGGCGAGTAACTCCAGAGCATGGTGAGCGTGCTCCATCGCAATGGATTTCTGTCCGGCTTTGAAACGCGCCCGCGCAGCATCCATGAAAAAATGCGGGGCACGTGGTCCAACGCGTCCTTCCGCACCTCGCGCTAATTGTTCGAAAGCGACCGCCGCCCCGTTGTAATCGCCGCTCGCCATCAGCTCGTTGGCGCGTTGCACAGCGGGGGGAATATCAGGTGAAAACGGCCGCTGTAATGGTCGAATTAAACCGCGTTTTCGAAACATAAAAACCTCCTATTGCCTGAATTCTACCAACTCAATAGATCCGATCAAGGTGATCGGGAAAGTCATGCCCATGTAAATCAGGTCACTGGAATCTATCTCCGCTTTGAGAAGGCCAGTGTATGGCAAGAACCAATGATTACTATGGATCCTTAATGTACCATGAAAATTACCTAATGTTGTTTCCAACGCCACATCGATCTCCATTTCACGCCTGACTTTCAAGGCATTCTCGAACGTTCCTGCAGCCACACTAACCGTCTCATAAACCGGTGCACCGTTCTCTCCTGAATTCCAGTTCAAGTGAAGCGGCGAATCCTTGATGATGACGGTCATTTGCTCTTCCTCATACTGAACCTCAAGATTACCCTGGGTGATGTAATCACCTTCCCAGGCCATCACCCAATTGCTGGTGGATAGCTCCTGGGTGGAAGGTGAAAATATTCCAGAGATATATCCGGTATTGATGTCGCCGTCCAGGTAACCGCCCAGGATCATGCTCAGGGTCATCATGGGAAAATTCTTGATGGCAGTACCATCACATTCAGCAATTGTTTGCGTGATGATACCGGTGGTCATGTCGAGTGAGTTGATCGTGGCCTGGTTTTCATCAACCTTCTCAATTGTCAACCCGATACGGCTGGGCTCATCCGCTTCTGCACTCGAAATCTGATAAATCCACTGGTTTCCCGTAATAAGTGGGTAAAGGGGATTGGAGCAAGGATCATTCAGAGGCGATGGCTCGGTCGGTGTTGCGGTAACCTCAATCGTGGACGGCAGTGGTTCGATCAACTCTGGAATTGGGGATTGAGCCTCAGATGCTGTAGGAGGCGTTGCCTGGCTGCTGCAAGCCAATGTTACGAACAACATGAGGAGAACAGAAAGCAATGGATTTTTCATGGTTAATCTCCTTTTCCGGTAAGATTGGAGTTTATTGACCGGGTGTAAAACTCACAAGCTCAATCTCCCTGTCCAACGCCAGTGGAACTTCCAATATTCCAGGAACCCATACATTCGCAGCGTTTATCTGCGCCTTGAGTAAACCAATATAAGGTTCATACCAAAGGACCGTGTCCATGGTGAACGCGCCAGCCACACCAGTGGCCTGGACATCCGGCAATCCCATCAGGTTGATGGGCGATTGCCAAGTCTGTCCAACCATTAGTGCGTGAGGATATTCACCTGCCGGCACACTAATCGCCTCGTGAATGTTCACGACTTCCGATGTATATTTAAAGATCGCGTTCGGTGTGAAATAGGCTCTAATCGTTGATCCTTTGATTTTAACGAAAGCACCTTCCTCTAACAGGTACTCGACCTTCCAGGTATATCGCCATTCATTTTGCTCCAGTGTCGTGTAGGATGGCGCGTCATAACCCTCCAGATAATATGTATTGAGAACATGGTCCACGTAATCTGCAAGCAGCAGGCTGGTGATGAATACCGGGATACGATTTATCGCTCCCTGCGAACACATGATCACGTCGCGGATCTCCAAGCCTGTATCCGGGTTCGTCATCACGATGCCAGCCCGGTCCTCGCTGACCGATCCGATTGTGATCCTTAACCGGGTTACACCATTTGCCCCTGTGGATTGGTACAACCATTCATTTCCCTCTTTCAACGGGATGAGTGGATTATCACATGGTCCGCTTGGCACGGGAGTGGGTGTTAATGAAGGTATAGATGTTGGTGAAGATGATGGTAAAGATGTTGGTGTATCTGTAGCCGTGGGTGGGAAAGGAGTGGATGTGAGTGTTAGCGCAGGCAACGGTGTATCCATTGGTGTTGGTGTTGCACTGAGAATAAACATCCTGCCACAAGCAGTGAGGGAAAACATCGTAAAGAGCAGCGCAATTACCGCCCCCATCAGCCCCTCTCTTCCTTTCGACCGATTATACAGAAACATCATTTCTCCTTTTTCACAAGACGGAATACATCCAAGGTGAGCATGCGATGTTCACCTGTGTGGAATTGCCAACATCATTTTTATTACCTTTCCTCCACGCCTCCAATCTCCTCTAACAACTCCTTTACCCTTTCATCTTCCGCCGGTTCTACCCTTCGAGCAAAGATCAGGAAGCCCGTGTGTGCTACCATCCGATCCGTCGGTCGCAGGCGGGTTGGTTCGGGTTTGTAGTAACGCAGCAGGAGTTCGCAAACCTCTATGAAAGCGAAACCTCCCTGCCGAAGCGCATGGAGTAATAATGCCACCTGGTTGAAGGTTGGGACCAACCCGCAGAAGAAACCGCCAGGTTTAAGGGTGAGGCGCACATGGGAAATATAATCATAAGGATTTGGAACATCCAGGAAAAATGCGTCCGCGTTGGTTTCATCCATGCCCTCGGTGATATCGCGCAGCTTGAACTCCACGCGGCCCTCCAGGCCCAGCCGCTCCAAGTTCCTACGCGCCAAAGCAGTGAACTCCGGGCGTTTTTCATAGGTGAAAACGTGCCCCTGTGAACCAACCGCATGCGCCAGGGAGATGGTCATTGAACCGGAACCGGTACCAGCCTCCAGCACTCGCTGACCGGGACCGATGCTCATTCTGGTCAGGATGAAGCCAATATCCTTGGGATACATGATCTGCGTGCTACGTTTCAGGTCGAGCAGCAAGTCAGCGAGTGAGGGCTGGAGCATGAAGAAAGGGCTACCCTGGTGACTGAACACCTGGCTGCCCCACGGTTTGCCAATCAACTCATCATGGTTGAGGATTCCGCGATGTGTGTGAAATGTTCCCCCGGGAAGAAGTGGGAATATGAAATGTTTATGCCGCAGACCAACGAGTAGCGCCAGGTCGCCGGACTGGGCGTGGGTGGTGTTGAGATTCCAGGGCATTGGTTATGGTTTCAAGATCTTGGCGAAAAAATCGGTGATCGCGTTATAGCATGTCACCCGGTTCTCATACTTTAGAACATCGTGACCTTCATTTTCGAAAATAAGCAACTCGATCTGCTTTCCTTTCTTTTTCAAGTCGGCCACCAACTCTTCAGACTCCTTGGCTACCACGCGCGGATCATTGCGCCCCTGGATGACCAGCATCGGGCAGGCCAGGTTATCCAAATATGTCTTTGGCGAGCGCTCAGCCAGGAAGGCGCGATCACCGGGTGTTTCGGGGTTTCCAAGGGCGATCTTGAAATATGGTTTCCAGGATTCGGGAATGCGCTCGCTGAAGGTAAGGAGGTCGTAAGGGCCGAACATATCGCAAGAGGCAGCCCAGAGGTCAGGATGACGTCCAGCGAGGGTCAGGGTCATGTAACCACCATAGGAACGCCCCACCACCGCGGCGCGTTTAACATCTAGGCGCTTATCCTTTGGCAGAATCTTGGTCATGGCGTGAACATGATCGAGTCGATCCTTCCCGCCCCAGTCTTTATCAACCTGTTTGGTATAGCTCAGTCCGTAACCGGTGGAGCCGCGCACGTTCGGCACAAAGACCGCGAAACCACGCAAGGTCAGGAATTGGATGAGGGGCATGGAAAACCAGGAAAAATCAGGGCGCTCCTGTGACTGCGGGCCGCCGTGAACGTAATAGATCAGCGGACGCTGACCGTTGAAGCCGAGCGAGGCCGCTGGTAGGTAAAGCCGCGCTGAAACGCGGGTCCCATCATAGGAGATGAATGAGGCATCTTCGCCCGCCGCGAGCTTTTCTTGCGGTATACCAAGGATCTTCTCATCGGTGTGCATGACGATCAGGTCGCGTTCTTTTCCCTCGATAGTGTAGATTTGTGTTGGAGAAGTTGCTGTGGAATAGACCAGGATAAACCGGTCGGTGGCTTTATCGTAATCGAAGCTATGCGGCCCCATTACCCCATTGGCGAGGTCGTTATCACCAACCAGGACATGGCGAAGGCTGATCACCCGTTTTTCTTCATTGAAAACTCCCTCGTAGACCCAATCGCAACCATCAATGTTAAATAAAACCAGGTAACGGTTTCCCTTCAATCGCATCGTAGCTTTCATTTCGCCAACCCCACTATGTAAGATGCCCTCCAGCTTCACCGGTTGGATTTCACCTGACTTCGCCAGGTCGAGATATCCCAAACTATACTTGTCATCGAAGACGGCGCTGGCCAACACCAAACCTTTTCCGCTGGCTGTGAATTCAACTGAGATAATACCATTCAGCGGAACCACCTCACCAGGCTGGCGCTCTTCCAGCGGTTTACCATACACCAACTTGCGTTGACTATTTTCCAGCGCGTAGAGAATACCATCTCCCATTGTGTACCCATCAGCGAATAGCATCTGGTTGTGATCTTCGTCATGGATAGGAAACGCGCCGTATGGGGATTCAGCCAGCTTTTCTAGCTTGTTCGCACGCAAGTCGCCGCGAAACGCCTTCTGGACGGGACTCTCGAGCGATTCGGCATTGAAGTAAACGAGATTCCTCTCAACATCGCAATCCACCAGATGAACGCGGTGGTTCGCCAGAGCATTATCAAAAGCCGGTTCAGGGAAACCGCCTTCGAGTGGAATATACATCGGTTGGTAGACTTCGTCACCATCGCAGTCAATCATTACCAATATCTTATCCACACCCGGGAAGACATGATACGAGAAACCGCCAATGAGTTCCGGGTTTTGCAGTGCAATGTTCGGTGGCAGAAGCGGTTCCGGTACGCTACCGCCATAGTTCATGCCATACAGGCTTAGGTGACCGGATAGGTTGCTGTAGAAATAGATGCGCTCACCAACGAGTTGCGGCACGAGGAATAGGCGAGCGGAGAGGAAGGATTCGATACGAGAGGACATGGATTTCCTTTCTGGGAGAAAATTCATCAAAGATCAGCGAAGAGCAACGAGTGTTTTCTATTCAAATTGTAACACGTGACTCCCTGTATTAAGGTGGTTTCGCGGCTTTTACCCATCCCACCCATGCTTTCACCATATATTCACAAATTCCGGATGCCATCTTCAAGTATTCGTGGCATATTCGTGGATGGGAGGTAGCTCTAATCACTTATTCCAGCAGATTCGTAAAAATCCTCCCTCCCCAAAAAAGCCCTTTTAGCGTAAAATACAGCCCGTTAAAGCCGCCCCGCGGCTTTCCTTCCGCCCCTGGCGCACCTACGGCGCTGACCGGGAGCATATCCCATGGAAAGGAGGTTCCCCATGAACAAGTATGAACTGGTATGCATCATCCACCCTGACCTGGATGAGAACGCATTCAATGGCGTCATCGAAAAGGTAAAGGGATGGATCAGCGATGCCAACGGTAGTGTAGACAAGCTGGATGTTTGGGGTCGGAAGCATCTGGCCTACCCCATCCGCAAACAACGTGAAGGGCAATACACTTTACTCAATATCAGCCTGCCCCCTGCTGCGATAACAGGATTGGATCAAAATTTGCGTTTCCACGAACCTGTCATCCGCTACATGCTCACCTCGTTGGATTGAATGGCATTACTATTGATTTGATAGTTGTAAAGGAGTAATAAATAATGAGCCGCGGATTGAACAAAGTCATGATCATTGGTAACCTGGGTCGTGAACCGGAAATGCGCTATACCCCCTCTGGCCGTCCCGTGACCACCTTTACAGTCGCCACCAGCCGTTCATGGAATACTGCTGACGGCGAACGTCACAGCGAAACCGAATGGTTCAATGTCGTTACCTGGGGTAACCTGGCTGAGATCTGTAAACAATATCTGACCAAAGGCCAGCAAGTCTACATCGAGGGCCGGCTTCAGACCCGGCGTTGGGACGATAAAGAGGGCGCAAAGCATACTGCCATCGAGATCGTTGCCACAGAAATGATGATGCTTGGGGAACGGCGGGAATCCATACAAAATCACACCGAAGAACCCGGCGCATCAGTGGATGCCGAGCATGCACCTGAAGAAGATGAATTTCCCTTCTAAAGGCAAGTTGAACAGCTAACTGTTTTTATTTGGAGAAACAATTTATGGACCAACAATATGATGAAATGGAGCAGTCATCTGAACGACGTTACTATGCACGACCAAAATTTTGTCAGTTTTGCGTTGATAAACATCTGGCAATAGATTATAAACAATCCGATATCCTGCGTCGCTTTGTCACCGAAGAAGGCAAGATCCGTCCTCGACGCCAAACCGGCACCTGTGCAAAGCACCAGCGCGCCCTGGCTGTCGCCATCAAACGCGCTCGCCACATCGCCTTGCTCCCATTTTCCGGTAAAACCCTCGAAGAAGAACGGTAAGAGGCAGTCATGGCTAAAATAAAGGCTGCGAGAGTCATTAGTAAGAAACACCTGGCGCGGATGGAACGTGAGAGGCGGCAAACGATGGCCATCATATATTCAGCCATCGCAGTGATCGTCATCGTCGTTGGGTTGATCGGCTATGGCATTCTGGATCAGAAAGTGCTCCAGTATCGGAAACCGGTCGCGATCGTTGGTGACGAGCAAATATCCACAGGCGAATTCCAAAAACGCGTCCGCCTGGCTCGCCAGCAATACATCAACCAATACTACCAATACATCCAATACGCCCAGATGTTCGGTATCCAGGATCCGACAACCGATTCGACCTTCGGTCCTTACCTCAGCCAAATCCAGACCACATTGGATAATACAACCCAATTAGGCAGTGATACTCTCGATCGAATGATCGACGAAGTGCTGATCCGTCAATACGCAAACGCTAATGGTATTACTGTCACCTCTGTGGAAGTTGAGAGCATGCTTGAATCGGAATTCGGCTTCCACCCAAACGGGACATCCACGCCAACCATAACCCCTACCAGTATTGTCTACCCGACCCTTTCCACGACTCAAATGGCCCTGGTGACCATTACACCGACCCCCAGCCCGTTCCCCACAATGACACCATTCCCAACATCGACGCCAGACTTATCCGCCACGTTGACTCCGATACCCTCCATCACGCCAACCGCAACTCCATACACAAAAGAGGGCTTTGAAAATATGTATGCTACGGCGGTGGCAGGTTATTCCAGCATTAACATTAACGATGCAGATATTCGAGAATTTTTCTTCGAGAACCAGCTATACCGCGATAAAGTGTATGAAGTAATTACGAAGGATGTTCCCCACGAGCAGGATCAAGTATGGTCACGGCACATCCTCGTTGCTGATGAGGCAACAGCCCAAGCCATTGTAAACCAGTTAATGAATGGAAGCGATTGGAAAACTCTCGCTGCGAATTATTCGACAGACACTGGCTCAAAGGATGTGGGCGGAGATGTAGGCTGGTTTGGTACAGGCAAAATGGTACCGGAATTCGAGACCGCCTCCTTCCAGCTGCCTATCGGTGCAATCAGCATCATCCATAGCACCTATGGATGGCATGTCATCCAGGTGCTTGGTCATGAATATCGCCCGCTGACAGAAACAGAATACAAGACACTGACCGACACCAAGTTCCAGGAATGGCTGACAAAGGAGCGCGAGGTGATTACGGTTACCGAGATGGATGATTATCTGATTAAAATCCCCACTGATCCAACATTACCGAGCACTACTGGATAAAAACACCTCGCCATATCCACTTTGCTAGTCTTTTTTTTTATTCCTACCTATATTGAGAATGAGGTGTAGCTGTGCAGGTTCTTTCGACAATTACTTGCATTACGAAGGTCATCCTTTCCCGGGTTTAATCCTTTCTAGTTTCATCATGGTTTATTAAAACTGTATTGTCGTGATTTCCAAGCTCTGTCATCGATAAATCGAGCGCTGGTAATTCGCCAAGTGAAACCAGACCAAAGTGCTCTAGAAATTCAGTTGTTGTACCATAAAGGATCGGTCTACCGGGACCTTCACCACGCCCGATCTCCTGGATTAACCCCTTTCCAAGCAGGCTTCTCATCACACCGTCACTATTAACGCCACGCACTGAGTCTACCTGCGGGCGGGTGACCGGCTGCTGGTAGGCAATGATGGCCAGTGACTCAATCGCGGCTCGACTCAGGTGAGTGGTTGATTCCAGGCCGAGTAAATGTTCCACCAATTCAGCCGCTTCAGGGGCAGTAGTAAGCTGAACACGCCCTGCGTGCTGCTGTAGACGCAAGCCGCGGGTTGAGAGAGCTGCAGATAACTCATCTAAACCTCTTATTACCTCTTCTGGAGAGACCTCAAGCACGACAGCCAATTGTGAGATCTCCACTGGTTCCACACTGACAAATAACAATGCTTCCAGCGCAGCGTTAATAACCAATGGAGGGTTTATTTTTTCGCTCATGCTATAATTACTCCCATTCGGAGAAAAACCTATGCTTATCCACAAGAAGCTTATCTCTGTCGTGTTGATGTTGACACTGGTATCTCTTGCCTGCATGATGAACATCGGAGGACCTGCTTACCCGATACCGTCCATCCCGGTTTCTACAGAGGCTATCGCCAGCCTGAACCAGGCGATTCAAACTGCTGAGGCTGTTGGGATAGAATCAGGCACATTGATACTGGCCATTACTGAAGAGCAACTGACCTCGTATCTGGCAATAAAGCTCCAGGCGCAAGGCAATCCGCTGTTGTCCAACCCGCAAGTCTACCTGCAGGATGGGCAGATTCACATCTACGGGACAGCCACGCAGGGATATTTTCAGGTCACCGCCAGGATTATCCTGACCGCTGGTGTTGACCAGCAGGGACAGATGAAGATTGAGCTGACCTCTGCTGATTTTGGACCCATGCCCGTTCCCAGCGGAGTAAACTTGGCAATTACAGCTCTTATTAAAGAAGCTTTCACTGGTTCGTTGGGACCAGTCGCAACAGGCATGCGGCTTGAAAGCATAACCATATCGAATGGTGCGATGGTTATCGTCGGACGTATAAAATAGCGGTTGGATTATACCAGTGACTCCATTGGATAAGGTTTTATTACCACCGTGGAAATAAGCTGCGTAGAGAAAGTGAGAATGAAAAACTCAGCGATCTTGGAGCTTTTTGCGGTCATCATTCTCCTGTTTTGTTTTTTATTCCTGACCGCCTGCCAGCCGCCCCAGTTCTCACAGGCAGATATCACGGTCAGTATCAATGCTGATGGGACGATAACGCAGGTTAAAATGCCTGCCGGAAGTACAGTGGCGCAAACTATCACTGCGGCAGGTGTCATACTCGGTGAGTTGGATCGCCTCGAACCACCGGGGTACACAGTTCTTTCGGATGGCGATACTGTTAAGGTGCACCGCATCCGCGAGGAGTTCGAGATCCGCCAGGTTGTCATTCCATTCGAGCATCAGGAGCTGCGCAATGAGTCGTTGCCTCAAGGGGAAACGCGCCTTATCCAAACCGGTCAAAACGGACTGGAGGAGCTGACCATCCGTCACCTCTTCGAGGATGGATTGGAGACAGGCGAACCGAAGCAGATCAAGGAAGTCATCTTGGAAGAAGCTGTACCTGAAATCGTCATGCTTGGTGTACAGACACCATTCGCCCCGTTATCCATTCCCGGCAAACTGGCTTACCTCACCAGCGGAAATGCCTGGCTTATGACAGGGTCCACCGCTGATCGTGAACCCCTAGTCACGAGTGGCGATCTCGATGGGCGTATCTTCACCCTCTCGCAGGATGGAAAATGGCTACTTTTCACCCGCAAATCATCAAAACCGATGGAAGAAGAGATCAACAACCTGTGGGTAGTCAGCACGAGCAGCCAAAGTCACTCCCCAATCAATCTGAATATTTCCAATGTTGTAAACTACGCCGGTTGGGTTCCCGGAAAAGCCTATACAATCAGCTACTCAACGGTTGAGCCGCGCGCTGCTCCGCCCGGCTGGCAGGCAAACAACGATTTCAATACGATTTCGATCGGTGCAGCCAAACCCGCCGTGCTCCTCGAGGCGAACGCAGGTGGCATCTATGGCTGGTGGGGAACGAGTTTCACCTGGTCGCCGGATGGAACACACCTCGCGTATGCCCGCCCTGACGGGGTCGGTTTCGTCGACCTGCAATCGGGTACGCTCATCCCCTGGTTGGATATTACCCCCTTCAACACCCATGGTGATTGGGCTTGGGTCCCCAGTTTGGCTTGGGGTGCGGATGGGGCGACATTATTCGTCGTTACCCACTCCCCTCCGAAAGGATTGGAGAGTGCAGAGGATTCTCCCTACTTCGATCTTCGTGGTGTATCATTGGAAAACCGGACCAATGTTCATCTGGCTGAAAATGTAGGCACATTTGCAACCATTGCTGCTTCTCCAATGCAGCAAAACAGTCCTGAAAGTGGATATTCGATTGCATACATGCAAGCAATCATCGACCAGGCAGAAACAGACCATTACCGCTTGATCGTATTGGATCGGGATGGCTCGAACCAGCGAATCCTTTTCCCCACGGAAGGGAAAATTGGACTAGAAATCCAGATCCCAGTTTGGGCACCGCAAGCAGCCTCAGGTGGTGGTGGTTTTCTCGCCCTCATCTACCAGGGGAATATATGGCTTGTGGATGCAGCGAGCGGTCAAGCTCAACAGGTTACTGGAGATGGGTCTATTAGCAGGATTGATTGGAAGCAACCATAGTAATATTGCGAGCGGGCACCGGTCGAGTAACCTCGTGTGCGCTTTACAATGAATGCATAGATACCAAATGCGTGAAATTATGCTCCATTTATTCCACAAGGATTGCTCCAAAGCAGGCCAATATCCATCCAGAACAGCAATCGGAATGACATAAGCTAGTGAGGTTCTATGCGCATTCTTATAACTGGTGCAGCTGGTTTTCTCGGTTCCCACCTTTGCGACCGCCTCTTGGCAGAAGGCCACGAGGTGGTCGGCATGGATAACTTCATTACCGGCAGCGCGGATAACATTGCCCACCTGAGCGGTAACCCTAAATTTACCTTCCGCAGAAACGATGTATCCAACTACATCCTCGTTCCTGGTAAGGTTGACGCAGTCTTGCATTTTGCATCACCCGCCAGCCCCAACCCGGCCTCTCCCTTCGGTTATCCCAACCTGCCCATCCAGACGATGAAAGCCGGGGCACTCGGTACACACAACTGCCTGGGACTGTGTCGCGCCCAGGGAGCACGATTTCTCCTCGCCTCTACTAGCGAAATCTATGGTGACCCATTGGAGCACCCGCAGACCGAATCTTATTGGGGTCACGCCGACCCGGTCGGGTCACGCTCGATGTATGATGAAGCCAAACGTTTTGCCGAAGCGCTGACCATGGCTTATCACAATTATCATGGCGTGGATACACGCATTGCCCGCATCTTCAACACCTATGGCCCGCGCATGAGACTGGATGATGGCAGGCTGATGCCCAATTTCCTCCAGCAAGCGTTGCTCGGAAAACCACTCACCATATATGGCTCTGGATTGCATACCCGTAGCCTTTGTTTTGTGGATGATCTCATTGAGGGTATCTACCGTCTCTTGTTATCAAACGAGCATCTGCCCATAAATCTTGGTAATCCTTTCGAGTTGACCGTTCATGACTTTGCAGAAAAGATCAACCGTATCGTCGGGAACCAGGCTGGCATTATTTTCGAAGAGAATGCGAATATTGGGAACGACCCGAAACGCCGCCAGCCGGATATCGGACGGGCACGCAATATTCTCGGCTGGGAGCCGCGCGTAGACCTCGATCAGGGAATATTGCTCACCATCCCATATTTCAAGCAAAGATTGGGATTGGCATGACCTTCCGCATGAATCGAAGGGAACAGGGACGCTTCCTTCGCTTCATGGTGGTTGGTGTCATCGGTGCCATCGTGGACTTCGGCACGATGAACCTGCTCACACACATCTTTGATATGCCTCTGGTCATCGCAGGGACAATATCTTTCGTCTGCGCGGTGATTAGCAATTTCATCTGGAATCGTTATTGGACCTATCCCGATTCGCGCTCGCGGCAATTGTGGCGTCAGCTGACGATGTTCTTCATCGTAAATATCGCAGGCGTTGTCATCCGAATCCCAATTTTATGGTTCCTTGAACCACCCATGGCTAAATTATTCCAAAGATTTTCCTTCCAACTCGCTACACCCGATTTCATGGCAAAGAACTTTACATTGGCGATAGCTGTCGGAGTGGTCATGTTATGGAATTTTTTTATCAACCGTTATTGGACATACAATGATATAAAATGATGATCTCACATAAACCTATGCGTTCTTCACGCATCAGCATTGCACAGTTGATGCAACCCGAACATGCCAATAATCTCGGCAATGTGCACGGTGGTTGGATCATGAAACTGGTGGACGAAGCCGGTGCACTGGCCTGTATGCGCCATGCCCAGCGTCGCGTCGTGACCGTGGCCATTGACCAGATGGTCTTCCGCCAACCCATCCGCATTGGCGACCTGGTCAGCTTGAGCGCGGAAGTAACCTATACCGGTCGTACTTCTCTGGAAGCCGAGGTCCAGGTGGTTGCTGAAAATCCGGTTACAGGCGAGCGAACGCACACGAATACTGCCTACCTGGTCTATGTCGCACTGGACGAAGAAGGCAAGCCCGCGCCTGTTCCCGCGCTCACCGCCGAGAATCCTGTTGAAAAGGCACAGATGCAAGCCGCCAAAGAACGCCAGCAAAGACGATTATCACAGAAATAAACATCAAATCAGCATAGATGAACCCAGATCCGAATACCACCTCAGTGTTTTCCATGGATGGGCCAGAACCGAAGGAGCGCGTCGCTCACCCGTTTCGCAGCCTGCGCGAGCTGGTGGATCACATTTCCGGCAGGAGAATGCCTCCCCTCAGCACCGGCGAAGGCGGGATGACCGAAGCGCTACCCTTCCCATTTTTAGCGATCGTTGGCCAGCGGGAGATGAAATTGGCATTGTTGCTCGGCTTGATCAACCCGGCGATTGGAGGCATACTGCTTGTCGGCCCGCGCGGCACAGCAAAAACCACTGCTGTCCGCTCGCTGCTCGATATCCTGCCAAGTGTTGAACGCAGCCTGTGCCATTATGGCTGCCTGCCTGAAGATCTCGTTTACGGCGGAATCGACGCCATCTGCCCGGATTGCGCCAGAAAATACGCTGAAGGTCAACCGCTGACAGCTCCTGACCGAGTCCGGTTGATCGAACTACCCCTCAATGCTACCCTCGAGAATGTGGTTGGGGGGATTGACGAGTCTTCACTCGATGGACAGGCCACCGGACGTGATCGTTCCCATATCCGACGCGGAATCCTGGCGCAAGCTGACCGCAACCTGTTATATATTGACGAGATAAACCTGCTCGCCGACGAGATCGTGGATGCGATTTTGGATGCAGCCGCCCAGGGCAGCTACACCGTGCGGCGCGGAACCGTATCCGCCACTTATCATGCCCGTTTTCTGCTGATTGGTTCCATGAATCCTGAAGAAGGTAAGCTCCGCCCGCAAATACTGGATCGTTTTGGCTTGCGCGTGCTTGTCCGCGGATTGCAACAGCCATCCGAACGGCTGGAGGCATACCGCCGCGTCCACGCCTACCTGACCAATCCACGTGCTGTAACTGCCTCCTTTTCTGAAGAAATGTCGGCAGCCACCCAGGAAATCCAATTGGCCCGCCAACGCCTGTCCAAAGTATCCATCCCGGATAAGGTCGCAAAACCCGCTATCCAACTGATACAAAAGTTGGGCATTGATAGTCTGCGCGCTGAGATCACCTGGTTCGAGGCAGCCCGCTCCCATGCTGCTGCTGATGGTCGTACTGTGGTCACATCTGCAGACCTGCAGTCGATCGCATTAATGGCGCTCCGCATGCGCCGGTCACAGTTTATGACAGAATACTTCAGCGACCAGCAAGCGGAGGAAGATCAATTGAGTAACCTGCTGGGTAAATGGGGGAAGAATAAACAGGGATTAATAGGAAAAGGAGAAGTGCTGTGACCATCACCCATCGCGAACGGTTGGAAGCCTGTCTCAATGGTCAGATCCTCGACCACCCTCCGGTTGCACTCTGGCGGCATTTTCCCATGGATGACCAATCACCAGATCGCCTGGCGGCAGGCACGCTTGATTTCCAGAGGAGGATCAATCTCGATCTGGTCAAAGTGACACCGGCATCGTCCTTCTGTTTGAAGGATTGGGGCGCGCAGGATGCTTGGGAAGGAAACCCGGAAGGGACGCGCCGGTATACGAAACGCGTCATCGAAAAACCACAGGATTGGGAACGGCTTACGATCCTCGACCCATCTGCAGAGCATCTTGCGGGACAATTGGACTGTCTCCGTCTATTAAGACGGAAACTTGGTCCAAATATCCCGCTCCTGCAGACCATATTTAGTCCGCTTGCGCAGGCAAAGAATCTTGCCGGCGGCGAGAGATTGATTGCCCATATCCGTCAACATCCGGCGGCGGTGCTTAAAGGATTGCAGACCATTGCTGCGACGACGATCCGCTTTGTTCAAGCTGCTACAGAAACCCACATTGATGGCATTTTTTACGCTGTCCAGCACGCCCAAGCCAGCTTGCTCACCTTCGATGAGTATAAAAACTTTGGGCGGATCTTTGACCTGCAAATACTGCAGCCCGCTAATTCACTCTGGTGCAATATCCTTCACCTGCATGGATCAGAGATCTATTTCGAGCTGGTGACACAATATGCTGTACTCGGTGCGGCTTTCCCGATCATCAACTGGCACGACCGGGAAACAGCGCCTTCCCTGGCAGAGGCGAGGACCACTGAGTTCCTGAAAACCTCCAAGCTATCCCCAGTGCTTTGCGGAGGTATCAGCCAGAAGACCCTTGTTTTTGGCAGCAGTGCTGAGATCCGGCAGGAAGCATGGGACGCGATCGCCCAAACCAAAGGCCGTAGGTTCATTCTCGGCACCGGCTGCGTTGTACCGATCATCGCCCCGCATGGAAATCTCCTGGCAGTCCGGGAAGCTGCCAAACGGCATGCACAAATCGTAAATCGAAAATCGTAAATCCAATGTCCCTGCGTGTCATTTCTGGGAAGGCCAAAGGCCGCAAACTGAAGGATGTCCCCGGCGCGGGCACCCGCCCGATCACCGACCGCGTCAAGGAGGCACTGTTCGACATCCTGGCAGGAGACGTGGTGGATTCAACCTGGTGGGACCTGTTCGGCGGGACGGGGGCGGTGGGCATCGAAGCCCTCAGCCGCGGCGCCTCCTTCGTCCGTTTTACCGATCTGGGACGGTCTGCCATCGATACCATCCACGCCAACCTCGAACACTGCCGCCTTAGCGCGGGCGCCGAAGTGCACCGCGGTGATGCTTTCGCCATTCTGGCATCGTCTCCCGATCGTTCGTTCGATTATATTTACATTGCTCCCCCCCAGTACAAGGAAATGTGGTCGCGGGCGCTGCAGGCATTGGCCTCCAACCCAATCTGGCTCGCCGAGGATGGCTGGGTAATCGCGCAGATCCACCCGAATGAGTATCAAGAGTTGGGACTTTTCAACCTGTCGGAGTTCGAAAAACGGAAATATGGAAGTACACAATTAGTATTCTACAAAAATAAAGTTGGGTAAGGGTACCCGGTGAATGAGAGAACCAAAGCTTAACATAGCTGGCTTGGCATAGTTAATTTAATTCATGTCATAAGGGCTTCTGATCATGTAGGCAGTTAGTGTCTCAGTCAATGGTGTAATTTGTTCGATTACATCGTTTTTTTTCGATACCTTGAAGTTTACTTGTGTGTTTTCTCCTACTATTCACAGCTGCAATGTCTAAATATGGTTTCGGCAGGCTCAGCCTCACATCATTATCCGGCTCTAGTTCAAGATTATTACAATGACCAGCAGATTTGATGACGATAAACGGAAAAGAAAGTGAAACGGGCATATCGCTTTCCGTTCTTTGTAATAATACAAATCACGAGTTCGTGCTTGCATCCGAGGAGATAATGTTGTATAGTAACTCCAGACACTGTCAAATATTTGGAATTTCGGAAAACCACTACAACCAAATCATAAAAATTGGTTGGAAAAGAAATCGCTGATCGTCGCAATAAGATTACCTTTCTATTAATAGATAGAAATCATATTTGGGAGATGTTTTTCCGATAATACACATATCTCAACACGATACCGTTCGTTTCACGAATTGGGGTGATCCTCAAACATCGACAAACCTTATCGCACTACTCCACATCCATACCTTCTAGGATCCTTACCGAGATAAATATTAAATGTTAATGAATGTAATAAGTTAGAGCTCGTAATCAATCTGATACTCTCGGAGGCCACTCCATGCACCTCACCTCTATCCAGATCGAAAAGCCTGAAACTATCAACTTCATTCTCGGCCAGACGCATTTCATCAAGTCGGTGGAAGACCTTCACGAGACGCTGGTCAGTGCCGTACCCGGCATCAAGTTCGGATTGGCGTTTTGCGAAGCCTCCGGCGCTTGTCTGGTCCGCTGGAGCGGCACGGACGAGGCAATGATCGCGCTGGCGCAGAAGAATTCACAGGCCATCGGTGCAGGTCACAGCTTCATCATCTTCCTGGCTGAAGGCTTCTACCCGATCAACGTGCTCAATGCCATCAAGAGCCTGCCTGAAGTGTGCCGCATCTTCTGCGCCACAGCCAACCCCACCGAGGTCATCCTCGCCGAAACGGAGCAAGGACGCGGCATCCTCGGCGTGGTGGATGGCTCCTCACCCAAGGGGTTAGAAGACGATAGCGGTATCGCCTGGCGTAAGGGGTTCCTGCGTAACATCGGGTATAAATTATGACCACCTCACGCCACAACCTGAGACGCATCTTCCAGCGTGCTTTTCCCGGTATCTCTCCCACCGAGTGGGAGATCATCGCCAATAACAGCCAACTTAGAAGTTATCCAGCTGATTCTATCCTCTGCCATGAGAACTCCATCGAGGAAACCTTTTACCTTATCCTCGAGGGGGAGGTCGAAGTCACGAAGGCCGTCAATGAACTGGAGTCAGGCTTGATAACCCATTTTTACGCGGGTGATTACTTCGGCGAAATGGCGCTCGTCCAGAGCGCACCGCGTGCTGCAACGGTCAGGTCGATCACTCCGCTCAAAGTCCTTGAGATGGACAAGCAGGGATTCGACCACCTCCTGCGCAGCAGCCGAAGTGTCTCACGGGCAATGGTACGCGAAATTAGCCTGCGCGTAAAAGAAAATGACAAAATGGCGATTGACGACCTTCGCATGCGCGCCAGCGAGCTGGCACTTGCTTACCGCAAACTGGCCGAGCAGGAGCTGACACGGCGTGAATTCCTGACCGATATTGCCCACCAATTGCGCGCACCGCTCATCGCTGCGGGAGGATACATCCAGTTGATTCAAAAAGGAGCGGTATCCTCCAAGAATCTAAAAGTATCTCTGGAAACCCTCTCCCGCCAGATCACACACATCGCCACCCTCGTCAACGATATATTATTCCTGCAGGAAATGGATTTGATCATGGGCAGGTTCCAGCCGGTGGACATGCTCGAAATCGCCCAAAACGTGGTGGATAGGTATACAAAAAAGACGAAAAAGCAACCAGTGCGGATCAGCATCGAGTCGGACCCGGACCTGCCGGTTATAACGGGGGACCCAAAGCAACTGGAGCACGCGCTGATGATCCTGCTCGACAATGCCGTTAAACTTGGTTTAAAGGGTGGAAGAACGGTCATCTGTCTGGAAAGGGAAAAAGAACAACTCGTCGTTTCGATCAACGAACAAGGGGGTGGTATCCCGCGTGAATCCATGCCCCTCCTCTTCGATCGCTCCTACCAGATAGAGCACAGCAATGGCCATTTCCGCGAGGGTCTCGGCCTTGCGCTTTCAATTGCACGACAAGTCATCGAGCAGCACAACGGCAGGCTGGAAATCCAAACCGAGCCGGGCAAGGGATGTACTTTCAAGATTGGGCTGAACATCTGGAGCAAGGAAAAAGCTTGAAATTTATTTATCAAGCTCATCACCAAATAGGAAACCCAATATTTCTACGCGAACTTCACTAACAATTTGTTATTCGCGTCATAATAGGAACGCGCCGAAAATGGAGGATCGGCGCGCTTCATTATCCGAATGCGCTCGATCAGAACAGCCAGATCCTCCACGCAGGGGAGATCGACAACTTTATGAAAATCAACCCATTCCAGGGTCCCCTCTTCGGTTGGGGTTGGCTCCCCCTGCTTACTTTCACCGGTGAACACGTAAATACCGATTCCTGGATTTTTATCCGTTTCTACCACCAACGTTCCACACAACCAGAGATCTGTGGATAATCCCGCCTCCTCCATCAACTCGCGCCGCGCGGCTGTGAGGATGTCCTCACCACGTTCCACGTGTCCCCCGATGCCGTTGTACCGGTTCGCCCACAGGTGTTTGGTTGGCGCTCCTCGCAGGAGCAGGATGCGGGACCCGCGCGTAATGAAGATCAATACACGCGGGATGAGCATGTATCGTTCGCAGGTCACACCCTGGTCGGAAACGGGCATGTTTTTTCCCAAGTGTCACGTGTCAGGTTTCACGAATCACTCAACCAGTTTCATGCCACCAGCTTGCGCACAACATCGAGTTGACCTGCACTGCCCAGCTTTTCGTTTTTATGGGCGATGAACTTCGCATATTCGGCCATGAAGACCTTTCCGACAGGACGCAGGTCGAAGTTTTCGGGGTGCTCGAGGAAATATTCACGATGAACGCGCGTCCACACCAACCGGCCGTCGGTATCGATATTGACCTTGGTTACACCCAGTCGCGCAGCCCGCGCGAACTGGTTCTCATCAACACCTCTGGCACCTTTCAAATTGCCTCCGGCTTTGTTGATGCGCTCCACCTCCTCCTGCGGGACGGAACTGGAGCCATGCATGACAAGCGGGAAGCCCGGTAGACGCTGCTGGATTTCCGCCAGCACATCGAAGTGCAACCCCTGACTGCCACTGAACTTGAATGCCCCGTGACTGGTGCCGATGGCGCAGGCAAGCGAGTCACACACGGTCCGCGCCACAAACTCTCTGGCCTGATCAGGGTTGGTCAGCTTGGCATTCGCTTCGTCTACTTTGACATGCTCCTCGACACCACCCAATTGACCCAGCTCAGCCTCAACCACGATTCCTTTCGCATGCGCCGCATCGACCACCCGCTTCGTGATGGCTATATTGGTATCGAAGTCCTCGTGGCTGGCGTCAATCATCACAGACGAGTAGAAACCACTGGCTATGCAATCGTAGCAGGTTTCCTCGTCGCCATGATCAAGATGAACTGCGAAGATGGCTTCCGGGAAGATTTCGTCCGCGGCGCGAATCAAGCCTTCTAGCATCTTCTTGTGGGTATAGGAGCGCGCCCCCTTGCTGATCTGGATGATGAAAGGCGCTCTACTTTCAAGGTTGCCTCGGAACAAACCCATCGTCTGCTCGAGATTGTTGATGTTATAGGCACCGATGGCATATTTTCCATATGCTGCGGTAAAGAGTTGTTTGGTTGTGACGATCATTTGGTAACTCCTGAATTGAATTCGATCCTCGTGATTCAGGAGGCGTTGGCTGCAACTTTCCCGTCACGAGAACGTAAATATGGGTGATCTGGTCAACCCGCTTGATTATAACTGCATTCATAAGCTATAATGCAAACGACATTGACAATATACATTTCCTATCATCTCATGACTCACCATTCCATTCGGAGGTAAAATGAGCGACCTTTTCGAAACCGTTAAAGGGCAACAAGACATCTTCAAGAAACTGCTAAGTTATATCCCCGGCTTCAACGGTTATGTGGAGCGAACGAACCGCCGTGCCGCCGACAAGCTACTCCGCGATCAGGTGTCAATGCGCTTTACCGAACTCTACAATCGCACCGCGTCCATGCAGAAGGACATCGCAGATGCAGGCCAGTTGGACTTCCTCGACGACATCGACTCCGTAGGGCTGAAATTGCGTACTTTCAGCGACCGGATGAAAAACGCATCCTATGGCTATTCTGGTTTCTTCGACGCGGTGAAGATCAACGAGAAAGAACTGGCTCAAATATATACCTTCGACGCGGCCTTCTTCGATCTCGCCAACCAGATCAATGCCGGTCTCGATACGGTGGAAGCTTCCATCGGTGGCGAGGGACTCAAGGCAGCCATTCGTAGTGTGAATTCACTGGCCCGCCAGGTCAGTGAAACCTACGATCGCCGTTATCAGGTCATCACCGGCAGCGCCGCCACCTGATCCGCCCAAAACCTCACCCCATTACATGCATAAAGCACGAAGGGTTTCATTTGCACCCTTCGTGTCTTTGTGGTTAAATTAAACCATGTGGAAAGAATATATTTCCGTCTCTTCAATTAATGAAGGTCTGCGCATCCTGGCTGAACGCGGCAGAAGCGCTCGCATTGTTGCCGGGGCGACAGATCTGATGCTCGAGCTGGAACGCGGTCTCCACCCTGGTATTGAAACACTCGTGGATATCAGCCGCATCCCGGATTTGGACCGGATAACGCTCGACGATAAGAATATGCTCCACCTTGGCCCACTGGTGACCCACAACCATTGCGCCTCGTCCAAACTCCTTCGAGAGCGCGCCTACCCATTGGCAAGGGCAGCCTGGGAAGTCGGCGCACCGCAAATCCGCAACCGCGGCACGGTGGCTGGTAACATAATCACAGCCAGCCCCGCCAACGACACAATCACGCCGTTGATGGCATTGGGGGCCTGGGTGGTTTTACGTTCGCGGGATGAAGCGAAAAACGCATGGAAAGAGCGGAAGGTTCCCCTTCCGGAGTTCTATACCGGGGTTCGCCGCACTGTTTTACAGCCCACCGAGATGATGGTGGATATCGCTTTCCCCGCAATGAAGGAAAACGAACGTGGGGCGTTCTTGAAACTCGCCCTCCGTCGAGCCCAGGCTATTTCAGTGGTGAACGTTGCAATCATCCTGTCCTTTGACTCAATTCGCAACTCGAAACCATCCAGGCGGCCCATCCAATCTGCCTCAATAACAATCGGCGCGGCCGCGCCGACCATCATCCACTCACCGGAAGCAGAAAGCTACCTTGTTGGGAAAAAATTGAACGCGAAAGTAATCGCCCGTGCAGCTGAACTTTCTGCCAAATCCTCCCGCCCGATAGACGACATCCGCGGTTCAGCAGTTTATCGTCGCGAGATGGTGCGGCTGCTGACCCTGCGCGGCTTGGATGCACTCGTACATAATAAGGAACAGGCTGGTTTCCCAGCCGAGCCGGTCCTATTGGTGGGAAAGAAAGCACATGTCCCTCCACAAATGCCGGGTATGACATCACACGGGTCAGGAACCGTCATTCGAACAATGATCAACGGCAATCAATATAACTTCTCAACCGGGCAGGATAAAAACCTGCTCCGCCTGCTACGCGAGGAGGCGGGATTGACCGGGACAAAGGAAGGCTGTGCTGAAGGGGAGTGCGGTGCATGTACGATCTATCTGGATGGCAAGGCGGTGATGGCCTGCCTTGTTCCCGCACCACGTGCCCATGGCGCGGAAATCATAACCATTGAAGGGTTGGCGGATCTCACCCTTCGACAGGCTCAGGGCGGCACCTCCATCTCCTCTCGTGAATGTGAGGGGGGAGTATTGCACCCGGTGCAGCAAGCTTTCATTGAGAACGGAGCGGTGCAATGTGGTTACTGCACTCCGGGTTTCCTGATGTCGGCAGCCATGCTTCTGGAGGAAAAACCAAGCCCTGCGCGCTCTGAGATCGCGCAAGCGATCACCGGCAACCTTTGTCGTTGCACGGGATATTACAAAATCGTAACAGCCATAGAAAAAGCCAGTAAGGGCGGCGGCTGAACCAACATTAGGAGAATTACCATGGGAAAATATACGAGAAATAATCCACAATTTACACCGACGGCGCGAATTATCGACCCGGTCTGGCGTGGGATAGGTTGCGTTCTTATTTTGGTCTTCCCCCTGATCTCGTTCGCATGTGCACAATTGTTGGTAAATGCTGCCCTCGCTCATGGTTGGGCGATCCCAAATGAATTACTTGGGTACATTAAATTTCCAGATTGGCTGGTAAGTAACCCAATCCTGGCTGTGATACTTGTGCCGATCGCAGGTTATAACAATCTTAAGGCCATATTGGTGCTTGCCATCGTTATATTTGTGATTTTATACAGCCTCTACTCGACACTTTACGCTGTGCTCTATAAAACCTTTGGACCCCCGCGTTACACAGCTACTGATGCACCTCCTACGGGTCGAAAAACGAAACATTATAAAAGGTAAATCAGATGAGTAAACCGACCTTCATCGGGCAATCCCTGCCTCGCATTGATGCCCACGAAAAAGTCACCGGCAAGGCGCTCTACTCGGGCGACCTTTCCATGCCGGGGATGCTGCATATGAAAATAATCTTTGCTGGCAAGTCGCACGCGCGCGTGGTACATATTGATACCAACAAAGCTGAGAAAGTACCCGGTGTCGCATTGGTGCTGACCGCCAAAGATGTACCGGTCAACGAATATGGCTTGCAACAAAATGACCAGCCTGTCTTGTGCGGACCAGCACTCACCACTGCACCCCACTCCCGCTCTGCGGGAGAGGTGCCAGGTGTGAGGGCGGATGTCGTCCGCTTTGTTGGTGACCAGGTTGCTGCTGTGGTTGCGGAAACAGACAAAATTGCCGAAAGTGCGGCAAAACTTGTCATGGTTGAATTCGAAGATTTACCTGTCATCACTGACGCGTTGGCAGCGATGGCCCGTGGTGCACCATTGGTGCATCCCGAGTTGGGTGATTCAAATATCTGCGTCCACGACCGCATCCGCAAGGGTAATATCGATGCAGGATTTGCCCGCGCCGATGTGATCGTGGAGAGCGAATATTTCACCCCCGTGCAGGAACATGCCTATCTTCAGCCAGAAGCCGGTCTCGCCTATTTTGACGAGGAAGGATACCTGACGGTTAAAGCTGGAGGACAATGGACTCACACCGATCGCAACACGATCGCCCATGCACTCGATCTACCACCCGAGGAAGTGCGTGTGATTTACCCGGCGATTGGTGGAGCCTTTGGGGGACGGGAGGATATCTCCATACAGATCGTTCTGGCGCTGGCTGCATGGAAGTTAAAGAAGCCGGTAAAGATTGTCTGGAACCGGAAAGAGTCGATCATCGGGCATGGCAAGCGGCACCCAATGCGGTTGCGCGCCAAATGGGGTGCGTCCAACGAAGGCAAGCTGGTCGCAGCCGAGACAGAGATCATCGCTGATGCCGGCGCGTATATGTATACCTCAAACAAGGTGCTGGGGAACTCCACGATCACCTCCAGTGGACCTTATTCCATCCCTAATGTTAAAACAGATGTGTATGGCGTTTACACGAACAACATCCCAACGGCAGCTTTTCGCGGATTTGGCGCACCGCAAGCGTTGTTCATGGCCGAGCTGCAGATGGATAAACTTGCCGAAAAACTTGGCATGGACCCGGTGGCAATCCGGCTTGTCAACGCCTTGAGACCGGGTGATACGCTAAATGTCGGTACACCAGCCCCACCTCCGGTTAGCACCATCCAGGTCATCGAGGCGGCGCGGGATCGATTCGGCTGGGAGAAAAAGAAAACACAAAAAGCGAAAGGCAAGCGAGGGTATCTTCGTGGGAGGGGGTTCGCCTGTGGATTTAAGAACGTTGGCTTTAGTTTTGGTTACCAGGAAAACTCGTGGGCGCGGGTGGAATTGCACGGCTCTGGCGAGATCGAGCGCGTCATTGCCTGGCACGCCGGTTCTGAGGTCGGCCAGGGAACCCACACCGTGATGGTCCAGATGGTGGCCGAGGCGGTCGGTGTCCCAGTGGAAAAAATCACCCTGATGACATCCGATACACTGAATATGGGTGACGCGGGGAGCTGTTCGGCCTCGCGTATGACCTTTATGGCTGGAAACGCGCTCAAAGGTGCGGCTGTTGCAGCATTGGCGAAATGGCACGCTACTGAAAAACCAGCAATTGCCGAATACACCTTCCTGGCTCCGAAAACGACGCCCTTCGATCCACACACAGGTTATTCCACGCCGAACTTTTCATACAGTTATGTTGCTCAAGCTGTCGAGGTGGAAGTGGATACCGCGACCGGCTTTATCAAAGTGTTACGCGTCGTCTCGGCAGACGATGTGGGACAGGCGATCAACCCGGCATTGGTCGAAGGGCAGATTGATGGCGGTGTTGTTCAGGCGGTGGGATACACCCTTCTGGAGAACTTCATAACAAAAGACGGTCAGGTTATAACCGACCAGCTAAGTACCTACCTGATCCCGACCATCCTGGATATTCCCGATACGGTCGAAGCGGTCATCGTCGAGACACCAGACCCGATCGGTCCCTGGGGGGCACGTGGCCTGGGTGAAATGCCCTTCCTCCCGCTGGCAGCAGCCATCGCTGCGGCCGTTCAGGATGCTACTGGCATCTGGTTCAATGATTTCCCACTGACTCCGGAGCGCGTTTTACGCGGATTGGGAAAGATATAATGCCATCCATTGTCCTCATCCGTGGTGGTGGCGATCTGGCAACTGGCGTTGCCCTCCGTCTCATCCGCTGCGGGTTACGCATCGTCGTGACGGAGCTAGCCCAGCCATTAGCGGTGAGACGTACCGTTTCATTTGCCGAGGCGGTTTTTACCGGTGAAATGACAATTGAAGGGTTCACAGCCCGCCGGGTGACCGATCTGAGTGACAGTCTGCGCATCCTGACTATCCTCGGCAAGCAGCAAGTGCCGGTGTTGGTCGATCCCGAGTGTGCCGCAGCTAAAGCGCTGCACCCCATCGTTATTGTGGATGGACGGATGACCAAACGCCCTCCTGAAGCGATCGGTTTCTCACCGCGTTTGTACATCGGGCTTGGACCGGGATTCGACGCCGGCGTGAACTGCCAGGCAGCCATCGAAACCCGGCGCGGTCACCTTCTGGGACGCGTCTTTTGGCGCGGTGGTCCCGAACCCGATACCAGCTTACCTGAAGGTGACCCCAGGCGCGTCCTGCGCGCCCCGTGTGATGGCATGCTAATTGCTCACGCTAACATCGGCGATCACTTGGAGGAAAAACAGTTGGTCGCAATAATCAGTAACCAATCACCACTGAATGGTGAGCGGTGTTCAATAGTAAGTCCATTCAAGGGATTACTCCGCGGATTGATCCACCCGAGCGTTCCGATGAGGAGTGGCATGAAGATCGGTGATGTGGATCCACGCGACGATCCTCTCATGTTGCAGATCGTATCCGATAAGGCGCTGGCAGTGGGCGGCGGGGTACTGGAAGCGATATTGTCAAAGCCTGAGGTCCGAACGCAATTGTGGGCATGAAACTTGCTGCCGCTCTTCGGTTTTTACCTCCTCCCCACCTCCATGATACCTGTATTAATTCAAAAGATTATGGTGGAAAAAGGGATGTAATCGCATTCGTCGGGGCAGGAGGCAAGACGACCGCACTTTTTCACCTCGCCCGTGAATTGGCTCCTTCAGTTGTTACTACCACCACTCACCTGGGGGACTGGCAATTTTCGCATGCCGATCATCATATCCTCCTTACAGGAGATGGCCTAACATCCAATAGGTCTCTTCAGTTCACCTCCGGCGTGACCCTGGTTACCGGTTCGGTCGATGAGGATAGATTGATAGGCCTTAATAATCGATGTATTAAATGGCTACACGAACTATCATATAATTCCAATTCTCCCTTGCTCATCGAAGCAGATGGATCGCGGCAAAAACCGCTGAAAGCCCCTGCCACCCACGAGCCAGTTATTCCGCCTTTCACAGACTTGGTCATCGTCGTCGCTGGATTGACCGGGTTGGACGCACCACTCACGAAGCGAACCATTCACCGTCCGGAGATCTTCGCCAGCTTATGCGGTATGGAGATGGGAAATAAAGTTACTGCACAAGCAGTCGTTCGCGTGCTCACTCACCCCAATGGTGGCTTGAAGGGCATCCCTGAAAGTGCACGGCGGGTTGCCCTTATCAACCAGGCTGATACCCCTGGGCTGCTTTCCATCGGCGGGAAAATGGCGCAGGAATTACTCGAGGTTTTCGATGCCGTCCTTGTGGGCACCCTCCAACCTGAAATAATGCGGACTTTCGAGCCGGTCGCAGGTATCATCCTGGCTGCTGGTGAGGGGAAACGTTACGGCAAGCCAAAGCAACTACTGGAGTGGCGAGGCAAACCATTCGTTCGACACGTCACCGAGGCAGCGATTGCCGCCGGACTCTCACCTGTGGTCATTGTCACAGGGTCACACGCGGAAGGCGTCGAAGCCGCGATCAAGGATTTACCAGTGCAAATCATCCATAACCCCAACTGGCAAAGCGGTCAGGCTTCTTCCATCCGTGTAGGGTTATCAAACCTCTCTCTACCCCTTCCCAGTATTTCGGTTTTCTCTTCTCTCAGGGGAGATAAGGGAAAGGTGGTCGAAGGCTGGTTGGGATCGAAAAAGGTCGGTGCTGCCATCTTCCTCCTCGCTGACCAGCCGCAAGTCACATCCACTGTGCTGAGGTCGCTGGTGGAACGCCACACAGAAGACCTGAACCCAATCATCGCGCCGCAGGTGAACGGTCAGCGGGCGAACCCGGTCCTGTTCGACCGGGTTGTGTTCCAATCCTTGATGTCCCTAGGTGGAAATGTGGGTGGTCGCGCTGTCTTCTCCATGTTCCCAATTACCTACCTCCCCTGGCCCGATGAGAACCTGCTGCTGGATGTGGATACACCGCAGGATTACACCCGGTTGCTTGAATTAACCACCTGATCCACTTGCCAGTTCGGCTTTCTTATGCTATTTTATCTCCATGAGCCTGCGCGCTTTCATTGCACTCGAACTGCCCGTTGCCATCCAGGACGCCATAACTGACCGCACTGCCACACTCAGATCGACCCTGGCGCGACCGCTCGTCCGCTGGGTTCCTCTCCACAACGTTCACCTGACGCTGAAATTCCTGGGTGAAGTTTCACCCGCGAACCTGGGGAATCTGGCACAGGTATTGAAGGTCGAAGCTAGAGAACATGCACCGTTCACATTTTCTGTGGGTGGTCTGGGTGTCTTTCCAAACCCACGGCGGCCGCGCGTCATCTGGATCGGGCTCGAAACCCCGCCTGCGCTCGTGGCATTGGCTCGTGGAATCGAAACCATTTGCGTCCGGCTGGGCTATGATCCCGAGAACCGGCCTTTTTCTCCGCATCTGACCATCGGCCGCGTCAACCAGAATACCTCGGCGGCGGAGCTGCAACACGTACGATTTGCCCTGGAGAGGACACAGGTCGGCGCCTTTGGCGCGGTTACAGTGGATGCAGTTCATATTTTCAAGAGTGAACTGCTACCCGGTGGAACAATTTACTCCCATTTGTATTCTGCACCGCTTGAATCCGGAGATGAACGGAAATAAAGGCTTATACGTGTCTTAAGAAATAAATAAAAGAGGTGAAAACTGAACACACTCGAAGTTGCCCATACCATCGTTGATTCCCTTGAAGAAAAGAAGGGTGAAAATATCGTTTTATTGGATCTCCAGAAGATCGTGTCATTCACAGATTACTTCGTCATCTGCACTGCCACAAGTGACCGGATGCTCGATGCCCTCGCTGACGCCATTCTCGATAAAGTCCGGGAAACATACAAGCAGAAAGGCCGTGTGGAAGGAAATGCGCGCTCCGGTTGGCTGGTGGTCGATTATGGATCCATCGTAGTGCATCTCTTCGCTCCGGATTTGCGCAATTACTACCGGCTGGAGAACCTGTGGCAGGAAGGGAAGGTGGTGTTGCACGTACAGTGAGGAAAGCCAGAGGAAATGGAACTGATATCAAAGGGTAGATGGGAACCGGGATGACTCCCCTCGAGTTTGCGGGTTTTTCGAGAAGATACACAGATGGCGGAAATGGTTCTGGAACAGGAGTGCATTATTAATATGTTCCTGCCTCACCAGAGATAATGGAATAATTGAAAGAGCACGGTGCCCGTTAGTTTAATAATCACATAACCACAAACCATAAGCCCCGAATTAAAGCGTCCCGCCGGTCATTAAACCCGACGGGACGTTTTCAGGTCGCAATGACCTCTATATCTCGAAAATCCATCTGTCGCTAGTTCTCTCCCAACTCACCAACTCCCCCTCCTTGAACCACAAATCCACTTCCTGCCGACCATTTTCGACTGAATCTGAGGCGTGGGCCAGGTTGCGACCCACTTCGAGGGCAAAATCGTGACGCAGGGAGCCAGGCGCAGCCTCGGTGGGATGCGTCGTACCCATCGTCTGACGCACAGCAGCCACAGCATTTGGCCCCTCCCATACCATCGCCATTACCGGCGCGGATGTGATGTATCGGATCAGTCCATCGTAAAAAGGTTTACCCTTATGAATGGCGTAATGCCTTTCGGCTAGATCCTGGCTGACGGGCATGAACCTGGCTGCAACAAGGCGCAACCCGCGACGTTCGAGGCGGCTGATTACCTCACCGATTAATCCACGCTGCACGCCATCCGCTTTGACAAGTACTAATGTTTGTTCCATGATATTCTCCCTGAATTGTGTTTTTCAGCAAAGGAATAATAAACGCGAAGGTTGTTTAGTTTCGTAAAGAATAACTACTCTCCATGGCCTTCGCGTTCTCGCAGTTCAGATGGATTCTCCAACAGATTACATCAGCAGTTCTTCCGCCTTCGTGTATGCGTCAAGCGCTTCCTGCAACCGGTTGGCACGATTGTAGGCATCACCCAGCCATTGCCAAAGGTTTGCTTCTACAGGATAGGAATATACTGCCTCGCGTAGATCGTTTATGATCTTATCAAGCGAGCGTCCTTTCTTGATCAACCTGGCATAACCAGCCATCGCTCCATTAAGATTACCATCCTTTAAAGCCTGTTGCGCACTGAGCATGAGATCGGCATCCTTTTCTGAACCTGGCGCATGCGTAATCGCTTTTTGTTTTTCCACTGTTCCAATCACATCTGGTGTCATATGTACTTCTCGTTCCACGATGGTCGAGGCTTGTGCTTCCACTTTAATTACTGGCTTTTCTACCGGTTCAATAACCGGCGTGAAGGGTTGCTCCTCTTTCGTCTCGAAGCGAGCTGTCAAAAATGATTTTTCCACCTCTTCCGCGGTTGATATGCGTTCTTCACTCTCAGAGGGGAAAGGTTTCGCTTCAGGTTGCATTGGGGTCGGCGAGGCTTCCATGCCGATTTCGAATGGTTTCTCTTCCGCTTCAACGACCGGTATGGATGGTTGCTTTTCTTCCGGTTCGAAGAGAGCTTTCATGGACGATTCCTCCACCTCTTCTGCGGTTGGAATGTGTTCTTCACTCTCAGAGGCGAAAGGCCTCGCTGCAGGTTGCATGGGAGGCAGTGCGGTATCCAAATCGTAAATATTTTCTTCCGGTCCGATCAGCGGTATTGAAGATTGCTGTGTTTCCGGTTCCACGAGGGTTGGCGAAGATATTTCTTCCACACCCACCATGGTCGGTGCACTTTCATCCTCTTCAGAGGCAAAGGGTTTCACGGCGGGTTGCACGGAGGATAGGGCGGTTTCCACATCGAAATCCAACGGTGCCGTAACTGCCGGCTCTCCCTTTCCTGCGGGAAGTATTTCTTCTGGAGCAACCGTTATTGGCGGGGTTCCTTCTGCCGGCAGCCATTCTCCCGGGACGGTCGGTGTGAGAGACGCGGCAGGAGGATGATCCTCATCACCCAATGTCATTTCAACTTCACCTTCGGATTCCTTCCCCACGATGGGCGGTTCTTGCTCAAACGGGCTGCCGGGTGCTTCCGCAGGCGTGCGCAGCCATTCAGGTAGATCCTCATCTTTTGTTGGCTCAGCGGCAAATGTGGGTCGGATTACGCTCTTCAACCAATCCGGTAATTCATCTCCGGTTGCAGGGGTGGATGCAGGCGTTGGTTTTTCAGGTGGTGTGCCACCCTTATCAGCAACCTCAAGGTTACGCAGCCATTCGGATACTTCCTCTTCCGGGGTTGTCAATGACGGTTTGACGGAAAGAGACTCCACTGCTGGTCCTGGCGCCGAATCGGTGGGTGAAGTGGTTTCCTGGGTTTCCTTCGCCGAGAGGCTGTCCAGCCAGTTTAACGTGTCACCTCCCATGATGGAGGTTTTTATAGGTTCAGACACGGCTGGACTCGGCAAGGACTCTTCTGGCGCAACAAGCGTGCTCGCTTCGGCGGTCGCTTCGGAGGGTGACCCCGCGATTCCTTCCTCAGAGATAAACTGCGGTGTGGCTGCTTCAATCTCTTCGGTGAAAATGGAAGGGGGTGTTGTTTCTTCCTCTGGCGCTATTCCAGTCGGCAGCTCAGGTTCAAATGGTTCGTGAGGGGTCAATTTTTGTTCATCATCTTCTGAAAAAATTGGTGGGGGTGTCTTGTCAAGTTCCGGCGTGACCTCCACTTCTGGTAGAGATTGCGGCATTTCTTGTTCCCCCCCTTCAGTTACTGTCTCATGAAGTGATTCAGCCCTGGTTGGCAATTCTTCGGGTTTTGCACCTTCTTCGGCTGCCAGCGCTTCCAGCGAGCCCAAAGCCAGACCTGTACCTCCAATTACACCAGTCTCAGTCTCATCTTGAGAAAGCAAGGGTTCCATTTTTAAAGGCTGTTCAACCGGCTCCTCGGGGGTGGGATGTATCTCCCCCTCAAATGGAGCTGGCGACGGCTTCCACGGGGATACACTACCCATCCAGGTCGGTTGGGTCTCTCCGGTCACCTGAGGAGTCTCTGCTGATCCTGTAAATAATTCTTCTGCTCCACCCTTCTCAATCGGTTCCTCAGTTGAAGATATTGCCATAAAGGGGGCAGAAGGTGTCGGCGTTTCCTTTACTTCCGTTATTGATCGATCGGGCACAGGTATTTCTTCATTGTTTTCACTGGCATTCGGAGCCATTGCCAGCAACCAATCGGGAATATTCGCCGCGGTAACCGCTTCCGAAGGTTGCGCTTGGGTGGCAGGTGGCGAGGTGGATTCCTTCTCCTCAACAGTCACTTCCTGCCACCCGGCAGAACGCAGCCAATCCGGAATATCAGTTTCCGGTTTTTCTGTGGGTGTCGCAGGTGGAGTTACAGGTTGCTCACCACGATCTTCGGGTGATGGTGGAGCATACGTTGGGATTGTCTCGCCAGTTTTAATGGACGGCAAAGGGCTGGTTTTAAACTTGCTCCCAAGGGTGGAAGCCCAACTCAATTGCGTGATTTCCGGCATACTGCCAATTGTGTAAGCCAACCGGTCGAGCGTGACGTTTACATCGGCAACTTCTTCGGATCGAAAGATCGAGCCTTTTACGAATTCCGCGTACGGGTCCAACTGCTCAACGCGTGACCGGTACACCTCTGCGTCATCTGCGCGCGCTGTTTCCGGAAGAATATCCACCAAAATCCGTAGAGCATCCAGACAATATGGATACTTTTTCAAGAGCGTTATCGCCAACTCAGTAGCTTCCACCTTCTGCCCACCGTGGAAATAGGCTCGCGCCAGCATCACTTGTAAATCTGCGCGGTCCGCATCATCCGTCATCATCGAACGGATCTCACCAATCGCCTGATCGTAGAGTTCACCCTGGCTGTACATATTCGCCAGCGCGTCACGTGTAAGCCGCACTCTTGTCGGTTCAACCCCATCGCGTTTTCCATACAACCGCTTCAATTCACTATGGATGACCGGATTCGAAGGTTGGATCTCGAAGGCGCGTTCCATGTGCCAAACCGCTTCCTCAACCTTGCCTCCATCATCGCGGATGATGCTTATCCCGACATGTGCAATGAAATCATCTGGGACTGCCATCAATACACGCTGGAACACATCCTCGGCATCAGCGTAGCGCCGTGCCTCGAGGCAGGCTTTCCCCAATTGCCGATATGTTTCAACATGCATCGGAAAAGTCTTGAGTATATGCTGGCAGTGGGCGATCGCCTCGCCCGCCCGCCCGCCTTCGATCATACTTTCGATGTCGCGATTATATTCCCGTAAGGACACTGTTTTCATGGCGCACTCCTTTTCCTATTATGCACCAGATTAATTATACTGCAAGCCCTTTCCACTCACCTATCATAATAGATAGGTAATGGCGCGACCGGTTCATCACTGAAGCAATGGGCTTCGAGAAGGCGTACCCGGGCTTCAGCTTGCCGTGTTGTGTCGTTGGCATGGATGGTGAACAAAGGTTGACCTTTTTCTACAAAATCGCCAACTTTGTGGTAAATGATAACGCCGACTGCATGGTCAACAGCATCGCCCTTTTTAACCCGACCCGCCCCGAGCACCAGCGAAGCTTCGCCAATGATTCTCGCGTGAACTTGAGCCAGATAGCCACTTCGAGGTGCCGCAACCACCTCAATGCGCTTCGCTGTCTGCATTTTGCTGGGATCTTCCACAAACGCAATATCCCCTCCTTGTGCAGAAACCAGGTTGCGGAATTTTATATACGCCATGCCAGTATCCAGGGCGTGCTCCGCTGATATACGGGCGGAAGATAAATCCGGGCTGACACCTCCCAGAAGCAACATATGCGCAGCACTAGTCAGGCAGTGATCGCGTAAATCCGCAGGACCTCCACCATGAAGGGTCTCAATTGCCTCACGGACTTCGAGCGAATTTCCCACCGCATGACCCAGCGGCTGGTTCATATCCGAAAGTATCGGCACAACTCGCTGTCCGGTTGTTTCGCCAATGGTCATCATCATATCAGCAAGTTGTCGCGCCTCATCAAGGGTTTGCATGAAAGCGCCTAACCCCACTTTAATATCGAGCAGTATGGCTTGCGCGCCTGCAGCGATCTTTTTACTCATTACTGAGGAGGCGATCAACGGGATGGATTGCACCGTACCGGTGACATCCCGCAGGGCATAAAGCTTTCCATCCGCAGGAGCCAACCCGGCAGACTGGCCGGTAAGCACGATACCGATCTCACGCAACTGGTGCTTGAATTCGTCCGTGGAAAGATTGCATCGATATCCAAGGATGGATTCCATCTTATCGAGCGTGCCGCCGCTGAAACCCAGCCCGCGACCGGAGATCTTCCCCACCGGTAAACCACAGGCAGTAACAACGGGTAGTACAACCAGGGTGGTTTTATCTCCGACACCACCCGTGGAATGCTTGTCCACCGCAACCTTGACCACATCAGAGAGGTCAATTAGCTCTCCGGAATTCGCCATGGCCAGGGTTAGATCAGCAGTTTCGCGAGTTGTCATGCCGTTGAGCAGGATCGCCATCGCCCACGCAGAAACCTGGTAATCGGGTATCTCACCTTGTGTGAAGCCCTGGACAAAGAATTCAATCTCTTCACGAGTCAGCTCGCCTTTATCGCGTTTCTTGATGATAATCTCTATGGGATGCATGGGGTCTCCGAGGGTAGTGAGCGTATTTTATCCTATTTTTGGCAGGGTGAGGTTTCTTCAAGCGAATGTTATAAAATCGCAAATTTCACGAATAACCAGGAGAAATCCGGGTGATTTAATATAAATGTTTTTAGCTTGTTACCTCGCCTTTGGATGATGAGCAGCATCACAGATCTGGTGACCGGCAAATTTTCCCCTCCACAACTTTGATCCGGGGCGAGCGTGCAGCAATTGTCATTGAAAGTAGAGCAAAAAGGTGCTATCCTTTTTTTTCGCTTATTATTCGTTGATCACCCTGCGAATCCTCCACGCGCCAGCCAAGAGATTCCATCTGTCTGCGCAGATCGTCGGCGGCTGCCCAATCTTTGCGCAGGCGTGCCTGCTGGCGCGCCTTCACCAGGTGTTGCACCGCAACAGGGATTTCGGTTGCTTCTGGCAAGGAGGCGGAAGTTTCTAAAACCATTTTCCAAACTGCATCCGGTAAAACGTCGCTGGTGGTGGCTGGCAGATGGAATTCTCCCAATATTCCAAAGGGGAAGGAGGCGCCGGTTGGATATTCCTTCGTATCACCTTTGGACAGGAGTGTGGCTGAGCTGACACCCCAAACCCGACTTTGACCAAGCGCAAAGTCGAAAATTAAGCCAGTGTGCTCGTCCAAGCCAATCACAGAATGATCGACAGGCAACAAGGAACGCCAGGCATCGAACCGTTCCCTGCCGACATAGCAACGATTGGTATCCACATCCGCCCCGCCCTCCGTGTTATTCCAGTGGGGGATGATCGAAAGCGACAAGCCAAAGTCACCGAAGAGGTTCAGGCCGTGTGGCGCGGATACATCCTCCCCAACCTTGAAAATCTCATATACTGGCAGGACGTATGCACCGATAGCAATCGTCGCGGCACTCGCGAAGACCAGGGCGGCGCCCAATTGCTGGCGCAGGCGCAACAAATCCCAAGCCAGTGAGCCGTATAACTGGCGCACAGCATAGGTCGGTGAACCGGGTCCCATAAAGATTATGTGTGCAGAAAGTAGAGGCAAGAGCAATCCGGCATCATCCGGGCTGAACGGGGTGCCGCGCTTGCGCGCCGGAATGACGGTTACCAACGGTTTGTAATTCTGCAAACGGACCCGCAGAAAATCAGCCACATGTCCGGCCACTTGGGAGGAATTCAGCTCAAACCCGGCGGGGGTCTCCAGGATGGCAATGTGAAGCGGCGAAGGCAGATCCTGGGCGAGGGATTCGAAGATCCGTCCACCCGCGAGGGAAGTTTCACCGGAGCCGAGCAGGGCAATGGGGCCGGGAAAACGTGAGCACCGGGAACCGGGTGTGGATGAGCTGAATGGTTGATTGGTTGTCTGATTAAGAACACTTTTCATTGAGTTGGTTAATTATTATAAAGGCTTCATGCTGTTAGCATCGAAGATTATCCCTCTTCAATATTACAAAGTCCCATCGAGCAACTGCCTGGCTTTCACCCATACATCATCGAACATCCCAGCGGTAAGGCGGCCGGTCTGTGTGTTCTGGCGGCTGGGGTGGAAGGAGCAGAGCAAGGATGAAGGCTGAAAGATGAAGGATGAAGCGGGTAGTGAAAAGATAGAGCCGTGGGAAAAGGGTAAAGAGTCGGGAGGCAGACAGAACAATCGCAGGAGAGCATCGAAAGCAATCCGACCGAGGGCAACAATGAGCTTTGGCTGGATGATCTCAATCTCTCGAACCATGTAAGGCTGGCAATTGCGCATTTCATCCGGTATTGGCTTGTTACCGGGTGGGACACAGCGGCAAACAGCAGTGATGTAACTATCCTTCAGGATCAGACCATCGCCGCGGTTCTGGGAATCGGGCTGGCTGGCAAATCCAGCGCGGTAGAGGGCAGCGTAGAGGAACTCACCCGAGGCATCCCCGGTGAACATCCGCCCGGTGCGGTTCGAGCCGTGCGCGCCAGGAGCCAATCCAACTGCCACGAGGCGCGCCTGCAGATCGCCAAAGCCGGGGACGGGTTTGCCCCAGTAGTTCCAATCGCGGTAAGCGCGGCGTTTCTCGCGCGCCACCTGCTCCCGCCAGTCAACGAGGCGCGGGCAACGTCGGCAGGCAACGATCTGCGCGTTGAGAGAATCGAGTGTCGTTTGTCGTGTATCAAGAGTCATGTGTCCGGTTATAAGTATCGAGTATCAGGGTGTTTATATTAATTGTACTTGACATGTGACACCTGGAACCTGGCGCTTATACAATGAACATTGCATCACCAAACGAGTAGAAGCGATATTTCTCTCGCTTTGCGACCTGATATGTGTAGAGGATGTTTTCCCGTCCAGCAAAGGCACTGACCAGCATGATGAGCGTGGAGCGCGGCAGGTGGAAATTGGTGATCAGGCAATCCACAAGTCGGAATTGATAACCCGGTGTAATAAATAGATTGGTATTTCCCATATAAGGAAACACTGGTGACTGACGATCGACGACTGACGCCTGGCGTGCAGCACTTTCGAGCGTGCGAACCGAGGTGGTCCCGACAGCGATCACCCGTCCACCGGATTGACGGACATGGTTGATGATCTCAGCCGTCTCACGGGTCAGTTCGCACCACTCGGTATGGATCTTGTGCTGACCAGGATCCTCTTCCACCACAGGGGCGAAGGTATCCAGGCCAACATGCAGGGTTACATATGCAAGCCTGACTCCCTGCCCCTGCAACTCATCAAGCAGGCGCGTTGTGAAGTGCAGGCCAGCGGTGGGCGCGGCCGCCGAGCCGGGATCACGGGCGTAGACGGTCTGGTAGCGTTCCGGGTTCTTCAATGGTTCATGGATGTAGGGTGGCAGGGGGACATGGCCAATGCGCGGCAGGTAAAGCTCAATGGGTCGGGAAAAGTTCACCATCCGCCGCGTTCCATCCAACACCGTAACGATCTCCGCCTCGGGGCCGTTTTCATCGAGCAGCAGCCTGACACCTGCCTTGAGTCCCTTGCCGCCAACGATGCATTCCCAAGTACACGTATCTTCCCGCCGCAGCAAGAGCAGCTCTACATGCCCTCCACTTGATTTGCGGGCGAAGAGGCGCGCCGGGATGACACGTGTTTGGTTCAATACGAGCAGGTCACCGGGTTGAAGATATTTACCGATGCTGTAGAAGACCGTGTGCTCCAGTTTCCCCGTGTTGCGATGCAAGACAAGCAACGCCGATGAGTCACGAGGTTCCTTGGGTGTTTGGGCGATGAACGAGAGAGGTAAGTCGTAGTCGAAGTCGGAGGTTCTCATCGTTATTTCTTTCAAAGCCGTCCTATGAGTTTCAGGATCAAGGTCGTCTGCAGAGACTCAAGAATACCACACGTGATTGGGAGTCAGAACTGGATGTGCTCTCCACCTTCGCGTGGTTCACCGGACAGGGCTTTAAACCAGAAAACTACCACCAAAAAACCCATTATTCAATGATAACCTCCTCCTGCCTTCCTACGGGCGCCATTCACCGATGTACTCCCAGGCTCCCACCAGTGAACGCGCCTGGTCAGGAATCTCATGAATAACATTGTGGTAAACTTTTCACATTAAGGTCATCCCACCCGTCGTGTTGTTGTTCTCCCCGATCTCGCGGGTGCGCAGGTGGCGACCTCCCTCATCGTATTTTCCACCTTCCTCCACCGACATGAACTCTTCATTCCTGCCAATCCAAATTAGCTTATTTACCAGGCGCTCGAGCTTACCTTCCATCGTATCATCAACGAAGTCAACAACTGTCTGGTTAAGGCTTTCCAACGCTTTTACAGCTGCCTTGCGCACCTCCGCATAATCATCCCTGAGTGCAACAGTAAGCGGCTCAATATCAATGGCATCGCCAATTCTGCCCAATGCCTCGGCAGCAAAGCGACGATCTACCCCCTCAGTCCCTTGTTTCATACTATTCTTTTTATAAGTCAGATCCTTGATCAATCCTTTTAATTCCCGTTTTTCTTTCATTTACCATGTATCGAGTTGTTTAAAAGTGGCATGATTAATCTCATTCAGGTTAGATTATGACTTCCCAAAGGTAAACGAGAGAGTGAAGTACTGCCAATTCCAAGCCTGTAGGAAGCTATTAACCAGAAAATCGTAATGCATCTTTCTAAATTATCATTCTCCTAAAGTAACTTCGGCTGTGTCGTTTCGTTATACTCCACCCCCATATGCTCGTAAGCTGCCTTCGTTGCCACACGTCCCTGAGGGGTGCGGTCGAGGAAGCCGAGTTGCAACAGGTATGGCTCAACCACGTCCATGATGGTGTCCGGTTCTTCGCTTATCGCCGCGGCGATTGTATTTAGTCCCACCGGGCCGCCATTGTACTTGGTGATGATCGTTTTCAACACGCGCCGATCCACATCATCCAGGCCGAGGGGATCAACCGCGAGCAGGTCGAGAGCTTCAGTTGCCACTCTTCGGGTTATCGTCCCATCCGCGCGCACCTGGGCGTAGTCGCGCACGCGGCGTAGGAGACGGAGCGCAACGCGCGGAGTCCCGCGCGCCCTGCGGGCGATCTCCTCCACACCACCCATGTCTGTATCCACCATTAACATTCCCACGGCGCGGTGGACAATAGCCTTCATCGCTGGTAGATCGTAGTAATCCAACCGGTGAACCGCCCCGAAACGGGCGCGTAATGGTGCGGTCATCAACGCCAGCCGCGTCGTCGCCCCTATTATGGTGAAGCGTGGTAACCTCAGGCGGATGGATCGCGCTGATGGCCCTTTTCCGATGACAATATCGAGAGCGTAATCCTCCATCGCCGGGTAAAGTACCTCCTCCACGGCTCTGCCAAGTCTGTGGACCTCATCAATGAATAGTACATCCCCACCCCTCAGGTTGGTCAGGATTGCAGCCAGGTCACCAGCGCGTTCTATCGCTGGACCGGAGGTAACCTTGATGTTGACTCCCATCTCATTGGCAACCACATGCGCCAGCGTGGTTTTGCCAAGACCAGGTGGTCCGTAAAAGAGCACATGGTCGAGTGGTTCTTTGCGCTGGCGGGTTGCAGCGATGAGGATCGCAAGGTTTTCCTTCACCTGCTCCTGTCCGATCATATCGGAAAGCATCTTCGGGCGCAGGGTTGTATCCAGCCGGTCATCCAGTTTCGGCTCGGGGTCGAGAAGGCGTCCCTGGGCTGGGCGGTCAATTGAACGGTTCGTGGCGTCGGTCATATTGCCGATTATACCCGCTTGCGGAAGTTCAGGTTTTACGGTATTCTATCGGTATGTCCTGGATATCAACACCATGGCAGCAACCGGTGTTGCACTGGCGTTCCTTCTCAATTTTACCGCCTCGAGTTTCAACAATAGCGGCTTGTTTACTGTAAGTCGCTTGAAATAAAATAAAACTTCGTGTTCTCCGTGTAATCCGTTGCAATAGAAAGGACAGTATGGCAGTGACAACCATTTTCAAATGCCCGGCGTGTGGCGCGCCTTTGGAACCATCCTCTGGAAAGACTATCATGAAATGCACATACTGTAACTGTTCGGTCATCGTACCAAACGCGCTGGATATGATTGGAGTGGAAAGCCAGGAAAGCCTCTCAGGCGCAATACGGTCTTTACAAAGTGGCAATAAGCCCGAGGCGATCAGGATATTCCGCGTACTGACCGGTGCCAGCCTGGCTGAAGCCAACCGGGTGGTTGAAGCCATTGCCCAGGGCAAGGCTGTCGAAATTACCGACCTGATCATGTCGGAATTGGCGGGTGGACGTTCGCTCGGCGCATTGGATGCCGAGGGGCGCATCCCCCCGCCGAAAGGGGAACAGGTACAAATGTCCGAAGCGCAGGCGCAGTATCCCCTTCTTCCGCGTCACCGGCTCCGAGTTTTTACTCTTTTTATGCTTGTCTTTGGTCTGCTGATCGTCAGCGCGGTCATCGCGGTCTTAATCAACCTGCGCGGCCAGGAGATGGACAGCAGCGGCATCCCGATGATCAGGCAGATCCTGCCCTCTTCCACGCCATCCTTCGCCAGCTCACTGCTGTCCTTTGGCGAGGAAGGCATGGGAGCGGGTATGTTGAATGACCCGCGCTCCATTGGCGTGAACAGTAGGGGGGATATCTATGTTGGCGATTACAACGATGGACGTATCCAGATCTTCGATTCCCGGGGGACTTTCCTAAAGCTGGTCTCTCTCGGCAATGACACCTACATTGCTGGATTGGTTGTTGCACCAGATGGTTCCTTCTACGCCTGCGTGAGTGGTCAGATCCTTCCCTTCAACCCTTCCGGCCAGGAATTGCAAACCCCCGTCTATGATGTTCCTTCCGGCATGCTAGGATATATCGATAGCATTGCCCTCGGCGCAGACGGAAGCCTGTACGCTGCTACCAGTGGCGAGGCCATCTTCCGCTTCGGACCCGGGGGGGAGATCAACCTGACCATCCAGGATGCCTTCACATCAGTGACGGATCATCCAGAACTGGACATGCATCTGGCTGTGGACGGGCTTGGAAACATCTATGTACTCGGTACGTTCAACAATCTCGTTTTGAAGTACAGCCCGGAAGGGAAATACCTCGACCGTTTCGGTGGCGAGACACAACATCCTGCTGAGGGTGTGGACCCAGGCCGCTTCCAGGCACCGGATACGATCGCCGTGGATGGCTACGGGCGCATCTATGTCAGCGATATATGGGGCATCCAGGTCTTCGACACCAATGGACAATACCTTGATTTCTTCGGGATCGATGGCGTTGCCTTTGGCATGGCCTTTGGTCTCGATAACAATCTGTATATCGCCAGCAGCACACCAAATATCTTGAAATACCAGATCCAAAAGCCATAAGCCTATGTCAATACTAACATTCCCTGATCACTTCACTTGGGGCGTTGCCGCCTCGGCCTACCAGATCGAAGGCGCGTGGAACGAGGACGGAAAAGGTGCCTCTATCTGGGATACCTTCTGCCAAACACCCGGCAATATCGCCAATGGTGAGACCGGTGATCTGTCCATCGACCACTACCACCGCTACAAGGAAGATGTGGCGCTGATGGCCGATCTGGGCATCCCGGCTTACCGCTTTTCGGTCGCCTGGAGCCGCATCCTGCCACAGGGCGAGGGGACAGTCAACCAAAAAGGGTTGGATTTCTACGACCACCTTGTAGATGAACTGCTCCGGTATGGGATCGAACCGTTTGCCTGTCTTTACCACTTTGACCTGCCACAGGCGTTGCAAGACATGGGAGGCTGGCCGGAAAGACGCACGGCTTACCTCTTCGCCGATTATGCTGCCATCGTTTCAGCGCGGCTCTCTGACCGTGTCCACACGATCATCACGCACAATGAGCCGTGGGTTACAGCAGCGGCAGGTAACTTCGATGGCAGCCATGCCCCTGGCGTCAAGGATCCAGCAGCGACTTTTAAAGCCATGCACCATCTGCTTCTCTCGCATGGGTTGGCTGCTGAATCCATCCGCGCCGCGGCAAAGAAGCCGGGGAGGGTGGGTATCGTGTTGAACCTTAACCCGGTGCATCCCGCTACTGACTCCAATCAGGATCAAGCTGCAGCCTCACGCATGGATGTAGTAATGAACCGCGCCATGCTTGATCCTTTGTTAAAAGGGACGACACCAATACAGGAATTCGCTGTTGGCAGGGTGCTTGCTCGAGGCCTCATCCAGCCAGGCGATTTGGAAAAAATAAAAAATCTTGATTTTCTCGGAGTGAATTATTACACCCGCACAGTGGTCAAGTATGATCCGAAGTTCCCGGTGGTCACCGCCTCGCAAGTGCAGCCGTTGGGTAACGAGTATTCGGGGATGTGGGAGATCTACCCGGAAGGTCTTTACGAGATATTGATGCGTGTGTGGAAGGATTATCTTGAACCCTCACCCCTCACCCCTCCCCAGTCTTCGAGAGAGGAAAATGGGGGGAGGGTGGAGCTGATGGTCACCGAAAATGGCATCCCTGTGCCGGATGGCCTCGATTTCGATGGCCGCGTGCGTGACGAGCGCCGCATCCGATATCTCAAAAACCACATCGCCCAGGTACACCGTGCCATTCTTGCAGGTGTGCCGGTAAAGGGATATTTCCACTGGTCGTTCATGGATAATTTCGAGTGGGCATTGGGTTATGGTCAGCGCTTTGGGCTGGTCTACGTGGACTTCAAGACGCAGAAGCGCACGGTCAAGGATAGCGGGCTCTGGTTCGCAAAGGTAATCCGCGAGCATGGCTGCGCGGTGTAAAACATTTTCGCAGTGGGCTTGCGGATAGGCGCGGAATATTCTTGTTGGAATTCCTATCTGACAGTGAAATAACTGGATATCAAATGACTGAGTTGTTTTTCAAAGGTTACTTTTACTATCATCGGCGAGGCGCTGGAAGTGCACCGTATCCCCGAACCTGTCTTTCTGGAATCGGTCTATCAAATCGAGCTGGAACACGAATTGACCTTGCGCGGTGTACCCTCCGAGCATACAAAGCAACTGGCTCTTATGCCCATCTTTGGCACATGTTCACAGCAGCACCGCTGCACCGTTTGGACAGGAGTTGTAACAGGAAGAGATAAATCCGCTGAAATCCGTTTAATCCACTGCCTTTAATAAATGAAAGGATCCGCGCAAATCCGCTGCCAATAAAGGAAGATTACGCGCATATCCGAGAAACCTGCTGAAAAAGGATTCCCTCATGCAAAAAATCATCCTCCCCCTGCTCATACTTGTAGTCCTTTTCGTCGCTGTAACGCCAGCCTCCGCCGACGATTCCCTGCGCGTCTACTACGCAGGTGCGGGGGGAAACGTAAAGAACGCGCTGGAGCTGGCAAAGTTCACGCTGGTGGACAACCCGGAACAAGCTGATGTGATTTTGCTCAACGGTGTTATCCCGGAATTGGATGCGGTAATGGCGCGGGTGAGGCAGGGTGCCGGGTTGGTGTTGCTGCTCGGCTCGCACATGACCGAAGCTGATGTGATGAAACTGACCGGTGTCACCCTGACACTGACAAGGCGCGACGATCCGGTCAGTCTGACCGCGCTCGATATTGCTGATCCGCTGGTGACAGACATCGTCTGGAATGGCGCACCACAGGTTCGCGAGCGGTTCGAGGTGCTGACACCTGTTTCCTCCATCCAACCGCTGGTTACCGCCTACGAGGATGGCGAGTGGATCCTGTGGCAGGCGCGAGGAAACATCTTTGTGGTCCAGGCCTTTTTCGATGATGCGAATCCACAAATTCAGGAATGGGCATATTTTAACTACCTGATCTATCACCTCGTTGAGCGCGCCGCCGGACGGGTACCTCTCTCTTTCGCTGAGTACCCGGCCTCTCCCATCCCGCACACTGCCGAGCGGAATCTCCTGCTGGGCCTGATGCTGCTGATGGTCATCACCATGTTCGCCGTTTTCTTCATGGTGCGCCGCTATAGTCTGAAACATCCTGAGGAGTTGGAGAAAATTGTCTCAGACAGGAGCAGGTTCGAGGTGCGCGAAGCAAAGACGGAATGGGAGCAGGTCGGCTTTCACCGTCCACTTGGCGGCTTCCTTGTCGCCTTGAGCATCGGCCTGATCCTATTCATCCCGCTGATCATCTACCAGAACCTGATCCTGCCATCGTTCATCCTGCCCTCGGCGCAAGCGCTGGGCATTTGGGGACGCGTGACGCAGTTCTTCAACCTGACCTGGCTTTTCCTTGATATGGGAACGAGCGTGGCATTCATAAAATACCTTTCCGAATATCGCGTGCACAACCCAGTCAAGGGAATCCAATATGGGCAGGTATTCATCTGGTGGCAGGCGCTTTCCGGCGCGCTGCAAGTGGCGTTGGTCATCGGTCTCGCTAGTACACTTGCACCAAAATCTGCCTTCGCCCTTTATGCCTGGAGTGTCATCGTCCACGCTTTTATCCAAATCCCTGGTTTTTACCAGATCTTCCGTCATGCGTTGACTGGCTTCCAGCGGCTCGATTACAGCCGCCTGCTTGATATCATTGTGACCTTCATCCCGGTGATTGTGCAGCCGGTCATCGTAATGGCCATGTTCGCCTGGGGACGCAGCCACCCGGTCTTTGGTGGGCCAATGGGTGGCCTGCTCGGCATGGGCATGGCAGCCTATGCCGCTGAGCTGTTCACCTTCCTGATCGGAATGGGGCTCTACCGTCGCGTTGGCTATAATGCCCGCATCCTGTTCCTGGCGCACTTCGATTGGGAGGTGATCAAGGCAAGTTTTAAGTTCGGCTTCTTCGAGATGCTCGGCTCGGCGGCCTGGTCTTTCGGGCAGGCTGCTGAGGTGGCCATCACCCAGGCACGGTTGATCAACTATACTGAAATCTGGGGTAACTGGGGCATGGCACAGAATTTCATCTTTGCTTTCAATGTCACCCAGACGCTCAACGATGGTGTGATGCCGGCCATCTCGGAAGCTATTGCCAATGGCAAGCGCATCCTGGGCCAGTACTACAGCGCCATGGCATATAAGTACAATGCGCTTCTGAGCGCGTTCATCGGCGCGGTGCTGCTTGCGGTGGCACCCAGGTTCATCCTCGGCTCCACCGGTGCAGAATTCCAGCGTGCTGCCATCTATGTCATCCCACTGACCATCTGGGGCGCGGTGCAATTTCCCTCCTGGGTGGGTGATAACGTGCAACTGGGGGCGAACAAGCCTTATCTTAAATCAATCCTGGTTTTCTCTGAGCAGGTTATTCGCGTGGTGCTGGCCTGGGTTTTACTGGCGAGATTCCAGGTGACAGCCCTGATCATCGCCTATTTTGTCGGCCTGTTCGCCAAAGGCATCACCGCCTACTTTGTCAACCATAAGGTTTGCTTCCCGCAGCGTTTCTATATCTGGCAATCGCTGGTCGCGCCGCTGCTGGCCGCGGCTGCGCATTTTGGAATTCTTTCGTGGATCAATCGTCTCGTTTGGAAAGGAGATCAGATCACCAGTGTACTGATCTTCCTGATCGGCATTCTGCCGAGTTTCCCACTATTCATGTTCCTCTATGGTCTTTTCGGCGGCTGGGACGCGGCAACACTGGCTGAGCTGGGTGAGGCAACCGCGCTGACCGGGGGTATGCGCTGGTTCACCCGTTGGGGCATCTACGAGCCGACATGCCTCGGGGCGCGCCTCAGCCCGCTGAACGGACGATTCCCCATCTCCAACCGCCTCAAGGCAATGGAAGAAGCGCGTATGTTGACTGAGGAGAAGGTGAAATTATAGTCATCACCCCCGACCCCTTTCCTGAAAAGCGGGAGAGAAGAAAAAGTAAAGGAAAAATATGACAAAGGTGATTCTTGCTCTTGTCCCCCACCCAGATGACGCTGAATTCTATGCTGGTGGGACGCTCGCCAGGATGATCGCGGAGGGAGCCAGGGTAATCATCGTCGTTGCCACAGATGGACGCTGCGGCTCCTTTGACTACGATCGCGAGACCCTGGTCCGCCTGCGCCTCGAAGAAGCAAAACGGGCTGCGGTGGTACTTGGTGCCGAGCCTCCGGTCATGCTCGGTCACGCGGATATGGGCCTCGATTCCCTGCCGCCCGGCTTGCTGCGTGGGCAGTTCATCCACCTGATCCGCAAGTACAAGCCCGATATCATCTTCGCTGAAGACCCCTTCGCCCCCGATGAAGTCCATCCCGACCACCGCCTCGTCGCCTGGGCGGCTTCAGATGCCATCAACTACGCCTCGCTGCCTTTGGTGCATCCCGAACACCTGGCTGATGGATTCCAGCCTCATTTTATCCCTGAAAAATACTTCTATGCTGAAAACTCAACCAGCACCAACAAGATAGTGGACATCAGCAAGACAATGGATAAAAAACTCGCCGCCCTGGCCGAGCACAAGACCCAGATGACCTTCCTCGTCGAGGATGTGGTCAGACAGGCGAGGCTTGCCGGGCTGGATTTAGTCGCGCTTCTCGGCGACGCCGCCTCCGATCCGCTGGCTGCCGTCGGCTGGGCGCTGAAGACCCAGGCAAGCCAGGTTGGGCAAAAGATTGGAGTACAGTATGCTGAGGCTTTCCGCTTTGTTCGGTTCCATCCGTTTATCGAATCGCTTTTAGAAGGAAAATAGCCCTCGTCTTCCGCCCTTCTACCAAGAGGCGGATAGGAGAGAACAGGCATATGAGATGAAAAATAAAGAAAGGAGATATACATCCACTGGCCTCCAACGAGACACAAGAATTCTGACAGGAAAAGAGACCGACAGAGTGAATGCTGTGGGAACACCTGCGCACTCGCCACCTTGGTGGTTGGAATGTCCGCCGCCAGCATCCTCTTGGGTCGCTCATCACCGATTTTTGCTGTCCTGAAGAAATATGGGTCGGGCAATAATTGGTAATAACTAAAAATAAAGGTTACTACGCAGGCATGTTACCCTGAGGGAGTGTTCTTTGCGACCGAAGGGTCTCCGAGCTGCTTGAAAGTAATTTATTGCTGCAGCATATGTTTGTTCTGCACGAAGAAATGTAGCGTAGGGGCTCAAAATGACATTATGGCGGTGAAATTAGAAATTATAATAAATAGCAGGATGGTTGACGGATACGACAGTTCGAAGAATATAAACACAATATCACTCAATTTCGGAATGAAGATGTAGATGGCATTATCACCCCTGTTAGAACTCTCAGACGGTCGCACCCTCGGCTTCGCTGAATACGGCGACCCGCGCGGTAAACCCCTCTTCTTCTTCCACGGCACACCTGGATCGCGCCTCTTCCACCCGCCTGACGAGATCACGAAGAAAAAGGGTTTTCGCCTCATCTGCGTCGATCGCCCCGGCTACGGTCTCTCGACCTTCCAACCCAATCGGCGTCTCCTCGATTGGCCTGCCGATATCGCTCAACTTGCCGACGCGCTCGGCATCGACCAATTCTATATCACCGGGCACTCCGGAGGTGGACCGCACACCCTGGCCTGTGCTTTTAGCCTGCCTGACCGGGTGATGGCCGCGGTCACGCTCTCTGGCGCAGGATCTTCTGATGCACCCGGCGCCACCGAAGGCATGACCGCCCTCAACAAATTTGGTTTTAAATTTGGTCGCTACTTCCCTTGGCCATTTGGTCATGCCCTCACCTGGCTGCTCTTCCGCGAGCGTTGCGCTAACCCGGCCAAATCTTTCGACCGTGAAACCAGGGAAGGTCTTCGCCCACCGGCGGATGAGGCGTTGATGAGCCAGCCCGAGGTCCGCGAGCTGTGTGTTCAGACCGAGAGAGAGGCGTTCCGACATGGAATCAAAGCCATGGCCTGGGATGTGCGCCTCATCACCCGTCCCTGGGGTTTCCAACTCGAGAAGATCAAGCCGCCTGTTCACATCTGGCACGGCACCGAAGATAATCTCACCTCGGTCGCGATGGCACAGTATCTGGCTGGTAAAATCCCCCACAGCCGCCTGACCATCTACCCGGGCGAAGCGCACATGCTCCTCTTCACTCACTGGGAAGAAATCCTCAGCAGGCTGATCGATGTGTGACAGGTGTCGAGTGATGTAGGCTCCGTGAGAATCTCCTCGCTCAACGCTCATCTCTTTTCCCTCTGCGCTCCACACACAACTACCCCACTGTAAAACTACTAAACTATCCAACTCTCAGGCACCGCTATGAAAACTCTTCACCTCATCTCCCACACCCATTGGGACCGCGAATGGTACCTCACCTTCCAGCAGTTCCGTCTGAAACTCGTTCACCTGGTTGACGGCCTGCTCGACATACTCGATCGTGATAAGGAATTTAAATACTTCATGCTGGATGGACAAACCATCATCCTGGAAGACTATCTCGTAATGCGACCGGAGCGCGAGGCAGACCTGCGCCGCTATATAAAGAACGGGCGCATCCTCATCGGCCCCTGGCACATCCTGCCCGATGAGTTCCTGGTCAGCCCGGAAGCCACCATCCGCAATCTGCTTCAAGGGGAGCGCACCTGCCGCCACTTCGGTCCCAGGATGATGGTGGGCTACATCCCCGATCCGTTCGGACATATCGGTCAGATGCCGCAGATCCTGCGCGGTTTCGGCATCCAGACCGCCTGCGTCCAGCGTGGCCTCGCCGACGAGCCTTGCGAATTTTGGTGGCAGGCGCCGGATGGCTCGCGGGTTTTCATGGCCTACCTGCGCAATGGTTACGGCAATGCGGCCATGTTGACCGCCACCGAGCCGGAGCGATTTATGGCACAGGTTCGTGAGGCTCGCGATGCCCTCTTGCCGTATTCAGCCGCGGATCATCTGCTGCTGATGTACGGCACCGATCACATGGAGCCACCACCCCAAACCTCGGGCGCCATTGCCTATACGAAAGACAGGTTGGATGGCGATATATTGATCCATTCGACCCTGCCCGGGTACCTTGCAGTTGTACAATCCTCAATCGTCCATCGTAAATCGGATATCCCTACCCTCACCGGCGAGCTGCGCCAGTGCAAGCGCTCCCACCTGTTGCCAGGTGTCCTTTCGGCGCGCATGTGGATCAAGCAGCGCAACCATGCCTGCGAGACCCTGCTTGAAAAGTGGGCCGAGCCGTTCTCCACATTCCAAGAACTAGTCGCTGCCCACTCTCGACACTCGTCACCCGCCACCTGTCAATTGCCGATACCCTCCGGGTATGATGCCATAAACCGTAAATCGGAAATCATCCAACAGGCCTGGCATCTGCTCATGGAGTGTCACCCCCACGATTCCATCTGCGGCTGCTCGATTGACCAGGTTCATGAAGAGATGCAAGTCCGCTTCGACCAGGTTGAGCAGATCGGTGAGGAGATCACCAGACAAAGCCTGGAAGCCCTTGCCTCTTCTGTAAACACCGCGGCTCAGAAACCGGAAACCGGGAATTTATTTTCAGCAATCGTGGTCTTTAACCCCACCACCGGTCCACGATCTGACCTGGTCACTGTCAAAGCAGAATCCCAGACCAGCTTCGAGCTGGTGGATGAAAGGGGTCAGATCGTTCCATACCAACTACTGGGTTCCAGCAGCCAGGATTTGATTAACATGGTGATGAGCAGGAAGGAGTTGCGCAGCGGTCTGGCAATGATCCATGAAGGCACGCTCCTTGGCAAAGTCATCCAGAAGGTTGGCATTCAGTCTGCGGGCAGAGAGGCAAATCTCGAGGTGACATTGGCCGATACCGGTCACCTGGATCAGGCTGCCTGGGAAGAGGGCATGGGAAAGATCGAAGCACTGCTGAATGACCCCGCCGTGACAACGTTTTCCATCCGTGCCCACTCCGCCCCCGCCGCGGAGTTCATGCTGACCGCTAATGATGTACCAGGTCACGGTTACAGGATATTCTGGCTTCGCCCCCTCGAGGTCAAAACCAGCCAACCCATTCATGTCGGCGCCTTCGCCCGGTTGATGATGCCCCTCGCCCAGGTTGCGATGCGACTGCCATTTCTAACCAGGCTGGTTAACCGGCCAAAAAATGCTGGAGCGACCAGCATTATCGAGAATGAGTACCTTCACATCGAGGCTTCGCCCTCGGATGGAACCCTGACCGTTGAAGCTAAGCGCACCGGCGCTTCATATCGCGGCCAGAATCGGTTTGTGGATGGCGGCGACCGCGGCGATGAGTACAACTACGCCCCGCCGCCGATCGATTTTCAACCTGCCGCTCGTCTCCGAGGTGTTACCCTCCATTCCGGTCCCATTTGCCAGACCCTGGACCTGGAATTTGAGCTGCCCACTCCTGCAGCCCTCACCCCCGACCGCAGGTCGCGCTCGAAAGAGATGCTCCCCACGCATATCACCTCACATGTCACCCTTATCGCTGGTGTTCCACGGGTGGATATTTGTACCGAGGTCGAAAACCGCGCCCGCGACCACCGCCTGCGTGTCCACTTCCCTTTTCCATGTGAAGTAACCGAAGCTGATTACGATGGGCATTTCGAGGTGGTGCGCCGGCCCATCGGTATACCAGAAGCCGACGAGACCTGGGTCGAGTCACCCCGACCCGAGGTTCCGCAGCGCGCCTTTACGGATGTGTCCGCTGGCAAGCTCGGGTTGATGATCGCCAACCGCGGCCTGCCCGAGGTGGAAGTATTGAGACCCCCAAAGTCTTCACGACTTCAGGAGTCTGGAACAACCGAGATCGCCCTCACCCTCCTGCGCTGCGTCAATTGGATCTCGCGTGACGATTTCGAAGAACGCAAAGGCCACGCCGGCCCGATGTCTCCTACCCCTGGCGCGCAGATGATCGGCCATTGGACATTCGATTACTCGATAATTCCTCATTTTGGGGGTATTGATGATATGCCCTACCATCAAGCCTATGCTTTTGACGCGCCCCTGCGCGCAGTAAGTACAACCCTGCACGAAGGCGCACTTCCCGCCAGTGGTTCTTTCGTGAAGGTCTCACCTCAACAGTTTATCATTTCGGCTATCAAGGAAATGGATGATTGCAGCGGCTGGCTGGTGCGAGGATACAACATTAACAGTGAGGAGATCACGGTCACGCTCACGCCATGGACTAGATTCAAGCATGTGGCGTGGATGAACCTGGCCGAGGAGCGGCAAACCGCACTCCTACCCGCTAAGGATGGCGCGGTGACATTCCACTGCCGGGGACACGAGATCGTGACAATCATGTGGAGCGATTGAGGATCTTCAGTGATATACTCGGTTAATGCAAGTTACAATGCTGGCGGGGATCATTTTTCGAGCAATTACTGACCACATTACACCTTCATCGACCCTCCGCCCACCAACCCTTACCTTGCCTCGAAGAGATGGAGTGGGAGGGCATTTTTTCTATTGCGCGGGAAAGGTGGAATGTCCCATGAAGCGTATCAGGTGTTTACTACTTGCTTTTCTGGCTTTGACAACCGTCTTTCAATCATCCTGTGAAAAAACCTCACCTGCCTCATCCACCGATTACTTGCTGGTGACACTTGACTGGGTGTATATAAAAGACTCGACCGATTCAAATGAGGCTGAAATTACTCTTTGGACACTCGTCGAGTCACTAGATAAAAAGGGGGAGAAGGTCAATGGCTCCCTTTCGCAAGGAAATGCGTTCCCTCATCCAAGCCGCTACTGGGTGGATATAAAGGAGGGGGAAGGCTTCGATCCAGGAATGCCAGTTTACTATTCCCCCTGGGATGAAACTCCCGAGGATTTGTTCTTTTTCATTACAGCATGGGATAATGATGAGGGTCCTGGATGGATCAATAATGGCATCATAGGTTTGGGGTCCATCTTGCAGGATATCGGCGGCGGCGCGGCTGATATCGCCTCTTACATTCTCTCCCTGCCGGCGGAACAGCTCGAAAAATTGATCGCTAATGACTGGTTCATCTCCCAGATCACCCATTACATTTGGAAGGAAGCTCTCCAGAAAACCGAACTATATAAATACGCCAGCGCGGCAGATCGCTATTCACCGCTGGTCAAAGCGATGGGAGAGATCACCAGCCTTTTAGGAAAATCCATCAAGGCTCCAGAGACCGTCTTTTCCGTTGCTTATCGTAGTTCAGAACTATTCGACCCCATTTTGGGTAGCCCAACGAAAAAAACGGATTGGGGAGGAACCACAAAGAATCATCCGGTGGATTTCTTCGTTTGCAATCAGGCGACCTTTGATCCGGGAAAAAGTTGCGATTCGGTGGCCAAGCTTAAATTCTATCGAGTTTCCGAGCCGGAAACACCCGTGGTCATAGATGTGGCTTTGAAAAATATATACTTTTACGACAACCGTGAAGGGGGGGAGGCTGAGATATTCATCCAAGCCCGCTATGCAGACCAATACTCTCTCGTATCTGAGATTCCAGGCGCGCCTGCTGAAGTCCTGGGTAAGTATTCATTCCAGGGCGATACTTATTTCCTCACCAATGAAAGACGCCTGCCAACCTCCGGCTTCAGCAACTATTTGGACAATGTAGAGTACCCCACCTGGCAATTGGTCTCCAGCCGCGCGCGTCCGCCGGGTAAACCACCCTTCTTCTTCGTGGAAGTGGATCTCTTCGAAGATGACAGCGGCGCGATCTTCGAGGACAAGCTGGATTGGCTGGGAACATTTACTTGGCTGCTCATCACGCAGGATCAGCCTCGTAACAAGTCGTTTTGCCCCCCATCAATCCAGGCAAATTCGAAATACGCGAAGGTTGAAATATGCATCACCATCAATGACGCGAAATCCCTGGCAACCCCAACGGAGCAACAGAAGACGCTGCCCCCTCTTTCCCCGCCTGTTCCAGCAACCTATTACCTGGGTTTCAACACATCCATCCCACCGTTCGATAACGCTCGGATAAGACAGGCCTTCGCCTCTCTGATTGACCGGGATGCCCTCCTTGGATGGATCGGTCGGGATGGAAGGGTTGCAGCCACATCATTCACAAACCCTGCCATCTGGCCCGAGGGATTCAGCTCTTACGAACAAATCGGATTACCGTTCGATCCCGAAACCGCTCTTACCCTGAATTCCGAATTAAACTTGGATGGAGACATCGCGTCTTTTGGTACGATTATCCTGGCAACATCGGATGACCCAAACGCCACCCAGATGGCTGGCTTCATTGAAGCTGCTTGGGACACCTATGGTTTTAATGTGGATGTGGTTGCCTTGGAATGGAATTCCTATCTCAGCTACCTACAGAGTGAAGAACCTCCAAACGCGTACCTGATCGGTTGGAAGGCAGATTACCAGAGCCCATATAACTTCTTGTACGATGTCTTCAATTCGCAAAGCACCAGCAACTACTCGACCTACGAGAATCCGTATTTTGATTTCCTTTTATCCGAGGCGTGGCAGGAGACAGATCCTGAGAGGCAGCTCCAAAAATACTTGGCGGCAGAGGAGATCCTCGTTGAGGAAGATGCAGTGATTGTTCCGCTATATTATTATGTTTCTGATGATTGATATCCTTGTGTTGAGAAAATCGCGCTATTTATATGCTTTATTGCCAACGGATTGGAAAGCGGAAACAGGAGATAACCAGCCAGAAAGAAAGCCCGGATACAGACAGTAAATGACCATTTTATATATAAAACATCAGCTGCTTGCCGATACAAAAGCACGACGCACGAACCATCGGGGACTTCGAGCAGCTTCCTGCTTAAAGACTCTAGCTCATGCTGATATCAACCGAATTTTAACAAATAACCTTTCCTTTGCGGTGCGGGTAATGTCATCCGCGTTGGGCATGCAACCCTCCATACGAACATCCATCCGCTTCGCTGCCATCGGAACGTGTTGCAGGTACTCGAACATGCGGGCGGCCACAGCTTCCTCCCCCAACACAAGCTCAGCGTATGCGCTGACTGGCTTTCGCTTTAAAAATAGAGTGACAGCTGCCCCACCGCGCAGATTGCGCCACCACGTCCGCTCGTGGCTGGTGATAACCCATAGATAGTCACCTTCGCGATAATACCCCACGGGGGTGGTGTATTTCTTTCCTGTCTTGCGTCCTGTAACGGTGATGAGCATCATGCCGTTGCTCAGCATCCCATGGAACGGCGAGCGCAAGACCCATGCCATGAAATCATTGCCAGTCATTTGTGACTCCCATTCTTATCTTAACAAACGCTTCCATTAAACGAGCCCTGAAATTGGTTAGAGACCGACCCCATACATCTGGTCCGGCGTCAGGATTTGCGGAAAACGCTTACGCAATTCCCGCCGGGCTTCGAAACATAGGTGACAGGCGTCGGCATAGCCAGCCTTATGCAGCAGGGCGTATTCGGTAACGAGCGCCGCCGGCCCACCAATCAGCAGTGGACCACAGATGGGATGCGTCTCGGCATCATAACGCCCACAAATATCCTTCAAAGGGGTCTCAAAGATATTGCCCAGTGAAATACCCTGGCAAATATGCAGGTTGCCAAGCGGATCGAGGTGGCAGCGCCCCGGCTCACGAAGGTCTTCATGGGGGCAATCGGTAAAGATATCCCATGGCTGAGTGGTCGCACGCAATGCCAGTTTTTCAGCAGCCCGCCCCCGGTACATGACCGCCGCGCCGCTCTCGGGTAACTGCCCCCGGATGGATGCCGCATTCAGGTCTTCAGGCTGGGCAACGCATATCTCCCCAACCGGGATCCCAAGTTCATTTGCCGCGGCAACCGCATTGTGGGCTTGTTGGTTTTGTTCATCACTGTAGTGGTAATGGTCGTTGCTGATCGAGAGATCAGCTAATAATCCGGCAAACGGACGCAGAAATTCAAGCGCGTCTTCAAGAGAGGTTGCCCAGTAACCGTTCGAAACCACACCCGCTGTAAATCCCATGTTCACCGCCTCCTTCACCCCGGCAAGCAGGGTGGCATAATACAGCGACGGTTCACCACCCTCGAAGTAGATTGATGAGACACCCGTCTCTTTGGCTTGCTTCAAGATGTTCCGGATCTGCGGGAGGGGTAGTGTGCCGCATTGCGAAGGGCTGCCGAAGACAAAACAATGGTCACACGTGAAGGTGCATTGGTAGGTCAGGAGAATATGCAAGCCTGTCAGTTTCATCGTCCGCCTCATTTTTCTTGAATTTGCTCTATAATAACCCAAATTTCCAGCTCTGCGAGTTTCGAATGGAGAACATACATCCTTCCCCCCACCCCCTGGTTGCCCATAAATTGACCCGTTTACGCGACAGGAACACCGATCCGAAAAAATTTCGCGAGTTGGTCCGTGAGATATCAGCTTTGATGGCTTACGAGGCTACCGCAGACCTGCTTACAGTTCCCAGAAAAATCGAAACGCCACTCAGCCCCTTTACAGGCAAGGAATTAAAAGAAAAGATCGGCCTTGTGCCGATCCTGCGTGCCGGACTTGGCATGGTGGAAGGCGTTTGGGAGTTGATGCCCTCAGCGGAAGTCTGGCACATCGGGTTGTACCGCGATGAACGAACGCTCAAGCCGGTGGAATACTACAACAAACTGCCCGTTGAGCCGACCGTCTCGGTGTGCCTCATCCTTGACCCGATGCTGGCGACCGGCGGTTCGGCAGTCGCCACCGCTGACATTTTAAAGCGCTGGGGTGTCAAGAAAATCAAGTTTGTCGGATTGATTGGCGCGCCGGAGGGTATCGCAGCGATGCAGAAAGCCCATCCCGATATACCCATCCATTTGGCAGCGATTGACGACCACCTGAACGAGCATGGCTATATTCTCCCCGGTCTGGGTGACGCCGGCGACCGGCAGTTTGGTACGGCATGAATCCGGCTCTTCTGAAAATAAACCCGATACGCCTTGAAGCAAATCTCAATGGCCTGAGCTGCATTGGGGCAACGGAAACAGGCGGTGTCCACCGCCCGGCGCTTAGCGAGGTTGACTTGGTGGCGCATGATTGGCTGTGGGAGCGGATCGATTCCGCCGGGTTGGAATACGACTGTGATTCAGCTGGAAATCAATCCGCGATCCTGCGGAGTAAGAATAAAAACGCACATGCCTTGTTTCTCGGATCTCACCTAGATACCGTACCGACTGGCGGCCGATTCGATGGCGCGCTGGGGGTATTGGCCGCGCTGGAGGTGCTGCAAACACTCAAAGAATCCAATCTCTCCATCCCCATCACGCTCGAGGCGGTTAATTTCACCGACGAAGAGGGAACGCACATTGGATTACTCGGCAGCCGGGCGATGACAGGCAAACTAAACGATACCGATCTCCAGCATCCAAATTTGGGCAAAGAGGAATTCGAGGCAGGACTCTCCCGTTTTGGTCTGACACGCAAAGGCATTCTCAACGCGGTGCGCCACCCGGGATGCTTTTCTGGTTACTTGGAACTGCATATCGAGCAGGGGGCGATCTTGTCAGAAAGCCAGGTTGATATTGGCATCGTCACCGCCATCGTTGGCATCCACCGCATAAGGCTCCGATTTACCGGTCGCGCCGACCACGCCGGGACAACCCCCATCCCACGGCGACGCGATGCAGGTCGGGCAGCCAGCATCTTCGCTGCTGGTGCTTGGGATCTCGTTTTACGGGACTTCTCGAATTGCGTCATCAACATTGGGAATATGCGCTTCACGCCGGGTATTTATAATGTTGTACCTGAAATCGTCACCCTTGATCTGGAGCTGCGCACCTCCAGCCGTGAACAGCTAGCTGGCCTCCAGGAAAGGCTCCTCCTCTTCGCACAGGAAAAGTCCCAAGCAGCATTTGTCGAGCTTGCCTTTACAGTCGAAGAAGAAATCCCACCCGCAGTGATGGATCCGACCATGCAACAAATGCTCGCAGTATGTGCCCAAGCCGCTGACCTCAGCCATCGCAGCATGGCTTCCGGCGCCGGTCATGATGCCCAGTGTTTTACTGATCTTTGCCCCACAGGCATGATCTTTATCCCCTCTGCCGGCGGCATTTCCCATTCCCCGGATGAATTTTCCCAATGGCAGGATTGCGTTAACGGCGCGAACCTGCTCCTGCAAGCGGTGTTGAGGCTGGTGCATGTCGAAAACTGAAAGTTGCGTCAACGTTGAATACCTGGATGTAACCGCTTACCTACTGCAAGGTTTCAAGCGCCGTACCTACGAAATAATGCGCATCTCTCCCGGGCATAGACTGCTTGATGTGGGCTGTGGACCTGGCACGGATACAATTCCGTTGGGCAATTTGGTCGGCGCGGGCGGCGAGACGATCGGGGTGGATAACGACGGAGCGAAACTTGCTAAGGCCGAGAAACGTGCCTCGGCGGCAGGGGTCAGCGCCTGGGTACGCCACCATATGACAGATGTCACGCGTGGCCTTCCATTCCCTGACGATAAGTTCGATTCATGCCGCAGCGAACGGTTGTTCCAGCATCTCCTGCACCCCGAAGATGTTCTCAAAGAGATGGTTCGCGTCACCAGGCCCGGCGGCTGGATCGTCTTGCTGGATACCGACCACGGTACGAAATCCATTGATTCACCTGAAGTGGATATCGAGAGGCAACTGATGCGAGTGACAGCAGAACGCTGCCTGGTCAACGGTTACTCTGGACGCCAACTCTACCGTCTCTTCAAGCAGGCCGGGTTGGATCAGGTTGCTGTCGAAACCATCTCCATCCCATTTACTGACTATGCCCTCTGCCGCCAGGCGAACTTCCTCGATCGTGTGGAGGCGGAGGCTCTGGCGGCACGTGTCGTCACCCAGGCTGAAATCCAGCGCTGGCGTTTAAGCCTGGAGCGCGCTTCAGCTGAGGGGGTCTTCTTCGCCAGCGGGACGGGGACGATCGTGGCCGGGCGAAAACCGGAAAGATATTCATCCACAAAAGGTACGGAGGGTTACAAAGAATATAATTAATAATAATTCGTGTTCCTTGGTGGAAAATAATCTCGATGCTGAAAAGACTCTCACCCTCCCAAAACATTACCCGCCTGCTCCCGGCTGTCTTCTTTTTCTCCCTGCTCTGCTTCGGTCTCTTCGCCTGGTTGCACCCTGGCGTGGACTTGCGCGGCTACGTCGGCGCGGCTTTACTGGTGCGGCGTGGCGGTAATCCCTATGACTACGCGCAGTTGATGCCAATATTGGAGGAGATCAGCGGCTTTGCGGGCAACAATCCCTACTTCTACCCGCCCTGGTACTGTTTATTCTTCCTGCCGCTGTCGTACCTGCCTTTCAAGCTGGTGCGCCTCTTTTGGGTTCTCCTGAATCTCGGGCTGTTCTACCTCAGCTTGGAATGGTTGTGGGAAACCATCGAATGGCACATTGAGAGCTGGTTCCGCTGGGTGGTGTTTACCTTTGCTGGCATTCTGTTTGGCTATGCCTGCCTGGTCAGCGAGAACTCGGGCTTCATCCTGCTCTTCGGTCTGGCGCTGACCCTGCGCGGCATCCACCGCGACCGGTCGCTGCTGACCGGCTTGGGTTTAATCCTTCTCCTGACCAAACCGCAAGCCACCCTGTTGATGGTGCTGTGCCTCGCCCTCTGGCTGCTGCGCCGCAAACCCACAGCTCTCGCCTGGGCCGCCTCCTGGGTACTCGGCTTGCTCACCGTGGCAACACTCGCCATCCCGCGCTGGTGGCAATTCGATACCTCTAACTTCGGCCAGGGGTTGACGCAAGCCCTAAATGGCCCAGGCGTCGTCACCGGCACGCGCCTCGCCGCCACGGTCTACGACTGGCTGAAATACACCTACGGCATTCAAGGAATCGCGCGATGGACCATCGCATCCCTTTTCTGGCTGGCAGGCGGCGCGCTGGTCTATTTCACTTGGAAGCGCCATCCCGATCCGGTCTATCTCACTGCGGCGTCGTTGATCCTGACCCTGCTGGTCACTCCTTACGCGCTCCAGTACGATTATGTCCCACTCTCTCTTCCTTTCCTGTTAACACTCAAGCACCTGCCCGACCTGGGATCACGAAAGCGGGTTGCTGTTATTGCGCCATTGGTAGCGAGTACTATTTTATTATTTCTGGCGAAGTTCCAGTACCAATCAATGTGGATATTGCTATTTGTTTCCATAGCATTTGCTATTTCGGTTTTCTCAAACTTGCCCATTGACTCGTCATAATCCCAAAACCCAGTTATATAAATTAGTGCCAGTAGAAATAGTTACCAAGCAGGTAAGGAGTATGATAATGAAAGTAGGTCCGTATTGACCAAGGTATTCCTGAAAAAGCTTAATGAAATTCAACCCAGCCAACTTTTCATCAGTTCGGAAAAACTATCTGACGTAATTACGAAATTGGAATCTCCGCTATCTAGATCCCTTGAACCTGTTCCAATAAAGGAATTGGATGGCGAAGTGATCTTCACCGATGGTCACACGAGGGCTTTTACTGCATTCCTGGCCGGGCTCGAAGAGATTAGAGTTTGCTGGGAAGATGAAGATCTCGATTGGGAGGAATATAGAATCTGTGTAAAATGGTGCAAGACAGAAGGTATTTATACAATCGCCGACTTGAAAATGAAAGTTGTATCTCCAGAAGATTATGAAGTTTTATGGTATGAACGTTGTGAGGAAATGCAAAATGATTTGAAAGTAAGGAGAAAAATGAATTACTCGAAGGTCATTGTCTCTCAGTACCTGGCGGCTCTGGAAATGCTCAAGGAAGCCATAGTCAAATGCCCCGACTCAATCTGGAATGATCCCGGCGATAGGACCAAGTTCTGGCATATCACCTATCATGCTCTCTTCTACACCCATTTGTACCTGCAGGACTCCGAGGGGGCATTCACGCCATGGCTCAAGCATCGAAAAGAATACCAATTCCTCGGTCAAGTCCCCTGGCCACCCCATGCTGCACCACAAATCGGGGAACCTTACGACAAGGCGACCATGCTCGAGTATCTGTCTTTCTGTCAGCGACATGTCGTCGAGCGGGTACCACAACTGGATCTTGAGGCTGCTTCGGGTTTCAACTGGCTGCCTTTTGGCAAGCTCGAGCTTCAGTTCTACACGGTTCGCCACATTCAACAGCATACTGGCGAGTTGATGGAGCGCCTTGGCTCGCGTGCGAGCCTGGACCTTCCCTGGGTGGGAACGAAGCCTGATTAAATCAAAGTATAATCCTCCCCCGTGAGCGAACCCATCCACTCTGCCAATCACCAGATCGCCCGCGCTGCCGTGACGGTGATGCTGGCGTTCGCCATTGGCCAGCTTGCCGGGTTGGCGCGAAGTATTCTAGTGGGGGGTGCTTTCGGTGCCTCCGCCGACCTGGATGCCTTTCTGGCTGCCAACCGCGTCTCCGAAACGCTGTTCAACCTGATCGCCGGAGGCGCTCTCGGTTCGGCGTTCATTCCCACCTTCACTTCCCTGCTGGCAAAGAATGACCGAGTTGGCGCATGGAAACTGGCCTCCGCCATTGCCAACCTGGTCGTGCTGATCTTGACCGGGCTTGCCGCGCTGGCTGCACTGTTTGCTCCGCAGATCGTCCGTTACCTGCTCGCCCCGGGGTTTTCCTCGAACCCGGCGCAGTTCGTGCTGACCGTTTCCCTGCTGCGCATCCAGCTCGTCTCAGCCGTGTTGTTCGGCTTGAGCGGGCTGGTGATGGCAACCCTTAATTCGTTCCAGATCTTCCTCATCCCTGCTTTGACGCCCTCCATGTACCAGTTCGGGTTGATCTTCGGCGTGCTGGCGCTCGCGCCGCGTTATGGTATCTACGGACTGGCATACGGCGTGGTGATCGGCGCGGGGATGCACCTGCTCCTGCAAATTCCCACACTGACCAAGAGAAAAGGAACCTACACTCCCACGTTGGGAGGTAAAGATCCAGCTGTCGGCGAAGTGATCCGCCTCGTGGGACCACGCCTGCTGGGCGTGGCGGTGGTGCAGCTTAATTTCTGGGTTAACACCTGGCTCGCATCGAAGATGGTAGAGGGCAGCGTTTCCGGCGTCTCGTACGGCTTTGCCCTGATGCTGATGGCCCAGGCAGCTATTGCCCAATCCATCGCCACCGCAGCCATGCCGACCCTGGCAACGCAATATGCACTGGGCAGATTGGATGTGTTCCGCCACTCGCTCTCAACCGCGCTGCGCGGCGTATTGCTGCTCTCTTTGCCCGCCTCGCTCAGCCTGATCCTGCTGCGTGTCCCCCTCGTCCAGTTGCTCTACCAGCGGGACAACTTCGACGTCCGCTCCACCCAACTCGTAGCCTGGGCTTTACTGTGGTACGCGGCTGGGCTGGTCGGGCACTCCTTGCTTGAGGTGCTGGCGCGAGCCTTCTACGCCCAGCACGACACGAAAACCCCCGTACTGGTCGGTGCTGCGGCAATGTCCCTCAATGTAATTTTTAGCTTCGCCTTTTCCGCCCTCTTCACCCACCTGGGCTGGATGCCGCACGGCGGACTGGCGCTTGCCAACTCCCTGGCAACCTCGCTGGAAGCCGCGACACTGCTTTTCCTGGTGCGAAGGCGGTTTAAAGGATTGGAGGGAAAAGAATTATCATTGGTAGCTACTCAAGCAGCCATCGCCACTCTGCTGATGAGTGCCGCGCTGTGGGCATGGCAAAGCTTGGCGGTTAACCACTCAGCCTGGCTTCTCGCAGGAGGCGGGGTGGTAATTGGCGCGGGGGTGTATGGGTCAGCAACCTTGATTCTTGGGGTAAGTCAGGTAAAAGATGTGATGCGGACACTCTGCCAATGGATCGGGAAATGGAAAAGCAGAGTCGGGATTCGGAACGAATAGGCAAATCCTTCAGCTTATGGATTTCTACATATTCCATCCCGCCAGTTGCATCCGTGCCCCTCGCATGTTTCGCGAGTAGTGAATTGAGAGCATGCAAGCTGTGGCATGGCAGTATCCGTAGAGGTTGGTATTAACGTAGGGAAAGGTGGCGACTCGCGCACAGGAAGCCAGGCGGGGTCGCCGTTGAGTGAGCCAAGGTTGGCGCGAATCCAACACAGGATGTCTGTATCTAGATGAACGTAAAACCAGGAGGTATTCGCATCGCGGGCTTCCGCAGGTATTGTATCGCCAGCCATGACGAATGCTAGGTTGGTAAAGATCGCATCCGGCCCGGAGCGGCAGTTGGCGTTCTGCGCGAGGGTGAAGAGCAGCGGCCAAATGGTTGGTGTGGTGGCGGGAGGCGGCGCTTGTCCGCCCATCGTCTGGAGCGCGAATTCCACCGCGCCGATGTCGGTGCGCGCGATTCCATCCAGGTTTCCATCGAGGGGACGATCAACGCCACGCTGGTCAATGGTTGGTGCTGCCCACTCGGTTCCTGCATCTATGGCGGGACTATTTGTCACAAGCGCATGAGTCAGGGTTGAACCACC
>Ga0172371_10000278_pt1 | contig 76785 bp, 76 predicted proteins | sample Lak12m_FD_114543 | JGI IMG/M metagenome (GOLD analysis project Ga0172371, IMG submission 114543) | Freshwater microbial communities from Kabuno Bay, South-Kivu, Congo - kab_022012_12m | ecosystem: Environmental > Aquatic > Freshwater > Lake | place: Democratic Republic of the Congo: South-Kivu...
ACTCCTCCAATGTGCAATTCTCTTTATTGGGCATGTTTCGTTGACGTGACATGCCTGAACAAAATCATAGTCTCTTCAAAAAGTCGCGTTCTTTTCGCGATTATTTTTGAGAACCGCTATAGGCGCGTGGATAGGCATTAGAAAGCTTCCCCAGCCTACTGCCCTCTCCATTCTAGCGGCTTTTGGCGCGGGGGCTCTGTTTGCCGCCTTGACCATCGAATTGGTCGCTCCAAAAGTGACGGCAATTTCGCACGGCTCTGGCGCTCACCCGTCCGTAGATGCGTACAATCATTTCTTCGCGTTGCTTGTTGGCCTGATCATTGGTGGAATACTGTTCGTAGCGTTGGATCAGATCGTCAACGCGCATGGAGGGTTTCTGCGCAAAACAGCCGCAACTTTGGCCCACCTGAGAGAAGACAAACGGCTGCGAATGAAAGAGTCACTCGAAGAGCTATCGAAATTGGCTCTCGTACGCTCCCTGTCTGCTGAGCACACGAACGCTCTGGTGGGAATGATTCGCCCTGTGACCTTTTACGACGGGGAGGAAATCGCGAAGGCCGGGCACGAGGTAGCAGCTCTGTATTTCATAAAATCCGGTACGGTAACTGTGAATCGTGATGCTGCCGTCACGTTGCCCGACGAGGCCAGGGAGATCAGCGAATTCTCAGTGGGAGACGTCATTGGTTTGCTCTTTCTCCTCAGCGACAGTCCAGCGGCAATGTCCGCAACCGCAAAAGGTACCGTGGAATGCCTCGAGCTCACGAAGCACGATTTCACGAGACTGCGGCAACTCTCACCTGAATTTGACCGGGCGTGCCGTGAACTGGCTGCTCAGAGACTCGAACAACTTGAGAAATATCAGGCTTCACGAGTAGAGGCAGCTCGAACCTGGGCACTGCAGGCTGAGCGATCGCTACGCGTAAGCCCGGATTTCCCAAGTGAATTGCAGCTCAAATCTGAATCGGAGAAACACTCGGGCGCCCCTCTTGCCATTTGGCTCGGGATACTGCTCGACGGAATCCCGGAAAGTCTGGTAATAGGCGCTGGTTTGGCTGATCTGCTCGTGGAACGCTCTCACGTGGCGGACCAGCTGAGGTTTCTCCGTGCCATTCCGTATACTCTGATCGCCGGCCTGTTCCTCTCCAATTTTCCGGAAGCGCTGTCGAGCGCCGCGAACATGCATAAGCAGGGCATGACTACCAGGAAGATAATGACCATGTGGGGATTGCTTATGGTCCTCACGGGAGTTGGAGCGGGACTTGGGTTCCTGCTTGGAGGCATTCTGCCGCTCACGTGGATCGTTTTCACTGAAGGGGTTGCGGCCGGCGCGATGCTGACCATGATTGCGTCCGCCATGATACCGGAGGCAGTTCATTTGGGAAGCCCTCACGTAGTGGGTTTGAGCACCTTGAGCGGGTTCTTGTCAGCAATTATTTTCAAGCTACTGGAATGATGTGTTTTTGGAGTCAAGAGCATTGTCTTGCAACTGAGATCCAATCTTCATGAGGTCCCGCTTGACCGAGAGCGGGAGTAAAAGCGGGTGAGAGGAACAGCAGATATGCCGTGCAAGAAAATACTCAGCAAAACGGTCAGGGTTATCACTGCGAATTCTCTTTCATACCCAGTGACGCCAATTTGGGCTATAGCTATGAGCGCATAAAGGATGGACGCGATGCCGCGCGGGCCGAACCACGCTATCATCCAAACCTCGCGGGTATCGAGTCCAGCGCCGTGGAGGGACAAGGCAACAGGGACCATGCGGATGGCAGTAAGGCTCAAGATAGCGTAGCACAAAGCCCAAACATCCCAGTATCCAACCATCGCCGGAACCATGGCAAGACCAAAGAGCAAGAACACGAATAGAGACATCTGCTGGCCTTCCGCCTCGCCGAACTCCTGAATTCGTTCACGCACGTCATGCGTCTGGGCGCCGAGAAAGAGACCTGCGCAATAAGCCGCGATAAAACCGTTACCGTGAAATTGCTCTGCGACAGTGTAAGCAATTACCGCGAGCGATCCGGCTACCAGACGCTGGAAGGTCGGCTGCATCCAGCCTCGCTGCGATGCCCCCTCGACCAATCTGCCTCCCCACCAGCCGACGAGGATTCCGGCGACCGGGCCTAAAGTAAGCTGCCGCACCACAAAGGAAAGCCATGAACCCGAACCATGCCCGGCTTGCTCGCCTCCGGAAATGGCGGCGATACACATCAGGATCGGAGCCAAAGCGATGCCGTCATTGAGGCCACTTTCCACATTGATGGCCTGCCTCATTCTCTCCGGGAGGCGTTCGCTGGTCACCACTGCCTGACCGAGGGCCGCGTCGGTCGGAGAAAGGATAAGCGCCACCAGCGCGGCAAGCCACAGGTTTTGATGGTTGACCAGCACGGTGGCTACCACGAAACCCAGCGACATTGTCAACGGAAGCCCTATTCCAAGCAACCGCAGGGGCGTTCCGCGCTGCATCTTCAGCGTCTCCAGCTTCACCGTTGAGGCGTCAACGAACAAGATTACTACAAGAGTGATTTCCGCGATCAGCTTCACAACGGTGGCGCCGGGCTTGACATCCAGGAGATTGAGGGCTATGGGACTGGCCAAGATCCCAATTCCGGCAAAGACCATTGGCCCGGTGATCGGGGACTTCTCGGAGACACGAGAGACCAGCCCGTAGAGGAAGATCAATAGCGCCGCGAAAATGATGGTCGGATAATCAATCATGCTCTTCTTCCATCTTCCAATGTTCGCGGTTCACAAATCGCTAAGCCGAATTATCCGAATCTATCTCATGGTTAGACCCGGGGGCGCTAATCCGGCGGCCCACATAAACGCTCAGTAGGTAGGCCACTACGAGCCATCCGAAAAATTGTCCCATGATCGCTTCAGTAATGGCTAGCCTCTGGGCGAACTCAGTCTTGGGTGTGATATCGCCGTATCCCAAGGTAGCCAGAGTGACGAAACTGAAATATATGAAATGTGACGCCGACTCTCGTCCCGAAACCTGCAATGAGAACGATTCCGGCTGGAACCAATCGAGTATTGTGTAAATATGCGCGTAGAACATTCCCAGGATTATGTAAAAGTTCACGGCTGAAATGATTAGCTGATGGGTGACTTCCTTGGCTTTTAAAATGGCAGAGAGCATCAAAGCGCCGCACCATGTGTACAAAATTACCGTGAAGGTCAAGAGCAGTAGGCCGATTGGAATGCGTGCGGGTCCGAGTATGGCCTCCGGAAGGAACTTTCCCAGGACTACGGCCATCGCTACAATCAATGCGGACGCGCTTATAATCTTTCGGGAAAGGCTTTGGGGGCTGCTCAGAAGCCAGGCCGCGGTCACACCGATAACTGCGAAAGAGAGATTGGTAAAGGCGCCAGGTATCAACGGGTCGAGAATCAGGAGCCCGAGGAACAATACGAGCACTAGGATGGCTCTTTCATGAAGGATTCGCTGACGAACACTCACGGCGCAGGTTCCCTTTCAAAACGACTAAACTGCGCCCGCGCATATCATAATTTTGGAAGAACCGGAAATGTTTTGATCTCGGCGAAAATGGGTATGGTAAAGCCCGCATCCCATTTACCACTAAAATGAAAGCCGGGTCATTCTGGCCCGGCAAGTTGAATCCCAGCTATTAGGACTCTCAGCATGAGAAGTGGCAGACCGAAGAGCAAGTTTTCTCGTCTCTAAGGTCCCATGCGTCATCAATACATATGTTATAGCAATCCAGTTCCTTTTCTTTTCCCCTGAATGGCTCTTGCTTTTTCATATATTCTAAAGTCTCTTCCGACATAGATCCGGGACGGCTCACATAGGCTTCTTGCACGGTCATCACCTCCGGTTACCTCCATTATTATATTGAACATCATTTATAGAATGGAAAGACCGATCTTGGGATTTTGCTCGTCTGAAGTCTTAGGTGGCCAGCCTCGAGATTTACTTACCTCAACCTGTTTCCTTCTCCTTGAGCCGAAGGTTTCTGACCTCAGATATCGAATGAATCGAAAACTTTTCAGGCGCATCAATCATATTAGCGAGGAGGACAAAGAGGAGTGAGGGAATGACCAAAATTGTAGAGAAATTGCTGGTGACTGCCTCACCTATAATTTTACCAATATGCTTGGCAAGCATTTTAGCCCTCCCCGCTATTTCAATCTCGGCCAGCCCTAAACCGGATGTTGTCGGAAAACCTCAAAGAATTCAGGACCCGCAAAAACTTCAAAACGCAATGCACGCCTTACTGCAGAAAGCCCATGCGCAACACAAAATAATAAATAACTGGCATCGAAAAGCACGGCTGGAAACTGCCAGGATGGAGGCTAAGAAGCGCAAGGAGAGCGCCAAGGCATTGGCAGCCGCGTCACGACGGGCGTGTCAGATCCAGTTAGCTATGGCCCGGACTCCGGAAGACATTACTATTCCAGGGTGCCAGCCTACCGCCAAATCGCGATAGACTCGGTATTACTCGAGTGGTTCCCGAGACTAGCGGAATCCTACGTTCACTCAATTTCACATGTATCCGCTGCGCTTCGAAATAGATCGGCAACCCGGACAATCTTGTCGGGCGCTCCTAGGATCAGAGCGACGTCCCTTTCCTGAAATTTCTCCTCCGCAGGCGGATTGGGAATCATGGTGGAATTCCGTTTGATGGCCAGAACCGTGGCTCCGTATGCGCCCCTGAAGTCCAATTCGCCAAGCGACCTACCGATGACCTCGGAGTTAGGACAGACCCGGAGAGATGCTATCTCCGCGTCCGGAAGATGCAGTGCGAGGTCGCCAAGACCGGCTCCCGCATAAGTAAACGTGCGCAGCATTCGGTAGTGATCTGCGCGGAATTCCGCGACCAGTCGATCTATGTCTCCTCTCGGGACGAGATATCTTGCCAGAACTCGAACCAGCACTTCGATGGAAGCCTCATATTCCTCAGGAATCGCCTCGTCCGCTCCTATCTCGTGCAATGGTTCCATTTGACTGATAAATCTAGTCCTTGCGATAATGTAAAGCTTCGGGTTGAGCCGCCGGGCCATGTGAACAATTCTGTTTGTGGCAACAGGATCGGATATGACGATGACCATAACCCGCGCGCGTTTCACCGCTGCGTGTTCAATCACGGCTTCCTGGGAGGCATCGCCGTAGATAATCGGTTCGCCCCCGGCTTGTTCTCTACGCACCGTATCAGGATTAAGCTCGACTATGATTCTTGGAATTCCCGCGGCGGCAGCGGCTCGAGACAGGTTGCGGCCTGTGAGTCCAAACCCGACGATTATCAGATGATTGTTCAACGGTGAGTCGCCTTGGATTTCGCGGACGGTCCTGAGCCCTGATTTAAGACGCTCCGGTAATGGGAGACCGAGCGCTCTCGCTGCCACTCGGTCTCCCTTGCCAATCAAGAAGGGTGTAGCGAGCATGGTTAACACGGAGATGCCCAAGAAAACTTGATAGATGTCGGCCTGGATCAGACCTAGGCGTATGCCCGATTCAGACAGAATGAAGGAGAACTCACCGATTTGCGCGAGGGCTAGCCCTGTGAGCACAGCCGTCCGGAGCGGCATACCCAGAACGGTCGCGGCCACCCCAGCGGTAATGAATTTTAGAGCCACCACGCCACCGGCCAGCGCAAAGAGCAAAGCAGGATTCTCCACCACAAAATGAAGGTTGAACAGCATCCCCACCGAAACAAAGAAGAAGCTCGTGAACAGATCTCGAAACGGTATAACATTCCCCAAGGTGCGATGAGCGTATTCTGACTCCGATACAATCAGTCCGGCAAAGAATGCCCCCAAGGCCAAGGAAAGCCCTGCCTGAGCCGTCAACCACGCGACACTCAGTCCGACGAATACAATTCCCAGGATGAAAAACTCCCGGCCGCGGAGCCGCACAATTTGATAGAGGGCCGAAGGGATGATCCACTTACCGGCTAAGATCACCAGTGATAAGACGGCGATTGCCTTGACCAGAACAAGCAATGCCCCCGTAAGGTCCCGACCGCCGCTTGCGAGAATGGGGACGATCAGCATCATGGGTACGACGATGATATCCTGGAAGAGCAAGATGCCCAGAGTGAGTCGGCCGTGAGGGCTCTCGATTTCCGCTCTTTCCTGAAGTATCTTCAAGACAATCGCTGTGCTGCTCAGGGATGCGAGAAACCCGAAGAAAACTGCTTGATTGAGAGGCAATCCCAGCGCGCCGGCAATAAGGCCGGCCAAAAGAATGCTGAGAACTACCTGGACACCGCCCCCGACCAAGGACATGAATTTGATCTGCAATAAGCTCTTTAGGGAGAACTCCAGGCCTATCGTGAAGAGAAGACACACCACGCCGATTTCGGCCATGCGCTCCACGTGGCCTAGCTGACTCACCAGCCTTAGCCCGTGGGGTCCTGCAAGGATACCGGTGATTAGGAGGCCTACGATGGGTGGTATAGAACAGCGCTGGCAGACAAAAATCACGCTGAGAGCGAGTCCACATATGACAATAATGTCCCTGAGTAGCGTGATTTCCATTGCACGATCCTACCATGAATGAAGATCATGATTCCGCGGCGGGACGCAGTCGGAAGCATTGTTCCCTTTTATCAATTAATTTTAAGCGGGAAAAGAGCGACCCCGAAAATGGGCTACGGTTCGCACCGCAGAAACCCAGTTGCGGCCCTCGGCAGGTCGAGGAGCGCTAACCGTTGATCAATTACCACGGTCCTTTATGGCCCTGCCGCGAGAGCTGAATGAAATTCCCTGACCGCTTTTGGTGCCTGCCATCACGCCTTCAATGATCGGCGCATTCACTTTGACTGCGGATTTCCACTTGACGATAAAAGCGGCCCCCAGCCCTCCGGTTGAGTCTGTTTCACTGACGAAAAAATCAGCGGAGGCAAAGGGCCCGACCTGGATGGGGTTTTTCAGGTGCTCTCGGACAAGCTTCCCGTTGGCGTCAAGATAATCCACCGACCGCAGCGTAATCGACTCCACAGGATCGGTGTTACGAATGCTCAGCGATATAGCCAAATCATAGGTGAGCCCTTTTACTCCGATGTAGATGTGAGAATAGACGGGTACGTAAACCGTTTGGCCCTCGGAAAGCTCGACAGTTGATGAGGAATGGCCCGGCGTCACGAATAGAATCGCCATTAACAGAATGGCCACTGTGAATACGATTCTTGATATCCTGCTCGCGTCCATGGCTTCGCCTCTTAATTTCTAAAGATCAATATAAGCAATTTGGCTGCAGGGACAATTGGCGGCCAATATAAGCGGCGGAGTACACAATGTGGCCTACCGAAGCGTTGGTGGTCTCGGCGCCCATGGTCCCCGGAAATCCCGCGCCGTGCCCGGAACGCCCATCCCGACATGTATACCATAATGGTTTCTATAATCGACAGCCCCTTTTCCGCCGGGCACGTCAATGGCAATATAAATTGGGTTTCTGTAATTATCATAAGCGTACGTGGTACTGCCATGCATTTGCCTTATTTCGATAATGCGACCGGAAGCGTCCCGCACTTGTTCTTCAGCCAAGATCATCGTTGGCGCCAACAGCATGGCCACGATGTTAATAGTCATGAGCAGATTCTTCATACGATTTAACCTGCAATTAAGTGTTTATGTTTGCAATTTTAGCATACTTGCACGTGTAAGATCAATGGGAGGAACGGCATTTCCCCGGTGGACCGGCCTCTGTCCAGCAAGGCTGTTACGCGAGATACATTCTGCCAGGCAAAAGGGGACCTATCTTTCACGAAAGTATAGCTTCAAAGCCTGCTTTTTGAAAATGTTTATCAGTTGTGAGAGCTTGGCGAATGCGACGTTCTTTCATGAGACAGAAGCTGATGCAATCCACGAAAGAATATCCTCCCCCCCCGCGCTGTTTGATGAACTTCTTAGCGGACGCAAGCAAAAAATCATCAGGATTAACAGAGAGAAGAGCGGTGCTTCGCTCGATGTAATCCAAAAATGAAACAACAAGATGAGGTTTCTTGCGGTAAACAAAAAGCGTGGATGTTTCGCCGATGATCCATTCGGTCGTAACAAACCGAACGCGTCCCTCGAATTCCTTCATCCATTTAAACGCTTTTTCATAAGCTGGATCACGGGGATTAAATAACGCGAAAAATCCACTCGTATCGCAAAAAATTTCATGTGCCATAGATCACTTTATCAATCTCTTCGTTCGTTAACGGTTCCATGGGTTCGGCAAGTTCATACAAATGATAAATCGGATCATCTTTGGATAAAGCAGGCTCATCCTCGATGGGGACAATGCGAGCCAAAGGTTTGTTTCGATACGTGAGAGTCAAGCTGCGACCTCTTTTTACGGATTTCAAAACACGGGAAAAGTTAAAGCGAAGATCATTGGTGCTAATAAATTCCACATCTGTTCTTTTCATTACCATAATGATAATGATAATATTACTTCGAGAAAAATCAAGCGGAATTTTGCTGCCCCGAAAAAAATGGCAAAGACGGAGACTCCAGTGGTGCGGGTAATCAGCCCACCTACTTCTTGGAAATTTGTTAAGGGGTGAGAACAGGCTTGCGCCTGGTCGGAATGTTTCCAACCCAAGGAGGAAAGTATGCTTTCTAGAGGAATCATTTTACCGGCAATTGCCCTGTTATTTTGCTTATTATCCGAAGCGGCTGTTCACGCTCAGGAGGAGAAGCCGTTCAAAATTGGCGTGGCTGTTTCGCTCACCGGCCGATTTGGCAGAGACGGCATGCTGGTAAACAATGCCTACACTCTTTGGATGGAAAAAGTGAACGCGTCGGGGGGAATCAATGAGCGCAAAGTGAAGATAATTTTCTTTGATGACAAAAGCGATGCTCCTACTGCAGCAAAACTGACCGAGCAGCTCATAGAGAGCGACAAAGTGGATCTGCTGCTGGGCGGCTTCGGGAGTGACGCTGTTTTTGCCGCGAGCGCCGTAGCCGAGAAGCACGGCTATCCGCTGATCAGCGGAGGGGCCAGTTCCAATAAACTTTTTGAAAGAGGCTTCAAATTTCTATTTACCACTCTGGGAAAAGCTACTGAGGAAGTCCGCGGCTGTGTGGATTTTGTCCAGGCAGTCCAGCCCAAACCCAAAACGGCAGCCATTGTAGGCGCTGATATACTCTTCACATCCCTGGCTTGCGACGGGTACAAGAAGTATTGCGCTGAAAACAATATAGAAGTCGTTCATTTTGAACTGTTTCCGATGGCGCTGGAAGATTACAATTCGTTGTTCCTGAAGGTCAAGGCCAAGAACCCCGACATTCTTCTTGTAGGTTCGCACCTTCTGGTGGCCATGAAAACGATGAAAGCGCTAAAGGAAATCGACTTTAGCCCCAAGGCTGTGGCATTTAGCTACGGGCCCACCGTTCCCGAGTTCATTGGGCAACTGAAAGGTGATGCGGAATACGTAATGGCCGCATCCGAATGGACTCCCAATATGCCGCATACAGGCGCCTTATTCTGGTCTGCTCGCGATTTCAATAACGCCTACTTAGAAAAATTCAAGCGATACCCTGATTACGTGGAAGCGGCATCAGCAGCCGGAGCGCTCGTTCAGCAGATGGTAATAGAAAAGCTCGGCCTAAAGCCGCCCCTCTCCAGGAAAGATCGAAATTCGATCATGGAGAAACTCCACGCCGGAATATTTGACACGTTTTACGGAAAAATACAGTTCGGCCCGGATGGCGCAAATATCGCGCATCCACCGCTACTGGTTCAGGTTCAAAATGGGAAACTCATGATGGTATTCCCGCTTGAGTTTGCGGAATCCAAAATATGGCACCCATTTAAGCCTTGGAAAGAGCGCTAGATCGGGTTTTATGAATTAAATAAAAATCTTTCTCGAGGCGCAAATTTTGATTGACAGCATGTAAAATATTAAATAATAGTTGTTATGTTAAAAAATACTTAACGACGTTCTCCCGAAGAACCAGACTTTTTTACAGCGGTATTGATTAGAAGATACTTGCTTTATTAATAAATACTTAACACGGCGGATCCTATGCCACTAGAGATCGACATAGGGGCCAAAATCAAGGCTCGACGCTTGAGCAACCAGCAGACCCTCAAACAGCTTGCCGAAAAAGTCGGTTGCACCAGCGCCTATTTGTCACAGATTGAAAACGGGAAAGTCTCGCCTTCAATTGCGAGTCTAAAGAAGATTGCAGAAGCCCTCCAGGCCAAGATCACCGACTTCTTTATGGAAGTAGCCCCTGACGAGCCGGTAGTCCTTCGGCCTGACCAACGCGTGCTGATCTCTCTTGAAAGATGGAACGCGAAAATTTGGTCCATGGTCGCTGACACCAAAGACAAAAGAATGCAACCGTTTTTCACCATCATTCAGCCGGGCGGAGGCTCCCATGGGTCTTACAGTCATGTGGGAGAAGAATTTGGTATTGTGCTGAAAGGACAACTGGAGATTGAACTGGACGGCACGGTACATTTGGTTCACCAAAACGAGAGCTTCTATTACAGTTCATCACGCCCTCATAATTGGACAAACACGGGAAAGGGCGAAACAATAGTGGTGTGGGTGATTAGTCCGCCCACTTTTTAGCGTGCAAGCCACCCAGGTGGCCGGTCGTAGGCCCACTCATTTTGAAAATATGGGACGACCCCAAAAAACTAGAGAGGAAGGACACCATGAGGAAAATCATTTGCCTGTTGTCCGTGCTATTGGTTGCAAGCGTGCTGCTGGCGAGTATTCCAGCGTCGGCGCAATCAGAATCAAAGCTTCACCTCAAGTTCAGCACCTGGCATCCGCCGGCTAGCCGGGAAGTGACAACGGTTTGGACTCCTATGCTGGAGGAGCTGAAGAAGCGGAGTAACGGTCGTATCACTTATACGATGTATGCCGGCGGGGCCTTGGGAAAGGGTCCGGAGCATTTCGACATCGTTAAGAAGGGCCTCTCTGACATGGGTTATTTCACAGCCACCTGGACCCCCGGACGTTTCCCCCTGACCGACGTGCTCTCGATGGCCGCGTGGGTGGATGGCAAAGACTTGGCCACCAACATCGGAAACGAGATGTATCACAAGATTCTGGAAAAAGAATTTCAGGACGTAAAGGTGCTCGAGCTTAACGGCTGCATTCAATCTTTTGTGTGGAGCACCAAGCCCATCCGAACCCTGGAAGACCTGAAAGGACGTAAGCTGCGATCACCCGGTGGCTTGCAGACCCTGTACATCAAAGCTCTGGGAGCTGAACCGGTGTTCATGCCATTGGGAGATGTGTACATGGCCATGGATACGGGAACGATTGACGGCCTGGTCACCTGTCCACCGCTGGTCTTAGCCTTCAAACTAAATGAAGTGGCCAAATACGGAGTAAAGGCGACGTTCGGCTGTGTGTCTGAGGGCGTCGTGATGAACAAGAAGGTGTGGGACAAGACTCCGCCTGACCTGCAAAAGATAATAATGGATGTAGCCGGAAATCCGTTCGCCACAACGCACGGTCTGGACAAGGCTACTTATGCCAAGATGATGGAGGAATTAAAGAACAAGGGTGTGACCATCTACGATCTGCCGGACGCGGAAGAAGCAAAATGGTTCAAGGCCATGCAAGAAGCAACCCGAAATTGGGTGGCCGATCTGGAGAAGAAGGGCTTAGCGGCCAAGGAAGCAGTGCTCATGTACAACAAGGTAGCCGAGAGCCAAGGCACCAAGGCCGTTGCTGTCCCGCCTGAGTGGGTGGAAAAGAAGAAATAGAAGCCCTGTGGTAGCAGGGTAAGCCCTTAGAGCTTCAAGAGGTTACCATGGCTGTCACAGTGAGAACTGTCGTTCAGACAGTAACACGCGCACTGGGTTACCTAGGCATGGCCTTCATCGTGCCTATGATGTTACTCACCACAGCGGACGCCACGGGGCGGGACCTCTTGTCTCGTCCTGTGCCCGGCGCATACGAGCTTTCGAGTTTCATTCTTTCGATCTTTATCCTACTGGGGCTTGCCTATACCCAGCAGATGAAGGGCCATGTGCGCGTCACCATTCTGACAGACCGCCTGCCCGCAAAATGGAGCGCCGCCATAAGTGTTTTCACCAGCCTACTGAGCATGTTCATCGTTGCAGTAATGTGTTGGCAAGGGATTGTGGTTGCCTTTGAGGTGAGCGCGGTTTCCGACATGCTGCGTGTGCCCCAGTTACCATTTCGACTGCTGGTTACCGTGGGAGGACTGTTCTTGTTTCTAGAATTCTTCTTCGACTTCATGGATTACGGTCGGAGGTTGATCGGACGATGACGGATCCAGTCATAATCGGAGCGCTGGGCGCGGCCGCCGTGTTCGTGCTCATCTTCCTTGGGATGCACATCGCCTTCGCGATGATGTTCGTGGGTTTTGTGGGCCTGGCTGTTCTGTCATCGGTTGACGCCGCTTTGCCTGTGACGGCAAGCACTATGTGGGAGACAGCCTCATTTTACTCATATACCGTAATTCCGCTATTCATCATCATGGGCGCCTTTGCGGGCAGCTCGGGCATGACCAGGGATCTTTACTCGTCCTTCGAGAAGTGGACGCGCCGCGTGCCGGGAGGACTAGCTGTGGCCACCATCGGGGCCTGTGGAGCGTTCGCAGCGGTTTCCGGATCTTCGGTCGCTACAGCAGCCGCTATGGGCACTGTGGCCCTTCCCGAGATGGAACGATTTAAATACGATCCTCGGCTCTCCACCGGCAGCGTGGCAGCCGGCGGGACGCTCGGCTTTCTCATCCCGCCCAGCATAGGGTTCGTGGTGTATGGGATGCTCACGGAGCAATCCATCGGCAAACTGCTTATCTCGGGAATTCTGCCGGGCATCCTTCTGACGGTCTCCTATGCCACGGTGGTTATGATGTGGGTGAAACTCTGGCCGGATGCGGCGCCCAGGAATCTTGAGCCGGTAACCTGGAAAGAGAAAGTCACTGCGCTTAAAGGTGTCAAGGAGCCCCTCTTTATCTTCTTGTTTGCTATAGGCGGAATATATGCAGGATTGTTCACCCCGGACGAAGCCGCGGCCGTCGGGGCTACCTTGCTTCTTCTGATCACCCTGATCAAACGCAAGCTCGATTGGCAGGCTCTTTTTACTGCCATGACTGAGTCGCTGAGGATCTCGGTGATGGTCTTGATGCTGGTAGCCGGAGCGAACGTGTTTAGTTACTTTATGGCTCTTTCCACAATTCCCGTGCAGGCCGCCAACTGGGTGACCAGCCTTCAGGTGTCTCCGTATGTAGTTCATGCGATGATTCTTTTCGTATATCTGGTTTTAGGGTGCTTCCTGGATGCGATCTCCATGATGGTCCTGACGCTGCCGGTGGTCTTTCCGATTATTTTGGCCCTGCATTTCGACCCCATCTGGTTCGGAGTCATCGCTGTGCTCATGATGGAGGCCGGTTTGATAACACCACCTATGGGTCTTAACCTATTCACAGTTGCTGGAGTAGCCAAGGATACAAGCCTTGAAACAGTCATAAAGGGAACAGTTCCGTTTCTCGTCGCCATAATCTTCGTGGCGGTAGTGTTGACGATTTTCCCGAAGATCGCTCTTGTCTTGCCAAACATGATGACTCGGTAGACTTTGGCGCGTGCTCTCGCAGAGCCTTATGGTGTTAAGAGGCGCCGCGCCTGGAGCGAGACGCAAATAACCTTGACAGGAAACTGAGTTAGAATATACTTACCATATTAATAAATAATTAAGTTGGCGACAGCACACGCAATTCACCCCATTGAACCAGGAGACTCAACCAGATGGCTGTATTACCTGAAGTTAAGAAGCATTACGGAAAACTGAAGTTGCTGATCGATGGAGAGTGGGTGGATTCCTCCTCAACGCAGGTCCATGAGAGTGTCAACCCGGCCATGGGTGGAGTCATCGCGGAATTTCCCACGGCCACGAAAGAAGAAGCCCGCGCGGCAGTGGAAGCAGCCCAGCGGGGCTTCGAAGCGATGAGAAGAATCCCGCTGCGCGAAAGAGCTCGGATGCTTTTCGACATGCGTCAGAAATTCGAAGAGCGTTTTGACGAACTGACGAGAGTCCTGACCCAGGACCACGGCCGGACCATCAAGGAATCAGTCGGTTCGGTGCGGCGAGTGATCGAGAACATCGAATCAGCATGCTCCGCGGCTTACGGACTTGTGGCCCGAAACGAGCATCTCGACGACTTGGCCAACGGCATTGACATGTGGCTGACCTGGGAGCCTATGGGTCCCTTCCTGATAGTCACACCGGGCAACATTCCGATGCACGCATGGTCCTCTTTTGTTCCATACGCTCTTGCCGCAGGTTGCTCAGTGGTGGTGAGCCCCAGCCGCCAGGATCCGGTTGCCGCCGAGTACATAAGCCGGGCCGCATTGGCGGCTGGTTGGCCCAAGGGCGCCATTAACATGATTCATGGCGGTCGGGAGATCAACAAGCACATCCTCCAGCAGCCGGAAATCCAGGGTCTGGGCTTCATCGGGTCGACACATGCCGGCTGGGAACTTTTTAAGCTGTGTGGCGAACTCGGCAAAAACTCCTCGATCAACGGCAACGGCAAGAATACTGTAGTCATAATGCCCGACTCGGACATTGAGACTATCATTCCCTATGTGCGCCAGGGGTGTTACGGCATGACAGGTCAGCGCTGCCTGGGCTCGGACAACGTGATGGTTGTGGGCAACGTGTATGACGAATTCAAGCAGCGGTTCGTGGTGGAATCCCAAAGAATGAAGCTGGGTTACGGACTCGATGAATCGACTGACATGGGCCCGTACTGCACGGCAGCAGGTCGAGAAAAGGTCGCAGCATGGGTTGAACGTGGTCTGGCTGAAGGCGCAACCATAGCGCATGACGGCCGGCTTCTCGCTCCGGGACTCCCCAAAGGCTTTTTCATGGGACCGACCATCATCGAAAATGTCCGCCCGGACATGGAGATCGCCAAGGAAGAAGCCTTTGGCGCGGTAGCTTCCCTGATTCGCACGGAGAGTCTGGATCAAGCCATCGAGTGGATCAATACCAATACAGATCTGGGTCATTCGGCTTGCATAATGACCGCGAGCGGCAAGTCTGCGCGCAAGTTTGCTCGAGAAGTCATCGTTGGCAACGTTGGAATCAACGTCGGCGTTCCCCAGCCGTATGCCTTCTTCCCATTGGGTTCGAAGCGCAAATCCTTCTTTGGCGGGGCCAAGAGCAGGATGGCATCCATGAGGCTTTTCCTGGACGAAAAGACAGTGACCGCCCGATGGGTGTAACAGGGAGATGGGCCATGCTCCGCTCGAATGACCGCATGGTGAAAGTCGCGTTCCAGCTCAACGGGAAACTGATCTCTCTAGAGGTTAGTCCATGCGATTCGGCTCTTACGGTTCTCAGGGATCAGTTGGGCTTAAAGGGGACCAAAGAGGGCTGCGGAATCGGGGAATGCGGAGCGTGTACCATCCTGGTCAATGGCAAGCCGGTGGACTCGTGCCTGATGTTCGCACCTCAGTTGGATGGCCGACAGGTTCAAACCGTGGAAGGGTTGAGCAAAGGTGAACACCTCCATCCTTTACAGGAAGCCTTCTTATCCTGCGGATCGGTTCAGTGCGGTTACTGCACGCCCGGAATTCTCATGTCGGCTAAAGCCCTCTTGGAGGCGAATCCCAGGCCCGCTCGGGAGGATATAGTGGAAGCGCTGTCCGGCAATCTGTGTCGATGTACGGGCTATGTCCAAATATTAGAGGCAGTCGAGACTGCAGTCGAGACTAAGTCGAATCGCAGGTCGGAGAAGTGAGATCCAGGTTCGAATATTTTCGACCGCAATCGCTCGTAGAGGCCCTGGAATTTCTGGGGGCCGAGGGTGAGAGGACTTCTCTGCTTGCGGGGGGCACGGACCTGATGATCGCTGCCAGAAACGGCGAACTAAAAAGCCGATTCGTGATGGATGTCTCACGGCTTGGCGAACTGAACCGCATTGAAAAAGCCGATGGTTTATTGGAGATCGGGTCCGGGGCCACCTTTACCGAAATTTCCAGTTCGCAGGAAGTGTTGGAGTCTGCCCCTGTACTGGCTCGCGCGGCCAAGTCTGTGGGAAGCCCTCAGATCCGCAATGTCGGCACCATCGGGGGCAACGTGGCCAATGCCTCTCCGGCCGCGGACAGCGTGCCGCCCCTGGTGGTTCTTCGGGCCCGAGTCCATATTCAGAGCCTATCTTCCGAGCGAACTCCACTTGTGGATGAACTCATCGTAGCTCCTTATCGTACGAGTCTCAGGTCGGGCGAGCTTATTGTGAGGTTTCTTATTGAACCGGCTCCAACAGACTGTCGCTGGAGCTTTCAGCGTATTGCCAGACGCAAGGCGCTTGCCATAGCTCGCGCCAACGTAGCGGCATTAGCCAAATCTGATTCGAGAGGTGTCGTCGAAGACCTAAGATTGTGTGTGGGGTCTATTCTGCCTCAACCCGCGCGGATGACCGCGGCTGAGGGTGTTTTGAAAGGCAAGATTCCCGATTCGGATCTCATTCGTAAGGCGGCCAAAGAAGTTTCTGCTGAAATGATTCGGCGTAGTGGGATACGGCCTACGACGGAATACAAGAAACCTGCGGTTGAAGGCCTGGTGACAAAGGCCCTTTCGGAAATTCTCTTGTAAGACAAACGCTATGAGTGAGCGGACCTTGAAAACTGTCGGCCAAAGCGAACAGAGGATCGGAGCACTCGAAAGGCTTTTGGGGAGCGCTCGGTTCGCCGCGGACATTGACATTGAGGATGCTGTCACGCTGCTGGTATTGCGGAGTGACCGGCCGCATGCTCACATTGTGAATCTGGATACTTCGGAAGCGATACGAGCGCCCGACTGTGTGGCGGTTTTCACCGCGTCTGATATTCCCGGCCGCAATGGTCTGGGAATCATCAAGAAGGACCAAAAATTACTGGCCGACGGCAAGGTCCGCTGTATCGGTGACGCGGTTGCATTGGTGGCGGCGGAGAACCTAACAGCCGCGGAAGAGGCTGTAGGAGCTATTAGTGTCGTTTACGAAGATCTCCCGGCGATATTCGATCCGGAAGAAGCGCTACGACCCGGCGCCGCGAAAATCCATGAGGAGGGCAATCTCTTAGGCAGGAGGGTGACCAAGCGAGGGAATCCCGAGGCCGCGTTTAAAGAAGCGGATGTCATCGTAGATAGGATTTATACTACCCCGCATATAGAGCATACTTACCTTGAGCCGGACGCCGGCCTGGCTTATGTGGATCACGACGGTATTCTCAATATCTACGCCTCGACTCAGAATCCTCACTACGATCAGAAGGATTTGGCCGATCTGTTGGGACTGGAAGAGAACAGGGTGCGCATCATTCAAGCAGCGACGGGTGGCGGGTTCGGCTCCAAGCTTGATCTAAATGTGCAAGGTTTTGTAGGTTTGGCGGCTTATCTGCTGCGAAGGCCCGCCCGCTTGGTTTACACGAGAGAAGAAGCCTATCTTTGCACAGCCAAACGCCACCCTCTGCGAATCCATTATAAAAGCGGGGCGACCAGGGACGGTCGGCTCATTGCAGCCGATGTTCGTATCATTGGAGACACCGGGGCTTATGCCTCGTATGGGCCCGCAGTGCTGGCCCGGACCCCGATTCATGCCACCGGCCCGTACGATGTGCCGAATGTCTATATCGAGTCTGTTTTCGCTTACACCAATAATCCAATGGCCGGGGCCATGAGGGGATTCGGCGTTCCTCAGGTGGCGTTTGCTCATGAGTCTCAGATGGATCTCTTGGCTCAAGAACTCGGGATAACTCCCCTCGAAATTCGCCAGCGGAACTGTTTTCGCACAGGCTCCATTACAGCGACGGGGCAGGAACTCCAAGCGAGCGTAGGCATCCGGGCTACACTCGAGGCAGTCAAGCCCCATTATGAAAAATCCTTTCAGGAAAGAAGGACGGATTCGCCGGATCATGTTCGCCGTGGCATTGGACTGTCGTCCATGGTCTATGGAATCGGCAACACCGGAATGCAGAATCCAGCGACCGCGGAAATCGAATTGGATCGTCAGGGAAGAATCACACTGTTCACCGGCGCGGCCGATATCGGCCAAGGCTCGTCGACCGCGCTGGCGCAGATTGCTGCCGAAGAATTGGGCCTCAGACCCGAAGACATCCGTCTTGTAGTGGCCGACACGGCTTACACTACGTCCGCGGGCGCAACTTCGGCCAGTAGGCAGACTTATATTTCAGGTAACGCGGTCCTGGAAGCGGCCGGCAAGCTAAAAGACCTGCTGCTAACTGAAGCTGTCATGATGCTGAAGAGCGACCGAGCTGAGCTGGCTTTAGAGGCGCGCGCCATCCACGTAAAGTCCCATCCCGAAAAGATTGTGTCTTTCAAGGAGATAGCAGATCGCGCGCGCCGATTGGGGTTGCCGTTGAAATGGCAAGGCTATTTCAATCCGGCAACTACAACATTGGATCCTGAAACAGGACAAGGGATTCCCTACTCCACCTATGCTTTCGCCACTCACATGGCGGAAGTTGAAGTAGATATCCTGACTGGAGAGGTCCGAGTTGTCAGGGTCGTGGCCGCGCACGACGTTGGAAAGGCCATCAATCCCTCTAGTGTGCGTGGTCAGATCTATAGCGGTGTGGCAATGGGGATAGGTTTCGCTCTGATGGAGGAATTCACTCCCGGCAGGACCGAATCCATGAAAGACTACCACATACCGTGCATCGCGGACATGCCGGAAATAATAGCGATCATCGTGGAGGATCCGGAACCGACGGGCCCATTCGGAGCAAAAGGAGTTGGAGAGCCCGCTCTGATCCCTACAGCGCCCGCTATCCTGAATGCAATTGCGGACGCTCTCGGAACGCGCATATATGATCTTCCTGCAAATCTCGAGCGAGTATTAAAAGCGAGTTTAACAGCCAAACAGCTATAAGGAGGCGCAGCCATGTCCGGAACACTGATCAAGAATATAGGAACATTAGTAAGCGGAGACATAAACAATCCGATTCTGGATGCCGACGCGATATTCATCTCTGACGGCAAAATCCAAAAGATCGGAAAAGCCCCGGATCTCGAAAAAGTGAGCGCGGACACGATAGTCGACGCGGCCGGGAGCACTATCACGCCGGGCTTGATAGATTCCCATTGTCACGTAGTGCTGGGAGACTACACTCCGCGCCAGAACCAATTGGGATACCTCGAGAGCGAAGTTCACGGCGGGGTAACAACCTTTATTTCCGCGGGGGAAGTTCATCTCCCCGGCAGACCCAAGGACCCTGCCGGTACCAAGGCGTTGGCCATATTGGCGGCAAAGAGCTTCGCGAACTTCAGGCCGGGCGGAGCGAAAGTCCTTGGCGGTTCGGTAATACTCGAAAAGGGCCTGACAGAACAAGATTTCGCTGAAATGGCCCGTGAAGGAGTCAAGGTGGTGGGCGAAATAGGTCTGGGTTCGGTGAAATTTCCCGCTGATGCGGTTCCTATGGTTCAATGGGCGAAGAAGTATGGAATGACAGTCATGATGCACACCGGCGGCACATCCATACCCGGCAGTGACACTGTAACCGCAGAGCAGGTTATGGCAGTGGATCCGCATATAGCCTGTCATGTCAACGGGGGGCCGACGTCGGTTTCTCCTGATGAAATAGAAAAATTGGTCCGGGACACTTCGTATACTTTGGAACTGGTGCATTGCGGCAATCCCAAGGCCACGGTCGATGCCCTGAAATTCGGGCTGAAACACAATGCGTTGGACCGCTTCATCATCGGGAACGATGCCCCTTCCGGCACTGGTGTGGTGCCGCTCGGCATTCTTCGCGTGATTTGCATGGCCGCCTCTTTGACCGATGTGAAGCCCGAGCAGGCTCTGTGCATGGCTACGGGCAATACGGCCAAAGCTTTCGGTCTCGAGACCGGCTTTGTGCGTGAAGGTCTGGCCGCAGACCTTACGGCCATGGACAGTCCCATGGGATCGGTCGGCAGGGACGCTCTCCAAGCTATCGCAGCGGGTGATGTTCCCGGCATCTCAATGGTCATGATCGACGGCAAAATACATGTGATGGTTAGCCGAAACACTCCGCCAGCGGCGAGAAAGGCAAAAATTGTGTAGCAAGAATGTGGGACAGGCTTTCCAGCCAGCCCCAGAAGAACTAGCGAATAAAATGGGATAATGAAGTGCAAGTAATCATCGAAAAATGCAAGGGCTGCGGAACTTGCGTCCTCGATTGCCCTCAAGGCGCGATAAAACTGGTGAAGAAGAAGGCTATAATCGGGGACACCTGCTCCGAATGCCGAGCCTGTATCCGGGTCTGTCCCGAGGAGGCCCTGTTTTCTGAGGACGCTCCCATTCTCGGCGCAGTAACCTGCGAATCCTGCCCCGTAAGATGCCGTATCAAAGAAGGATATTCAGGCGCGTGCCAACGATTCATGAACCGCAACGGGTCGCTTGAGCGAACGATCTCTTTGAAAACCTACGAAGAGGTGAGGGATCTTGTCGGGCCTGATTGGCAACCCGCCGTCCGTCGGCCTTTGATTACCGGAATAGGAGCGGGAACAACTTACCCCGACTGCAAGCCCGCTCCCCACATTGTTCACTCGAACGTTGAGGGAGTTGATGTGGTTACCGTAGTGACGGAAGCTCCTTTGAGCTATTCGGGCATCAAAATCAAGGTCGATACGGACGCGAACCTGGGTCAGGAAGGCGCTCCCGTCATATATCGAAAAAAGAAAGTCGGACATCTGACCACCGAAGAATACGGTTCAAAGATTCTATCTCTGGGCGGAGTAAACTTGCTCACAGGGCCGGACGGGCTCAGTGTGGCAAGACTTGTCTCCGAGGTTGCCAATCGGAGAAATGTCAGACTGCGTGTCGAAGGAGGAAGCCGCCTGGAGCTTCAAGTGGGCAGGCGGCCTGTAATAGACGGAGACATTGACGACGTGATGCGGGTCGGTTGCGGGAGCGCTACACTGGGTCTTTTCGCCGGACTCTTCATAGGGGCGGCTGATGAAGTGATTGTGCTGGATTCGCACCTGACTGGACTTATGAGCGAGCATGCGGCAGGGCTTTATGTGGGCGCGCAGCCAAGTGGAGTTCGCCTGCGATTCAAGCGGAGCACTCCGGGACGATATTTTGGAGATCACGGCAAAGGTTGGGGCGGGACTTCAATCATTGATCCACTTGATATTATTGATTCAATAGACATGGACACCGCCAAACCGGGCATGACGATCATGGTCACTGAGACAACGGGTCGAAAAGCCGCAATGTTTCAGGTGACCCGAAAAGGCAAGTTGGAAGCGATAGAACTCACGCCCACGGCGAAGAGCGCCATAGCGGAACTGGCCGACACATGCCAGGAATCGAGGGTTTCGGCCGTGTATTGCGGCGGCAGCGGTGGCAGCGCTCGTGCAGGTGTTGCGCGTTACCCTATAAAGCTCACGCGGGCCGTCCATTCGATGAAGGCCCGACTCACCGTGGGTGGCGCCGCTACCTTTGTGCTGCCCGGTGGTGGCATCAACTTCATGGTGGACGTGGAAAAAGTAATGCCCGGCGCATTTGCATGGGTACCGACACCGGCGACCGTTTGCCCCATCGAGTATACCATGACTCTGGATGATTATTTGGATATGGGTGGCCATGAAGAGGCCATCAAGCCTTTTCATTTGAAGGGATAGCGGAACGGGGCGTGTGGGAAAGCCAAATTCTAACGCTGGACGATCAAGTGGTTATGGTGGAATGCGGCCCCATGCGTATGTTCATAGACGGATCTTTCCAAGGAGCGCGTCAGCCGGACCTATGCCATCGAGCTGGCGTCGCTGCCATAGGGTTTTTGGATCAGATAGCAAAACATAGGGATTCTGTGAGGATGCCCGCGACGAGTTTCAGTGAGCCACCGGAAGGATTGCTCGTCCACACGATGTGGGCCGCGGCGTCGGTTATTGGAGACGATGATCTTACTCCTATGGCCGCTGTGGCAGGAACCATAGCGGATGCCACGGCGGATTTCTTGGTGGAATCGGGCTTGACCCGAGTAATCGTGAATAATGGTGGAGACGTGGCGGTGCGATTGACCAAAGGAGAGAAAGTCTCGGTTGGTATTCGCCCTGATGTCAATCGACCTCGGGTCAGCCACCGTCTGCTCCTGGCCCCGGAAATGGGTATTGGGGGTGTCTGCACCAGCGGCTTGGGTGGAAGAAGTTTTACGCGAGGCATCGCTTCTGCCGCAACGGTATTTGCTAATCGAGCTGCAATTGCGGACGCTGCGGCCACAGCGGTAGCCAACGCCTCATTTGTTAAGACCACCGCGGTCCACCGGAGGCTAGCGGAGAGGATAGATGCGGATACGGACCTGAAAGGCGTCGAAGTGACTACTGCTGTTGGGATATTGTCTGACCGTGAGATAGAAATGGCCTTGGAACAGGGGATCACAAGGGCTGAAGAGTTGAGCAAGCGCGGCCTGATAAAAGGGGCCTGCGTTGCGGTGAAGTCCAGGATGAGGAGCACAAGAAATATCTCGGCTCTGATGGAGCCCCTCACTGAATAACGCCAATTGAATCAAAGGAGAAAGCGGTATGGAAATACGTAAAATCGTCAAAATCGTTGAAGAAACTCGCATGGAAATGGGAAAGACTGTTAACCCTCCCACAAGGAGGGCCGCAGCCGTGGCAGTAATAAAGAATCCCTTTGCCGGAGTATACCAGGAAAACCTTGAAGAGCTGATTAATGTGGGCGAGGAGTTGGGTGGTATGCTCGGTAAAATAGCTCTGGACGCATTGGGCATTTCTCCGGAAAAGGCCGAGAGCTACGGAAAAGGTGTAATTGTAGGTCCGCGGGGAGAGTTGGAACATGCCGCGGCAATCTTGCACCCTAAGCTGGGAGGACCGTTCCGAGAAGCTCTCGGAGGAGGAAAAGCAATTATTCCGTCAGCCAAGAAGATTGGCGGGCCCGGGACAGAGATTGATGTTCCTGTGCACTATAAGGACGCCGCTTTTGTTCGCACGCATTTTGACGCTATGCCCGTGCGAGTTCAGGACGCGCCCCGCGGGGATGAAATCGTAGTAGCTTTGGTAGTGACCGATTCCGGCAGACCACTTCCGAGGGTGGGCGGTCTTGTCAAAGATCAGGCTAAGAAAGAGGACGGCTTACGGTAGGTCACGAATATGCGGAGGAGTCGCGCATCGAATTAATTGAAATTTCATGTTTCCTGACTTGTTATGGTGATTTTGGCCCGGATTATGATATGAACACGGCATGACAATCCTAGAAGCCCTCCAGAGATTCGCCGCGACCGTCAGCGCCAAGATGTCTACGCTCACGCGCGGCGAACCGGAGGACCAATTACGCGCTCCGTTTGAGAGCTTCATCGCCGATGTTTCCCACACCCTGGGCTGGAATATTATCTGCACCGGCGAAACCAGGCTACCGGACCGCCTTGGGAAACCCGACTACGCTGTCCATCTCCACGGATTGCTTTCCGGCTATGTTGAGTTGAAGTCCCCTGGTGTCGGCGCGAATCCCGGCCGATACAGCGGCCACAACCGGGACCAGTGGCGTCGCTTTAGGTTCATCCCTAACCTAATCTACTGCGACGGAAACGAATGGGGCCTCTATCGGGACGGTAAGCTGATTGACAAGGTGGTCCGCCTCTCAGGTAACATTGTTACCGAGGGTAAAGAGGCGATAGGTCCACGCGACCCGCACGAGATAGAACGATTGCTGCGGGATTTCTCGTCTTGGCGCCCCATTATCCCCATCGATCGCAAGGGCAAAGTCGATCTTAAAAGATTCGCAGCAATGCTGGCGCCTCTCTGTCGGATGCTGCGTGACGATGTGACCGACGCGCTCCGGAATCCCAACTCACCGTTACTTCAACTTGCGAAGGATTGGCGACAACTGCTCTTCCCGGATGCTTCGGATGAGCAATTCGCTGACGCTTACGCGCAGACGGTGACCTTTGCGCTACTGTTGAGCCGGAGTGAAGGGGCCGATCCACTTACTCTCGATACGGCAGAGCAGGCCCTTGCAGCTCAGCATAGCTTGCTCTCCCGCGCATTACAGGTGCTGACTGACCGCGAAACTTGGTCAGAGATGTCTGCTTCACTCGATCTGATTTTACGGGTCATTGGCGCAACGGCGCCTTCCACACTAGCTGGTGTTGAGGACCCATGGCTATATTTCTATGAAGATTTTCTGGCCGTATATGACTCGAAACTCCGCAAAGACGTCGGGGCCTATTACACGCCCCCCGAGGTTGTCCACGCTCAAGTTCGCTTGATCGACCGGCTACTCGTGACACATCTCGGCAAGCCTCTTGGCTTCACCGATCCAGCGGTTATTACCCTAGATCCTGCGGTAGGCACAGGAACCTATTTGCTCGGTGTCATAGAGCACGCTCTGCGCCGGGTCGAGGCTGAGCAGGGAACCGGAGCGGCGCCTGGCCAAGCTTCCGCCTTAGCCGCCAATCTTTACGGATTCGAGCTTCTTGTTGGACCGTTTGCCGTGGCCGAACTGCGTGTGAGCCGCGCTTTGCGAGACCGTGGCGCGATCCTTCCTCCGGGTGGCTCGCAAATCTACCTGACTGACACGCTAGAAAGCCCTCGGGCAGAACTACCACAGCTCCCATTATTTCTCAGACCTATTGCTGAACAGCACGCAAAGGCTTTGAAGGTCAAGAGCAATGTTCCTGTCATTGTTTGTCTCGGCAATCCACCATATGACCGTCACGAAGCGGCCAACACTCACAATAAGGCTCGCACCGGAGGCTGGGTGCGTTGGGGAGATGATGAGAAAGGCTCTGACGCCATCCTGCGCGATTTTCTTGATCCGGCCATTGCAGCGGGCCATGGAGTGCGAGTTCACAACCTTTACAATTTGTACGTCTATTTCTGGCGGTGGGCGCTTTGGAAAGTATTCGAACATGAGACTTCTCGCGGTTCAGGAGTCGTCAGTTTCATTAGCGCGTCCAGCTACCTCGATGGGGACGCCTTCTGCGGGATGCGTGAGCACATGCGTCGCACATGCGACGAGATCTGGATCCTCGACCTCGGCGGTGAGGCACGCGGGACCCACAAAAGCGACAATGTTTTCGCTATCCAAACTCCGGTTGCTGTTGCAATCGTTGTTCGCTCGGGTAAAGTGAAGCGCAACCAGGCAGCTAAGGTCCATTACGCTCGCGTCGAGGGCAGTCGCGAAGCAAAACGGGCAGCGCTCGAAAGCATCACCGATTTTGCTGACGTCAGATGGGAGGAATGCTCAACAGACTGGCAAGCGTCCTTTAGCCCGGCAGGCAAGGGTGATTACTTTGACTGGCCGCTTCTGACAGATCTCATGCCGTGGCGCCAATCCGGGGTGAAGGCCGGGAGGACTTGGGTCATTGCGCCGGAAGAAGAAGCGCTCAAGGAACGTTGGAGGGCCCTGGTCAGCTCCAAAAAGGATGAACGAAGCGAACTTTTTAAAGATTCCCCTACCGGCCGGAAGGCGAGCCAAGCAGCAAGGCAGTTGCCGCCTGCCGAAACGGAACTGAAGCCAATTGACAGCCTTGCGAAAGAAAGTGATCCGCCGCGGATAGCTAGATATAGTTACAGATCTTTTGACAGACAGTTTATCTTTGCGGATGCTCGTCTACTTGACAGACCCGGACCGGGACTGTGGCGGGCCCATAGTGTGCGACAGGTATATCTGACGAGCCTCTTAACAAAGCGCCTGGGAAAGGGACCAGCGGTCACGGCTAGCTCAGAACTACCCGATCTGGATCATTTTTCAGGACGAGGCGCCAAGGATTGCATCCCACTCTACCGTAACGCCGAAGCAACGGAGGCTAACGTGGCGCCCAACCTTTTGACGCTGTTAGGCAAAACATACAAACGCAAAGTCTCACCCGAGGATTTTGTTGCCTATGAGTACGGGACGCTGGCTCAGCCTGCCCTTACTGCCAAGTATGCGAAAGAATTGGAGACCCGGCAGCTCCGCGTGCCCATCACAAAGGATGCCGCCCTGTTCGTGAAGGTTCGCGACTGCGGAGCGCAGCTGCTTTGGCTTCACACCTATGGCGAACGCTTTGTTCCAAGAGGCAAGCAGCGGGGTTATGTGCCGCGGGGGGCCGTAAAATGCATCAAAGCGGTCCCAGGCGATCTTGAAGGATATCCCGATTCATTCGATTACAACTACACGACACGGACACTTCGCGTCGGTTACGGAGAGTTTCATCCCGTGGCCCCGGAGGTCTTCGAATTCGAAGTATCGGGCCTGAAGGTCGTGCAATCGTGGCTCAAGTACCGCATGAAGAAAGGAGCAGGGAAGAAGTCCTCGCCTCTTGACGACATCCGCCCCGCACTCTGGACTAGCCAATTCACCACAGAATTGCTTGAACTGCTCTTGGTTCTGGAGGCGACCGTAGAGGGCTATCCCGAACAGGCCCGGCTATTGGACATCATTATTGCCGGCCCCTGTTTTAGAGCCGATGAACTCCCGAGCGTGACCGACGAGGCTCGCAAGCCGCTGGCCGCTCGTCCGGTGAATCACGTCTTGTTCGAGAATTTCTAATTACGATCATCCCAAGGAGCAGCAGGTTCCCTCGTACACAATTTCAAGGCTCCTTCGCTCAGCTTCTGCCAGAGCTTCATGCGAGGGGAGGGCTATGGAATTTATTCCGGCCCGGACAGCTAATACATCCAAGGTCTTTCGGTAAATACCCCTGGGCCGGGCGCACCCCAGCGACGCTTGAGGATTAGGCATTTCCAATCGTGCCTGGGCAATGAACAAAGCGACTTCTTCCGGAGGCGGCGGTTGGATTTCCGCCATATCAGTTCCGCGTGTGGGCACAATTACCACCACTACATACTTATTCAGCGGATATTGCTTGAGCATTTTCAGCGCGGCCATTTCTCCGCGCTGTCGGCCGTAATGGATACCGAAGATTATGTGAGGAACAATCTCAAGATCGGCCATGGCCAGTGAGTCCAACGTTCTGCGTACGGACTCGATCCCGTTGGACAAGTGGTACACGTCTCTGGCTGTGTCATCATCGCCTATTACGTCCACCAGCGCCTGATCTACTCCCGCATCCTTCAAGGCTCGAGCGGTTTGGAGATCGGTCTGGCCCGCATGGACCGTCATCTTCAGATCGGTTTCTTCCTTAAGTTCTCGAATTGCGGGAATGAATTGCTCCCAGGGAAGTCTCCCCGCCTGATCGCATCCTCCTGTCACGAGAATTCCGCGGTCCCCACGGGTGACCGCGGCTTGTCCCTGCCGTTTCAGATCATCCGGGCTTAGCGCATGCGCCATAGATCGCAGCAGCGTCCCTTTACAATGGCTGCAATTCAGATCGCATTTATCTCCGGTTATGGAGACTGCCCGGTATTTGCCTCTCCGGCCCTCCACCACAAACATCCCAGGCAAATAAGCAGTCAAACGGAAGCCGTGTCTGGCCCTGGATTCGGTCCATGCGCTTTCCAGAAGAGATGAGAGTTCCTGCTTATTGATTTCGTTGTGTTTGGCAGTTTTCATCCAAATTCGCTTTCGAGCAAACCGACTAGACCTACATTACTCCTGCAAGGCAAGGTAGGGGACGCGCCAGTCAGGCTTGGGGATATGGCGCCTCAAGAACCAGATAACCCAAGGGGCAACGATCAGACCTGCCAGCAGCGCTGCCCACCAAAAGGACTGCCATTCGGCAAGAGTCATGCGAGAGTAGGGCTCGTCCATAAGAATACTCACTCCAGTAATGCCCCAGGCCAGAGCGTTGTTGGTCATGTGCAGCCCTATCGGAACGAACAGTGACTTCGTTTGGACGTAGAGGATACACAAAACATAGCCGAGGAAAAATGCCCCGACAAAATTAGCAGGATGTAAGAGGGCGAAAACCAGCGAGGACGCAAAAATTCCTCTCTTCACGTTCCATTTGACAGACCAGCGGGTCAACAGAAGCCCGCGAAAGAAGAACTCTTCCACGACAGGAGCCATGAGAACTATAACAATGAAATTCAAGATGTTCAAAAAGATACACTCATCATGACCATAGCAAATAATTGTTGAGAGGGGATTGTCCAGGAGGGACCACTTAACGAATCCAGGAACAAAATAGGAGAGAGGAAGGTACAGGAGGTAGGTTCCCGCAATGGAGAATCCAATGACAGGAAACGCGAACAGCATGGAATTCCTGAGGGTCGACCAAGCCGGGTGAGATCCCAACAGCGCAGTAGGCGACAACCTGGCAAGATGCAGCAAGTAAGTCATGCAAAGGAACAGGAAGAATTCAACTAGAATTATGGACAAAGAGATTCCAAGAGGCGACGATCCCTTGATTTTCCATACTACCTCGACGATACCACCAATAATGAAAGTCGCAATGGCCGCCAGCAGAAGACTGGCGAGCAAGGTTCTACCCCGAATGACCGCAAATGGTGTGCGGTCAACCGGCACATCGACATTCGCAGGCGCCGGCCCGAAATCCAGTTCTATGTCAATGACCTCTTCAAGACGTGACTGTCGCCGGCCATAATCGTCCTGGGTCAAGTAGCCATTTTTGATCAGTAGTAGAAACACGTTGGGCAATTTGTCAGACAAGAGCCCAAATGTTTTTGTTATTTCTTGATCAGAGCGTCCAGCCCTGACAGCTTCCGCGATCTTCCGTGCCAAGACTTTCGTGTCGGTTTCCGGAGAAACTTGAATTGACGGTGACTTGTCGAGTTGAGCTTGAGCAAGAAGCCCCGCGGCAAGCAGCTTATTCTTGAGACTTTGGAGTCCCTTGCCCGTGAGTTTGAACTTGACCATCAGTTGATCGTCGGTCATTCCGACTCTGATGTCAGCGAGCGCTTCCCGGGCTGGAATGGATCTCTTTTCAGCCATGTTCCAGGTTCTCCCCTGAACCGCTAAAATCAATCTGTCGACCTTATAAGAAAATTGGTAAAATAGTCCAGACAATATAATGAGTTAACAGAGCGCGATAAAGGGCAATTAAGTTTGGATACGCTCCTGGAAGCCCCTGTCCGGGTCATCGAATGCGTTTCTTGTAGCCTTTGAAGCCTATCCATGCTGCTTCACATACGGCCTCAAAGTCCGGATCACTCCAGTGTTGCGTCATGAACGTCCGCTTGGACAACGCGTGATTGATGATGCCGTTATAGGTTGCTCGAATGTTGGTTTCGTAATCGGTCAAAGGCTCTTTACTGTCAGTTTTCAACGCCGCAACTGCAGCTCGACCGGCCAGTTCGCCGGAAAGAACCGCCTGGGGGATCCCCGCGCCCGTAATCGGATGCGTAAGACCCGCGGCGTCACCGCAAAATATCACATCATCCGCGACCAAGTTTTCCCGCAGCCCGGATACGGGTATCAGCCCTGCCGAAATAGCCAATCGACCAGACTTAATCAGGCCGTTTTTGCAGAGACTCTCCAGAAATCTCTCCAGCAGCCGTGAAGTCGGCTGACCAGCGCCTGGAACTATTCCGATGCCAACATTGGCAGCGGTTCCCTTGGGAAACAGCCATCCATATCCGCCGACAAAATCCCTGTCCAAGAACACCAAGGTGTCCCCCAGCGGCGAATTGAGGGGAACCTCCATTTGAAGCCCTTGCAGAAACGCAGGCCGCTTCATTCCCAAGGCTCCGGCCACGGTGGAAGCCGCGCCGTCTGCGGCAATGGTTAACTTTGGGGTAACGAGGATTTGTTGTCCGCGGCCCTGAATCATCCATGAACGGTCTTCACGGCCGATCAGCCGTGTGGCGCACATGACCGTCGCGCCTTTGAAAGCGGCTTCACGAGCCATGCCTCTATCAAACCTTACACGGTCAATGATGAATCCGGGAGACATCGTTCGGCTGGATTTGAGAACAGCGTCTGAATCGGATTTGCATCCTGCGTCCAGGACACGCGTCTCCATGAAATTTACTCTTTGGATGACGCAGTCACTGTTCAGATGGAATTCCGTGAAGAGTCGAGTCGGCGTAAATTCCCCGCAATGGGGCTGTTCACCGATCCTGGGCTTTGCGTCTATCAGCAAAGCGCTACAACCGGCCTCCGCCGCCACTGCGGCGGCGCGAGAGCCTGCGGGGCCGGCTCCAACAACCAATATGTCGCAAACGATTTCTTCAGGCATTGAGGTGTCTAAGGGTCTTGGCAATAAGGTCCATGTTGAGGAGCGTCTTATTATCGAAATTGCCTTTGTAAGCCACTGACGCTTTGCCCAAATCATAACAGGTCGTTGAATCGAGATTGACCAATACGCCCCTTGCTCGGACCTGTTCCATTTCAGTCTGGTGCTTGGCGTAAAAGGCTTCACAGCACGAGCCGACGTACATACCGTCTTCCCGTGCGCAGGTCGTGCGAAGGACCTCCATGAGGTGTTCGAAGCTTTGGACAGTAATCGCATCCATCTTGAATGAACGCGCTATTTCAAAGCAGGCCCCAATCTCGCAGGCGCCGCACTCATCGCATCCCGGGACCTGACGATACGGGCAATCAAGATTTTTTGAACAGTAGGGGAGAAGAAGCCAGCGCGGTTTGTGACTATAAAGCTCCTCAGGATTAAGATTCAATAGAAAAAGATCGTTGATTTCAGTCGGGGAGAAGCGTCCGTCAAGCAGCGCCAGGCGCTCCCCCGCGGAGGCCACTGCTTCGGCGACCCGTTCAGGGTCGATTCCGACTATCTCGCCCGGAGTCGAGCTGAAAAACGACACCACAGCTCTCCTCAGGGAATCAGGTTTCGCGAGCATGCCTACCAGCGCGGCCTCCAAATCGTGGATAAGACGCGACGGAGCTGTGAAGAAATCGCCCACGATCAAAGCCTGCCTCACTCTCCGCCCTCCAGGGGCCATCCAGAGGTGGACTCGCAAGGTACCGGCGTCAGTTTGCGTAATCGATCTTATCGGGGCGCCTTCGCGTTGGGGCCGGAAACGTGACATTACCCATCTGGGGCTGTCGAAGTAATCGACTTCCTCCACAAAACGCTGAGCCTCTTTCGTGGTAAGCCCGCCAGGAATCATCTCGGCGTCAAGCTGTTGCTGAAATTCCAGGGCTATGTTTTCTTTGATTCGATCAACGGACGGAGTCGGGGTCATCAGGTCCGAAAGAAAACAGATCCGCTCCATAAGCGATTCTATCTCACGCTTCTTCAGTTTCTCCACCGGGACACGAAGAGCTTTGAGGAAGAGTTCTACCTGATTTTGGACCAGAACCGTGCCTTGAAACATTACCCCGCCTGAGATCACTACTCCGCCTGTTCCGGAAATCTTGCGGCCTTCCACTTCGATGTCGTTACGGGGCCTGAATGTGGCCGGAAATCCTAGTCGAGACAACCCGGAAGCCGCTATGGAGCATATCTTTCGCAATATGGTGTCATAAGGGCCCCTACAAGGCTCCTCGCCGGGAACACCAAAGAATTCCCATCCCAGCGCCGATTCCTGAAACAGGATAGCTCCACCGCCCGTGTGTCTGCGATTGATATCAATGCCATTGGTTCGGCAATATTCCTGTCGAATCTCGAGATTGACATCCTGATGATAACCCACGAGCGCGGCGGCAGGTTTGAATTGCAGGAAACGAAGGGTAGGAGGACTGGCTTGCCGGGCTACTTCTTCGAGAATAACCTTATCCAACGCCATATTGGCAGCGGCGGATAAAGGCCCCGTGTCCAGGAGTCGGAATGATTTCAAGAGAGCGACCTTTACCTAAGGCTTACTGAGGGAGGATGTGCGCAAAATGCGGCGCCGGAAATCACAAGAAGCCTTTCATCAAAAGTTGTGTGTTACTGCTGTTGTTGTTTCTCAATAGCAGGCATGGCATCGAATGCTTTGGTGACCTTCTCCGCCAAATCGGGTAGGTTGCCTGAAAAGACCATTGCCTGCTCCGAGAAGACGGCTGTCAAACCTTCTTCTTTTGCAATCTTTTCTACAGCGGACTTGATCTGTGTCCTGAACACATTCTGTATCGATCTTTCTTTAAAGCTCAGTTTGGCCTGTAGGGCCTGCTGTTCATTGGCAATCTCCTCGGTTTTGAGTTTGAGGTCGTTCTCCGCCTTTTCCCTCTCTTCTTTTTTAAGAGGAGATTTCTCATCCTTCAACCGCTCTTGCAGTTGCATGATTTGCGTTCTCATCGCGCCAAGTTTAGCATTGGCCTCCGATTGCATCTTCTTTATCTCTTCCGCGGCCGCCTTGACGCGCGTCGAGTTGTTGAAGACAGTCTCCAAGCTGACTTTGGCAAGTTTGAGATCGGCCGCGTGAGTGGGGAAGGCCATAACGGACGATAACATAAGGCAAAACACCAAGCCTATGTAGGCTTTGATATAGCAAGAATTCATCTGAAGCTCCTTTCACGGTACCAGTGGAAAGAATAGAACAAACTTTCAGTGGTGTCTACGCTGAAATCAAGGCCGGAGTGTTATTACGGCCTGGCTTATTATTGCGAGGTAGACGGCGGCGCAGGCGTCCCGCCGGCCTATCAGGGATGACCTACAAGACCCCGGTCCCATCGGAGCCGGCCGGCTGGGAAAATCTGCCTTGGATTCACCTTGAGCCAAGCTTCTTTTCTATTTCGGAAAGACGATGATCAATGGAATCAAGCTTACCGAGTATTATCTGAAGGGCTTCGGCGACAGATGCCGATTCTTTTTGAACTTCCGCGGCAGGCGCGCGGGTGGCGGGTTGTCTTACCATCGGCTCCACCTGGGGGCCACCAACCGCTTCGGGGCCATCCTGAACTGCAATCTCACGGGATTCTCCCAAATCATTTGTCGGTTTCTTCCAGACGATTTTTTCCGGAGATCGAACCGTTTCCACGGGTTTGTCGGGCGGCTCATGAGAGGGAGCGGCAACCGCTTCTGCCGGAGCGGGAATTTCGGGCTGGAACAAAGGAATCCCTTTGAAAAAATTATTAAATTCTTCCTTAGTAAGTTCTCCCCCTCGATGCAGCGGTAACAGCATCAAGGCCAGTTCCTGTTCCGAAGTCCTGTACCTTTTGATTAATTCTGTTTTGAGCATGCCGCCTTTTATCATTTCCAGGATCTCTGAAGGAGTCACGAGATCTTCCAATTTGGCCATAGGATCTTTCTCCCGTTTATTTAAAAATCACCACAATTATATAAGTTAACTTGCCGAAAATCAAGAAGATTAAGATTAGTAACTACAAAAGAGTTGCATTGGACCCTGAATTTGTGGAAATTCCTTCTACCGGTGGGCGACCACAAAAGTCTCTTCGAAGAGCCTCCGGGGAAAGAAGGCGAGACTCAGCAGTGACCAAACGCAAGTATAAGGGCATCGTGTCTTCGGATTGGAGCGAGTGCCTTTCGCCAAACGGCCCTTTCGATCCAGTTGCGTTCAATTATCCTGAACTTGAATCCGACCTGAAACGAATATTCAGAGCGTATACTGGAAACGTTATCTCGCTCAGAGAAGCGACCGACGAGATAAAAGGTCTGTTGCGACAAGATTTTACTGCGGATCAGATGGATGCTTATCTGGACGAATCATTTCAAACTTACAAAGGTGTCTCGGAGCTGATTGAATGGCTCTTGAGCCGAGACATACTCTTCATGATAAACACCACAGGCACACAAGGTTATTTCCAGCGTGTGTTTGCCAAGGAGCTGCTTCCGGAGGCGCCAATGGTGGCTGCAAATCCGATGATCCGCTTCGACGCCCCGCTCCAGGAGTCTCGCTATGAATATCAGGTCATTGAAATAGAGGACAAACCGAAAAACACGGCGGCAATAATCAACGCTCTAGAAGTCCCTGAAAATCGGGTAGTTGTTATGGGTGATAGCGGGGGTGACGGTCCACATTTCCAGTGGGCATTCACCCAACGAGCATTTCTTATAGGTAGCATGACCAAGAATTCATTGGCCCAATACTGCCGATCAAGGGGCATACGTATAGACAAGTCCTTCGGGGTTTCTTATGGGCCAGGCGAGGCTCGAAAACTTGAAAAAGAGATGACGTTCAATTTCATGGACTTGGCGGAAGTCATACGGGAAGCCCTCAGTTTATGACTGAGGCCCCCTGTCTTTTGACCCGAGTTCGTCTTGGGGTGAGAGAGAAAAGGAACCATGAAAATTCTAATGTTTGTCTCGCTCGTCATAATTGTAGCGACAGTTCAACCGGATGTCACGGGGGGGACGGGCTTCGGTCCCCAAGAGAACGCTCTCGGTGACTTTAAGGGAGTTCGATACGAAAACATCTATACCAAAGTGCCCACATCGGGAAAGCTGGTTGCCATCAAAATAACTGATAGTGGAAAGATCTACTACATATGCAAGGAAAAATCCGGATATGTCATTTATAACCTGGAAATCAGGCCTCCAGAAGGATTTCAGGAGAAAATTCAGCAGGAATTGAAAAAAAAGACCCGCAACTGGGCTCATGTGAATCCCGATGAGTTAGTATTCACAAAAGATATTTTCGAACGCGAGCTGAAGCGCCAATTATCCAAAGACAGTGAGGCGGTATGGGTTCGCAATGAAATTATAATAGAAGAGCCTGTCCAACCGCGGTCGGCGGGTCAGTAGCAGGATGTCCAGATCTGCAGGCCAATGACCGGCACTGAGGCAGGTCGCTACCAATATTCCGCGCGAATCAGTGATTGAATGGCAAATCGGCCGGGCAGATTGGTTAAGGAAACAAACGCAAAACCGTTGTTCATAGTTTTCGAAGGCATAGATGGGGCCGGCAAGTCCGTCCAGGCGAAAATGCTGGCCGACCACTTCCAAGCCGCCGGGATTCCTTACATCCTGACTGCTGAGCCTTCCGACAGCCCGATAGGGCGGCACATTAGATCCTTAAAGGTCCGACCGGAGCCGGTGGAAGAAGAGCGTCTTTTTACTGAAGATCGTCGCCACCACGTTCAAAATGTAATAATACCGGCCCTAAAACGCGGCGCCACGGTGATCTGCGACCGTTACGTACACTCCTCGGCGGCGTATCAAGGAGCCCGCGGTACGGATCCTGAAAAAATACTTGCCGAAAATCGTCAGTTTGCGGCGGTCCCGGATTTAATTTTTCTGCTGGAAGTGACAGTAGATATGGCTATCTCAAGGATCGGCTGCGGTCGTTCCGACAGCTTTTCAGCATTCGAAGGCCGCGCTGATTTGGAAGCTGTCCACGCCATATATAGTGGCATAAGCGATCCCGCGATACACCGGATGGACGGAAGCCTCCCGCCTGATGAAATTCATCGCGAAATAGTGGAAATTGTCCGGTCAGCGTACGAAAGAAAGGATAGACCGAGAAAATAAGACATTTCCGAATATGATTTCGCCTATAAACGTATGACCTAGAATAGCCACTCATCAAGTACTTAAATATATCCTTTTAACTGGTTGACACAACACGTCTTTATCTGTTATTATCTTGGCGAGTTATCTCAACTTAATGGATAAGGATGAGACGATGTGTAGTATTCGGCTTGGGCTTCTTGGCATATTGACCATATTCATGCTCGTGAGCGCTTCTTCTTTTTCGGTGGCGGGAGATTACCACCCACGATTCGTTCGGAATTATCCCCCCGGCTATCACGGTATGTGGTACTACGCGCAGAGATTTCAAGAAACAGATCGCCCCCCTGATCCTCTTACTATGGAGAAGTACCGGTGGGATCGATTCATGAGCCGAATAACAGATTTGACTTTCCCATATTTCCCGATACCGTATGAATGGGACTACGGGACGGACCGTACCCAACCACTTGCGCGAACAGATCGTAGTTTTGGCATGCCGGATTATAATAATAATGATTGGTGGTAGGACTGATCCGGATTTTACGGATTCTGCGTCAATTGAGTATATTCAGAGCAAGCTGGAATCCAAATGTTGGATTTTATGGAACGTTGTTGAACCGTTTATCCGATCTTTGATTAATAATTGAACCGTAGATGGCGGAGAGAGAGGGAGTCGAACCCTCGGAACACCTTGTGGGCATTCACGCGATTTCCAGTCGCGCCCCTTCGGCCACTCGGGCATCTCTCCATCAGAATGATTAACCAATAATAAACGGCGCAGAAAGAGTGGTCAAGGAGAAACGGTCATGTCGCGCAATTCCGGGACCGATCATCGGAGTGGCTTTGTTGCGGTCGCGGGCCGGCCGAATGTCGGGAAGTCGACCCTAGTGAACCGCATACTTGGACGAGAACTCTGCATAGTCACGCCCAAACCCCAGACGACAAGAAATACCATTACTGCCATATATTCTTCACCAAGCGCACAGATGGTCCTGCAGGATACGCCGGGCATACATGAAGCTGAAACTCCTCTCAACCGCGCTCTCGTGGCTGCGGCGGTAAAAACCATCGAGGAAACGGATGTGATTCTGTTCATGGTAGAACCGTCGCGGGAGATTCCTAGAGACGACCTGCGCATCATTGAGATAATTAAAGGATCGAAAGCGCGGTCCGTGCTCGCCATCAACAAAATCGACATCGTAGAGCGACCCTTGTTGCTCCCCATCATGGAAGCATATTCCAAGATCCACACGTTTGAGCAAATCATCCCGATAAGCGCGACACTCGGTTCGGGAGTGGACGAACTTGTTGGGGCCCTTATCGAATTGCTCTCCACCGGTCCTCCGCTGTTCAAGGAAGATGAGATAAGCGATTTGCCGGTGAAATTCTTTGTGGAAGAGTTTGTTCGGGAACAGATCACGAAAAAGACCGGAGAGGAGATCCCTTACAAGACCACTGTTGTAGTGGAGAGTTTTAAGGAATTGGACGACAGGGTGCTGATCCGGGCCGATATCCACGTGGAAAGGCCGAGTCAGAAAAGTATTCTAATCGGGAAGGGCGGGCAAATGATTAAACAAATAGGCATAGCCGCCCGGAGGAAAATCGAAGAATTCCTCGGAACGAAAGTCAGACTCGAATTATTTGTGAAAGTCACCCCCCATTGGACGCGAAATCCCCGACAGCTAAGCGAATTCCTGGATATCAGGCGCAGAATGTGAACCGATCTATCTGCTACTCCACTCTAAAGAAAGATTCGTCGAATTCCGGCTTGCCTTCATATTTCCTCATGAAGAAGCCAGGGGCCATGTCGGCGTTCATGAGGATCTGAGGATCCACTTTAACACCGGTTTCATGAAGCGCGTTCACAACCGCCTCGGGGGATGGCGGGCAGGTCTTAATAGCCCACATCTTGTCGATTTCGGAATGGGCTTTGTTAGCTTCGTAAAGGCATTTCCCGACCAAAATGGTCTTTTTCCCGGGCGTGGGTTTCATGAGCTTGCCGGTTAACACTTCCACATTGTCCCACGGCTCACCCTTCCAGGCCATGGCAATGGCGCCCATGATCACACCGGTCAGGCCGGAGCAATAAGTGCAAATACTAAGATCGTATTTCGGATAAGAAAGACCCTTGATTCCCATTTTATCCATCGGTACGGGAAGAGTGCCCTCTTCATTGTATGCAAAAGAGTATTGGAGCTTCATCCCGACATCTTGGATATTTTCTCCGAGCACCTCTAGATCCGAAAAGTCCAGTGGCCGACCTCTTTCTGCAGCTACCCGGGCTAGATGAGGGACCTCCGAGGTGTCATATCCCAGGATTTTTGCCCCTACCTTGTCCGCTGCAAGTGTATCCGCGGAACCCACTAGCAGATTACTCCTTCTAATCTTGCCATCGAAGGAGGGACCTCTCTCGTTGGTGTAAATCCCGTCCAAGAGAGTGAATCCACCGGGAATTTTATCCGAGAGTTTCGAAACCCAGAAGTGGAGGTCCTTTTCCGGATCCGCTGAATGGCATTTCTTTCTCGAGTTGACGTCGATAGTTCCTTTCAGGTTCTTGACCCCAAGAGTCACCACACACTGGGCATGTGTTTTGAGCACGGGCAAATTGACGACAAAGTCGCTGTGAAGTATGTCGGTATTGAATTTCAGCTCCACTCCGTCGCCAAGGTCCAGCTTTTCAAAAGGCCGATCGAAAATATTGATCACTTTCACGCCATAGCGCTTCTTCAAATTATTGTAACCAAGTGTTTCATGTGAATGCGCTGCCGTTTCTCGATCTTTGGGATCATGCACTACGGTGCCTTCCCCGATGGTGATATCGTCGACGCCTCTTTCTTTGAGCAGAGCCACCATGTCCTGAATTACGCGGGACGTGGTAATTACTCCCCATTTTGGAAAAGCTATCTTTCTGGTCCAGAAAACAACGTTCGGTTTGATAAACACTTTGGAGTTGGACCGCAGATTCTCCAATCCGTTGCACAGATCCACTGCACGCCGGACGGATTCCAACGGTTTTTCATATCGAACTATTGATACTTTCTTTTTGTCCATGAAAGCGCCTCCATCGCGAGAATTGCGATTTATGTAGGGACCGGCAAGTCGTCGCTCCTCTTTGTTACCTTCAGAAAGTCGATGGATAAATAAGGTATTCGGATCGGATCCTCAGCCACTCATCCAAGCTTTTCTTCCAATCCGTCTCAATGTCTAAAATCGGGCGATTCTCTTCCAGATCGCGTCGTATGGTCGCCCCTCCGATAATAACATCGATAGGCGGCTTGTCGGAAACATATTCGTACGGGGGCTCAGCCCATCGAAAATCCTGGGGATAAAGCCTTAATATTGCCGCAATTAGTGCAAGGGAGCACCTGTAAGGGCGGTACGCGCCTCTGTCCACAACGTGAATCTGAAATCCCTTGCAGATTCGCCCTGCCCATTTGTCGAATGTGGGGATGAATGTGGTTTCTCGAAAAATAACACCTTTCAATGTCTCAGGTTCGATTGCCTCGAACAGAGTTCGAGGCTCGATATAAGGCGCTCCGAAGATTTCAAACGGCCTTGTAGTCCCGCGCCCCTCGGATAAATTAGTTCCTTCCAACGTGACCTGGCCGGGGTAAACCAGCGCGGTATCAATCAGAGGCATGTTAGGTGACGGGAGCACCCAAGGCAGCCCTGTATCCTCAAAATACATATTTCGACGCCAGCCCGACATAGGGATAACGGTCAGACGGCATTTGATATCATGTTGCTCATTGTACAAGCGCATCAGCTCGCCCAGTGTCAGACCGTGACGCATAGGGATCGGGCGCGGTCCGACAAATGAAGAAAAGTCCGGATCGAGAATATTGCCTTCGACGTCTCGGCCGTTTATCGGATTGGGACGATCAAGGATAATGACAGCTATGTCAGCCTCAGCACAGGCTTCCATCATATGCATGACCGTAGTGGCAAAAGTATAAACGCGGGCGCCAACGTCCTGGATATCCACGATGACGGCATCGACATTTTCCAGCATCGAGGCTGTCGGTTTGCGGATTTCAGAATAGAGACTGTAGACAGGTATTCCCAGTGAGGGATGAACTTCGTGCGCGGTTTCGACCATATTGGCTTGCTCCGTCCCAGCGATGCCATGCTGAGGACCGAACAAAACCTTGAGTCGGCCTGGAAAAGCAGCGTTCAGAAGATTAGGAGCAGGGCGGAGACCGAAATCGACCGACGCCTGATTGTACAGGAGCGCCAGATTGCCGGACTCGGATAGTAACTGAGGGTCGCGTAGAAGCCTTTCGAGGCCGGTAGTCACCATCACCGACTCTTCATGAAACCGCGCGGCCACCGACCTCGGTTAAAGACTACTCCCATCGTCCACCTCTGTGGCGGCGAAGGTCAATAGCATTGTCATGTCTCCATACCATAATCGTCTTTTCGCCTTTTCCTCCAGCCACCACCGAATTCAGGATCCATGAAACAATGCTCACTATGATGGAAGCGAAAAAGGCCGACCAGAATGAAGCCACATACATTCCCGGAACCAGAGCGCCTGCCAACTCAAAAAGCAGAGCGTTGATTATGAGAATGAAAAGTCCCAGTGTGAGTATGGTGAGCGGAAGAGTCAATATTATCAATATAGGCCGCACCAGCGCATTGAGTATTCCCAGGATCGCGGCTGTCAGCATGGCGCTGCCAAAGCTCTCCACGCGCACCCCGGAAATCAGATAAGGAACGGCCAGAATGGCCAGGGTCGTGATCAGCCATCGTATTAATATTCCGGTCATGTCCCTTGCCTCTCCCCAATATCAACGATGATATTGCCGACTCGTCTCGGCCTTCCGACCGAGTGCTCCATCGATATTACCCTGCTGATTCTTAACTTTCCTCGGCCTTTTTCATGAACGGAGTCAATAGATCAATGGGGACCGGAAAGATCGTGGTAGAGTTCTTTTCAGCAGCCACTTCTACTAGGGTCTGCAAGAACCGGAGCTGTAATGCGGTTGGTTCTTTTGAAATGATTGCCGCCGCTTCCGAAAGTCTTGTCGCGGCCTGATATTCACCTTCAGCATTGATGACTTTTGCTCGTCGTTCCCGCTCAGCTTCGGCCTGACGCATTATTGCACGCTGCATCTCGGCCGGCAGGTCTATTGCCTTCACCTCGACCATGCTGACCTTTACTCCCCATGGATCAGTATGTTTATCGAGGATCTCCGCCAACTGAACATTGATTTTTTCTCTTTCCGACAGTAGCTCGTCCAACTCAGATTGCCCGCAGACGCTCCGCAATGTCGTCTGCGCAAGCTGAGATGTCGCATAGAGGTAATTCTCCACCTCGATGACGGCCTTGGTAGGGTCCATGACCCGGAAGTAGATGACGGCGTTGACCTTTACTGAGACGTTGTCACGTGTGATGACGTCCTGGGCCGGCACGTCCATCGCTACCGTCCGCAAACTGACCCGGACCATGCGATCAACCACAGGAATAAGAATGATCAGCCCCGGACCCTTGTGATCTATTACTCTACCCAGTCGAAATATCACGCCTCTCTCGTACTCATTGAGTATCTTTAAGGCCATGAACAAGAAGATGACTACCAAAAAAATAATGATTCCAAGACCTGTTTGCATTGAACATCCTCCTTCATAAGTGAACCGTAGGATTCTTATACACGCTCTTTAAGGCCCCCCCCTCCTAATCATGGCCCATTTCAGTCGAAAAGGTAAACTGAAGCGCGCATAATTGATCAGATTTTGGAGATCAGCCGCTCACCTCCCGAGTAACGACCAAAGAAAGGCTTTCCACACCGATTACTCTCACTTTTTCACCCTTGGGAATGGGTCTGTCCGCTCGGGCGTTCCAAAATTCACCGTGGACGGCAACTCGTCCCCCCGCGTCTATATCCGTCAGCGCAATCCCGACTTCTCCCGTGAGCCCCTGTTCCCCTGTGCGAGGTTTGCTGAGCCGAGCCTTTACGACCAGTCCCAATACTACGCCAAAAAAGAGAGTGACCGTCACCACCATCGGAACAATGACTGTCCATGAAACTTGCATGGCTGCTTCTTCCGTCTCAAAGAGCATTATCAAACCCAGAGTTAAGCTAATTATCGCGCTTACGGCAAGCATCCCATAAGACTGAACCTTGAGTTCCAAAATAAAAAAGATTATTGCCAGAATAATTAGCACGATGCCAACATAGTTGACCGGAAGAACTTGAAATGCAAATGCGGATAGGGCCAGACAGATGGCTCCTACCACTCCCGGGAAAATCAAACCGGGGCTATAGAATTCCGCCAACAGTCCAATTATCCCTCCCATCATCAGCAAAGAAGCAACGTTCGGATTGGCCACAACATCGAGGATTTTGAAACGCCACCCCGGTAATATCCTCTCTATGCGCGCGCCTTGGGTGTTGAGAGTATAGGACTGTCCGTCTTTATCTATGGTCCTTCCGTTTATTTTTGTCAGGAGATCCGGTACCGAATCCGCTATGAGGTCGATTACTTTAATCTCCAAAGCTTCTTTCGATGTAATCGAGACGCTCTCCCTGATGGATTTCTCGGCCCATTCCGCGTTGCGGCCCTTCTTGCTCACCAGGCCCCTGAGAAACGCGGTCAGGTCGTTTATAACTTTCTCTGACATGGTCTGAGGGATGTCTTGGCCGCCACTAGCTACGGGGTGAGCTGCGCCTATGTTAGTGCCGGGAGCCATCGCGGCCACGTCCGCGGTCATGGTGATGAACGTGCCGGCAGACGACGCGGATGAACCACTCGGGGCCACGTACACTACGACTGGAATTTTGGCGTTTGTTATCTCTTTGATGATGCTTTTGGTGGTTGTGACTACACCTCCGGGAGTATCCAATCTTATAATCAGGCAAGTGGCCTTATTCGCGGTTGCCTTTTCAACACCTTTGATTATGTAGTCCAGCACAGCCGGATTGATGGAGCCATCCACATCCAGCAGATATACCAGGGGCTTATCCGATTTTTCTTGGCCCCAAAGGGTTGGCGGTTGGGTTTGTGAAAGCACAAGCCCGCAAACAATCGTAAGCGCGAGCATCAAAATTCTATTTCGGTTCACGGTCTGTCTCCAGGGCCTCAGATTACAAGCCGAGCAGGCCCATAACATTCTTCAGATCGGACCAAGCCTCTGCTTTGTAACGTTTGCTGCGGTCCTCTCTTAAGAGAAAAGACGGATGATAAGTAGGCATAACCGGTATACCATTTCTATCGTGGGATTTGCCGCGAAGTTTCCCAATGGGCTCTCCTGTTTCCAGGAGAGTGTTCGCGGCGATTTTTCCAAGAGCCACAATAGCTTCCGGTTGGATAGCCGCTATTTGCCTTTCCAGAAAAGGAAAACAAGCGTTGATTTCAAGAGCGGTCGGGTTGCGATTCCCCGGCGGTCTAGATTTGACTACATTGGCGATGTACACCTCAGAACGATCAAGATTCATGGCCTGAATCATTTTTGTCAGGAGCTGACCGGCCCGACCCACAAAAGGCCTTCCCTCGCGGTCTTCATCCGCGCCGGGTCCTTCTCCCACAAACATCAACCTGGCCGAAGGATTGCCCTCACCAAATACTATGTTCAACCGGCCGCGATGCAGAGGGCACCTCGTGCATTCGCCAAGATCTTCTCTTATCTCCCCGAGAGTTTCAATGCCATTGCTCTTACGAGCCATTAATATCTCGGTCATACCAAGATTCCGCTGATGCATAAGGTAATTACGGGCCAGTTCTATCCAGTGTTGATTTTTTTCCAACATATTCCTGCAATGGATTATCGCATTTGCTCCGCAAACATTCCGAAACGCTCTTTCCTCCGAGAATCCCTGGCGCTCGTGTGCGGTGGGCAACCCTGTCGCTAGTCCATGGCTTCGCCGCAACCGTATAGGAGTTTTTCTGAAAGGGGGTCCAGGGTCCACTGGGCGTGGGGCCAACAATGCGCCTCAATGCCCCTTGCCTGCGATTAACTTAATGCCCGCACAAAAGCATTGCTCGCCGTGCGCGTGGCGCCTTTTGCAAAAGAGTTTTCCCCCTGGAGGTCCGCGTTCTGAAAATCATTTCTCCTCTGATAAGCGGAGCTAACCGCATAAATTATTTCCAGTAAAAATCGGATTTCACGATCAGATCTTCTTCCTCATTTCTTTAACGCGATCCAGAATAACATCAGCTACTTTCTCCTTGGACATCAGATCCAGTTGCTCTTCAGCCCCGGAACGGTAAAGGAGACTGACAATGTTCGTGTCATGATCAAAGCCGGCTCCGGCTTGGCTAACATCGTTAAGGACCAGCATATCCAGATTCTTCTCTTTCAGCTTTTTCTTCGCATTTTCCACGGCGTTTTGGGTCTCCGCGGCGAAACCGACAAGGATCTGTTTTTTACGCTTGTTCTGGCCAAGGATTTTAAGAATGTCCGGGTTCCTTACCAGCTTGAGCGAAGTTTCAGCCTCATCCTTCTTTATCTTACCCTCTTTGACAACTGACGGCCGGAAATCCGCTACAGCGGCGGCCTTTATCACCACATCGACTATAGGAAACGCCTCGATCACACGATCCTGCATTTCCAGAGCGGTTCGTACGGCAATATGCCGAACTCCGTCGGGTGGCGGAACTTTCATTGGTCCAGCTATCAACGTGACATCCGCCCCCCGTGCCTCGGCCCTCTTCGCCACGGCCACTCCCATTTTACCGGATGACTTATTGGTTAGGAAGCGGACCGGGTCCAAAGGCTCCTCTGTCGGGCCGGCAGTGACAAGTATCCGCTCGCCTTCAAGATCACGGGGAGACAACAGAGACTTGATCCGCGCCATGATGGTTTCGGGCTCCGGCATCCTGCCTTCACCCTCCCAGCCGCAGGCGAGCCACCCTGATTCCGGCGCCATGATATGATAATTCAAGCGCCGCAGCTTTTCGATATTTTCTTGGACAATCTGATTGCGGTACATGTTCACGTTCATGGACGGGCAGATCAGGATCGGCGATCTAACAGCCATAAATACGGTTGTGAGGAGATCGTCCGCTAAACCGTTGGCGATTTTTCCGATTACATTCGCGGTCGCCGGGGCTATGACGGCCAGATCCGGCAGATCCGCCAAAGAAATGTGTTCCACGGACGGTCGGAGTCGGTCCGCCCATATGTCTTCATAAACCGGATTTCCGCTCAACGTAGCCAAAGTCATCGGGGTGACAAAGTGAGGCGCCGCGCTCGTCATGACAATATGAGTATCCATCCCAGCCTGGACAAGAAGCCTAACTAAAGATGGCGTCTTATATGCCGCTATCCCGCCCGTTATCCCCAGGAGAATCTTTGTGCTCATTGAAGACCTTGAACAATGAACTGTGTCGTTATCAGTTGAAAGAAAAAGCCCGAAGCGCCTGATCCAAATACACTAAAATTTCTAATTTCTTATAGCAATAGGCGTTGGCGCTGTCAATGAACACTGGCGCAACATTGTATGAAGATGCGCACCGAAGGCAGCGAACATAACATTTGTCGTTGCCGGGATTGAAACGACAAATCAATTTCCTTGCCACGGGAGAGAGATTGCCTCGCCGCGCTCGCCATAACAGTCCTACGTTGCGCAGGTGAAGGCAGACGCTGCAACCTTGTTGACAGGCCCCGTTTGTCTGTGGAATTATATGGCCCTGAAGAAGGCCCGGCGCAACCATTCCATGCTTAGTCGGTGCGCCCGTAGCTCAGCTGGATAGAGCAACGGACTTCTAATCCGTAGGTCGCAGGTTCGAGTCCTGCCGGGCGTGCCAAAGAAATATTATGATGCTAATAAGTTAACGGTCCGTATCAGGGCCGTTTTTTTTCAGAATGGTCATTGTGGGCAGGGTACTCAGGAACGCAAGCATTCACTTACGCGGGGCGGGGTGATCAGTGCCCCGGAGAGGCAACCCAAGAGTAGCTGTGGACGCCAATCCACGGAAAAGGGCACAGCGCCAACCCAAAGGACCCTGGAGCGGTCAGCATCCTCTAGCCTGGACCCGTTGTATGTTTGGTCGACCCCCTCCGGGGTCGAGGATTCAGGGTTTTGGGAGCATTCCGGTTCCACGGGTTTGCACCCGTGGCTATTATTGGTACGCCCCCTCGGGGCTCAGAATCCCCTCTTCCCACGCGTAAGTGAATGGTTACATCAGGGACGAAATTTTTCATATTAATTGAGAGAGATATGAGGTACAGTCGGACAGCTAAGTAAGTTTGATCAATCTGACCCTCGACTCTCAGAGAGAGATCCGAGGACGGTAAGCGGTAACAGCCCAAAATGCCCTGCGGAGAGATCAACAATGTGTAGACTATCTTTAGTTTTAGTTTTGTTCTTCCTGCTGTGCTCGTCAGCCGTGGCGCAATTCAATGTTGTTCCTGGGGGCGCAATCGTGCCAAATCATGGATTGCAGTATATTGTCCCAGCCGGCGTGCCGTTCAGCTATAGCTACTATCCTCTCGACGCTTATTATAATTTCGGATGGCGTCCGAACTCACCGGTATCGTGGCTGTCATATCCTTTTGTTCCGGTTCCGGTGACTCGTGATGACTCAGTACTGATCCGGACTAAATCAACTGATGCTGCCGGCAAATGATCTTCAGCTTGAGCCGGGCGTTATATCACCACAGATAAAAGATCCTGCCAGAATTCGCCAATGATTTTATCGGCCACTTTATGTCCATCGTAGGGGAAAAATCGCGATTCGTGAAGCTTATTTTGCAGCGGGGCCCTGGTTAAGTGGTTGAGTTTGTTGACGCTGCGCTTCTTGGATTGATCCGATACACAGATCGACTGGAAAAAGCCTTTGCCGATTTATGTTAAGATCATGGTATCGATGTGACTAGGCGCGCAATCCATTATCCATGAGGAGGGCGAATGAGAAAGCTATCCGCGATTTTTTTGATTTCAATTCTCTTGGTTGCTCTATCGAGCCTGCTATATGCGCAATCCGCGGATCATTCAGTTTTCCAGCTATCCACATTCCACGCTCTGAAACAGGGCATACTTGAGACCGAAACAACTTTCGGCGAACTCGGGAAACATGGGGACTTCGGCCTCGGGACACTAAACGGCCTGGATGGAGAGATGGCGGCTCTGAACGGCGAATTCTTTCAGGTCAAAGCCGATGGCAGCGTTCATTCCATTCCGGATGACGCGAAGACGCCGTTTGCAGTGATGACTTTCTTCAAGCCCGACAAGAAGCTGTCCTTGCCCAGAATCAACAAGCCAAAGGAGTTAATAGACGCTGTGGACCAACAAACGGACGCTGACAGCATATTGGCTATTAAGGTGAATGCGCATTTCGAGCACGTGAATGTAAGAAGTATTCCCCGCCAGGAAAAGCCGTATCCGGGACTGGAAGAAGCCCTCAAGAGTCAAGTTCAATTCGAGTTGAAGAATGTTCGAGGGACTCTTGTGGGCTTCCGGTTTCCCAAGTACATGGATGGAGTGAACGCTCCGGGCTATCATTTCCACTTCATCACCGCGGATAAACAGGCCGGCGGCCATGCATGGGATTGCAGCGCCAAAGACGCAAATGTCGAAATAGCTGTGATTTCCAATTTTTCCCTAAAGTTTCCAAAATAGGGAGCGGTTTTCGGGCCATCAAGTGAAGTTCCTGATGGACGCGCATGACGCTTTACAGAATGGCGCGGCGCAATGATCCTGGGGACGGCTATGGATTAAATTTGTCCCCCGTTAACAACCTCTCATGATATCATGCTGCTCTGGTCTCTATTCTGAGGATGCGCTGTTGGATGCGGGAATTCTGAAGCGGACCCAACGCCAAATTTTGATCGATATAAGGGGCGGTTTAGACCATTGATTGCAGATTTCCCGATCCGACGTGTATCAAGAACAATATGGACGATGTAATTCCGGGCCGAGGAGAGTGTTATGTGGGAGTCCACTGTGTCAGAAGTGCTACGAACCGTAGGCGAATACTCGTGGAGGATAGTTGGGGCGGTAGTTATACTCGTGGTTGGATTGTGGCTGGCGAAGCTGGTCAGAAATTATGTGAAGCGGGTACTCACAAATCGAAAACTAGAGCCGACTGTCGTCTATTTTGCGGATAGCAGTCTTTGGGTTCTTTTGTACGGGGTGGTAATCATAGCGGCTGTCCATAAGCTGGGAGTTGAAACTACATCCCTGGTGGCCATGCTCGGGGCTGCTGGTCTCGCTATAGGACTGGCTTTGAGAGCGCAAATGTCGAATGTTGCTTCAGGTTTGCTTATCATCATTTTCCGCCCATTCGGCGTTGGGGATTATATTGATGGCGGCGGCTCTGCCGGTACAGTCGAGAAGATTGAATTGATGTCCACTGAGGTCCGCACGCCCGAAAACTTGACTGTAATCATTCCTAATTCCAAACTGACAGCGGATAAGATCCTCAATTATTCCCACAGGGATACCAGGCGGCTAAAAATAGTGATCGGAGTCAGTTACAAGGCGGATCTCAAAAAAATCAGAGATGTCTTGCAAAGTATCATTGAGGAAGAGGATCTCATCCTGAAGCAGCCACAACCGAGCGTCACGATAAAGGAGCTTGGGGACAAAGGTATAAAGATTCAAATCGGGGTATGGGTAAAATCCCAGGATTATCTGAAAGTTAAAGTCCAAATGAACGAGAAGATAAAAGAGCGTTATGATTCTGAAGAAATTCCATTCCCCTAATTTATGGCTGAGGAAAGGGACTTCTCTCCACAACGCCACGATTCTCTGGAGCGGTCCGCTGAACAAAGCCTTCTTTTTCAGTTAATGAAAATCCTCAAGATGGCTGTGAGTAATCTGGCGCTCCGAGCTTCGTCAGGACCGTTAAGCGGCCTTTTACGTCGCGCCGGAGTTCCCTTTTGGCTCGACATTGCCGCGCTGTCTTCGGGTGAGAGCCGACAGAATTTTGGTTGACGGTGGAGCGTACGGTGAGGTACTTTCAAGAGGAGGAAAAATGTAGCTTTCTTAGCAAGGTGACGAGGGTTTTGTGTCCGGTCGTGTGGGACTGCGAACGGAGACCTTTTCAGGTGAAGCGGGGATATCCCTCGACCTCTCTAGGGCGCCAAAACGCTCAACATGGCGAGACCGCCTCATTGTTCCGATTACAACCTCTCAAGCTTTACCCAACTTTCCTGCAAAGGAGAAATCTATGAAGAGACTCGTACTGCTGGCTCTGGGATTGATCCTTCTCACAGGCGTGCATGCCTTTGCGCAAAAAGACAATGTGGTTATTGCCACAGGCGGCATAGGGGGGGTTTACTATTACTATGGCACGCAGGTGGCGGAGATATTGAACAAGACCGGCATCGCCTCCGCTACTGCGATGCAAACGGCCGCCTCCGTGGACAACATGCTCCTCATCCGCGACAAGACGAGTGAAAGCAGACGCACCTTTTTCTTTGCCACCGTCTTACCCGACACGGCCTATGTAACCGTGAAGGGGATCCATGCAAAGTTTGTGGAAAAGCATGTCAAGGCCGACATCCTCTGGATGATGTATCCCAACTACCTGCACATAGTCACGAGCGAACAAACCGGGATTACCAAGCTTGCGGATCTCCAAGGAAAAAGGGTCTCCACCGGCGCCCCGGGCTCGGGGACCGAATTCACCGCCTTGAACCTGCTCAAGGCCGCCAAGATTGATCCCAGCAAATTTCAAAAGTGGGAAAAGCTTGGAGCCAAGGAATCGGACGAAGCCCTCACCAACGGGACTATCGATGCTTATGTCTGGTCTGGAGGTCTGCCCACGGGCTCCATCGTGGAGCTGGCGAACACCCTGAAACGCCAAGGCAGCAAGCTCTTCATTGTGCCACTTCCTGCAACGGATCCCGCCGTAGTCGCTTTCCTGAAGGAGTTTCCGGGCTTGAGCGACACGTCGGTCATTCCAAGGACGGTTTATGACACAGCCACCGATACGCCCACCCTTACCTTCTGGAACATGTTCATGTGTCCCGCATCCACTCCCGATGATCTGGCCTACAAAGCGACCAAAGCGGTCTTTGAAAACCTGGAAATGCTACGCGCCTCAGTGAAAGCAGCTAAGGACACGACACCGGAAAGCACTGCAAAGTTTATCGGCAAAACCGCCATTCCCTTCCATCCCGGCGCCGTCAAATATTTCAAGGAGAAAGGTCTGGTGAAATAGCGACGATGCATGGCCAAACACTTTTTAATCCTGGGCCTTCTGCTGATAGGCCTCGTTTCCGTTCTCAAACCCGCCGTCGTAAAGACTGAAGACCATTCCAGACTGCTGGCGCTGCTGCGCTGGCAGTCCGGTCAAATCCGGTTTGTAAACTCGGTAACGATGAGACCGGTTGCCATTCATTTCCGGATAGGCAGCCTCTTCCATGATTTTGCGGTGAGCACGGACGAAACAACGCAAGACTACTACACGAACGGGTTGTATTCCATGAACGAGGTTCTTGCCAACGACTCCACGGATACACTGCGGTTTTGCTCCGTCAAGGGGATGCGGCTGACATTGGGCTTCTACGACTTCGACGTGAAAGATGGTTGCCTGGAGGTGAGGCTATTATGGAAAAGATAATCAAGAAACTGGTGTACGGCGTCGCGATCGTGGGGACCCTCTACCATCTCTACCTCGTCGTTCATCCTTACACACCCTTCGCCCACCTCCACATTTCGATTCTGGACCTGACGCAGGTCCAGAGGGCAACTCATGTATTTCTGATCTGTTTAATCGGCTACTTGCTGAGTTTTGTACGAACAAAGGACAGAAACATCGGCGGAAGTCTTCCGCTTACCTTGCTGACCGGCCTGATCCTGTTTCAGTTCGTTCAGCTGTCGATCCCCCTCCCATTAAAGGTTTTTGCTGTGTTCATATGGGCGTGCGCCATGATCCCTCCCATGATTCCTTCCGCCCAGAGGCCGGCGAATATTGTATGCGCAGCGCTGACCTTTCTACCGTACCTCTATCTGGTGATCCATTACGAGAAGTTGATCTATCGCGCCATCATCCCCGAACCGTGGGATCTGGTGATGGCGTTGAGCGAAATGCTGCTCGTGCTAGGGATCATCTTCCGGTTGAGCGGCCCCATCATGCCGATCCTTGTGATGGTCTTCTTCCTCTACAACCTCTACGGGTACGTCCTCCCGGCGACATGGGCCAGCCCCGGCTTTGATCTCGACATGCTCCTGGGGAAGATGTACTGCGAGACGGAGGCGGGCATTTTCGGCACAATTACAGGCGTCTCGGTTAAGTACCTCATTTATTTCACCACCCTCGGAGCCATCATTACCAGGCTGAATTTCGGAAAGATAATAGCGAACATTGCGCTCCTCGTCGTGGGGCGAAGCCCTGCCTCGCCCGGGAGGACCAGTTCCATCATGGCGGTACTTATGGGTATGTTCTCCGGCTCGGGCGCAGCAGACACCCAGTTCGTGGCAACTCTCACAAAGCCTCTTTACGAAAAAGTGGGTTATGACAAGCTGGTGGCCGCAGGAATCATTGCCACAGTGGGGACAATCGCTTATATCACCCCGCCTGTCCTGGGGTCTATCTCCTTTCTGATGGTCGAGCTATTGTCGATCCCATACTCCTGGATCATCGCCATGTGCATCGGACCGATGCTCCTTTACCTTTTCGGGATTGCCTCCTATAACGAACTCTATGTGAGGAAGGTTAACCTGCCGCAGACGACGCTAAGCTCAGAGAACGATTTTTCCTACTTCAAGCGCTACTGCTATGTATTTCTGCCGATCCTGTTCATCATTGCGATGATCTACAGAGGTTACTCAATCAGCCTCACAGTGAGCTTAGCGGCCGCGCTCTTCGTGATCTTCGCCTTTGCGGACAAGAGCGTCAGACCCCCTGTGAAGAACCTGTTCGATGCCCTATCCGAAGGCATCATCTTCCTTCTCCCGATAGCCAGCGCAGTCATCGCAGCCAATATGATCATGGCCATGATGGTCATGAGTGGACTTGCCTCAAAGTTCTCAATGATCCTCATGAACATGAGCGGAAGCAGCATCCTGATCGCAACACTCTTTACGGGATTTTTCAGCCTCCTGCTGGGGATGGGCGTCCCTCCTATAGCCACCTATGTCCTCACCTCTGCCCTCACTGCTCCCGCTATACAGAAGCTGGCGGTGATGAACGGGATCCCCGAGAATGCGGCGCTTCTGGCCACCCATATGTTTCTCTTCTATTATGCGGTGCTGGCGGAGGTGACTCCACCGGTGGCCCTTTCCGCTTACGCCGCCGCCTCGGTGATGGAGACCGACCCGATAAAGACCGGAGTCTACGCCGCCCGGGTCGCCTTACCGAAGTATCTGATCGGGATCACTTTCATCCTGTCTCTCAGCGGGAGCAGCCTCTTGATCCTCCTGTACTCGAGACACTGCCGCTGGGTGAGGCGTTAGTGCAAATCGCCATCCGATATTCCCTCTCCATTATGGGAATCTTCTTCCTGAATGTGGCCGTAATCGGATATCTCACCAAAGCCGTATCCACCCTGGAGCGGATTGTGGTCGGCGCAGGAGCGGTCCTTCTTTTTTATCCGTCATCGCTGACGGACGTGATCGGGGTGCTTGTCATCGCCGCGTTCCTGGCAAAAAAATGGGTAGAACGCCGTAGGAGGCCGCGTGTCTACGCCGATTAGACTTTCTCACGCTTTTCTCTGGAGGCAGATGGACTTATCATCCGCGCCTTTTAGCAGAGGCGCTTCTTCTTGACTAATCTCCTCTTACAAGACAGGGAAATTATTAGCTATAAGACACCCGCGGAACCTGTAGGGATTCGAAGGTTTGGGTACAAGCAAGCCACGCGAGGAATTTCGAACGTGGACAACGATAGAACAAGCTCAGCAAGAATTCAACGCAATTCTCGACATTGTCGCTCTTTGACTCCTGAGAAGCTGATGATTAAACAAGTGATAGATTCAGCGAAAGGAGGGACTCCGATGAATGAGCATACCTCTAATCTGACCGGTGGATGCGCGTGTGATCCATTCCCGGCCTCGGCAGCAAGCCAAGGTTGTGCAGGTTGTTCGCCTAATATGATTCTCACTTGCGAGGAGGAAGCAATCTTAACCAAAATGCGCGAGATTAAAGCGCAAGTAGGACCAATTGCGGACAAACTAAACAATATACAAAAGGACATGGGCGAGTCGGTAGGGGAATTTGGCCCGGTCAATCTGGAATCCGATTGGCACGCGCTGAACGATCAGTTACAAGAACTGAGAAATCAGTGGCAGAGCTGGCAAGGTCGATTGGAAGACGCCATCAACAAGAAGTTGATTTTCCTCGGCCACCGTGAAGGTTAATAGTCGATTCGGAAACCTTTGCAAAACAAGTTAAGAGGGAAGCTGTGTCTCCTCTCCTCCTCTCCCCTTGCCAAAATTGGCTTAGGGGAGGCGTTCCGCCACCGTCTCAAAATTAGGGCTCAAGATGACCTTTTCGTAGTTCCCTCTGTGGCTGCCTGTCTGAACGCCTCTTTGTCGGGAGATGGCCTTACGCCGGATGAGATGTTGATGGTTTATCTCAATTCTTGGCGTGAATCAAAGGGAATGAAATCTGCTCTAACAGAGCTTAGGAAGAGAATCTGCTCGAAAAAACTCAGGATCTTCTGACATTATGGCATAGCGGCCAGGAAGGAATGGCAGAGGCGCTGGGAGTGGAAGAAGAATTCGGCTTGGATATGGCGGAATTGACTGGTTATCCCTCATTGAATGTGTCTCCTTTGATCTGATACGTGGACCACATCATCAAACAGGCTGACGGTATAGTACAGCCCTGGCACACCTGAAGACAGCCGCAAGATAGCCTATCCAGTTGCAGGCTGACCAGAGGCTACAGATCACTCCGTAAAGCCTTGGCGCTACGGCGCCAGGGTTCAATCCCGATGAATTCAAGTTGAGGGGTTAGTTACCTTCTCAGAGTTGCCCAGCAAGACCTGGTGACTCTTGAAACAGGCCGGTCGGAATATGGCCGGCGTCGGTTCGCAAAGACGGTTAACGGATTATGGAAGCGAATCACTGCGGGGTTGTTGGACAACCTATTGAAATAGGACAACTTGTTGCCTAGCGCTAAGAAGTGGAAGTGTCCGTCTGACGTTGCCCGTTCTCACAAAAAGTACGCGCATGATAATTAGTACCACTAATAGCAGAGGGAATAGCGGGTGACGCCGCATCCCGGTACGTGGCCCATAAATAGTGCCCCATAGGTTGACAAGCCCATTTCTTAGCATTAGTGTAACTAAGAACCAGGAGATTCTCGTCACTCCGAAGATTAATGACAACGGTGAGGCACAGACCAATGAAGATCCAATGCCCGGAATGCAATGCCACATTATTTTTGGACGAATTTCCCAACTTCCCTGCGGATCATGTCTGTGACGAATGCGGGGCCTGCTTTGACCTCGAATCACATTTGGTTTTCGATGAGAAATCATTGGATACGGACAGAGAAATCGGACCGCCACTGGGGGACTGAGGAATTGGACCATGAAAGGCCAAGACAAGACCAATGAAGAACCGATCGATGAACTGGAGGAATTGAGGCAAAAGATTTCAGAATTAAAGGCAACTTTGCGGGCGACAGAGCAATACTACCGCATCATAGCCGACTTCACGTATGACTGGGAGTACTGGATCACGACGCCCCGGCAGCTGCAATACATTTCTCCTTCCTGCGAACGCATCACAGGCTATTCAGCTAAGGAATTTCATGAAGATCCCTTCTTATTGGAACGAATTGTTCATCCAGACGACAGAAGTTTTGTCGAGACGCACATGCGTGAGGACGTGACTAATCATGAAGCTGTTCCACGGGCAGTCGATTTCCGGATCGTTCACAAAAGCGGAGATGTTCGATGGATAGGTCACGTGTGCCAATCAGTTTTTGGAGATCAAGGACAATGGCTTGGCAGAAGATGCTCTAACCGCGACATCACTGAACCCAAGAAAGCCGAGCAGCAAAAGCAAAGCCTTCTCGTGGACCTTCAAGTGGCTCTCGCCAAAGTGAAGACTCTTAGCGGTTTCCTACCCATCTGCGCTTCTTGCAAAAAGATACGAGATGACGAGGGTTACTGGCACCAAATAGAGAGTTATATACGTGATCACTCTGATGCCGAGTTTAGCCACGGCATTTGCCCCGCCTGCGCCAGGAAGCTCTATCCCGAGCTGTGGCAAGAACAAACGTGAAAGCACGGCGGGCGCAACCTGAATGATGCAAAATTGGCGAAGGGGTCTTGCGGCTCCAGCACCCGCCTACTGCGAACAGGATAGCCAAGTGAAGGACCTCCCAGGACGGCTCGCCAAAACTTCACAACTAATTGGAGTTTTTAGCGAAGAAATGTTTAAGACGTTTTCCGGCTTCTTTTCCCAGGACATGGGCATCGACCTGGGCACAGCGAACACCGTAGTCTATGTCAGAGGAAGAGGGATAGTTCTTTCTGAACCCTCTGTGGTCGCCATAAAAACTGATTTAAGTCGCGGGCCCAGAATCGTGGCTGTCGGTGCGAGGGCACAGAAGATGATAGGCCGGACTCCGGAGAACATAGGCACAGTCAGTCCCCTGAAGGACGGCGTCATAGCTGATTTCGAACTAACTGAGGCTATGCTTAAACACTTTATCGTTAGAACTTGTGGCAGACGATTTCCAATCAAACCAAAAATTCTTATATGCCTACCCTTTGGCTCAACCGAAGTAGAGATGCGCGCTGTATGGGAGGCAGCAAAGAACGTGGGGGCCCGATCCGTCTACCTTGTTGCAGAACCGGTAGCCGCTGCAATTGGCGCCGACCTCCCTGTTCGACAGTCTACTGGAAGTATGATCGTGGACATAGGGGGCGGCACTACTGAGGTGGCGGTTCTTTCCATGTCGGATATCGTTCATTGTGAATCAATTAAAGTCGCTGGACACGAAATGGACGATGCAATCATTCAGCATGTGAAGAAGAAATTCGGTCTTCTAATAGGCGCCAGGACAGCCGAAACTATAAAGAAGGCCATCGGAAGCGCTTGTTGTGAGACAGAGCATATTTGTGCCGATGCGAAAGGTCGAGAGCTGGTTCGAGGCATTCCCAAACTAATAACATTGCATTCCGCCGAGGTAGCGGAAGCAATCTCCGGATGCGTTCAGAGTATCGTAAAGACCATTAAAGAAGCCCTCGAACAAACACCGCCGGAATTGGTATCAGATATTGTCGAACGAGGAATAGTAATCTCGGGCGGTGGCTCGCTTCTGAGAAATCTCGATGAAGTCATACAAAGAGCGATTGATGTGCCTGTATTGGTGGCAAAAAACCCTCTTTTTTCAGTGGCTTTGGGTACCAAAGCAATTCTTGAAGATCTGAAGATATACGAAGGCTTACTTTTCCGCCATCCTTGAAAATGGCTGCGGAAATTTCACGGTTGAATCGTGGAGATCGATTTCAGGTTCCGAGTCTTTCATGCAAGTATTTTCTTTGCGAAGAACTCCGGCGGAAGCGAATGTTGTTGGAAGGCCGCATTCCCAACCCTTCGCAATTCAAATTATGACAATTCGTGCCGTTGTCTCGTCGCCTAGCCAGACTCTGGATGAGTGTTCAGCCTCGGTGGTGGAGAGTTCTTCTCTGCGTTCTCCACGATGAATTATTAATTCGATTAAACCGAGATAGACAACAGACCTGGGGCCGTCCTATAATGATCGTCAATTTCGGAATGGAGAATCTGATTTGAATAACTCAATGGCAGAAATAGCCCGGCAAGAGGGCGTAGACGAACAAATCTTTCGGGAAAGCTTCGACAAAGGTAGGGCGGCTATTTTCAAGGCTTCGCCTTCCGGCGCAGCCGTCGCTCTCGGGGAGACCCTTCGGGTAAAGGTTAACGCCAACATCGGTACTTCACCCGATCTCCATGATGAGGACCTCGAACTACGCAAATTGGAAGCGGCGATCAAGGCCGGCGCGGACACAGTCATGGACCTCTCGACCGGAGGCGATCTGCGCTCAATCCGCCGAAAAATTGTGCGACAGGCCTCGGTCCCTGTGGGATCTGTGCCCATTTATGAGGCCATAGTCCAGGCCATGAGGAAACGAGGCGGCGCAGAGACCATGCAGCCGGATGAAATCCTTGACGCCATAAGGCTACACGGCGAAGATGGCATCAGTTTCGTAACCGTGCACTCAGGGGTTACCCTTGCGGTTTTGGAGCATCTGGAAAAGCGCCCGCGTGTTTGCGGGATTGTGAGTCGAGGAGGGAGTTTCCTCGCCAGGTGGATGAGGGCCCACAAACAGGAGAATCCGCTCTATGAGCGATACGACGAAGTCCTGGAAATCTGCAAACAGTATGGCATGGTAATAAGTCTGGGAGACGGCCTTCGTCCCGGCGCCATTGCGGACGCTATGGATCCGGCGCAGGTGGAAGAACTGACTATCCTCGGGCAACTCTGCCGCAGGGCAAGAGCCAAAGGTGTACAGGCGATAATTGAGGGCCCGGGACACGTCCCCATCGATCAAATCCCCGCACAAATGCTCTTGCAGAAACGCCTGTGCGATGATGCGCCTTTTTACGTGCTGGGGCCACTCGTGACTGATGTCGCGCCCGGGCTGGACCACATAACTTCAGCGATCGGCGGGGCTATCGCAGCGATGTCGGGAGCGGATTTCTTGTGTTATGTCACGCCTACCGAGCACCTTGGGCTGCCGGATGTGGAAGATGTCCGCATGGGAGTTTTGGCCGCAAGGGTGGCCGGACACGCCGCGGATCTGGTCCGTCGGCGGCCGGGAGCATGGGAATGGGACCGAATGATGAGTTGCGCCCGCAAGGATCGAAATTGGGCAGAGCAGATTCGGTTGGCATTGGATCCGGACCTGGCCCGAGACATACGAGCACGCACCTGCCCAGGTGAAGATTACGAAACCTGTACCATGTGCGGAGACCTTTGCGCTTACAAGGCTGATTCAGCACTGTGAAATTGCGTGCGCCCGGATCGAATCCTTTTTGTTATTCTTTCATCTAACTCTTAAGACGTAATTGATACTCCGCAGATCACTGCGACAGAATTTGAAAATTTCTAAATAATAGTGTGCGATATGTGGCCCGCCTTAAATTTCTTCCGTGTCGCTGAGCGACAGGGGATGAGCATCCCGCACGATGACGGAAAGCAAAAGCGGGCCGCAGCCCCAACATGTTCCGTCTTCGAAGCTGAAATCGCCGCTGACGAGCCGGCGGTCTAGTTTATTCTTTGCCCCGTTCACTCATGAATGGTTTCTGAGTGGCATTGTTGATCGCTGCCCAGCCGGTAGTAAATGCATCTATAGCCGCTGTGCAAAATGGGACAATAAACCACCACGTAATGCCGGTCTTACTGTTAATTAAGTAACCCAGACCTACGCTGAATGCAATGGCCAAGAAAACACTTACAGTGTTGTATATTTGCAGGCTTCGAGATGTGGTCTCTCGGCTGAATACCCAAAAGAGATCAAACAAGAGCCAGATGATTGCCAAAATTATGAGCACAAACAGTGGCGGCCAAACAGTCGGATCTATCGTTGCGCTGCGAAAAGCAGACGTATTGAAAGCGGGAATGAATATCCCGATGACATATCCGATCACCAAAAGCACAACAGGAAAAAACCAGTGAACAAACCCGACCAACCACCTCACGATCAACGATTTTCCCGCAACTGCCCGATCAACCCTCTCTACTACGGCTGGTTTCGTCTCCATTGGATCCATTGCATACCTCTCTTAAAATTGATTCGTGAGAATGGCATTGCCCGTGTCGAAAATACCGGATCTTACCCGCTGTAATTTGATACCATTGCGATTTGATATGAATAATATTGAGAAGTTGGTTGCTCTAGCGGGTCTTCTCGCGAAAGGAGTCGCCGACAAATCAGTCGGCTTCGCATGTGCTTCGGGGCATCTTGACATGATTGCGAACCCTTCCGGAATCAGGATACCATTTCAATCGACGTCCACTTTGTACTTCACTGTATATCGGCCAAGAATCTCATTCACTGTATCAGCAATGCGGTCTCTTGATACATTAGGCGCAGGTTTCACGATGATCGTCGCTAAGGAGCCGTGGATCTTGTCTTCGGCCACTTTCACTTCGATGGATTCCACGAGATCGCCTAATTGGCGGAGCTCGTCTTCGTAGACCCTTTTGATCGCATCCCAGCGCAGCGCTGGTTTGAAGATTTTGCCCACTGGCGTCAGCGGTATCTTATCCACAATGACCACTTTTTTGGGAATTGCCGCACGTTCGCCAATGGTTTGTCTCAGGTCGTCCAGGATCTTCTCCGGGGTGAGATTGGCGTCATCCTGGAGTTGCACGTACGCGACCGGGACTTCACCCGCGTGAGGATCAGGCCCACCCACGGCTGCGGCAATTTGGACTCCCGGTATTGCGTACAGAGGCTCCTCGATTGCCGCGGGGTCGATATTATGGCCGCCTCGTATGATGAGTTCCTTCTTGCGGCCCGTAAGCCAAAAATATCCGTCGCTGTCCTGTCGTCCAAGATCGCCTGTATTCAACCAGCTTTCTTTAGGCCAGATACCCATGTTATGACGGTTGTCCAGGTAGCCTTTGAATACGTTAGGGCCTTTGATGCAGACAGAGCCGATCTCATCTGTCTCCGCCTCCCGGACAAACTCGCCCTGGTCGTTTACGATAAAGACTTTCATTTCCTGATACGGATGATGCAACCCGATGGAGCCTATTTTGCGCTCGCCGTGATAGGGATTGACCGCGGAAGCGCATGTGCCTTCGGTTAATCCGTATCCCTCCAGGATCTTCATTCCCGAATGAGCTTCGAATTGCTGAAAAAGCTCCACGGACAAGGGAGCGGCCCCGCAGACACCATAACGGAGCGAAGAAATATCAGCGCCCTCGGTCGGGACTTGCAGCAACATAGAAAGGACAGTGGGAACCAGTGAGAAACTGACCGCCTTGTAGTGCTCGACAATCTTATAGAAATTCTTGATAACGCTCGGGTCTCGATAGCCTTGGGGACCAAGGATGACCACGTGAGCGCCGATGGAAAAAGGATAGGAGCCGGTCACGGTTGTGCCGTTCACGTGAAAAAGAGGCAGTCCTGAGAGGATCGCGTTCCCTTGGCGAAGCAGACCGTGAAGCTTCATCATCAGGGCCATGGAGACTTCATTGAAATGAGTGTGCGGAGCCAGCTTGGGAGTGCCGGTGGTGCCTCCCGTGTGGAAGATTGAAGCCGTATCCTCGGGAGCAATCTGGCGACTCGAATCAAGACTGTCGCTATTGTACCGGCCGATAATTTCGTCATAACCGTAAATCCCGTCGGCTTCATCGCTCGGACCCATAATTCTTACAACAGCTTTCAGGTTCGGCAGATCTCTGCGCACAGCCAGCGCCTTTTCCCATATGTTTGCGCCCGGCCACTCCCCGAGCGCCACAAGGACCTTTGTATTGGCGGACTTGCAGATGTCACTGACGGCGCCGGGTTCCAAAAGAGGGTTGATGGCGGAGACTACTCCTGTGGCCTGGCCTCCCCAGAGCACATAATGGCTGTGCGGCAAATTAGGCAAAATGTAGGAAATCACGTCAGTAGAGCGGATTCCCAGGTCATGAAACAGATTGGCTGTTCGGGTGACCTGCGCCAGAAACTCGGAATACGTCACCTGGATGGGATTCGCATATTGCTCACCTGACATTATGAAACTGATGGCAATGGCGTCGGGGTCTATGGCCGCGCCGTGTTTGATCATGTCGTAAGTGTTGAAAAACGGGAGCCTTTCCTGAATTGAGATTTCCGCTATCTTCTCCAGGTCTGCCATTGTGGCAATCTGAATCTCGTTTATTCCCATCCTGTTACCTCAAAGAATATTTGACCGCAGGGACGCAATGTGTCATTGCGACCCCGCTGAAAAGCGGGGTAGGCAATCTCGTTGCTTGGGGGATGGCTTCGTAGTTTCACTCCTCGCAATGACATTTACCCCGTTCTCTGCGCACTCTGCAGTAAATTCATCACCCTGATGAACAGCGCCGAATCAGCGGGCATCTATACCGCTATCTGGCCGGCTTCTTGAATTCCCCGCAACATCCCCGAGAAGCTCTCTCACAAACGATGTGAACCAGAAAAATGTTAATAATGGCCGAGAAGGAATTGGGAAAGTGTATTGAAGAGTTCGTGAAAAATGACTTTGTATCCACCCGGCCATGTGTGCCGAATAGGGGGAGGCGGAACATAACCATAAATCATCTGCTGCTCAACTGACGCTGCCTCTGCCCGAGGCCCCGCAGCCGGGGCATTCGTAGCAGGGAAGTTATCCGCTGAAACAGCGGAAATCCATGACGCAATTACCATGACTAAGCAGACTATGATCAGCAGGCGTTTCATTGCCACCTCGTGCAGGATTGTAGCCTTGAAGAAAAAAAAAATCAACTTGAAAAGCATCCATCCAGCAACGCACGGGAAGAAGAGTCTCCCGTTTAACTAGAGCTTTACATCATGATACTAATTAGTCTTGCCAAATTACCATGATATATGATATTTTAACAAAAAACTTTAAATAAATCAAAACCGATTTATTGCATTTGACGAGGAGCAACCATGTTGAAAAAGTATGTCCTGGTCTTGTCCGCCACCTTATTAACGCTCGCAGCCTATGTGGAGGCGCCTGCTCAGACCGGGGTAATCCTAAATCCTGTAGCCGTAGATTATCCTCTGATCAGAAGCACTCAATATAGATCACGAAAAGGCGACCCACATGAGACGACATTCGGTGTGAGGCGATGGCTGAATCCCATAGAGACCCGCGATGACCCCTATTATAAGCAAACCCTGCTTGAAAGCTATGATTGGTATAAGGCCTTCGGCGGCTACGGCGTCATCGGTCACGGGGAGGACGTTTTCACAAGGCGAGGAGCACAATTCAGACGGACACATCGCGGGAGATGATTCTTCCTCTCAGCGCCTTTGCCAAAGAATTCCTCGTCTTATCAAGCTGGACAGGATCAACCACTTGTTTAAGGAATTTGCGAGAATGGTTGTAATCCAGGATACCCATCTGCGCAAATCTGTTCAAAGCGTTACTGACTAATATCATTGGTATTGATGGTATGGGCCTCTCCGATTCGCCGCCATATAGCCCTTCCGCCATCGTAATCATTTGTTTCGAGAAATCCTTTTGATTAATCCCACCCGATTTAAGGTTTTCCGCCGTGGCCAAGACTAAATAGTAAATTTCGATAATATCTCCAACAATTCCTCTAAAAACTTCGAGCGGCGTCACCTCTCGGGCGGCGCCTGCGCGGGGGGATTCAGGAGTCCACCCCTTCTCCACGAACCACCGGAACGCGTTTTCAAGCGCCCGGTCATCTTGATCCAGCGGATCAAGAGTGATCTCTTGTGACAGAATCTCCTTCAAGAAAAGGAAATCGTCGCGAACACCTGCAGTCAGCTCATTCGCGCCGAAACAGTTACCTATGATAACGCTTGCCAGAAGGGACTCCTGCCATAGATAGTTTACCAACGAGTTCTTATAGAATTGCAGATTTGCCCTCTTCTGCTCATTTATCAAATAGCTGCTGCCATGAGTGGTCGAATCGGTCTCGATTTCCACAAAACCTCGGAATTTGAAAAGACCCAAAGCTGTTTCTGCAAATGTCTCGAGTTTATCCAGGCTTTCCGCCAACTCGAAACCGCGCCTACGAAGCGCTCCGTTAAGATTTTGAACGGCGGTAATAAGAACGTCATGGGGAATCCTGGCATGACCGGAGCAAACTAGACCTGCCGCAACCAGCTCTGCTGGTGTCACCACTCCCGACCGAACCATCCCGTACATGATGTGATAGGCCAGATCATTAACGAATTTTCTGTTCTCACGGAAAGAAGTCCTTCCCGGCTCCCATTGCAGGCCCCATTCTTTAGAGAAGTCCTTGAAATGAAATTCCTTGTCAAATCGCACATAGACTTTTCCAAAGCTTTTCTTCAGTATTTCTCTCGCTCGTATTATTGAGAACAACGACTCCTTTTGCTTGTCCCGGCCGGCAAGCTCTCGCAGATATGAATTTTCCTCGGGAATCCGGTCGTAGCCTATAAAGGCCGGAACAAAGGTCAGGTCTTCAACTGCGCCCTCTTCCACCGTTTGCAGAAGCAAAGAAAGCAACCCCACTTTTGGCGGCAACAATTTGCCCGTTCGGCTTCTTCCGCCTTCAATGTAAAAAATTATGTTCGCCTTTTCCTTGACCAGCACTTTCAAATAGGCCGCAAAAACATGGGTGTAAAGATCCAGGCCCCTGAAGGTGCGCCTTAAGAAAAAGGCGCCTCCATTCCTTAGCAACGGCCCCAAAGGCCAAAAAGAGAGATTCTTCCCTGCGGCAAAGTAGGGAACAGCCATGCGATTGATAAAACAAAGAAAACCCATGAGCAAGTAGTCAAAATGACTCTTGTGACAAGGAATAATAATGATCGATTCTCGGGCGTTCAGTTGTCTTAGAGCCTCAAAATCGGACTCCCTGAGATCCACCCCGGCAAAGACCCTCTTGAACATCCATTTGAGTAAATAGAAAAGAAAATGATGAATTTGCAGATGCGGATCCGCGGCAATTTCGTCCACATACGATTCCGCTCTTTTCCGGATTTGTTTTTCCGAGACCCCCTTTTTTCGAACCAGTTCCCTGACCGCTCTCTGGACTCTGGCATCCTGAAGAACTCGTTCTTTAATTTCGGTTCGTGTGAGCTTTTCCGGCCCGCGGTTTACCCTGATTCTTCCATTAATGGAGTTGATTAATTGTTTGCGGACTTCAAACGGTAATGTGTCCCAGGGCTTCGATGCGCCGAATTCTTCGAACTGCTCGACCATATAGACAGGTTCCCCTACAAGCAATTCCGGGACCGTCCAGTGTCTGGCCGCGATCAAAAGACGCCTTATTAAACCCGGCTGATCCGGGTCGCCAAGGAAATTTTCCCACAAAGGCCGAATTGCGGACCTAGGCGCTCTGTCATAGAGTATCATCATTGGGACGATGGCTAAGGATTTCGCCAGACGACCCTGAAGATCCGAAAGAATTTGGATCGGGTCGTTTTCGGGGCTCAGATATCTGCTTCGAGAGGTCTTCTCATCGACCAGAAATAAGACTGCCGCGCCACCCGCTTCCAGAATTTCTTTCAGGACATTTTCATCGATCGGAGTGTCTCGCCTGTGCTCTTTCAGCAAATTAGACATTTTGGTTTGCCAAACCTTGAAAATTTTACCAAACGACCCGGTTGAGGAAGCGGCAGAAGTGTCAAAAATAAAGCTGGGGACCGGCAAACCAAGGTCTGCGAATCGCATACGGAGAAAATGCAAATCATACATGCTTCTGTACTTGATCGCGTAAACAATCGCGCTATCTCGCGCAATATCCTGAAGCTTCCGCACCGCGTAGTCATCGACACGCACTCGGGCCGATAGAAAAGTAATCACTTTCCTCAGAATCCAAGGTGGCTCCTCATCCAGCACAGCCTCGAGATGGTGGAACCTTCCACCGCGAAGGTGTTCGGGCACTGTCTGTTTCCTATTTGGATCTGACATCAGAGCGCTGCCAACCTCCCGCAAATTAGTTTTAATCGGACGACCCCGCCTCGCTCAGCCGAATTCTTGGGTCCCCCGGGACGCCTGTCCTGTTTTGTGATGTTAACCAAATTACCATACTGGTTGCAACATCGAGATGATCCTGCTAAACATCGGGATCAACGGGCAGGCGGCTGGGACTGGCATACAAGCTATCGGTAGGCCATACGTTTTGTGGAAAAAAGGGAGGCCACCCGAAAAAAGAAAGATTCTGAAAGGGCAAATTTGTGGTATGCTATAAGCCTTCCTCGTTGCTGCGGGTGATGCGAGTGAGATTAAACTCAAGAATAGTTCTGTTGCTGTTGGTCTTGGTGAGTGCGAACGCGCTGCCATGCACACCGGCCTTGGCCGAGGATTATCTCGATTATTACGAACAAGGCGAATTCGCTCTTCGTGTTCAAAAATGGGACCAAGCTATTGAATCTTTCACCAAATCCATCCAGGATAATCCCAGTTATTTTGTCGCGTATCAACGTCGAGCCGTCGCCTATTCCAAAAAAGGTGAATATGACAAGAGCATTCAAGATCTGAAAAAAGCCACCCAGTTGAATCCGGATTATCCGGACGCTTACGGCCTGTTGGGATTGGTTTATGAAATCAAGAAAGATAACGCTGCCGCGCTCGAAGCTTATCGAGAAGCGCTCAGCCGCGAGAAACGACCCGCAGTTCGAAAGATCATCGAAAGAGACATTCAGAAATTAGAAGTAAAATTGAAGAAAAAGTGACCTGCGGGGTGCGGTTCGGTTGTGTGGGGGATTATTGATTGACGAGTGTTAACATCGACTCAACTTGGTTCTTGTGTTTCGCACTAATGCAGCAACCGTTTAAGGAGGTATAAGAATGCCTACGTTGGAAATCGAGGGGCGAACATTTGAAGTTGATGAAGATGGGTTCTTGCAGGATCCTAACGTCTGGAATGAGGAAGTCGCTCGACTTTTTGCCAAGACGGAAGGGATCGAGAATATGACCGACGACCACTGGAAGGTGGTTAATTATCTGAGAAATTATTATACGCAGTTCAACATAGCGCCAATGATTCGAAAGCTCTGCAAGGATACAGGATTCAAGCTCAAACAGATTTATGAATTGTTTCCGTCCGGGCCGGCTAAGGGCGCCTGCAAAGTGGCAGGTCTTCCCAAGCCAACCGGATGCGTTTAAGGCAACCGATTGGGAAATCACAGCCCTAAGTGGGACCGTTAGCCTAAGGTGAGCTTTTTCCGCTTAACGCTTGCAGCTTGCGCTGTAAGTCGGCTTTCCGCGCCGCCCTTTCGGCAGTGGCGGCGACGGGTTGAACGGCTTGAGCAATAGCGGCTATCTCACGATTTAAGCTATCTTGACGCCTTTGAAGATCTTGGAGTCTGCGCGTGCAGTTGACAAGATCATTCTGCGGAACAATGTTGATATTACCTTCCGGATCTCTCAGTGTCTGAAGTTGAGTGGCGTTGCTAATACACCGCTGTAATTCTTTCAGTTCTCTCTGAAGGGCAGCTGCTTTTTGCGCGAGAATGTTTTGGCGAACCTGAATGGCGCTTGGTCTGCCTCCGGAGGGGGTTGACACCGCTTTAGCCGCGGCGCTGGACGCAGCGTTCGTCAATCCCGGGGGATAAACGGCGGATACAAAAGCCAATGATAAAGTCGCAACCAGGATAAAAAATCGCGGCCTCGCTTTCATTATTTTACCATCTTCGGTTCTGCGGATGCCATCAAGTTTCACGTCATACCCACTTGTGCCGCCAAACTATTTGGAACCAGTCCGGACCGATTGGCGACGAACGCGAGCAACGCCGCCTCAGGGCAAACTAGCGAAGTATCCCAAGTCTTCGTTCCAGAACGGCGCGGTTAATTCTGTATCCGGTAAGCGAAGTGTAGTAATCGCCTTGAGCTTGGGCCAATTGTCGTTGTGCGTCCAAAACTTCTATATAAGTGGCTACTTGCTCCTTGTATCTCTCTTGATTTATTCGAAAATTTTCTTGTCTGTATGCGACCGCCGCTCGGTTATTCTGGATATCACTCTCTGAGCGTTTCATGTCCAGGAAGGCCGACTTCACCTCGTTCATGATCTGCTCGACTAATTGTTCACGGGCCACAAACGCCCTGGCCTGTGAGGCCCTCCTTTCCTTGACTGTTTCACGAGTGCGAAATATATCAAAGGTCCAGGTGAGCAAGCCCTGAATACGCCAGTCGTTAGTCCCTTCGGGATCAAAAACGTTCCAATCATCGTTTAATCGTGTTCCCTGGGTTTGAACGGAAACAGTCGGCATCAAGTCGGCCTGGGATGATTTTACCAACGCCATAGCCTGCTCGACCGATATGTTCGCTTGCCGTATCTCAAGCCTGTTGGCTGCGGCCATGGAGTAAATTTCGGGTATTCTGTAGACATTCGGCGTGTAACCAATGTCCTGCACCACATCAATTGGTGTCTCTTGGGGATACCGGAGCAGATAATTAAGTTGCGCCTTTTGTCTACCGACCTCTGTAAGAGACTGTGTCTTTTGGATCCTGGCTTGAGCGAGCTGACCTTCTGTCGAGAGGACGTCGACCTTAGGTACGACGCCGGCCTTGAAGAATTCACGAGTCTGATTCCGCAACGCCACGAGCGCTCGTATGGATTCGTCAGCCACACCCACCAGTTTTTCAGCTTGGATCAATTGATAATATGCTTCTGTCACATCCAGGGTCAGGTCCTGTGTGTCCACCTGATATTGAATAGTCGAATAATCCACCCCCAACTTGGCGAATTTATAATCATTCAGCAGTTTACCGCCGGTAAAGATCGGCTGAGTCATTGTCGCGGTGAGAGCAAAATTGCGAAAGGGATCTATCCTGTACGGATAATCCGGATCGAGCAGAGGTTGGCCGAGGATGTTGAAGCCTCGAACGGTCCATCGCCCGGGTGAGGTCCCTGCGAGCGATGCGACACTTGACGCGTTCTGATATCTGTACCACGACCCGGTATACTGAACATTAGTGGAAGGAAAAAAATCCGAGAAAGCCTCTCGACGCTGGTGCTCCTTTTCCTGGGTTGCAAGTCGAGAGTCGGTCAGGCGAAGATTTCTGTCGACAGCAATTGAGACAGCCTGCTGCAGATTCAGTTTCGCGGCGTGGCGCCCCGAGCGACGCCCATTTTCGGGGCCACTGGCGCATAAGTTAGCAGCCGATAGACTAATCAAAGCGACCGCGACAAACACCATTCTCTTCGCGGTCCGCGAATGGGCCATACCCACAATCCTCCTAAAACAAATACATCCAACCGACCATTGGCCGGAAACACCAAAAAGTCCGGGGACTACCCAGGAATCAGAGTTTCAAAGTTCAGCTAAAACCAGCAGTCCTATCTTTCTACAATATCACACATGAGCCCTATCCGAGAACCTTTACCAGACGATTTTTTTTTGCGTGGCGCAACTCATTGGTCTAAATCATCATTCTAGCGAACACCTTGGTATTTCCCACCAGGTTCGCCACCGAGATCTTCTCATTTGGCGCGTGCGCAGTGCCCAAGATCTTCTCCCATACCGCCGCGGGCAGCCCCCTTCTTCGGAAAAACAGGGCAACAGTCTGCCCTCCAATTCCATTAGGCCGTGCCTGCACTCCGTATACTTCCTGAATAGCCTGAGCCAGGGCCACCACCACCGGAGAATCGGAGGGAGTAGCCTGCGCCGACGGATTCTTTAGAAATTCCTCGACAGTGGTTGTGACGCCGAATCGTTCTTCGATTCTCTTGCCGGTCCTTTGCATCTCTTCCATTACCAGGCCGAGACTGATCTCAGGCAGCACTCTGCAATCAAAATAGAAAACGTCTTCGCCCGGTATTGTGTTTATGTTAGGAACATTCGCCTCTTTCTTGGTGGGTTCGAAAGTGCTTACAGGCGGATTAAAAAACTCGTTCCGTTGTGCAAAGCCGGCGGCCAAGGCTTGATCAAGTTCTACAATGAAATGGGAGGCGGCCCGGAGCGTGTTGATACTCATATCAGGTCGGCTGGCATGGGCCTGTTTCCCTTTAACCCTGAAACGCACATGCAAAAGATGTTTTTCGGCAATCTCGATCTGATCGCCATCCTTATTGCCGGCATCCGGAACAACGATCAGGTCCTGAGGTCGAAAGAGTTCAGCACGCTCTCTCAGTACGTAATCAAGTCCATACTGACTCCCCGTCTCCTCATCGGAAACCAAAGCTAAACCCACATTGATCCCGAAACCGCAAGTTGCCGCTACGGATTTCACAGCGAAGACGCTGGCCGCCAGCGCCTGTCCGTTGTCTTCAACCCCGCGCCCTATAATCAGCCCGTCCTGCACTCCGGGTTGGAAAGGATCATGGTCCCACAGAGACCTCTCTCCTGGCGGAACAACGTCTATATGAGTCAATATCCATAGAGTTTTGGAAGTATCTTTGCCGTTGAACACGGCCAACAGGTTGGGGCGCACTCCATCGGGCACGCGATCATCCGGCGCATGAACCTCTTCGATCATATCAGGTCCTAGAGCTATGACCTCTTTTTGAATGACCCGATATTTCTCCATTTCGCCGGCCCCCTGACTTTCTGGACCAATGGCAGGGATAGAGCAGATTCGGGTTAGGAAATCCACGCACTCGTCTCTTAGTTCGTCAATTTTAGTTCCAGCTTCTTGGAATCTCACAGAGCCTCCCAAACTTCCATAAAAACAACCACATACCTAAAGCACTAATCGGATCGCCTATTTTATGAGATTTTTGGAGTACTTGTCAAGTTGGAAAAGCCGAGAGATGGCGCTCGTGACCGGGTCGCCAAGACTGTGCAGACCCGAGAGTCTAGACCTATTCGAAGCCGCTAACCTTGATTTCGCATTCATTGACACTCCGCATCGGGTGGTTTAATGTGGTTGCTGTTTTTGTCCAAATCGTAAAAGCTTTATCCAAGGGGCCGACAGATTCGAATCTGTTTCAAAGACTTGCCCCGAGCGACACACTCCACCTTGTTGAGGAGAATCGGAAAGTCTGAGGGGCGTTTATGACCGGAGATGAACCTGTTCTTGAGAAAACATTGACTGTGACGAACCAGCTCGGATTGCACGCGCGAGTTGCGACAATGATGGTCCAAACTCTACGCAACTATTCCTCACAGGTCTCCATTCTTAAAGACGGGGTTGAAGTCAACGCCAGGAGCGTGCTAGGTCTGCTACTGCTGGCAGCGACTCCGGGGAGCGAGATAGTGGTCAAAGCTCACGGGCCTGACTCTACGGAAGCCATTCGGGAGATAAGTAGACTAATTCAAGATGAGACACAGGAAGATAACTGAAAAAAATCATCAGACTCCGTCCCCGAGGCCGAAAGATACCGAAGCGAACCGCCTGTTAAAGGGAATCGGTGTATCAGGCGGCATAGGCGTCGGGCAGGTTGTCGTCATCGAACGGTTGACCTCTGACATTTGCCCTCGGCGCATTCTGAGGCCGGAAGAAGTTCCCATAGAAATCAACCGGTTTGAAGCGGCAGTTGAAGCGGCGGCTGAACACCTGAAAAATATCAAAAAGGGTATCGGGCCGCAGCACCCGCTCGAGAATCACCTGTACATACTTGACACTCATATTCTTCTGTTGGAAGACCGCATGTTCTTCGAAGGGACCAAGAAAGCGATTGCTTCCGAACGACAGAATGCCGAATGGGCTGTTTCGGAGATCATGTCAAAAATTACGTCCGCTTTTGATACCATCGAAGACGAGTATTTCAGGGAAAGAGCTCGCGATATACATTTTGTGGGAGAAAGAGTCCTCCGGATCTTGATGGGGATACCGTCGGAAAGCAAGATCCATCAGCTGCCGCCGAATTCCATAATTGTCGCTCACGATCTTTCGCCGGCCGATACCGCCCAAATACAGAGAGAACATGTGCTCGGATTCGCAATAGATATGGGAGGCCGCACCTCCCATACCGCAATCATGGCTCGGTCGTTGAAAATCCCGGCGGCCACCGGGCTGGAGAGTATCAGCAAACAAGCCCAGACGGGAGACACTGTCATTGTTGATGGCGGCACCGGAGTCGTGATTCTGAATCCTGACGCGGATATGATTTTCCGCTACAGGCATCGCGAGGAGCTTTATAGGAAATATCAACAGTCTCTCATGGCCTATGGTCAGCTGCCGGCCGTTACCAGGGATGGAAGCCGTTCAGTGAGCATCACCGCTAACATCGAGTTGATGGATGAAGTGGAATTGGCCATCAACCATGGCTGCGAGGGAATAGGCCTGTTTCGGACTGAATACCTCTTTATGGGAAGAGACTCGCTCCCTTCTGAGGAGGAACAATACGAGACTTATTGCAAAGTATTGCGGAACAACAGTCCCAATCCGGTCACCATACGCACTCTCGACATTGGTGGCGACAAGTTGGCGTCAAGCCTGGGAATTTCTCCGGAAACCAACCCAGCTCTCGGACTTCGGGCAATAAGACTTTGTCTTACTCATAAAGATCTCTTTAAAACGCAGTTAAGAGCGATCCTGAGGGCAGGGGCGCACGGCCGTTGCAGATTGCTTATTCCGATGATCTCGTGTCTCACCGAACTTCAGGCCACAAAGGAAATTATCCGGGAAGTCAAGAGAGAGCTTACTGCTGAAGGCAAACAGTTTGACGATGATGTTAAGATAGGCGTTCTCGTGGAAGTGCCTTCCGTTGTCGCTATTAGCGATCTTTTTGCCAAGGAAGTGGATTTTTTCAGCATCGGCACCAATGACTTAATTCAGTATGCGCTGGCCATCGATAGAGTTAACGAGCATGTAAACTATCTTTACGACACCCTTCATCCGGCTGTGCTGCGTCTGATACGGCAAATCACTGTCGCAGGTCAGGCCGGAGGAATACCAGTGGCGATGTGCGGCGAAATGGCCGGCGATCCAGTCAACATACCGATTCTACTCGGACTCGGCATTGATGAGCTTTCGATGAATGCTCTCGCAATACCCAGAGTCAAAAAATTCATTCGCTCCATAACTATGGACGACTGCCATTCTTTGACTACTCAAGCCTTTCAGATGCAGAACGCGGGACAGATTCACGGACTTCTCGAAAGCTGGATCAGAGAACGCTTTCCTAAAGATTATTTTCTCGACGAGTCCTAGCCTGTTCCAATGAATAAAGAAGATAACATTAAAATAATCTGTAAGAACAGAAAGGCTCGCTTTAATTTCGAAATCGAAGACAGCTTTGAAGCCGGCATAGCCCTTGTGGGTTCGGAAGTAAAGTCACTTCGAAGCGGCAGAGCGAACCTCTCCGATTCATATGCCAAATTCAGACAAGGTGAGCTGTTCCTGGTGGACGCTCACATTTCACCTTACGACCAGGCTAACAGAGAGAATCACGATCCTTTGAGAGACCGCAAATTGCTTATTCACAAAAGGGAGATGAAGAAGCTGCTGGGAAAGGTCACTGAAAGGGGCTTTTCGTTGATTCCATTGAAACTGTACTTCAAGCATGGTAAAGTTAAAGTTGAACTTGCGCTCGCCAAGGGGAAAAGATCCTATGATAAGCGAGAAGCCATAAAGAAAAAAGAACAACGCCGCGAACTTGAACGTCTGGTCAAATATCGGCATAGATCGGCGTGAACCGGAAGAAACTGGAACCAATACCGATTAGGGCTGTCTCAACAATTGGTCTTTTAAAACCTATCACAAAGGGGGCGAAAAGGTTTCGACGGGGATAGTTGAGGCCAAGGTTGCATGTCGAGCACTCCGGTGACTCGTTAAACCGCCGGGAAAAAACTTACTCGCCAACAATAACGAGTACGCTCTAGCCGCGTAATGGCTGGCGTCTCTCCGTTTCTTTCCTGTGGGAATGGAAGAGGCGTAGGTTACAGGATAGCCGAGTCTTCGAGCCTGTTGGAGACAACGCGAAATAATTAGCAGGCTGGTCCGGAAGGAAACCCTCCCGAGAGTGTCTTTCCGGACGAGAAACAAACCTCGGGATAAGCATGTAGATATCTTGAGCTGAAGATTCTCGGACGCGGGTTCGATTCCCGCCGCCTCCACCAACCCAATGCATTCGAACCTCCCTGCGGTTTGTGGCTAACACTCCGAATTCTATACCAAATGAATTCCAGTGCGGGGATGAATTCAAATACCGTTAGATAGTCGGCAATTCTCCGGAAAGCCATATGCCGGTCCACGAGCACAAGCTACTATACGTCTGACCTGACACGTGGTACATAATGCGTGTGAGGTCACCCATTAATGGCCCTACCAAAGTCCTATCAAAGCGCCATGCAAACGTATTGCCGTCTCATTAGTAAAGCGGCCGCCAAACATGTCTGCAAAACTGCAATTACAGTATGGGTCCTCCTCTTGCTCCAGCCTGTAGTGTGTCTGGGAACTGAAAATACCCTGAAAAACGCTTCATTCTGCCCTCAATGGATTCCGCAGGCCCAGTTTGCCGGGTACATGGTCGCCCTGGGAAAGGGTTTCTATCGTGAAGCCGGACTGGATCTGAACCTCATGGTGGGCGGACCTCAAAAACCTCCATTCGTGGCTTTGGAGTCAGGCGAAGCGACGTTTTGCACCGATTGGCTCTCCAGTGGAATTGAGAAAAGAGCCTCAGGGTTGCCAATCGTCAACCTTGCTCAAATCAGCCAACGTTCAGCCCTGATGCTGATTGCAAAGAAAAAGAGCGGGATAGAGCAGCCTCAGGACCTGAACGGCAAGAACATCGGCCTCTGGCAGGGGCAGTTCTCCATTCAGCCCAAAGCGTTTTTTGAGAAGTATGGGCTCGAAGTAAACATCATCCCCAACTATTCCTCAGTAAGCCTCTTTCTCAAGGGAGGCGTCGATGCCATGTCGGCCATGTGGTACAACGAGTACCACACCATTCTTAACAGCGGGTTGAATCCCGACGACCTGACTCTCTTTTTCTTTAGCAAGCTCGGCCTCAACTTTCCTGAAGACGGCATATATTGCATGGAAGAAACTCTTCGGCGCCATCCCGAATTATGTGAAGCCTTCGTGCAGGCTTCAATAAAGGGTTGGTTATATGCTTTTGAAAACCAGGATGAAGCCTTGAATATTGTCATGAAACACGCAAAGGCCGCGCATACAGGGACTAACAGGGCGCATCAGAGGTGGATGCTGGCATGCATGAAAAAGCTGATAATGCCGGAGGGCGACGCCAGCATTGTCGGAAAACTTCGCATGGCGGATTATGCCCTAGTATGCGACATATTAAGAGATTTTCATCTCATCGACCGGGCGCCGCAATACGATGACTTTTACCAAGGGCCAAAATAATGGTCAAGCCGCGTAGCAGCATTGGTCTCAAGATAACTGCGCTTGTGTTGTGTGGAACCTCCATAGTCTTCGCGCTGGCCCTTGCCTACAGCTACTCCTATTCCCGACGGATAATCCTAGAGGAGGCTGAAAAAGGCGCCCGTGGCCTCACTTTGTCTACTGCACGGAGAATAGAACAGGAATTCCGGGCTGCGGCCAAAGTTCCTAAGCATTTAGCTGACGTTCTGGAAACGGGCGCCCCGGATAAGGAGACGTTGGTACGACTCATTAGCCGGATGGTAGAGGAGAGCAGGGAAGTATTCGGGTCCGCCGTGGCCTTTGAACCGTATGCCTTTGATGAAAGTCGTCGCCTGTTCGCCCCCTATTGCTTCAAGGGTAAATCCGGCATGTCATACAAACAGCTTGGATCAGAATCTGACAACTATTTCGTTGAAGATTGGTATCACCTTCCAAAAGTGCTTAAGGCCCCGGTCTGGACCGATCCGTACTTTGATGAAGGGGGCGGCCGCATTTTCATGACCACCTGTTCGCGTCCTTTTTTCGAACGCGGGGCGCACGGCGCCGACCCCAAGGTCAGAGGGATCGCCACAGCCGATCTTTCCCTTGAATGGCTTACCAAACTCGTCTGCTCCGTACAGGTAGGCCGCACAGGGTATTGTTTCATAATCTCTGATTCAGGTCGCTTTGTCACTCATCCCAACCCTGAATTCATCATGTCGGAGTCCATGTTCAGCCTTGCCGAAGAGTTACCCGACCCGGCGTTGCGCACCGTCGGCCTGGCCATGGTACGGGACGAATCCGGCTTTACTGAAATCGGGCCGGCCCTGAACGGCGAGGAAGCTTTCTTGGCCTATGCCCGCATACCGTCGCCGGGCTGGTCCCTGGGTGCGGTATTTCCCAAAAAAGAGTTGCTAGCCGAGATGAACAGCCTCCATCAGAGGACTGTCTTATTGGCCGCTGGGGGGCTAATTCTTCTGCTGGTGGTGAGCTGGCTGGTGGCTCGATCTATAGCTCAACCATTGCGCCGCATGGCTGTGGCTACGGGGAAAGTCGCTCATGGCGATCTGGATCTAGATCTTTCAGATATTCGGAGGGAGGATGAAGTCGGACAGCTTGCTCGATCCTTCACGGCAATGGCGCAGGACCTGAAGAAATATATCAAGGACCTCACCGAAACCACTGCGGCTAAACAGCGGATCGAGAGCGAATTATCCATAGCCGCGGACATTCAGAGAAGCATGTTGCCGTCGGTTTTCCCTGCGTTTCCCCATAGGGACGAGTTTGACATTTATGCGGTAATGCATCCGGCCAAAGAGGTTGGCGGCGATTTTTACGATTTTTTCTTTTTGGATGAAGACCACTTATGCGTGGTTATCGGGGATGTGTCAGGAAAAGGGGTGCCCGCCGCGCTTTTTATGACAGTGACGAAGTATCTGATCGAGGCGACGGCGGGGATAAACGAGCCCCCGGACCAAATCCTTTCGCGGGTGAACCGTCACTTGGCCCTCAACAACGAATCCTGCATGTTTGTTACAATATTTATGGGTATATTGAATGTGAAGAGCGGGGCCTTTGTTTATGCGAATGGGGGCCACAATCCTCCGTTGCTGTGGGACCAGGACGATGCGCCGAGGTTCCTCAAGCCGCCCGGAGGGCCTGTGGTCGGGATTATGGACGACGCAGAGTTCACCATGGACCAGCTGACCTTCAAGGCTGGGACCGTGCTCCTGGCTTACACGGACGGAGTGACAGAGGCATTTAGCGCCGACGGCGAAGCATTTTCCGACGAAAGGTTACTCAAAGTCGTGACGTCCGTTCGAGAGAAGTCCGTCAAAGAGGTTACCGAAGTCCTTCTGGCCGAGATTTCTTCCTTTTGCGTGGGCGCCCCGCAGGCCGATGATATAACCATCCTGGCTTTGAGTTTTGGCCCGAGAACAGTGCCATAAGGAATTGTCATGAAGGAAGAAATGTTCCAAGAACTTGTCGAAAGCGTTCGCCAGGCCGGAGCAATAATGAGAGGCGAGATGGAGCCTTCTCGCGTGTTCGTTGTTGAAGCGCCGATGGCAGTTGCGCCAGACTGAATTTTACTCTCGTGCCGGCTTGCAGAGTTCAGAGAGAAATAGACGTTGAAGAGTAATGTCGTCTCCTGATAAAAGCTGTAATACGGCAAAGAGCAGAAAGCAATGCAGATACCCGATTTAGAAGTCTTGCGAAAGAGCGCAATTGCTCATCTTAGGGCCTGCAACTCCGAAGTCGAGGCAGAGCTTCTTTCCGATTGTAAACTGGAAGTCGGCTCGGTAATCCAATATTCTGGAGGGACTGTTGGATTGCGCATGACCGTCAGATGCAAATCGAGCGACTTGCCCGCATTTCATGATATTGATAGCCGTTGGAATGATCGTACGGACGAACTGAGAGTCATTGAGAAGGCGATCAAGTTAGTTCTTCCCGTAGAGTTCTCACTAGCTGCGATCTCTGCCAGGGCAATGCTTGTGGATAGTCCGGAATTTGACAGATTGGAACTGGAAGCATTGATTGAAGCTCAAAAAGATTTGATGATTGCTGTTGCTACGGGGGGACCAAGAATACAAGAAAAGAACGATGAGTACAGAGAAAGAAGACGCTTGATAGCCGAAAAACTTACAGAGTTCGGTAAAGGTGACCCGAATACGTTTGAGGATTTGTGGGCTTGGCACGGCCGGTGGAGCAGTGGGGATCTGCCAAACTACAAATCGAGAAGAGAATATGTGAGAGAGCTGTATCGGCCCTTGTTAACGAGTCTTCGAAAGATCGAAGAACAAAACAATCCTACGGAGCCCAGCCGAGAACCAACAGGCTGGGTGAAGGTTGACAGAATTGTAGATAAAATAATCAATATTCTTGAATCGGCCACAACCGAAGAAGAATACCAAACCATCGGTTTGCTTTGCAGGGAATGCCTCATTTCTTTAGCACAGGCTGTATATGATCCTGAACGTCACAAATCGGCCAATGGTGTTAAACCAAGCGGTACAGACGCGTACCGAATGCTCGATGCCTATTTTTCGGCTGAGTTCTCCGGATCGGCCAACGAGGTACTTAGGGGTCACGCTAAGGCTGCTCTGAAATTGGCAAATGAAATCCAGCACAAATCATCGGCAGAATATAAAGCCGCGGCCTTGTGTTCTGAAGCCACAAGGACCGTAGTAAATATTGTGGCCATTACTTCGGGCAGGCATTAAGAGACGATTCGGGCCTAAGCTTTGACAATGTGCGATCCCTTAGACCTGTGTGGCTTTTCAGATCTAGCTTGTATTGGGCTTAAGCAACTGGAGGCACAAAATGGTTGATTTATCTATGCAGCTGGCCATCTCGGGCATCATAGCCGGCATTGTCTCAGTGGTGTTAGGATTGTTAGCAATAGGTCTATCCGTGTATTTTTTTGTTATTGGGCGCCGAACCGAGACATCAGTGGCGGGTTCGCTTACAAAAATAGAGGCCCAAGCCGACATGCTTCAACGCATTACGGGCCGCCAGCTGGACCGACTAACACGGTTCGTGACGACGCGGCAGCCGGGGCAAGAGGCTCTACCCGAACTACTCAGTATATTGGTCCAACTTCCTCAGAATATTACCGCCAGTCTACAACAGGTCTCCACAAATCAGAACCAACAACAACTCATACGGGAACTGGTAATTTCATACATTGTAAGCTATTTTTACGCGGTTCAAACAAACTATTGGGCTCAAAGTTACCTTCCAGAATCAGACAATTTTGATAAAACCAATCCGGTTCACTTGGCGACAAGGCGCATTCTAGATACTAGTGCGGCCGATTTTAATCGCTTAGAAGTGGTTGCAAAACCTCATAAACATTTTCTGAGTGTTATCATAGCGAACCCCAGTTCCAAGAAAGCGATGAACATACTGATATGATTCTCGTATCTCACAACCAGTCTTCTAAAGGCTC
>Ga0172371_10000284_pt1 | contig 76369 bp, 66 predicted proteins | sample Lak12m_FD_114543 | JGI IMG/M metagenome (GOLD analysis project Ga0172371, IMG submission 114543) | Freshwater microbial communities from Kabuno Bay, South-Kivu, Congo - kab_022012_12m | ecosystem: Environmental > Aquatic > Freshwater > Lake | place: Democratic Republic of the Congo: South-Kivu...
CACCCTTCCCTGCGTCTCCAGAGTCAGGCTGCCCTCAGCTTCACGCGGGCTGCTGCGACAGTCCGCGGGTGGAGTCCTTTCACCTCCACACGGTAGGAGAGCGCCTCGTGGCGCTCGATGTCGCCGCACCACAGCTCGTCGGGCTGGGCCGCTTGGAAGCGGGGTTGGACCAGATCGGCGAACGGTGCCGGCTTCTTGGCCGGGATGGTGGTGCGCACGCGCCGGCGACCCCGACGGCCGACGATGCCAAAGGAAGCCATGAGGCGGGCGATGCGACCGCGACTGGCTCTCACCCCCTTGGTGTCGAACGCCGCGTAATTCCCCAGGCCCAACGCCAACTAATTCCCCACCGGTTCGCGTCGGATAGTTCTGGCTCTTCCAGTGATAGTAGGCGGCGCCGGAGACCTGAAGCACACGGCAAAGCCGACAGACCGCGTGATTGTGCTTCTCCGCCTCGATGAACCGATACCGATTCACCGGGTCTCCTGGGCGAAGAAACGGGCGGCCTTCTTCAAGATCTCGCGTTCTTCTTCGAGCACGCGCACCCGCTTGCGTAGAGCCATGATCTCCTCGTGCTCGGTACTCGTCGTGCCTGGGCGCCTGCCCTCATCTACCTCTGCCTGCGCCACCCAGCGCCTGACGACCGATTCCACCAGATCCATATCCTGGGAGATCTGGCCGATGCTCTGGTCGCCCCGTCTGGCGAGCGCTACCACCTCGGCTTTGAACTCGGGGGTAAACGATCGTCTCACCCGCATGTGAACCTCCTTCGTGAGAAGACAATCTTCTCATCTGGGCTGTCCGCCATTTTGGGGCAGGTCCTCTGAAAGCGCTGAGCGTGAAGGAAGCACGAGTTCGAGCCGAAGCTCAGGCCAATCGGCTGCTCGCCCTCCTCGGGGTGACCGCGCCGCCGGTACCAACGACCGTGGTCACGGAGCTGCCCCATATCCACATTGAGGTCACTAACGGACTGCCCGTCTCGGCTTCGGCCTTCTGGACCGGCTCCTGGTGGGCGCTGGCCTTGAAGGCCGAAGACTCCGCCACCCGGCAGCGGTTCTCCCTCATGCACGAGTTCAAGCACGTCCTTGAACCAACGACCCGGTTTCCCGGGTCGTTGGTTCCAACTTTGAGACTATGGTGGGCGATACTGGATTTGAACCAGTGGCCTCTTCCGTGTCAAGGAAGCGCTCTCCCCCTGAGCTAATCGCCCTTCAAGCCCGGTGATGATACAGGCGCCGCCTCACCATGGCAAGCCAACCAGGCCGCGCACCCGCACGCCCAAGAACTCCCGAGGATGCGCTTTCCCCCGCACCCTTTAGTAGTAGAGATACACCGGCATGCCCACGGGAAGCTGGTTGTAGATCGCCGGCGTCGCCCACACGGGTATGCGCACACAGCCGTGGCTGGCCACGTAGGCCGGCACCGAATAGGAACCGTGGATAGCTATGCCGTTGTAGAAATACGACGGCATGTACAGGAGCCCCAGCTCACTGCGTCGCCAGTAGGGTAGCTTCCGGGTGATGTGGTAGCGACCGGATGGTGTGGTATAGCCGGAACGGCCGGTGGCCACCGGCAGGATCTTCACGACAGAACCGCTGTTGATCAAGAACAGCACCTGGCGGGAGAGGTCGATCTCAACCCGGTTTCCGCCTCCGGGGTCGCGCGGCGTGGGGACACGTGCCGCATCCAGCCGGTTCCACACTTGGGGGCCGGCCTCACCATCGCGCGTCAGACCTTCGACCTTCTGGAAGGCCATGACGGCGTCCTTGGTAGCCTCGTCGTACGTATCGTTGACCTTCCCGCAATCGTACCGAAGGGACGCCAGACGTTTCTCGAGGTACGCTACGTACGGTCCCTTGGAGCCGATACTGAGATTCGGGTAGGTCTCGACCGCCGGTACTGCTTCCGGCGGGTTGGTTCGCGGCTGAAGGGGCTTATAGAGCGTCGCGTGGATCATTCCCGCCGCCTGCGCGCGCGTCAGGCTAAACAGCGGATAGAACCATCCATCCCCCGACCCCGAGACGACCGCCAGTCGGTACGCGTTCGCCACGGAAAGCCTGTGGGCGTCACTGATGAGCCATCGGTCCTTGAACCCTCCCAACCACAGGTCGATATCGTCCGGTGTGAGACCGAGATCGATGCCCTCTTGGGGCTGCGACTGCAACCGATAGGCGAGTGCGCGCATCAGGAGCGTGCAGGTCTGCTGGCGATCGACGCTCTGGTTCGGCGAGAACGTGGTCGGAGATGTTCCAGAGATCAGTCCTGCCTGGTACAGGCTCGCGACCGAGCCATAGAACCAATCGACGGAGTAGACATCGGTGAAGGGCTCAACGGAGGCCGGCGGAGGAGCGATCGCGCGCGCGAGCATCGACGCGAACTGGGCCCGCGTCACGGTCTCATAGGGACGGAACGTGCCGTCGTCGTAGCCCGAGATGACCCCGGCTTCGGACAATGCCGTGACCGCGGGCGAGAACCAGTCCCCCGAGCCTACGTCGGAGAACGACGCCGCCACCGCTCCCGCCGATAGCGGTCCGGCTCCCGCCAAGACCAACACCGCAAGCACCGCCACCATGCGAGCAACCCGTCTCACCCTGCCACCGCCTCCGAGATAGTCGTGTCGGGAGTATTCATGCGTGCCATCGACACAGATTCTACACGTGGAGCGGTGACCTACCCAGGTCCATCTCCCGATTCCTTGGAATACGCTAGATCTTCATCGCGGGTGGTTCGTGCCCTTCGATGGCGGAGATCGCCGCCAGGTCGGCCTCGAGGAGAGGTGCCTTGCTCGCGGTACTGTAGTCATAGGCTACGATCAAGACGTCGCCATCGGCGGCCGTCTTCCCCAGACGGTGGCCGACCACCCGGTGTTGCATCACATAGCGGTCTACCCCCACTGCAGCCACGCGAGTGCCAACGGAGACGGTGTCGGGGAAGGTCAACGGTGCACGGTAGCGGCAGGTGAGTGAGGCGAGGATCCAGCCCCGTTTGGCCGAACCCATGCCTTCAAGGGCAGGTCCGAGCTTGGCGAAGTAGGTGAAGCGGGAGGTCTCGAAGTAGCGGATGAACACCACACCGTTGACGTGGCCCATCGCGTCCATCTCGCCCCAGGCGACCGGCAGGTCGACTACGACCGGGAATCCGGCGAGAAGCACCTCGACCTCCGCGGGGCGATCGGCCGTGTGGACGACAGGCTGCCGGAGCCCATTACCACTCACGGAAGATTCGGTCACGATCCCTCCCACCACGAGAGCTTGAGTATGTGCTCCGTCTGTCGGTCACTTCGCCGACGCCGATCAACCCGAGCGGGTTGGATGACCTTCCGAAGAGGAGGCGCCGACCGGAGTCGAACCGGTGTATCGGGTTTTGCAGACCCGTGCCTCAGCCACTCGGCCACGGCGCCCAAACAGAAAGGGGGCCTGTCGGCCCCGAGCGGGCGTGGGGATTGATGGAGCGGATGAAGGGATTCGAACCCTCGACCTTCTGCATGGCAAGCAGACGCTCTAGCCAACTGAGCTACATCCGCCCGTTCCATCCGGTCCCAACGACCGTACCGGGTACCTCCCGGCGGGTCAGGATTATAGCCTAGGCGTTTCGCGGATGCAAACTATAGCAGGCCGTCGAGGGCGCGGTTCACCAGGGAGTCGGCGGCCACATTCTCCTCTCGGGGAACATGCTTGATCTCCACCCGGTCGAACCGGCGCACCAGTGTCCGGGCCTGCAGATAGAGCTCCTTCAGACCGGCGTTGCGGACCTTGTACTCCTGTCGCATCTGACGCACGAGCAACTCCGAGTCGGCAAGGATGCGCAGCCTCCGCACTCCTCGGTCGACGGCGGTCTCGAGACCCGTGATCAGGGCCTGATATTCGGCCTGATTGCTGGTCGCCGTGCCGATGCACACCCCTATCTCCTCCAGAACGGTGCCCTGGTCATCTTCGAGCACGACGCCGATGGCGCTTGGTCCGGGGTTACCCCGCGACCCTCCGTCGGTGCGCAATACGAACAGCGGAGGGCCGTCATCGATGGCCGCCACGCTTTCGTGCGGAGCGGCGCCCACCGTGCCCGGCGGCTCCTGCTCGGTTGCCTGTTCCAGGTCAAAAAGGCGCGCCACTTCGTCGACCGAGCCGGGGGGCTCGGATCGCATGCCCGCAACAGCCCGAACGGTATGCCACCGAGAGCGACCACGCGTCGAGAATTCGGCCGTGACCGACCAGACCCGAAGAGCCGCGTCCAGGGTCTCCGTCCACCGCCGCATTGCCCACGCCTCCAGACGGCCGTGAGGAAGGACGATCACATCCAGCCCAAGGTCGGCCGCCCGCTCGGCGTCATGATAGTGAAGGTCGCCCGTGACGAACACGTCGGCACGACCGGCGGCCACCTCCATCAAGCTGCCCCCGCTACCGGTGACCACTGCCACCCGATCGACCATCCGCTCCCCGTCGCCCGCGTACGTCACTTCGGAGAGGCCGAACGCCTCGGCGGCAGTCTCCGCGAGCGACACCAGCGAGGTCGCGTCGCGCGTAGATCCCACCCTGCCCTGCCCACCACGAGTCAGCACATCGTCGATCGGATACACGTCGAAGGCGGGCTCCTCATAGGGATGAGCATCCAGGTATGCGTCCACGACCGGGGCAAGGCTCTGCGCCGGCACGACCGTCTCAAATCGCACCTCGACCACGCGCTCCCGGCGACCGGAGCTTCCAACGTGCGGCGTCGCAGCCGGGCCCGGTACGAATGTTCCCTCGCCGCAACCGGCGTATGCGCAGTCCCGATACTCTCCTATCCGTCCCGCGCCCGCCGCGAACACGGCCCTGCTAATGCGCTCGACCGCGTCCGACGGCACGAAGCCCACGAACTTCTTCCATCCGGCGTCGGCGCGGACCAGCGGGTGCAGGTCGAGGAGCCCGAGTTCGTGGGCGACCAGGTCGCACAACCCTCCCGCCGCCCCGTCGAGATTCGTATGCGCGGCGAAATAGGCCACGTCGGCGGCGATGAGCTGGCTGACAAGTATTCCCCGCCTATCGGCATCGGTGACCCGCCGCAAAGGCGTGAACAGCAAGGGGTGATGCGTGACGACGGCCTGGAATCCGCCGGTGACCGCCTCCACGACTACCTCCTCGCTGAGATCGAGAGACACGATCACCTTCGAGACCTCCGTCCCGCGGCGCCCCACAAGGAGTCCTGTGGTATCCCAGCGCTCGGTCAAGACATGAGGGGCCAGGTCGTCCAGCACCCGTTCCAGATCCTCGACGAGCATAGCGACCACCTCCATTCGGATCCTGTCAGCCTTGTTCCGCCACGTACAAGGCCCCACGATTGTATCGTAGTAACATCGCGGCGGCGTCTTGGCTTGGCTGGCGGCCGTCAAAGGCACCCGCGGTACCCGGCGAGACAGCGGAGGGCAGGGAGCTCCGAACGGTGAAGCTGAAGCATGAGAGTCCTGTACAGTGAAGCGGAAAGCAGCAGTCCTTGGCGTCGTGCTACTGGCTATCATCCTCCTGGCCGCTGGGCCCGACGTGCTCCACGCGCGCGAGGGACCGGTGGTGTTTCGACCTCGAGTGGTGGTCGACGATCTTGTCGCCTACGTGCGGGGTCTGGCGGATGGCTCGAGCTTCACCTACGGCGTGTGGGATGATCGTTCGTTCCTCCCGGGCCTGGGTTCCCGGGTACTCACATCGTACCTCTACATGGTCGCCGCCGGGCTCCTCGCTCTGCTGCTCGGGCCTCTGCTCGGCATCTGGCTGACGGCCGGACGGCACGACCGTGCCAAGGACGTGGTCGCGGCCGCCGGGGCGGTTCCGGACTTCATCCTGGCCCTGCTCCTCCAGATCGGCGTGGTAACCGCCTACAAAGCCACCGGGTTCCGGCTGGCCCACGTCGCCACCATCGACAGCGATCGCCCTGCTGTCCTGCTGCCGCTCCTGGTCCTTACCCTTGTGCCAACCATATACCTCCTCCGATCGATTGCATCCCGCGTATACCAGGTGACCTCCGAGCACTACATCCTCGCCGCGAAAGCCCGGGGCGTCGGACGGACCCGCATCTATCTGACCCACGTCCTTCCGAACGTCACCCGGTTCCTCAGCGCCGATCTTCCCCGGGTGGCCGGAGTCATCTTGGCGAACTTCTTCATCGTCGACTACCTGTTCAACCTCCATGGGATCACGACGCTCATCTTCTTCTACGGGATGAAGGGAGGCTACCGGTACAGTCTGGTCTTCAACGGTCTACTCCTAGCAGTGGGGTTGTACCTGGCGCTCTACCTCGCGCTGCGGGCGTTCGTCGCACTGGTGGAGTCCGCTGCGGTGCGGGCATGAGACAACGGCGACACGCGAAGCCGGGCGCGCAGCTCGCGGTGGGTCTGGCGATGGTGACCGCGCTCCTGGTCGCGGCCCTCGCCGGACCTTCCCTTGCACCCTACTCGGAAGCCCACTCCGAGAAGATAGTCGTCGTACAGACTGCCGCGGGTCCGACGACTCTCTACGCCCCGCAGCCCCCCTCACGTCACCACCTACTGGGCACCGACCGGTGGGGGTACGACATCCTCTCCCTGTTGCTCTACGGCGCTCGATACACGGTGTTCGCCGCACTGGGGATCGCCTCGGTCCGCGTGCTGCTTGGAGGTGCGCTGGGCTTACTTCTCGGGATGCGCCGGCGCGCCGGCTCCGTCGGGGAGACCTCCGGTTCCCTCGGGGGGATCCCGGGCTTTCTGGTCATCTACTTCATCATGTTGGGGATCAATATCAACTCCCCCCTGAGCGCACCCGAGTTGGCCGCCATCGAGGGGGTGCTGATCGTTCTGCTGGGCATCCCCGCCGTCGCGGCTACCATCGGCCTGAAGACCGCCAAGCACCGGCAGAGCCAACACGTACTCGCGGCGGTCGCGCTCGGGGCGGGCAGGGGTCGGATAGCCACTCGTCACGTGCTTCCGCTCCTGCGCGAAGACCTACTCCTGCTGTTCTCCGGCGAAGTGGTACTGGTGCTGGTGCTGATAGGCCAGCTTGCCGTGTTCGACCTCTTCTTCGGGGGGACGATGCAGGCCTTCGACCCCATCCTGCTTACCCCGCGGACGCACGAATGGGCCGGCATGATCGGCGCATCGAGGACGTCCATCCAAGCCCACCAGTGGTTGGTGCTGGGCCCTCTGGGCGCGTTCCTCTTCGCGGTGCTCGCGTTTCAGATGGTGGCCGGCGGCCTCGAGCGCAGGGTGCGGGCAGAGTACGCCAAGTACCCCGTGGTCTAGGAGGCTGCAGATGAGATGAGAGAGCCGGGGCGTTCTGGGAGCCAAGAGACCTCGGTTCTCAACAGTTTCCTGGAGGGGATGCCGGCGAAGAGGTACACTCGACGACAGCAGGAGGACCCGCCGGCTTGAGCCGCCGAGTGCGACGACAAGGGGGAGATCATGCCTATCGTACGTATCGAGATGTGGCCCGGACGCACACCCGACCAGAAGAACGCTCTGATCCGGAATGTGACGGATGCCGTCGCGCAGTCCATCGGCTGCTCGGAGGAAGTCGTGGAGGTCCTGTTGTACGAGGTGGACAGGTCGGACTGGGCCGCAGGTGGCATCTCCCACGCCGTGCGGTCGCCGGCCGCCCCGCCTCCTTCCGCCGGCACGTAGCCGGTGAAACCCGGCCGGCCTGCTACCAGGCGCCCCGGCCGACCATACTGTAGTAAAATAAAGCCCCGTGATATGCGGGGCTTTTCCTATGGGCCCAGCAGGACTCGAACCTGCGACCGGCCGATTATGAGTCGGCAGCTCTAACCAACTGAGCTATGGGCCCGCGTGTATGGGGTCATTGTACCCAACCCCGGCCTCCAGGACGAATACGGCGTGTTCCGCCCGCAGGTTCGGCCAGACGTGCGCCTCACCCGTCCTGCCGATGAAGAACGACCTCACGACCCTCATCCCCTGCGCGTCGGCGAAGAGGCGGAAATCCTTCACGGTCAGACTGTGGATGTTGGGCGTGTCGTACCACTCGTAGGGCAGCGAGTGCGTCACAGGTGCCCGACCGCGCAGCAGCAGATGTAAACGGGGCCGCCAGTGGCCGAAATTGGGGAAGCTCACCACCAGACGATGACCCACCCGCAGTGCATCGCGCATGAGGAGCACCGTCTGCCGGGCCTGCTGGAGGGTCTGACTCAGAAGCACGTAGTCGAACATGGCGTCGGGATAGTCGGACAGGCCTTCGTCGATGTCGCCGTGGTAGACCGAGAGGCCCTTCTCGACGGCGGCGTAGACGCGTTCTTCGGCGATCTCCACGCCGGTGCCTCGCACCTGCTTCTTATCGACCAGCATCTTGAGCAGAGTCCCCCGTCCGCAACCCAAGTCGAGCACCCGGGAACCCGGCTCTACGAGATCCACGATAAACACGTGGTCGAGCCGCTCCCCGTGTGGGTTGCGGGCGATGGTGTCCGCCGGATAGGGAGCCGGGGCGGGCGCGTTCGAAAGGCCCATCATCACGCGCTCCGCGCACGCAGACGTCGCGCCGTGACGTCGAGAAAGTGGCTGATAACGTGCGTCTGCTGGTCGGTCTCCACCAAGAAGGCGTCGTGGCCAAAGGAGGAATGGATGTCCACATAGGTGCAGTCCAAGCCGTTGCCCTTGAGTCCGCGGACGATCTCCTTCGACTGATATGGTGGATAGAGCCAGTCGCTGCTGAAGGCGATGGAGAGGAAGCGGGTCTCGGGAGCAACGTCCCCGAAGGCCTCCACCAACGTGCCTCGGCCGTTTGCCAGATCGAAGTAGTCGAGGGCCTTGGTGATGTAGAGATAGGTGTTGGCGTCGAACCGCCTGGTGAAGACCTCTCCCTGATGCTTGAGATAGCTCTCCACCTCGAAATCGAGGGTGAAGTCGTATCCCAGCACCTCTTTGTCGCGGAGCCGGCGGCCGAACTTATCCTGCATGGATTCGTCGGACAGGTAGGTCACATGGCCGATCATGCGCGCCACGGCCAGGCCGCTATCGGGTGGGGTCTGCCCGTAGTAGTCGCCTCCCCGCCAGTTGGGGTCCTTCATGATAGCCTGCCTGCCCACCTCGTTGAAGGCGATCTGCATGGGTGAATGGCGGTGCGTCGTAGCTATCGGGATGCACGAGGACACCATCTCCGGGTAGCCGGTGACCCACTGCAGGGCCTGCATCCCGCCCATGCTGCCCCCGGATACGGTCAGCAGCCGGTCGATGCCCACGTGATCGAGCAACAACTTCTGTGCTCGGACCATATCGGGCACGGTGACCACGGGAAAGCGTAGACCGTATTCCCGGCCTGTGGCCGGATCGACGCTGCCCGGGCCCGAACTGCCCGAGCATCCGCCGATGACGTTCGAACAGATCATGAAGTATTTGTCGGTGTCGAACGCCCTTCCGGGACCGATCATCATGTCCCACCACCCGGGTTTCGCGTCGCCCGGGTGATAGCCCGCCGCGTGCGCGTCGCCGGAGAGAGCGTGCAGCAGCAGTACCGCGTTCGAGCGGTCGGAGTTCAGCGTGCCATAGGTCTCGTAGGCGATGGTGACGGGCGCCAACGTGAGCCCAGAGTCGAGGGGTAGAGACGAGAACTCGACGGACTGTGTCTCCACGAACCCGATTGAACTCTCGAACTGCTGCCCCTCGATATGGTAGTCGCTCACTCGGTCTCCTCGCCCCGCTCCTCGCGACCGGGAGCGTCGGAGGCGGCCGGCGGGGTGACCGGCTCCCTCTAGCGCTGAGAGGCGGCCAGCGCCTGCTCCAGGTCGGCGATGATATCGTCGATGTGTTCCAGACCCACCGAGAGCCGCACAAAATCGGGAGTGACCCCGGTCGCAAGCTGCTCCTCGGGCGAAAGTTGTTGGTGAGTGGTCGTCGCCGGATGGATCACCAACGACTTCGCGTCGCCGATGTTCGCCAGGTGACTGTGCAACGTGACCGCCTCGATCAGCCGGCGACCGGCCTCGGCGCCGCCCTTGATGCCGAAGCCTACCAGACCGCCGTACAGACCCCGGTAATGATACCGCTTCGCGGTCTCGTACGAGGGATGGCTCTCCAGTCCCGGGTAGAGCACCCAATCGACGGCCTCATGTCCCGACAGGTAGTTCGCCACCGCCAGGGCGTTCTCGCTGTGTCGCTCCATGCGCAGTGGCAGCGTCTCTAGACCCTGCAGGAACAGAAACGCATTGAACGGACTGAGCGCCGTGCCGATGTCCCGCAGTACCTGCACACGGGCTTTGAGGGCGAAGGCAATGTTGCCCTGCCCCGGATAGGCCGGGTCGCCGAAGTCGGGCACCGCACCGAAGGCGTCCGCGAACACCAGACCGTGGTAGCTCGGATCCGGCTCGGACAGACCGGGAAACTTGCCGTTGTGCCAATCGAACTTGCCACCGTCGACGATCACGCCGCCGATGGAAGTCCCGTGCCCGCCGATGAACTTGGTGGCCGAGTTGACCAAGATGTCGGCTCCGTGGTCGAGCGGGCGCACTAGATAGGCGGTAGGCGTGGTGTTGTCGATGATGAGAGGCACGCCCGCCTCGTGCGCGATGTCCGCCACGGCCTGAATGTCGAGGGTGTCGAGGCGCGGATTTCCCACCGACTCGGCGTAGACCGCGCGCGTGGTAGGCTTCAGAGCGCGACGGAAATTCTCCGGGTCGGAAGCGTCCACGAAGTCGACATCGATCCCGAGTTTTCGCAGCGTGTAATTGAAGAGGTTATAGGTGCCCCCGTAGAGACCCGCCGAGGAGACGACGTGATCACCCGCGCCCAGGATGTTGAGCAGGGCCACCGTGATGGCGGCCTGTCCCGACGACATGGCCAACCCCGCCACCCCGCCCTCGATGGCGGCCATGCGCGCCTCGAAGACCGAGTTGGTCGGGTTCATGATACGGGTGTAGATATTCCCCACCTGCGATAACTCGAAGAGACCGGCGGCCCGCTCGGTGGATTCGAACACGTAGGAACTGGTCTGGTAGATGGGCACCGCCCGCGATCCCGTGGTGGGGTCCGGCACCTGCCCCGCGTGGAGCGCCTGCGTCTCGAAGCGCCACCCGTCGCGTCCTTCTGTTCCGGACACGTGTCCTCCTCTCTGCAGCCGTGTGATCTTGGCGGCTGCGCGTCAAATTACTACAAAGCTTATAAGGATTTAGGTAATTTACTATGCCGAGAACGATTTGACAAGAGAAGATGGGTATGTCGATCGAGTCGACCGCCCGGTCAACCCCGATACCTGTTGGTGATAGGCAGCCGGCGATCTTTTCCGAAGGCCTTAGGCGTAATACGCACGCCCGGCGCGGCCTGCCTTCGCTTGTACTCGTTCCGATCGATCATAGCCACCACCCGGTCCACGATTTGCCGGTCGAGACCCCGTGCGGCTATCTCCGGCACGCTCTCATCGTTGACCACGTACGCCTCGATGATCGCGTCGAGCACTTCGTACGGCGGCAGGCTGTCCTGGTCGGTCTGATCGGGGCGGAGTTCAGCAGAAGGAGGACGGATGATCGTGGTCTCCGGAATCGGGCCCGCGCCCGGACCCAGCCGGTTGCGGTACGCGGACAGTTCGTACACCAGGGTCTTGGGCACGTCCTTTATCACCGCAAAACCGCCGGCCATATCACCATACAAGGTGGCGTAGCCGACCGCCATCTCGCTCTTGTTCCCGGTGGTAAGGACCAGCCAGCCGAACTTGTTCGAGAGGGCCATGAGCAGGTTGCCCCTGATGCGGGCCTGAAGGTTCTCCTCAGTCGAGTCGGGATCGCGGCCCGCGAACTCTCCCTCCAGGGTGGCCAGATAGGCGCGGAACGAAGCCTCGATGGGGAGCTCCAGGAACTCGATACCCAGGTTTTCGGCGGTCTCCCGCGCATCCGAACGGGTGCCGGTGCTGGAGTAGCGCGACGGCATGGTGACGCCGGTGACGCGCTCCGCCCCGAGGGCGTCCACTGCGATACACGCGGTGAGAGCGGAGTCGATGCCGCCGCTCAGACCCACCACCACCCGTCGGAAGCCGTTCTTGTCGACGTAGTCGCGCACCCCCAGGCACAACGCCGCATACACTCCCGCTGCGGGCGAGAGGGGCGCCGCCAGATCGGGAGGCGCGGCAACCGTCGATGTCTCAGCCGGCGGCGCATCACTATCCGAGATACCAACCTCCACTACTTCCAGGCCCCACAACGACGGCGCCCTCTCTTTGCGCGGTGCGATCTGCACCGTCGCCAGATCCAGATCGATCGTCAGCAGAGCCTCTGAGAACTGCGGTCCCCGCATGAGGATCTCTCCATCGGGACCGATCACCAGACTGTGTCCGTCGAACACCAACTCGTCTTGGCCCCCCACCCCGTTCACGTAGGCCACGAACGCCCCTGCGTCAAGTGCGCGGTCCCTCAGCATCTTCTCCCGCTCCTCGCCCTTGCCGATGTGGTAGGGCGACATGGAGATATTGATGATCAGATCCGCCCCACCCTGTATAGCCGCCTCTTCCGTGGGTCCGTCGGGCCGCCAGATGTCCTCGCACACATTCACGCCCATCCGCGCAGCCGACGACTGCACCACCAGGACCCGGCGACCAGGCGTGAAGTAGCGTTCCTCGTCGAAGACGGCATAATTCGGCAGGCGGATCTTGTAATAGACCGCACTCACGGAGCCCTCGGCGAGAACGGCGGCGGCGTTGGCGACCCCCCCATCCGGCTCGAGCAACGGTACCCCTACCACTGCGACCAATCCGTGGCAGGCGGCGGCAACCTGCTCCAGAGCGTGTTCGCACCCGCGCAAGAAATGGTCCTTCAGCAGCAGATCCTCCGGCGGATAGCCTGAGATCACCAACTCAGGGAACGCAACCACATCGGCTCCGCGTCGGCGCGCCTCCGCCAGAGCGTCGATGACACGGGCGGCGTTGCCGTCCAGATCTCCGACGGTAGGGTCGATCTGAGCCAGAAGCAGGCGCACGTTTGCTCAGCCTTCCCGCAGGACGGTCAAGACCTCCTCGGTCTTCTCGGCAAGCAGATCGGCATCGCCGCGTGTCTCGAGGTTGACCCGCAACACCGGCTCGGTGTTCGAACCGCGCACGTTGACGCGCCAGCGGGCGAACTCAAGACTGACACCGTCGGTGAAGTCCTCGACGGGCGCTTGAGGAGCATAGAAACCGCGCAACCGGTTGAGGGCAGCGGCCGAGTCGGGGATGTCCAGATTGATCTCGCCGCTGACCGGATAGCGCTCGATCCGCTCGCCGACCAGTTCCGATAGTGTCCTGCCGGTGACGCACAGCAATTCGGCGATCAGTAACCATGGGATCATGCCGCTGTCACAGTACGAGAAGTCGTGGAAATAGTGGTGCGCCGACATCTCGCCGCCGTAGGCGGCGTCCTCCCTACGCATGCGTTCCTTGATGAAGGCGTGGCCGCTCTTGTGCATGACCGGGCGTCCGCCCGCCTGCTCCACCAGTTCTATGGTGTTCCAGATCAGACGCGGGTCGTGCACGATGGCCGCTCCGGGAGACCGACGCAGCGCCTGCTGCGCCAGCAGCCCGACCAAGTAGTAGCCCTCGATGAAGTCTCCGTGTTCGTCGAAGAAGAAACAACGATCGAAATCGCCGTCCCAGGCAAGCCCGAAGTCGGCACCCGATTCGCGCACAGCCGCCGCGGTCACCGCCCGCTTCTCGGGCAGCAAGGGGTTCGGCACTCCATGGGGGAACGAGCCGTCCGGGGTTGCGTTCAACGGGATGAACTCGAAGGGCAGACGTGCGCGCAACCGCTCCACCACCGGGCCCGCCATGCCGTCACCGCCGTTGGCGACTATGCGCAGTGACCGTAGCTTGTGCCGATCGACGTACCCCAGCAGGTGGTCCACATAGGCGGGCATGATGTCAAGGTGCGTCACCGTCCCGCGGGCCCCGTCGCCTGCTGCGGGGGAAGACCCTCTCGTGAGCGTTCGTGCGGCATAATCGCGTATCTCAGTGAGACCGGTGTCCCCGCTGACGGGGATCGCGTGCTCCCTCACCAACTTCATGCCGTTGTAGTCGGCGGGGTTGTGGCTGGCGGTCACCATGATCCCGCCATCGACGCCAAGGGAGAAGGTGGCGAAATACACCTGCTCGGTGCCCACTTCGCCGATATCGACCACGTCCACTCCGGCGCCGACGAGACCGGCGACCAGCGCCTGCGACAGGGACGCGCCGCTCAAACGCATGTCGCGCCCTACGACGACCCGCCGGGGTCCGACGAGCTCCGTGAACCCCCGGCCGATGAGGCCCGCCAGTTCTTCGTCGAGTTCGCCCGGCACGCGGCCGCGCACGTCGTACGCTTTGAACAAGCTGAGATCGCGTTCACACTCGGTCACAGGTCTTCCTTCCATCCGTCGCGCTCCAACAAGCGCACCAGATCCTTGATCTCCTCTACCCGGTCTCGGGCGGCCACGAGAGTCCGCCCGCCGGCACGCACGACCACCAGGTTGCTCACGCCCACTAGGCCCACCAGTTCGCCCTCGTCATCGCAGAAGACCACGTTGGCGGCCGCGTCGTGGACGGCGATGCGACCCCGATAGGCGTTGTCCGCCTCGTCGCGCGGCAGGAGCTCGGCCAGAGCCGGCCAGCTGCCCAGGTCGTTCCACGTGAAGGTGGCTTCGACCAGCCGTACATTGTCGACCTTCTCCATGATGCCGTAGTCGACCGAGACAGACGGCAATCGAGGGAACGCCTCCGCCAATGCCGCCGACCGGGCGGCTTTGCCCTCCGCTTCCACGGCCGGCGCCAGCAGGGCGAGGTGACCGGGCAGGTGTTCCGCATAGGCGGCCAGGACCACGCTCGTGCGCCAGACGAACATGCCGCTGTTCCACAGATAGCCGCCCACCTTAAGATAGCGATCGGCGGTATTCCGGTCCGGCTTCTCGCGGAACGACCGCACCTTCCGGTGGATGACGCCGCCTTCATCAGGGAGCGGTCCTCCGGCTTCAAGGTATCCGTAAGCTGTGGCCGCATGATCCGGAGGCACGCCAATCGTGTAGAGCACCGTGCCGCGGGCGGCTGCATCGCAGGCGGACGTGATCACCCGCGCGAACTCCTCAAGAGGCTCGATACGATGGTCTGCGGTCAGAATGACCATGACTGCATCACCATACCGATGCTGCACGAGCAGTGCCGCCAAGCAAACGGCTGCGGCCGTGTCGCGCCGCGCCGGTTCGGCCACGATGTTCTGTGGCGCGAGTTCGGGCAGTTGGTGGCCTACGAGAGGGGCAAGATCGGCGTTCGTGAACACCATGATGCGCTCGGGATCGGCGAGACGGCGCGCGCGCGAATAGCTCTCTTGTAGGAGACTCTGCTCACCCAGCAGGGACAAGAACTGCTTGGGACGCATACGGGTGCTCGCAGGCCAGAAGCGGGTGCCTGCCCCCCCTGCCATGATGACGACTACCGGGATTGCCAGGTCGGCCGTGCTCGACTCCCCGCCTGACACTCTGCTCGACTCCTCCTGCATGCCGCCCCCGCCCTACGTGTGCCGCTCCGTGTCCCCGCGCCGCGCCGCGCCGCGCCGCGGGGACACGGTACCACGCCGCAAACCGGGGCGTGGTGTACACTACCTAGTATCCCCGCTAACCCCATCACTCGAGGCACGCCTGCACCCATGGTACCCCCCAACAAGATACGCAATCTCGCCATCGTAGCCCACATCGACCACGGCAAGACCACACTCATCGACTCCATCTTCCGCGCCACCAGCGTCTTCAGGGAGAACGCCCACGTCGAAGAGCGGGTCATGGACTCATCTGATCTGGAAAAGGAACGCGGCATCACCATCAGGGCAAAACACTGTACGGTCGAGTGGCAGGGCTACCGCATCAACATCATCGACACGCCCGGCCACGCCGACTTCTCCGGGGAGGTGGAACGTATCCTCTCCATGGTCGACTCGGTGCTCCTGCTGGTGGATGCCAACGAGGGCCCCATGCCGCAGACCCGCTACGTACTGATGCGCGCGCTGCGTCTCGGCCTGCGGCCGATCGTCGTGGTCAACAAGGCCGACCGCCCCACCGCCGACCCCCATCATGCCCTCGATCTGACCTTCGACCTATTCGTCGAACTCGGAGCCAGCGACCGCCAAATGGACTTCCCGGTGCTGTACGGATCGGGTCTTGACGGCTGGCTGGTGCGGGATCTGGACACCGACCTCCCCAAGGGGCTCGATGCCTTGTTCGAGATGATCATCGCCGAGGTCCCCGCTCCTCGGGTGGATCTTGAGGCTCCGTTCCGCATGCAGATCTCCACCTTGGCGTGGAGCGACTACATCGGGCGGATTGGCTGCGGCAGAGTACTGTCAGGCGTGCACCGACGCGGAGACCCTTTGGTTCGGACGACCACGCGCCAGCCGGAGGCGCGCGTGCTGGGCGCGGCTGCCCCCGGTTCCGACGTCGACGCATCCTGGGAAGTCGACACGATTGAGGCCACCAGGGCCGGCCACCTGTGGGTCACCGACGGTCTCGATCGCACGGAGGTCGACGAGATCGTTGCCGGCGACATCATCTGGCTCTCAGGCCCGGATGAGATCGGCATTGGGGACACATTGTCGGCGCCCGAGTTCAACGACCCCGCGCTCCCCCCTTTGGATATCGAGGAGCCGACCGTCTCCATGTTCTTCCTGGTCAACACCGGACCTTTCGCCGGCTCCGAGGGGCGGGCGGTGACGCTGCGCCAGATCAAGGACCGTCTTGAGCGAGAATGCCGCGTGAACGTGGCTCTGAAGGTGGAGGATCTCGGACGAGCCGACGGGGTCAAGGTCTCGGGACGAGGGGAGCTGCACCTGGCCATCCTCATCGAAGAGATGCGCCGCGAAGGCATGGAGATATGCGTATCGCGGCCCGAAGTGATCACCCGGCGCGATGCGAAAGACCACCTCCTGGAGCCCATGGAGGAACTACTGATCGACGTTCCCGAAGAACACCAAGGCGTGGTCATCGAGAAGCTCGCACGCCGCAAAGGTGAACTTACCGCCATGTACGCCGCCCATGACACAGGCCTGGTGCGACTGGAATTCTCCATCCCTACCCGAGGTCTGCTGGGGTACCGCACCGAGTTCCTCACCGACACGCGAGGACTTGGCATCATGGTTTCGCGATTCGCCGGCTATGGGCCCTGGGTGGGCGAGGTTGCCCAGCGAGACCGGGGGTCGCTTATCAGCGTGGACACCGGCGTCGCCAGCGGCTATTCCCTCGAGAACCTCCAGCCGCGGGGTACGCTTTTCATCTCACCCATGGAACGCGTCTACACGGGTATGGTCGTGGGAGAACACTCGCGGCCCGACGATTTGGGGTGCAACCCCACGAAGACCAAGAAACTGGGCAACTACCGGTCGGAGAACAAGGATATCGACGTGGGCCTCAAGGTGCCGCGGACCATGACGCTCGACCAGGCACTGGAATGGATCGCACCCGACGAACTGGTGGAAGTCACCCCCCGTTCGGTCAGAGTGAGGAAGGCGATCCTCGAAGCGGAGGGGCGGAAGCGGGCCGACAAACGAGCGGCGGCCGCATTGGCGGGGTGAATCTGGCTCCCCGGGCAGGACTCGAACCTGCAACACCCTGGTTAACAGCCAAGTGCTCTACCATTGAGCTACCGAGGAGCGCTCGCCAACGATTATAGCCGAACGTCGTCGTCGTGCACACTCTCGGAGCTCTCGACCACGGCACCGCACGACACACATTCGAGCCGTAGCCGGGTTCCGCCAGGGCTCTGGGCCAACGTTCCTCCACACCAGCAGCACGCCGATCCGACATGCAGCGCGAGAAGGTACGCAGCGAGGGAGCGGACGCTCTCGTCGGGCACCAGCCGCAACTGTCGGCCGGCACCGCTCGGTTCGACGTCGACTTCCCAGGCAAGGGGCTCCGCCATGCGTATCATCTCAGCCTCCCATGCGAATCATCGCACTCTCCGCAGTACGCCCGTGACCCTGCCGGCGATGCGAGGATCTCGGGTCAGGATGGGTTCCATCGAATCGTTCTCAGGCTGAAGGCGCACGTGCCCCTCCTCTCGAAAGAAGCGCTTGAGGGTCGCGTCGTCTCCAAGTAGCGCCACTACGATGTCTCCATTCACCGCGTCCTCCTGCCGCCGCACGACCACAATGTCACCATCGAGGATGCCGGCTTTCACCATCGAGTCGCCACGCACCCGGAGGGCAAAGCACTCGTCCGGCGGAGTCATCCACTCCGGGACCGGCAGCAGCTCGTCGATGTTCTCTTCGGCAAACAGCGGCTTCCCGGCCGCGACAGCGCCCACGAGCGGCACCGACCGATATCCGGCGGCCGCCTGCGGCGACCCCTCAAGATCGCCCCGAGCAACCACCTCGAGAGCACGGCGCTTCGAGGTACCCCGGCGGATGTATCCCTTGCCCTCCAGCGCGGTCAGATGATTCTGAACGGTCGCCGGCGAGGATAGCCCGACTGCTGCAGCAATCTCGCGCACACTGGGAGGATACCCCTGGGCACGGACAGAAGCGCGTATGACATCGAGCACCTCACGCTGTCTCTCTGTGAGATCCACCCATCACCTCAGTCGTGTAGTGAACATTTGTTCGTAGTCCAGTATAGAACACTTGTTCGCCCCCGCCAAGGGCTGTTGACGCACCCTGGGCCACCATCTATACTGCCGGATGCTTCGGCTCCATGTCCGAGTGGCGGAATTTGGCAGACGCGCTAGGTTGAGGGCCTAGTGAGTGAATAACTCATGGGGGTTCAAGTCCCCCCTCGGACACTTCCCCCGCACGCCGACTGTCCTTGGATCCCGCTCGGAAGGCCGGCTGCGTTCACGATCGCGGTTCTTCGGGGTAGGTAAGGTCCGACCGGCGCCACCGGAGGCTGTTCATGAGCGAGACCATGCGTGCGCTGACGTACGACCGGGCCCAGGATCCGTGGGCTTCCACGACGGGCCTGCGCCTTCAGTCCGTGGTCCGACCCGCCCTCGACGTCGGCCGGGACTACCGCGATGGCGCCATGGCCTTGGTACGACCGGTTCTCACCGGGTTCTGCGGCTCCGACAGAGGCATCTGGCATCGGCGCAGTTTCGGTGACATGATCGCGGCCTCCCTCGACAAGGAAGACCGCGACGTGCGGGTCATGGGCCATGAACTCCTGGGCGAGATAGTCGAGGTCGGTCCGGAGGCCGTGCGGGATTTCGGCTACCAACCGGGCGACATCGTGTCGGCCGAGAGCCATATCGTGGATGACACCTGCTACCAATGTCGCGTCGGCGACAAGCACGTGTGTGCCACCGCGCAGATCATCGGCATCTCCCTCGACGGCTGCTTCAGCGAACTGGTGAAGCTGCCCGCGAAGACCCTCTGGCCGACCGACACCCGGAAGATCCGGCCCGAGGTCGCCGTGTTGCAGGAGCCGTTCGGCAATGCGGTGCACGCCTGCACCAAAGTCAACCTGCGCGGGCAGAGCGTCGCCATCATAGGCTTGGGCACTATCGGCCTCTTCGCGGTGGCAGTGGCACGGGCTCTCGGGGCGCGCCAGATCATCGGGATCGAACCCGTGGAACGAAACCGCTCTATGGCCATCGCCCTGGGAGCAGATGAGGTCATCGCTCCATCACAACCCACGGCTCAGAGCTACATCCACGACGCCACCATCACGCAGGAGATCCACGACCTGACCGGAGGCGTGGGCGTCGACGTCGCTATCGAGATGAGCGGCGCCACAGCCTCGCTCAATACGGCCATCGCCGGAGCCCGCCGAGGGGGCAACGTCATCATGTTCGGCCTCAAGAGCGGCAACGCCGTGATCGAGCACGTCGACCGCGTGATCGTCGACGGGATCAGCCTGCACAGCGTGGTGGGCCGACGCATCTGGGAGACGTGGCACGTCACCCGCAATATCCTGGAATCGCGCGATCCCAACATCCATGATGCCGTCTTCGACGTGATTCTCGAGGGGGGCCACGACTGCATCGTACACGTGGACGACTTCGACCCCGCCACCTTCCAGCGTCTGATCGATTACCACCCCAAGGTCCTCATCCGGTGGTCGTGAAGGAGGTTGGAGACGTGCGACAAAGTGCATACCATCTGTTCGATGCTCAGTTGGACGAGATACGCGAGGCCGGGCTCTGGAAGCAAGAACGGATCATCACCTCCCCTCAAGATGCGTATATCGAGGTGGGAGGCCGGCGCGTGGTCAACCTCTGTGCCAACAACTATCTGGGGCTTTCGTCGAACCTCGATGTCATCGCCGCCGCAAAGGAGGCGCTCGACCGCCGGGGCTTCGGCATGTCGAGCGTCCGGTTCATCTGCGGCACGCAAGACACCCACCTGGAGCTGGAAACGGAACTCGCCCGTTTCTTCGGGTTCGAAGACGCCGTACTCTACGGCTCCTGCTTCGACGCCAACGGCGGCCTCTTCGAGACACTGCTTACAGAGGACGACGCCGTCATCAGCGATTCACTGAATCACGCTTCGATCATAGACGGCATTCGTCTCTGCAAGGCCCGCCGCCTCCGCTATGGGAACGCCGACATGGCGGAGCTAGAGGCCCGACTGCAGGAATCCGCCGACGCCCGCGTACGCCTGGTGGCTACCGACGGGGTGTTCAGCATGGAGGGCAGCCTCGCGCCCCTCGACCGCATCTGTGCGCTTGCCGAGCGGTACGACGCACTGTTGATGGTCGACGACTCGCACGCCTCCGGATTCGTGGGGCCCACCGGTCGCGGCACCCCGGAGCACTTCGGTGTCCAAGGCCGAGTCGACATCTTGACCAGCACGCTCGGGAAAGCGTTGGGAGGCGCCTCGGGCGGCTTCACCGCCTCTCGGCGGTCCGTGACCGATCTGCTGCGGCAACGGTCGCGACCGTATCTCTTCTCGAATGCGCCCGCCCCCCCAATCGTCGGGGCCGGTCTCGCCGCCTTACGCCTGCTGAGCAGCAGCGATGAACTGCGGCAACGACTGTGGGCCAACGCTGCTCAGTTCCGCGCCGGCATGGCGGAGGCGGGCTTCGACGTGAGACCGGGCGACCACCCCATCGTGGCCGTCATGGTCGGTGAAGCTCAATTGGCGGCCCAAGTTGCAGGCGATATGCTGCACGAGGGGGTGTACGTCGTCGGCTTCAGCTACCCGGTCGTGCCCCAAGGCCAAGCTCGGATACGCGTGCAACTCTCCGCCGTGCACAGGCCGGATGACATAGAGAAGGCGGTCGAGGCCTTCGATCGGGTGGGCCGGCGTCACGGTCTCCTGGGAGCCGCCTAGAGGCAACGGGCTTGAATACGGGCTCCGACGGGGTATGGTCCACGATGGCGATATGGTCCACGATGGCGAACACGCGAACGAGGAGGACGTGATGGCTCGACGCTCGAACTCCCTGAAGCCGGCCCCCGCGGCGCTGGAACTCCCTTTGGAGCGGGTGTATCGAGTATGCGACCCGGCTCGATTCGTATTCGCCTCCACCGCGGAGCTTCCTGAACTCACGGAGATCATAGGGCAGGAACGCGCCGTAGCGTCCGTCGATTTCGGCACCGGCATCCGAAGCGACGGCTACAACATCTACGCCCTGGGGCCTACGGGCACGGGGAAGGTCACCACGGTTACCATGTTCCTGGAGCGGGAGGCCGCGGCTCTTCCCGTTCCGGACGACTGGGTCTACGTGAACAACTTCAGCCTCCCGCATCAGCCGAACGTGATCCGCTTCCCCCCCGGGCGCGCATGCGAGTTCCGGCGCGACATGGAGAAGTTGATCGTCGATCTGCAGGCGGCTATCACCCTTGCTTTTGAAGGCGAGGAGTACGAGACACATCGGCGAGGTATCGCCCAACAAGCGGGCGAACGCTCGGAGTCGCGGCTGGACGGCCTCCGAGGAGTGGCCGAGAAGACGGGCTACGCCATGGTGCGCACACCTGCCGGTCTTGCCTTCGCCCCCAAGACACCCGAGGGCGAGACGATGTCGCGCGAGCAATACAACGAGCTGCCCATCGAGAAGCAGAAGGTGATCGACGAGGGGCTCGAGGCCCTCAGCCAGAAGCTCCAGCAGGTCATGCGGGAGGTGCGTCTCGAGGAGAAGGCCGCCCGCGAGAGCCTGCAGGAACTCGATCGTCAGGTCACGACGTACGCCGCAGAACACTTGGTCGACGAGGTTCGAGAGAAATGGGCGACCGTACCGGAGGTTGCTGAGTACCTTGACACGGTGCTGGCAGACGTGATCGAGAACGCGGGTGACTTCAAGCGGTCCGATGACGAGTCCCCCACCGTCTTCATGGGAGTTCCGATCCCGGCACGGCAGGCGGCTGAGGCCACCTTCCGCAAGTACCAAGTCAACGTGCTGGTCGACAATAAAGACCTGACCGGCGCTCCCATAGTGCGGGAGAGCAACCCCAGCCTGCAGAACCTCGTCGGCCGAGTTGAGCACGTGGCTCAGTTCGGAGCTCTGCTGACCGACTTCAACATGATCAAGCCCGGGGCGCTTCACGCCGCGAACGGCGGTTTCTTCGTTCTCGAGGCGCGAGACCTTCTGACCAAACCGTTTGCCTGGGATGCCCTGAAGCGCACGCTGAAGAACGGGTATATCCGCATAGAGGACGTAGCCCAACAGATCGGCATGTCAACCACATCCACTCTCGATCCCGAGCCCGTCCCCTTCACCGCCAAGGTCGTGTTGATAGGTGAGGCGGAGATCTACCATCTTCTGTTCTCGCTGGATCCGGATTTCCCCGAGCTCTTCAAGGTCAAGGCCGACTTCGACACCGTCGTCGAGCGGACCGCGGCGAACGAGGATCTGTACGCGCAGTTCGTGGGACAGGTCTGCCGCACCGAAAGCCTCCCGCCCTTCACGCCCGGCGGTGTCGCCCGAGTGATCGAGCAGGCCTCCCGCATGGTTGCAGACCAGACCAAGCTCAGCAATCGCCTATCGGGCATCGTCGACCTGGTGCGCGAGTCCGCCTACTGGGCCGCACGACGCAATGGCGACGTCATGGGTACTGCGGTCGTCGACGCGGCCGACGTGCGTCAGGCGATCGATCAGCACCTACATCGGTCGGCACGCATCGAGGAGCGCATCCGCGAGATGATCGCCCGCGGGACGATACTTGTGGACACCAAGGGCACCGTTGTCGGGCAGGTCAACGGCCTGTCCGTCACCGGGATGGGAGATCACGCCTTCGGCCTACCGTCCCGTATCACCGCAACCACCCGCCTGGGCAGTGGAGACGTCGTCGACATCGAGCGCGAAGTGGAGATGGGCGGGCCCATCCACTCCAAGGGCGTGATGATCCTCGCCGGCTATCTGGGGTCCCGTTACGCCCCGAACGGCCCTCTGTCGCTATCCGCCCGCCTGGTATTCGAGCAGTCGTACGCCGGTGTAGAAGGCGACAGCGCCTCGTCGACGGAGTTGTATGCCATCCTTTCGTCTCTCTCTGGGCTCCCCATTCAACAGCGCTTCGCGGTCACCGGCTCGGTGAACCAGCGAGGTCAGGTGCAGGCCATCGGCGGAGCCAACGAGAAGATCGAAGGCTTCTTCGCCGTGTGTAAGGCTAAAGGTCTCACGGGCGATCAGGGTGTGTTACTTCCCCGCGCCAATGTCGACAACCTCATGCTGTCCGAGGGGGTGCGGGCCGCCATCGCCGCGGGGCGATTCCATATCTACCCGGTGACGACCATCGACGAAGGCATCGCCATCCTCACCGGGGTGGCGGCCGGCAGGCTGGGCTCCCGGGGCACCTTCCCCCCAGGTACCGTCAACCGGCTCGTGTCCGATCGCTTGACGGCCCTGGCCGACATCGCACGCGAGCAAGGCGGCGGCACCGAGAGGTCTTAGCCCCCCGCAGATCCGGTCAGATCGTCGAGGAGCATCCGCGCCTGCGTCCGGCTGAAACGGACCGTGTCGGGGATGCCCGAGCCGGTGAATGCCCCACCCGCCACGCGTATGCCGGGGAGGGCGGCTAGGCGCGCATCGATGCGCTTTACCCGTTCAAGATGACCCACCACGTACTGAGGCATGGCGCGATCCCAGCGGTAGGCACGGGACCACAGCGGCGCAACCGATACATCCAGGATGTCGGCCAACTCCGCCCGCGCCATCTCCGCCATGTCCTGCCCGCTCAGACCGTCGGTCTCGCCTGCCGTGGCGCGGATGAAGGACCGCATTAGTACGATGTCGTCCGGGGCCCGCCCGTAGAACTTCGAGGTGACCCATGTGAACGCCTTGGTGCGCCTATGCTCCCCTTTCGGGATCACAAGTCCGAACCCATCGAGGTGAGTCGGAAACACCGGGGCCGGGTAGGCGAGGGTGACGGTCGCCGACGATACGTACGGGATCGCTTCGAGCTCCCCCGCGAGCGTGGGGTCGACCCCTCTGACTATGTCCGAGGTCGCGTAGGCAGGAGTGGCCAATATGACCCCGTCGACCGCATATGTCGCACCCGATACGCTGCCCACCGTCCAACCGCCATCGGGGCGTGCAACCAGGCTGTTCACGCACTCGCCTGTATGCAGCGCGGCAGAACCGATCCGTCGGCTTAGTTCCTCCATCAGCGCTCCGAGACCCTCATCGAGAGTCATGAACATGGTGCGCGGCGGTCGGGGCGATGCGTTCGACATCTTCGCAGCAGCAACGGTTCGAGCCTTGCGCACGGCCCTCATCCGTTTCAACATGGCCACTATCAGACTGCGATCCTCCCGCTCCATATCGACGAAACGGGGGAAGGTGGCTTTGATGCTCATGGTCTCGGGGTCGCCGCTGTGGATGCCCGCCACCAGCGGCTCGCCCAGCTTGTCCAGGGCTTCGCGTCCCAGCCGGCGGCGGATGAAATCGCCCAGGGTCTCGTCGGCGCCGTCGGTCCGGCGTGGTAGAACCAGGTCGAGGGCCATCCGCATCTTCCCGGGCCACGAGAACAGCCGGGCGGTGATGAACGGCATGATCCTGGTGGGAACGAGGAGGATCAATCCGTCAGGCAGCGGGTGCGGCTTCCCCTTCCAGAGCACGTACGTGCGTCGGCGGGCGTCGTTGGTGCCCGAAAGGCGCCCGCCAAGACCGACTTCCTCGATCAATTCGATGGCCGCAGGTTTTTCGCTGACGAAGCAATCAGGTCCGCCTTCGACGATGCACCCATCGACCCGTTCGGTCAGGATGCTCCCTCCCACCCGGTCACGGGATTCGAGTACGACGACCTGCAGGTGGACGTTCCGCGCAGCAGCCTCTCGGCCGAGTTCATAGGCTGCGGCCATTCCACCTACTCCTCCGCCGACGACTGCGACGACGAGCGGCCCGCGCGGGGCCGGCGTATCGTGACCGGTCACGCCGCCTCCCCATCCAGTGCGCTCACCTGTTGCGCGACCACCGCAGCCAATGTCTGTATGAACAGGGGCGCATCCTGCACCGTGCGGGCACGATGGAACCCGAGACCGAGCTCGGTCGCCCGACCGGCGAGGGCGATATCCAGATCGTAGAGCGTCTCGAGATGCTCCGAGACGAAGCCCAGCGGGACCACCACGACCTCCCGGCAACCGGTCGCGGCCTCCTCCGCCAAGACGTCGGCCGCGTCGGGGCCGAGCCACTCGACGCCCGGGCGATCGCTGCGACTCTGGTAGGCCAGCCGCCACGGCAGATCGCCGACCACGGCCATGACGCCCCGTGCGGTCTCGAGGAGCGCCGACTCGTAGTCGACGTCACGCCTGCCCCCTTCCATCGGCAGACTGTGGGCGGTGAACAGCACCAACAGGCCGTGCCGTCCGCGGTCGGTCATGGGCGGAAGCACCTCGTGCACCCGTTCCGCGACTGCTTCGAGGAACAGGGGGGCCGCATGCCAACGCGCAACGAACGCGACCCTGCCCGGCGTGAGATCGGCGAGGGCGGAGCACGCCGCCTGTACGTCGGAGACGTACCCCCCGGTAGCACGAGAGGACTGGTGTGAAGCGAGGATGACGGCGACCGCCCGGCCCCGGCCGAAGTCGAGCGCTTGTTCCACAGCGTACGCGATAGATGGTTCTGTGAACCGCATCCCCACGAAGGTGCCCACCTGCGGCGGGCGGCCGGCGGGGACCAAATCGGTGGCACCCGAACCACGGAGATACGCGTTGAGGGCTGACGCCTGGGCGAACGTGTTCTCCGCCAAAGGGGAATGGCCGCCGATTGACCGATAGCGGCCAAGGGCACGCTCCACCATCGCCGAACTGGGCACCCGCGGCGCCAGAACCCGAACCAAGAACGGCTCTACCTCATCGAGGCATCGTGGCCCGCCGTACGCGAGCACCAGCACGGCCACGGGGCCGCCTGCCACGGCATGTCCCACTACCGAGCGCTCAGACGATGGACGGCGTCCACCATGACCGCCACGCCCTCGGTCGGCGTCTCAGGCAGGACCCCATGCCCCAGATTGAAGATGTGCCCGGGTCGTCCGGCTGCCGCGGCGAGCACTGCTTCGACCCTGTCCTCGATGACATCGGGCGGGGCGAACAGCGTGATCGGATCCAGGTTGCCCTGTATGCCGACGCCGGGACCGAGCAGATCCCAGGCTTCTCCCAGGTCTATGCGCCAGTCGACGCCCAGGACGTCTCCCCCGGCATGTCGCATGAGCGGTAGCAACGTGGCGGTGTCTGTACCGAAATGGATGATCGGAACCGTGTCCGCCAACTCTTCCACCACGCGCGTGCTGTAGGGCAGCACGTACTCCCGATAGTCACTCGGGGCGAGGATGCCCACCCAGCTGTCGAACAACTGCACGGCATGAACTCCCGCCTCTATCTGGTAGCGCAGGTAACTGACGATGGTCGAGGTGACCTTCTCCATGAACCGATGCCATACGCGGGGTTGGGCATACATGAGGGTCTTCGTGGCGACGAAGTTCTTCGAGCCGCCCCCTTCGACGATGTAGCTGGCAAGAGTGAACGGCGCCCCGGAGAAACCGATCAGTGGTGCGCGGCCGTCGATCTCGTGCAGGACCAGCCGTATGGCCTCGGCGAGGAACGGTACGTCGCTCTCCGGCGTCAGCACGGTGATAGCGCCGACATCAGAGCTTGTCCGCACAGGGTTCCCGATGGCAGGACCTTCACCCTTCGCAAACGTCAGGTCTATGCCCATCCCCGGCAGCGGCAGGAGGATGTCGGCGAAGATGATGGCGGCGTCGAAGTCGAACCGCCGCAGCGGTTGAACGGTGACCTCGGCCGCCAACTCAGGCGTGCGGCACATTTCCAGGAACGAGTGCTGCGCGCGCATGGCCCGGTACTCCTGGAGGTAGCGCCCTGCCTGACGCATCATCCACACCGGCGTACAGTCCACCGGTTCGCGGCGGCAGGCCTTCAGGAAGCGGAAATCGGACGTCACGCCATCGCCTCCACGCTGACGGCCGCGACTTTGAACTCCGGGATCCTGGCGATCGGGTCCAGAACGGTGTTGGTCAGACGGTTTGCCGGCGCCTCGCTGTAGTGGAAGGGCATGAACACCAACCCCGGCGACACTCGATCGGTGACCCACGCCAGTGGCTCGATGGAACCTCTCCGGCTGGTGACCCTCACGTGTGCACCGTCGTAGACGCCCAGACGCGCCGCATCGTCCGGATGGATCTCCAGACGGCCCTTGGGCACCAGACCGTTGAGCCCGGGAGCCTTCCGGGACATCGTGCCGGTGTGATAGTGCACCAACTCCCGACCCGTTGTCAGCACCAATGGATACTCGTCGCTGGTCTTCTCCGAAGGGGCGATGTGGACGATGGCCGAGAACAGACCCTTGCCCCGCGCGAATTGTTGCGTGTGAAGAATGGGCGTGCCCGGGTGATCCTCCGTGGGACACGGCCATTGCAGACCGCAGACGTCGGTCTGGGCGTACTCGACGTCGGGGATCACGTCGAGCCTGTCGTAGGTAACCCCTCCATACTGCGGAGTCACCGACGCAATCTCCGCCATGATCTCCGCGGGTGAGCGATAGTCCCATCCGGCGCCCATGCGGTTGGCCACCAGCTGAACGATCTTCCAGTCGGGCAGCGCCTCCCCTTGAGGTTCGAGGGCCTGATGGGCCAATTGGATCCGGCGCTCGGTGTTCGTGTACGTGCCGGACTTCTCCACGCTCGACACCGCCGGCAGCACCACATCGGCGTACTCGGTCGTCTCGGTGCGGAAGATATCCTGTACCAGCAAGAACTCCGCCTTCTTGAGGGTCTCCTCGATGTGATGCTGATCGGGATCGGAGAGGATGGGGTTCTCGCCCATCACGTACAGAGCCCGGACCTCACCCTCATCGATGGCCCGCATGATCTCCATAAGGCTCTTGCCCTTCTCCCTGTCTTCGAGCGTCACCCCCCAGGCCGCCTCCATCTTGGCGATGATGTCGGGGTTGTCCACCCTCTGATATCCGGAGAAGACATCGGGCAGGCCGCCCATGTCGCAGGCGCCCTGTACGTTCACCTGTCCGCGGAGCGGGTTGACGCCCGTCCCCGGGCGGCCGATCTGGCCCGTCAACATCGCCAGATTCGCCACCGATAACACATTGTTGGTGCCGGTGTGATGTTGCGTGATGCCCATCGCATACAGGATGGTGGCCGCACCGGCCTTGGCGTACATCTCCGCCGCCGTGCGGATGTCGTCGGCCGGCACCCCACAGATCTCTGCCGCCTGCTCTACCGTCATGGCGTCGAGGGCTTCACGCAGAGCCTCGTAGTTCTCCGTCCGTTCGGAGATGAACTCCGTGTCCTCCCAGCCCATATCGACGATGTGCCGCATCATGCCGTTCAGCAGCGCCACGTTGCTCCCCGGCCTCAACTGAAGGTGAAGGTGCGCCCGACGGGCTACATCGATGAGACGGGGGTCGGCGACGATAAGGGTCTTACCCTCACGCAGCGCCCTGATCACCTGGAGCGAAAGCACCGGGTGCGCCTCTGTGGTGTTCGAGCCGATGATGAAGATGACATCGGCCTCATGTATGTCGTTGATGGAATTGGTCATCGCGCCGCTGCCAAAAGCTGTCGCCAGACCGGCGACGGTGGAGGCGTGTCATAAGCGGGCGCAGTGATCCAGATTGTTCGTCCCCAGCACCCCACGGGTGAACTTCTGAAGAATGTAATTCTCCTCGTTGGTACACTTGGCAGACGCGAGGGCGGCGAATGCCTTCCCCCCGCTCTCGGCCTTGATCCGCTTGAAGTTCTGCTCAATGCGCTCCAGGGCGACGTCCCACGTAGTAGGCACGAGCGTGCCGGCTTCATCCCGCACCAGCGGGGTGGTCAGCCGTTCTGGAGAGTTGACGAAGTCCATCCCAAAACGGCCCTTGACGCAGAGGTTGCCGTTGTTCACACCGCTCCCCACGGTGGCGGTGATGCGCACCACCTTGCCCCGGGCGGCATGGATCGTCAATTCGCACCCGACCCCACAATAGGGACAGATCGACTTGGTCTTCTCGGTCTGCCAGTGCCGGGCGGCGTATCGGCTCCGCTTGTGGTTGAGCGCACCCACAGGACACGCGCTGACGCACTGTCCACAGGAGACACAACCGACATCCTGCAGAGGCAGGTTGTAGGGGGTGTCGATGATGGTGTCGTAGCCCCGATTAGTGAAGCCCCAACACCCGATGCCCATGACTTCGCGGCATATGCGCACGCACCGCCCACACAAGATGCAGCGGTTAGGATTCCGGGCTATGTTGGGGTGATCGTCGCGCGTCTCGAATTGGGGCGGGCTCCAGCCCCACGGGCTCATGTTGACTTCGTACTCGTACGCGTAATCCTGGAGCCGGCAATCGCCGGCCGCCTCACACACGGGGCAATCGAGCGGGTGGTTCGAGAGGAGGAGTTCGAGGACAAACTTCCGCAGTTTGCGGATCTTCTCAGTGTGCGTCTGCACCACCATACCGTCACCGACCTTGGTAGCGCAGGCGGGCACCGCCCCGCGGGCGCCTTCGATCTCGACCAGGCAGAGCCGGCAGGCTCCGTACGGTTCGAGGCGGTCGTCATGGCACAGCGTCGGGATGTCTACCCCCACACGCCGGGCTACGTGCAACACCGTCTCGCCGGGAGCTGCCTTCACCTCCTGGCCGTTGATGGTGACGGTGAGGGTCTTCTCGCTGGTCTCTTGAGCCACGGCCATCTACTGCCTCCTCACCGCGTCGAACCTGCATTTTTCGTAGCACGCCCCGCACCGTATACAGACGTCCGGGTCGATGACGTGCACCTCCTTCTTCTCACCGGTGATCGCGTTCACCGGACATGCCCGCGCACAGGCACGACACCCGGTGCACTTCTCGGCGTCGATCCAGTAGGTGGTCAGGGCCGCGCACGCGCCCGCCCGGCACTTCTTGTCGTAGATATGTTCCTCGAACTCGTGCAAGAAGTACTTGAGCGAGGTAAGCACAGGGTTCGGTGCTGTGCCGCCCAAAGCGCACAATGAGCCCGCCTTCACATCGGCCGCCAACTCCTCGAGCAGAGGGATGTCCTCGGGCACGCCGTTGCCCTCGCAGATGCGGGCAAGGATCTCGAGCATGCGCATAGTACCGACGCGACAGGGGACGCACTTTCCGCAGCTTTCCGCCTGCGTGAACTTCAAGAAGTAGAGCGCGGTGTCGACGATGCAGTTGTCGGCATCGAGCACCACCATCCCCCCCGACCCCACGATCGCTCCGGTCCGATTCAGTTCCTCGTAGTCCACCTTCGTATCAAGCAACGATTCGGGCAGACAACCGCCGGATGGTCCGCCCATCTGCACGGCTTTGAACGGCTTATCGTTCTTGATCCCCCCGCCGATCTTGAAGATGACGTCGCGAAGCGTGAGTCCCATGGGGACCTCCGCCAGCCCGGACCGTTTCACCTTGCCGGTAAGGGCGAAGACCTTCGTTCCTTTGGACTTCTCGAAGCCTCGTTCGGCGAAGGCGGCCGCGCCGTGCGTGATGATCCAGGGTACGCAGGCAAGGGTTTCGACGTTGTTGATGTTCGTGGGTCGGGCATAGAGCCCCGATACCGCCGGGAACGGAGGCCGCAGACGGGGCATACCGCGCTTGCCCTCGATGGACTGCATCAGCGCGGTCTCCTCGCCGCAGACGAACGCTCCGGCCCCTTCTTTGATCTTGAGGTGGAAGGAGAAGTCGCTGCCCATGACGTTGTCGCCGATCAGCCCGCGCTCTTCGGCCTGCGCCAACGCGATCTTCAGTCGTTTGATGGCCAGGGGGTACTCGGCCCGCACGTAGATATAGCCTTCGGATGCCCCGATCGAGTAGCCACCGATCGCCATACCCTCGAATACGGTGTGGGGGTCGCCTTCGAGCACCGAACGATCCATGAAAGCACCCGGATCGCCTTCGTCGCCGTTGCAGATGAAGTACTTCTGCCCGTCGGGAGACGAGGCATCCGCGGCAAACTTCCACTTCATGCCCGTCGGGAAACCGGCGCCGCCACGTCCGCGCAGGCCCGAGGCCAGAATCTCCTCCTGCACCTGGACGGGACTCATCTCGGTCAAGACTTTGTAGAGGGCTTGGTAGCCGCCGCTCTCGAGGTAGTCGTCTATGTCCTCTGGATCGATCCGGCCGCAATCGCGCAGCACCAGGCGATCCTGGTGCTGATAGAACTCGTTGTGAGAAGTGGGCTCCTCGTCGGAGAGCACGATCCATTTGTGCACCGGCTCACCGGCGACTATATGGTCCGCGATGATCTTCTCCACCATGGCCGGAGTGACGGTACCGTATGTCACCGTCCGCTTCTGCCCGCCCGTGTGCGTGGTGACATCGACCAGCACATCCATGGCGCACATCCCACGGCAGCCCGTGCCGGTGACAGAGGCGCAACCCCCCTCGCAGGTGTCTTCGCGAGGCTTGACGACCCCATATACCCCAGAGTCCTTGAACCCCTGCTCGAAGGCGGCGAACACATCTTTCCCTCCGGCGGCTATCCCTCCGGTGCCCAGGCAGATGCCGATCTCCACGTCTGGGGTGCCGAGACGCGGTCGCCCCGGCGATGGCCGGCGAATGGTCAGAGCCACGCCCATCTACGCCTCCTCCTCGGTCGGCGGCTCCGCGTCGCCGGCGGTCGCCGCAGGGTCGTCGCCGTTCTGCCCGCCGCTGTCGGACTTCGAGCGAAAATCCTTCACCGCGTCGACAGCTTTGTCGGGGGTCAGCTTGCCGTAGGTGCGATCGTTTATCATCATCACCGGAGCCATGCCACAGGCACCGAGGCATGCCACACTCTCCAGAGTGAAGAACATGTCGTCGGTGTTCTCGCCATCGCGGATACCGAGATGACGTTCCACTTCCTGCGAGACCAGAGGCGCACCCGAGACATGGCAGGCGGTGCCGTGGCAGATGCGCACGACGTTCTTCCCCCGAGGCACGAGGCGGAACTGCGCGTAGAACGTGGCGACCCCGTAGACCTGGCTGAGAGGCTCCCTCAGGGCCTCTGCGATCCGCATCATCGCCTCGCGGGGCACGAAGCCGTACGCGGCCTGCGTGCCCTGCAAGAGCGGGATCAACGTGCCTTTCTGCCCCCGGTATTTGACGAGCAGCTCCTCGAGCGGAGCCGCATCGAATCCCCCCTCGGCGACGGCGCCGCGGGCGCTCTGGCCGATGCTCATGGGCGAACCTCCAAGATCCTTAACCTATTTGAGCTCCGCGTCGGACACCGAATACAGCGACTGATTCGTAAGGGCCTTGATAAGTCGGATAGACCGCATCATCTCCTTGTCCAAAGCATCGACGATGGCAGAGGTCAAGCCTGCAGCCGAAAGCATGGCTACGAACACATTGTTGATAGCCGGGCGCAGTTCATCCGGCGCCCCGTTGGAGATGTTGGACAGACCGCAGGTGGTCTTGACCATGGGATCGAACATCTCGGGGAGCATCTTCAGAACTTCCTGAACAGCGACTGCGTGCTGCTGACCCACGTCGACCCCCACGGGCAGGATGATCGGGTCGATGAAGATCCTGTCGTTGGGAATACCTTGTTCGTTGGCGGCCACAACCAGCTCATACGCCAGGGCTACCCGCTCGTTCGCGTCGATTGGGATGGCGGCCCCCATGGTCAGACCGATGATCTCACAGTTGTATTTAGCCGCCAGCGGCAGGATGTTCTCCATCTTGTCAGGCTGTGCCGAGAACGAGTTCACGATGGGGTTCGGCAGCCCCAGTTCCAGACACTTCACGATGCCGGCCTCCATGGCCACGTGGTTCGTCGTGTCCAGACAGAACTGCAGTTTGGTGATCTCGGCGACCGTCTCGACGACAAACTCCATCATCTTGTCACCGTCCTTGCGGGCGGGGCCAAGGTTGATGTCGATGACGTCGGCGCCGGATTCGACTACCTTGCGGGCCAGATCCTGAATGGGGGCCTTGTCCCGCTCCTTCATCGCATTTCCAATGCGATTGATCATTACATTGATGTTCTCCGCGATTACGAGCACTCGTCCTCCTTAGTTGTCAGACCCGATGACCCTGCTATCTCCCGACGGAGAGTCTCCTCCGCATGGTATGAACTGCGCACGAAAGGCGCCGCCTCCACCGAAAGGCCCAATGACTCTCCGATACGCGCGTACTCCGCAAAGACCGGCGGCGGCACGTACTCCACCACCGGCAGATGCTGTTTGGTGGGTCGCAGATACTGGCCCACGGTCACCACGTCGACACCGGCACCGTGAATCGCCCCGAAGAGCGCGCCCACTTCCTCCCGCGTCTCTCCCAACCCGACCATGAACCCCGTCTTCACCAGACCCGCACCTCTGTCTGCGACGTAGCGTAGCACTTCAAGGGAACGGTCCAGATCCGCCTGCGGTCGCACTGTCGGATAGAGCCGAGCTACGGTCTCCACATTGTGGTTAAAGACCTCGGGACCCGCCTCGAGGACCGTGTCCAGCGACGCTCTCGATCCCCCGAAGTCGGGCACCAACACCTCGATCGTGGCCTGAGGCACGCGCCCGCGCACGGCCAGCACCGTCGCGGCAAAATGCGCCGCTCCCCCGTCAGGAAGATCGTCTCGGGTCACAGACGTGATGACGACATGCCGTAACCCCATGAGGGCGGCGGCATCGGCGAGGTGGGCCGGCTCGTCGGCATCCAACGGACCGGGCCGGCCTCCTTCTACACTGCAGAACCGACAATCCCTCGTGCACACGCCACCCATGATGAGGAACGTGGCTGTGCCGAGTTCGAAACACTCCCCCTTGTTGGGGCACCGTGCGCTCTCACACACCGTGTGAAGATGACGGTCGCGGAGAAGGCCCTCCAGCTCATACACCGCCCGAGCCCGAGGAAGGGGCTTCTTCAGCCAGTCCGGCTTCCGGCCCACGCCTGCCGCGGGGGAGTCGATCATGTGCATACGTTCACTCATACAGTTGCCGCTTGGGCCGGCGCCTCCGCCCTCCACACGTTGCTCAGCCGACCACGTGCACCGATTCGCCGTGCACGTCGTGCGCGGCCTCCATCAGCGCCTCCCCGATGGTCGGGTGGGCGTGGATGGTGTCACCGATCTGCTTAACGGTAAGGTCGTTCTTGATGGCCACGCCGATCTCGTGAATGAGGTCGGTAACATGGGGGCCCATCATATTGGCCCCCAGAACCTTGTCTGTGTTGTGATCGGCCACTATCTGGATGTAGCCCACGGCTTCGCCGATCGCGAGCGCCTTGCCGGATGATCCCAGCCGGAAGGTGCCGGTGACGGGTTCGTAGCCCTCGTCCCTGGCCTGATCTTCCGTCAGGCCGATACTGGCGATCTCGGGGAAGGTATAGATACAGCTGGGCACTACCTTGAGTTCGCGCTTCACGTCGCCGCCCAGGCAGTTCTCCACCGCGACGAGGCCCTCGTAGGAGGCCACGTGGGCCAAAAGGATGCCGCCGTTGACATCTCCGATGGCGTAGATGTTCTGAGCACTGGTCTCCAGGTTGTCGTTCACCACGATGTAGCCCCTACCGTCGGTCTCGACGCCCACCGTCTCCAGACCGATGCCCGCCGAGTTCGGCTGCCGGCCGATGGACACCAGCATCTTCTCGGCCGTGATCTGTGGACCGCCCTCGATGTTGGCGGTGATGTGGTCGGAGCCGTATTCCGCGATGCCGTCCACCTTGGTCTTTAGTAGCACCTCGATGCCCTTTTTCTTGAAGGTCTGCTGAAACTGCTTTGCCAGGCGCTTGTCTTCCAGAGGCAGCATCTGCGGCATCATCTCGACCATGGTGATCTTGGTGCCAAGCTCCGAGAACACCGAAGCGAACTCGCAGCCGATCACGCCGGCCCCGATGATCAAGAGAGTCTCAGGGATAGTGGTCAACTCGAGCGCCCCGGTGGACGTCAGCACCGTCGGCTGGTCGAAGTCGAAGAACGGCAGCCGGGCAGGCTCGGAGCCGGTGGCGATGATGATCTTGTCGGCCTCCAGGGAAACCGTGCCGTCGGCAGTCTCCACCTGGACGGTTCCGGGACCGGTGATGCGGCCCTGCCCCGTCACCAGTTTCACCTTGGTCTTCTTGAACAACGAGTGGATGCCATCCCGCAGTTGCTTGGAGATCTCGCTCTTCCGCTCCATCATGCGGGCAAAATCGGGTTTGATCTCAGTCGGAGCCACGAACCCGAACTCGGCGCCTGAACGGGCCTTGTGCAGGGCCTCGGCGCTGCCCAGCAGAGCCTTGGTGGGAATACACCCCCGGTTAAGGCACGTGCCGCCCAACAGATCCTTCTCGATCACGGTCACGTCCGCCCCGCGCTGGGCCGCCCGGATACCCGCAACGTAACCCCCGGGGCCTCCCCCGATGATGACTATCCTCACAGCATCGGCCACTGCCGGTCTCCCTTCCTCAATGCTCCTCCGGGCGGGTCCGCACCGGCCCGCCTCCATCGAACGCCCGTCGCTACAGAAGTCCCGCCATCTTGAGGATGTCAGGCACGATCTCTTCCTTGCCGATGGCCATGATATGGACACCGTCGCAGACCTTGTTGTCCATGCAAAAACGTATGTGACGGGCACAGATCTCCATGCCCTTCTTGATGGCGTCCTCTTTGGGAACCGATGCCATCTCCTCGATAAGGGTATCGGGCACGAACACGCCGGGCACGAACTTGTTCATATACTTGGCCATACCCACACTCGTCAGTACGACCAGGCCGGCCATCAGCTTGACATCTTTACCTTCCGTGACGCCCCGCGAATACTCCGCGAAGCGCTGGAAGTTGTCCATGTCGTACACGGCCTGCGTCTGGAAGAACTGCGCTCCGGCGGCGATCTTCTTTTCGTATTTCAGCTTCTGAGGCGCGATAGGATCGGACTCCGGAGTCACCACCGCACCGATATAGAAATCGGTGGCCCCGCCAAGTTCGTTGCCGGCCCAATCGTAGCCTTCGTTCATCTTCTTCACGCACTGAATGAGCTGCACCGACTCAAAATCGTAAACTTCTTTTGCCTCTTTGTGATCGCCCACACTTACGTGGTCACCCGTGAGACAGAGGACGTTGCGGATGCCGAGAAAATGAGCGGAGAGAAGATCGTTCTCCAGGGCCAGGCGGTTGCGATCCCGGCAGGTCATCTGAAAGACGGCGTCCCCACCCTTGGAAACGATCTCATGGGATACCGCCATCGACCCAAGGCGCATGACCGCGCTCTGATTGTCGGTGACGTTGAGACCGTCGACCAGGTCCTTGAGAAGATCGATGTGGTGCAACATGGTGTCCACATTCGTTCCCTTAGGCGGGCCTATCTCGCCGGAGACGACGAACTTCCCGCTTTCGCAGGCCTCACGATACTTGGCCATAGCTACGCCGCCCCTTTCTCTTCCTCAGTCACCCGGCCGTCGAGCCTACCCGGACGCTCCACGGCATTCCAACGCTTGGGAGTGTGGATCTTCATGAACGTGTCCAGCTTGTCTTCGGACTTCATCTGGTTGTAAATCAACACCCAGGCGCAATCCTTCTCGGAATCCACTTCACACTTGCCGTTGTTGGTGCCGCCGCACGGTCCGTTGAGTATCCCCTTCGCACACCGAGTGACCGGGCAGATGGCCCCGTACTCGTCGATGACGCACTCCCCGCACAGCGAACACTTCTCTTCAAAGACCATCTGACGCTTGACGTTGCCTACGAACAGCGAGTTCGCACCCGGGCTCACATGCTTGGTCGTGGCCTCACGCACCGACTGCGTGCCCGCGCCACACGACAGCACCAGGAAGGCGTCGGCCGCCGCGGCTGCTTCCTTGTTCTGCCGAAAGATGCGCTTGATGTCGAGTTCCTGGCAGGTCGAGTGGGCCACGTCGGTGGCCACGATGGTCTTGCCCGCCGCTTCAAGGCGGGTCTTCATGTCGGCGAGTTCCGGCTCCCCGCCGGTCTGCGTCATGGTGGCGCACTCGCCGCACCCGACGATGTAGACGTTCGTGTTCCCGGCGAGACTCTCGAGGATCTCCTCGAAAGGCTTCTGCTTACTGATAATCAATGTGATGGACCTCCGTTCTGCTAGTTGAGCCCTCGCAGATAGCGCGGCACGTCGGCTGCTTCACGCACACCGACCATGACTTCCCAGTCGCCGAGCTCCTCTTCCAACTCGCCGCTGATCTGTGCCACGTACCCGGGGATGATGATCTTCCTGTGATTGACCTTCTCCTCGATCCCGCTCTTCTTGACGAACGCGGCGATGGCGTCGGCCACGAACTTGCCGGCCGCCCACGACGTCAGCACCGATTGACCCTCCGTATCCATCACCAGCAGCCAGGTCGGCACCTTGCTGGCTTCGATCTCCCCTGCCACGGTGAAATAGGTGAGCGAGAAGTTCGTGGTGATGAGAAGCGGGCTGTCCCCGGTCGGCTCGTTCACCGGGTAGATGCCGGCGTCCATCTGCATCGGCCGTTGTGGGTCGGTGTAGATGTTCTGCGACAGGATCAACAAAGGCAGGACCTGAGCCGGATCGAGGGTGTCGATGACCACGATGCCCGCATACTTGGCCACGAACACACCCGCAAAGACCATCTTGAGCATCGGGTCGTCGGTCATGCGGCAGGGGAAGGCGATGGTCGGGAAACCAAGCGCCCGGAACTTCTTCTTGATGGCCGCGCGACGGATGTAGGTCTGATCGCGAAGACCGTCCTGCAGATTGGCCGGCATGGGGTCGAGAACGACCTCCTTGTAGTCGGCCGCCACACACTTCTCGCCCAACTCCGCCAGTTCATCGAGGGTGGGTGCCTTGATGACGAACGGCACGCCCAGTTCCTTGGCCAGACCGGCCACGGCGTCGAAATTAGAGGCGGTGGCGGCATACAGCAACGGCTTCTGCGCCTTGATGGGGTCGGCCGCTGCCTTCAACGCCGCCGCGTCCTCGCTCATGATCACAATGCCGGCGCCGGTCTCGTCGGATGCCTTCTTTACACGCGCGGCCAAGGTAGCCGCATCGGCCGACTCGACGGCGAAGAGCTTCGCGCGCAGGATCTGGCCGACCCGCTCGAACGACTGCGTCTTGAACGTGTCAAGCGCCTTTTGGAAGGCCGCATCGTCGACACGGTCGTCGATCAGCACAGCCACACCCGGAGGATGCTCGAACCGCTTCTCATGGCGATAGAGCACGGTCTCTTCACCGATGACCACTGCCATATCGCCCACACCCACGGTGACCTTACGCACCGGAGGCGCCGCCGCCTCGCCGAGCTCGGCCGCCGCCTCTGCCGAGACATGGGGACATTGGCTGAGTTCGGCCTTGCCAGAGGCCAGTTGCATGGCGAATGCCATACAGGTAGGGAAGCCGCAATCCTTGCAGTTGGTCTTCGGCAAGAGTTTGAAGATCTGCAACCCGCTTAGAGCCAAGGTGGTACTCCTTTCCGATCAGTCGAAGGGGCCACGGTCCTTGTGTGGGAGGGCACCCTGAGGCCGCCCTCCCACCAAGACCCCGTTTTCTAGAACATCGGATCCATTTCAAGCGCCGGGTGACCCACCTCAGTGAGAAACGTCAGGATTTGGTCCTCTTCGGTGCCGTTGTCTTCGGTGGCTATCTTGTCGTAGAGGTCGGGAACCCCCGCCTTGGCAGCATTCGCCTTGATCTGGTCCTCAAGCTCTTCTTTCAGCTTCTTGGGCATCCACACCAGCCGGGCGATACCACCGTCTCCGCTGATGAACTTCGGAGAGCCCATGTAGAACTTGGAGTGGCCCACGAACCCGGGAGTCTGTGCCCCGCCGCCCACCGAGCCCGCCAGGGTGGAGAACTTCATCCCACAAGGGGTCATCCCGGTATGATCGCGGTCGACGGTCATCACGCCGTTGCACATGGGCAGGAGAACGCTGATGGCCTCGAAACACCCGCAGGAGGTCATGGGGTTCTCCATCATGCTGTACGCGCTGAACTTCTCGATTGCGTTGTGCGAGGCCGAGTAGGCGAACTCGTCGACGCCTTCCCACTCTCCCAGACGCTCATCCACGAACGCACCCTTCAGGATGGGCTGGTTCGGACCGGTGGGGTTGATCTCAAACGCGGCCTTGCCGTCAAGCCAGTTGTAGGCTCCGCACAGACCGGGACGTTCGGGGGTGATCACGCACACATGGTCGGGAGCAAAGCTCTGACACAAGGTGCAGGAGTAGAACGTGTCCACCGACTCGTCGGTGAGGGAACCGATGCGCTCGTCCCGTTCGTGGTAGATCGCCTGAGCTCTGGCGACCACCTCGGAGACTTCGGGATCCTTCGTATAGACGGTCACCTGCACCTTGTCCACGATGCCGCCGAAATCGGCATGATAGCGGGCATGAATGATCTTGCCCACGTGCTCGAAGGTGAAGCCGGCCGCGACAGCCTTCTTGCTGATGCGTTCCCAGATGATGTCGCGTTGGCCGACGTGCAGAAAACCCTCGGCCTCGTTGAGGAAATGGTGCAACTGCCGCTCGAGGATGGGCTCGAAGTCTTTCTGCATCTTGCGTCCGGAGACTTCGATCAGCACGGCGAAGGGGATGGTCTTACCCACCTCGATCTCGTTGATCTCAGGGCCGACGACAGTCACCTTCCCGTCTTCAACATCTTCTGCAATCACGGCGAGCTCCGCACCCGCCGCCTTGGGACCTGCCATCTCCACGTGGAGATCGTCCTTCCGGATGCGTTCTCCTTCGAACGCCGGCCCGTAGGCTACCGGCACCGGCACCTCGGTGATGACGATCTTGAGCCCGCGCACCTCGATCGCCTTGGCCACGATCTGATCCAAGGGTATGTTCGAGACCACATGCTCGTAGGTGGTGACACCCGTGGGCAGGATCTCGGGGATGTCGGTCTCAGCGATGGTGGGGAAGCCATAGTTGATGGCTCCCGCCGCCGCCGCGTACTTGAGGTCGTTGACCTCACCCAAGGCGAGGACGAAGGCGAACACGCGGTCCTTGTTGTACCGCAGAGTGCCTTTGAAGTCACCCGGCTTCACGCCGCCGAAGGCCATTGCGGCCCGGGTAGCGAAGCCCAGAGAGTAGATGTGCCCGTAGATCTCGGGGCTGAACGGCACCAAGCGTGTCTCCCAGCCCATCTCCACCTCGGCCTCAGCCAGCTGTTCCGCAAAGGTGGTGCCGCGCGACTCGCCGGCCATGAAGACGTACAGGTACTTGCCCTGCATCTCCCGGGCGAGTGATACGGCCGTCTCGACGTCGGGGGCGGCACCGGTCACAGCGGCGAAACCGGGAGCCGAACCGTCCACGAACTCGACGCCGCGCTGACGCATGATGATGTCGTCGGCCGCACCGAGCCAGATGTCCTGCACGGGAGCCGGACCGGCGCCTACATACTTGAGGGCCTCGATGATCTCGGCCAGCCATAGGGCGGCCATGCCGCCGTCGAGCGTCTCGCCCAGATAGGGCAGCCACAGGTTGCCACTTGGCACAGGCGGCAGCAGGCGCTCAGCCTCATTGAGCACCCAACGCATGTCGTCGAGACTCTCCACCTTGTGCCCTGTGATGGCGTAGATCACCGGCAGGTAGTAGCCGGTGTTGGGGAAGAACTCCCGCGTCTGACCGGCGTCGAGCGAAGCCAGCGCCTCCTCCAGCCTGGCGGAGGCCAGGTCGAAGTAGGCGCGCGCCCCACGGGCCACGCCGCCCGCTACGATCTCGCGGATGCCCTCAGGCTTTCTTCTCTGCATGATAGTTGCCATCTATCCACTACCCCCGACGGTCGGCCATGTCGAACAGTACGCGCTCGCGGGCCTCGTGGATACCGAGCGCCTCGCGTTTCTTCTGGATGTGAGCCATGGAGGCCTCGAAGATATCCTCCCAATCAGGGATGAAGTGCAGCATGCCGCCAAACCGCTCTTCCCATGTGTTGGCATGGATGTTGGTCACAACATCGGACGCACGGTACCGGGAGTCGACGCCACCGAAGATGACGTACGCACCGGACCCCACACAGTAGGTGGCAATGTCGAGCGCCTTCTCGCAGTAATACTCGGGCGAGATGCCAACCGCCGGGACCTCGTCGATGTCGTCACCCAGACCACCGGTCTCGACGATGTCGGCCAGGATCGTAAGGACCCGGCTGTTGTCGACACACGAGCCCATATGGAGAACCGGCGGCATACCCGTTGTCTCGCACACCTCAGAGAGACCGGGGCCGGCGTTCTCGAACATCTCGGGAGTCAGATAGCCGGCCTTGCCCGATGCGTGGGCCGCGCAGCCGGTGACAACCACAAGGATGTCGTTCTGGATGAAGTTCTTGACCAGGTTGGTGATGCCCTCGTCCTGGGTGGCGTGGGCGTTGTTGCAGCCGACGATGGCTGCGACACCCTGGATCTTGCCGTTGACGATGTTGTCGTTGAGCGGCACCAGGCTCTCGCGGAAGGTGCCCCCCAGCATGTAGCGCACATACTCGTGGGAGAAGCCGGCGACGACCGGGCTCTTGACGTTGGGGATATGCACATCCTCAGGCCGCCGGTTGGGGTAGTTGTCCACCGCCATCTTAACGATCTTCTTGGCTATCTCAAGCGCGTGTTCCTCTTCGAACTCGATGTGCGTCGCACCCCTGATCTTCGCCTTCTTGCTGGTGGTCACCAGGTGCGTGTGGAACTTGTCTGCTACCGTCGCAAGACCCTCGAATACGCACTGGATGTCGACGACCATCAACTCGACGGCCCCGGTCAGGATAGCCAGCTCCTGATGGAGGCTATTGCCCGCCGGCGGGACGCCGCGGCGCATCCAGATCTCGTTGGCGGTGCAGCAGATGCCGCCAAGGGTGATCCCGTTGGCGCCCTTGCTCTTGGCGTACTCGATCATCTCGGGGTCTTGGGCCGCGTCGACGATCAGTTCGGAGAGCGTCGGCTCGTGGCCGTGGATGATGATATTGACCTCGTCATCCTTGAGGATACCGAGATTCGACTCGCTGTTCAGCGGCCTGGGCGTGCCCCAGATGATGTCGGAGATATCGGTAGCCAGCATGGAGCCGCCCCACCCGTCCGCCAGGCACAGGCGGACGGCCTGATCCATGAGGTGGTCGGCGTTCTGGTCGCCCCCGGCATGGGTACGGTGCATGGAGTCGACCACCTCACGGTCGAACCCGCGTGGCGTCACACCGAGCTTGGCCCACAGCTCCTGCCGCTTCTTGGGCGCGCGCTTGACGTAGGTCTGGTAGCCCTCTTGGCGGCCAAAATCGTACAGTGCAGCCTCCGCCACTTCGAGCGCCAACTGCTGGTCGTCCTTGCCCTCGATGTCTATGTCGAAGTAGCCTGCTACCTTCCGGAGTTTGAATGGGTCCTTGATCTTGTAGTCGGCCGCCTCGCCCCTGCCGATCAAGAGCAGGGTGTGGACGATGTCACGCCCGTGATCGGCGTGGGCGGAGGCTCCGCCTGCGCATTCGCGGAGGAAGTTCCGAGCGACGACCGTGCCCAGGCTCGCGCCGCAGACCCCCCGCTTCTCGTTCTTGTCCTTGCCGATGAAGCGACACGGGCCCATGTAGCAGACCTTGCAGCATCCACCTTCGGCCCCGGTCGGACAGATCGAGCCCGTCTCAGCCCGATGGAACATCGTCTCGATGCCCCTCTCGTCCGCTACCTTGAGCATCTCCAAGGCCGCCGGATCGATGGACATCGCGCGCGGGTTCTCGGTATCTTTTTTTGCCATGATGTGGGGTACTCCTTTCTCCTACTCGCCCTTAAGGCTGGCGATAGCCTTGCGGATCAGCACTGCAGACTCCGGATGGCGCAACACGACCACGTTCGCCCCCGCCAAGAGCAGGGACACCGCGGTCATCGATTCCCACATGAGACCGCGAGTGACGCGGTCGCCCGTGCCCGGCAGCTCGGCTTCGTCGACCTTGGTCTCCTTCGCCTTCCAGGCTTCTTGGCCCACCGTGGCGATGATCGGCATCTGCATCTTCGCATCGTTCTGAGCGAATGCCGCGAGGCGGTCGCGCTCGAAGACGGTGTAGGCGTACTCGAGCCCATATCCCAAGGCACCCGTGGTGGGGTCCATAAGGATGGCGCCTTCGTCAACGCCCAGCTGGGAGAGCAGCACATTGAGCTGCTTGGCCAGGTTAACGTCCATCGGGGTAAACGCCACGACGGCATGTTGATAGCCCATCGCCGCGGCTCCGATGGGCCGGTAGTTGTCTTCTTCAGCATTGCCGATGGCAACCTTGTGGTCGGCGAGCACTTCGGCCGCCGCCTTCAGCACATCGGCGTCGTTCTCAGCGTCACCCGAGCCCACGACGACCACGGGTACGCCGGCTGCCTCCACCAGTGCTTTGGCGCCTGCCGCAGCCTCGGCGGCAGATCTGGCCGCACCGTTGGGATCGGTACTCCTTAGACGCAGGTAGATGAGATCGGCGCCGAACTCCTCCACCACCTTCTTCGTCCAGGCGATGGGGTCGGCGTACACCTCGCCATACACGTCATTGAGCGTAGGGGACCAATCATCCGGGGCGACATCCCAGACTTCGAAGGCGATCTTCGGATCGTTGGGCATGACACCTTCGAACGTGTGGAACGGGAACGCGGTCTCGCCGCCCACTACCACGCCGGCCAGATCGGCCGCGCGAATGCTGCCTTTGTATGTCTCGGTTGGGGCCTGGAAGGCCAAATCCATCACTCCTTTCTAGAACTCGACGTTATGCTTGAGCGAGCAAACGTGCCGCCCGCAGGGTGTTCTTGGCCAGCATCATGTTGGTGACCGAACCAACACCTCCAGGAACAGGGGTTATCGCCTTCACCTTCGGCAGCAGATCCTCGAAGTTCGCATCACCGACGGTCTTGGCGGTCGCTTCAGACAAGTCGGCCCCGCAGTTCCGGCAGGGGTCCTTCTTGGCCCGGTTGATAGCCTCGCAGGACGGACATACGAAGACCCGATTGATACCGACGTCGATGACCACCGCGCCCTCTTTTACTTGGGCCGCGCCGATCAAGTTGGGAAAACCGGCGGCCACGATGACGTAGTCCGCCACCGTGGTGTGCTTCTCCAGATTGCCCTTCATCGAGGTGAACACGTGCACGGTGGTCGTGGAGGCGTTGCGGTTGAGCACCAAGAAGCTGACCGGCTTGCCCACGATGTTCGAGTGGCCGACCACGCAGATCTCGGCCCCTTCGAAACCGTCTTTGGGGTCGATTCCTTCGCTCTTCATGTAGCGTTCCATGAGTTCGATACAAGCGGAAGGTGTCGCAGGAGGAAAGCTCGGTTCGCCGAGCGCCAGTTTGCCCATGTTGAAGGGGTGGAAGCAATCGACATCCTTGTTGACACTGATGGAGTTGATCACCGCCGAGTCGGAGATGTGTTCGGGGAACGGGCGCAGGGGCAGGATGCCCGAGACCTTAGGATCGGCGTTGAGCGATTCCACGATCTTGATGACTTCGGCTTCGGTGATATCGGCCGGATGCGTCTCTTCGCGGTAGCCGAATCCCATCTCCGCGCAGAACTTCTCCACGGCGCCGCGATACATCTTGGCTCCGAAGTTGTCGCCCACCAGCAACGTTGCGATGCCGGGCTCGATGCCCTGGGCTTTCAGCTCGTCAAGTTCCAGGGTCAGCTCCACCCGGATCTCATCGGCGATAGCTTTGCCGTCGATGACCTTCGCTCCCATCCGTTCTCCTCCGCTCTCGATCTCGTTTGACAGATCCACTACGGGCCGCAGCCTCCTAGCCCAGTTTCTCGTAAGTCAGCATCATCACCCGTTGGCGGAGGCCGGCGGTGGCCGCCAGGATCTCCTCCACACGCTGCCAGGAGGACCGATTGAATTCCTCGTCGTTGATCCAACCTATGTTGATCTTGACGTTCAGCGCGGCGCTCTGCGCACCGGCGTCGGCCAGCAGGACGGCGACACCGGCATCACTCACAGCATTCACATTGCCGATCTCAGCCCCGGTGAGACTGAGTTCCGCCACTTTCAGGCATTGCTCGGCGATGGTCAGAGGCACTTTGGCGGCCTCCTTCAGCGCCGCCTGCATCTTCTCGTTCCGCTCCGCCTTCTGCTCTGCGGTGTCTCGCGGCAGCTTCATGGCTGCAGACACTGCGCCGTAGACCTCGGTGTCGCGCTGCACCAGGTCCTGCAGGTCGGAGCGCACCCGCTCGGAGTCCGTCAGGAGCGACCGTATCTCCATCTGCACACCGGAGTAGTCAACCTTGCCAACCGTGAGGCTCGCCACCATGCTCACCAGCCCGGCGCCCAGGGCGCCCGTCATGGCCGCGACACTGCCCCCGCCGGGCTCAGGGCTGGACGTAGCCAGCTTGTCAAGAAATGCCCTGACGGTCCCATCCACATAGCCCGGGGTCACTCGTTCTCCTTTCTCACCACACCGCAAGGACCGACCGAACAAGCGGCCGCTATGGCATCACGAAGGCGTCGACCAACGCTTCCGCCGCGACCAAGCTCTCGGCCGTGTCTGGAAGTTGGAATACGTCACGACCCGAAAGGTCGCCCTCGAACAGGGCCGCATCTTGCGGGATAGTGCCGGCCAGCGGCACCGAAGTGTAGCCGAGGATCGAGGTCACGTCCGCATCCGGCGGCACGCGATTGATCACGACGTAGCGCTGCGCGACGACCAACCCCATCTCGTCGATCAGTCCGCTGATGCGTTCTACCGTGCGCATGCCTCTGACCGTAGGGTCGGTGACGATGAACATCACATCGACGTCTCGGGTAGTGTGGCGACTGAGATGCTCCAGCCCGCCCTCGTTGTCCATGACCACCCAGGGGTATTCTTTGGCCAGAGTCTTGATGTACTCTCGGAATAGGTTGTTCGCGTAACAGTAGCACCCGGGGCCTTCCGGGCGACCCATCACGAGAAGGTCGTACCCGTCGGCTTCCGCCAGGGCTTCATGCATCTTGTACTCGATCCACGTCTGCTTGTCCCAACCCGTGGGAATCTCCCGAGCGCCCATGAAACCTTGTTCGCGCACCGCGCCGACAGACATCTTGGGAGCGGTGCCGAGGACTTCCCCCAGATTTGCGTTGGGGTCGGCATCAACCGCCAGGATAGGTGATTGCCCTCGAGCAAGGAGTCCCCTGATCAGCAGACCCGAAAGGGTGGTCTTGCCGGTCCCGCCTTTGCCGGCGACGGCCACCGTGCGGGTCGTCTGACCCACTACCGGCCTCCTGAGGCCGTCTCGGCCAAAATACGTTCCATCTCAGGGAAGTAGACCATGTCGGTGTGAGGCAAGAACATGGCGGCCATGTAGTGATCCATGAACGACTGATTGTCGGAGAGCTCTATGTTGGTCATGGTGAGTGCTACCTGTCTGGCCGCCTTCAGCATGTCCTTCGAGAACGACACCAGTCGGGCTCCGAGCAACGAGCCGTTGCCCACGAAGATGAACTTGCCTACATCTACCTCAGGGAACAGCCCGATCGACTGGGCCTGTTCGATACGCAGGTACTTGCCGAAGCCACCCGCGACGTAGATCTGCTCCAAGTCCGGCCAGTCGAGGGCAACGCTCTCGAGCAAGGTCTTAATACCGGCGAAGATGGCGCCCTTGGCTCTCACCAGGTTGTCGATGTCGGCTTCCGTCACGACGATATCGTCGCCGGTGCCCGACAGCTCAGCGTCGACCAAGACGTACTCGTTGGCCCCGTCTGTCACCCGCACACGCCAGGTGTCGAGTCCAGTGTCTATCTTACCGTTCTGCGATATCACCCCAGCCTTGAGCAGTTCGGCCACCGCGTCGATGACGCCGGAGCCACAGATGCCGATGGGCTTGAGATTGCCGATCGTCAGAATGGTCGGCTCGAATGTGACGGGGTCGATCTCCACGATCTCGATAGCCCCATCGGTGGCCCTCATGCCGTGCTTGATGCCCCCGCCTTCGAAGGCCGGGCCGGCGGAGCACGATGTGGCGATGAGCCACTCCTTGTTTCCGATCACCACTTCGCCGTTGGTACCGATGTCGATGTACAGCGTGATCTTCTCGGTCTCGAACACACCTGAGCCCAGGATCCCGGAGACGATATCGCCACCCACGTAGCTGGACACGCTCGGGAAGGTGTAAATGTGAACGTGACGGCCCACGTTGATGCCGTCGCCCAGGTTGACCGCGCGCACCGGCGGGATGAAATCGGCCGGTGGCACGTATGGCGCCATGCGCAGATACTTCGGATCGATGCCCAGCAGGAGGCAGGTCATGGTGGTGTTGCCCGCCGCCATCATGTGACTGATCATTTCCCGATCGATCCCCGCCGCCGCGACCAGCTCGTCGATGATGCCGTTGATCGTGTCGACGATCGCCTGCTGAAGGCGCTCTCGGCCTCCGGGCTTCTGCGACTGGACGATGCGGGATATGACGTCCTCGCCGAAGCTGACCTGGTGGTTGTAGTCCGACGCTTGAGCCAGAGTCGCCCCGGTGGTGAGATCCAGGAGCTGCCCCCAGACCGTCGTGGTGCCGATATCGAGCACGACCGAATAGTCAAAACCGCACTCGGCTCCAGCCTGCACGTCGATGACTTTGAACCCGTACGCCGTATCGACCAATGTCGCCGTCACGGCCCAGTCCTGTTCGCGCAGCACGCTCGGCATGTTCCGAATCCAGATAGAGTCCACCGAGACGTTGGTAAAGCCGAACTGGTCCTTCAGGGCCTTCTTGAACCGGGCCAGGTCGTTGAGATTGTCACCGTCCGACGGAGGCGTGATCTGCATGCAGAGTTTTCTCACCACGGGGTCGAGCGCCCAACCAGTGACCAGGCTCTCGAGTTCTACCGGTGAGAGGATCCGGCCCTTGCGTTCGCCCCGCATGCCGCGATCGAGAGTGCGGGCGTTGCCCATGCGCGAGGATTCCGGCACGAAGATCTCGGCATCGGAAAGAACGTGCGTATGGCAGGCCAGGCGGGTGCCCTGGGCCCAGTCGTCGTCGTCGAGTTTGGCCGACCTGTCGGCCTCTACCTCGCCGGACAGCAGCTGAACCCGACATTTGCCACACGAACCGGCGCCTCCGCAGGAGGCGTTGATATGGACGTTGGCCTGCATGGCCGCGCGGAGAATAGATTCTCCGCGCGGCACATCGGGCACCTCGATATCACCCGGCTGAAATGTGAGGGTGTACCGCGTCGTCATACGTCAGCCATCTGAATGCAAAAGGGAGATTCACAGCCTCCTAGAACAGACCGACGATCTTCCCGTCGACCAAGTCGATAGCCTCGGCCGCGGGTACCTTGGGGAGGCCAGGCATGGTCATCATCTTACCACAGACAGGCACGATGAAGCCCGATCCGGCCGACAGTCGGACCTCGCGCACGGTGAGGCGCCAGTTACGCGGGCGACCGACCACGGTCTTATCGTCGGAGAGGGATGCCTGCGTCTTGGCCATGCAGATCGGCAGGTCGTTGTAGCCCAACTTAACGTACAGATCGATGGCCTCTTCGGCTTCAGGGGTGTAGTCGACCCCGTCGGCACCGTAGATCTTCATGGCGATGGCTTCGATCTTCTGCTTAACGGGCTCGTCGAGTTCGTAAAGGAACTTGAAGTCAGGCTTGTCCCGATCGCAGACGCGGACGATCTCCTTGGCCAATTCGACGCCGCCCTCTCCGCCCTTGGCCCAGACTTCCGAAAGAACGACCGTTGAGCCCATGGCCGTGACCTTCTCATCCAGAAGCTTGAGTTCGCCCTCCGTGTCATCCGGGAAGCGGTTGATGGCCACAACGACCGGCACGCCGTAGATCTGCATGTTCTCCACGTGCTTCTGCAGATTCTCCAGACCCTTTTCGAGAGCCTCCACGTTCTCCTGCTTGAGATCGGCGAACGCCACCCCACCGTGCATCTTGAGGGCCCGGATGGTCGCCACGAGCACAACACAGTCGGGAACCATGCCGGCATACCGGCACTTGATGTCGAAGAACTTCTCGGCTCCGAGGTCCGCAGCGAAACCGGCTTCGGTCACACAGTAGTCTGCTAGTTTGAGTGCCAATTTGGTGGCCTGCACGGAGTTGCATCCGTGAGCGATGTTGGCGAACGGACCGCCGTGGATGATGGCCGGAGTGTTCTCGAGCGTCTGGACGAGGTTTGGCATCAAGGCATCTTTCAACAACACGGCCATAGAGCCGGCCACCTTGATGTCGGCGGTGGTGACAGCTTTGCCGTTCTTGTCAAACCCAAGGATGATGCGCGACAGGCGCGCCCTGAGGTCGTCGAGGTCGAGCGCCAGACACAGGATGGCCATTACCTCCGACGCCACCGTGATGTCGAAGCGGCTCTTCCTGGGCACGCCTTCGCCCTCAAGACCGACCTCGATGCTCCGCAGGGCACGATCGTTCAGATCGACCACCCGTGGCCACACGATCCTATCGGTGTCGATGTTGCGATCGTTGCCCTGGAACAGATGGTTGTCGAGCACGGCGGCGGCGAGGTTGTGCGCGGTGGTGATGGCATGCAGATCGCCGGTGAAATGGAGGTTGATATCCTCCATCGGTACCACCTGGGCATAGCCGCCGCCGGCCGCCCCTCCCTTGATGCCGAACGACGGACCCAGCGACGGTTCGCGGAGCGTCGTGATCACCGATTTGCCGATCTTCGCCAGACCCATCGATAGACCGACGTTGGTAGTGGTCTTGCCCTCACCCGCCGGAGTCGGCGTGATGGCAGTGCAGAGGATGAGCTTGCCGTCGGGCCGGTCTGCCACCCGGTCGAACACGTCAAGATGGATCTTCGCCTTGTACTTTCCGTACAGGTCGAGATCGTCAGCGCCCAGCCCCAAGTCGGCGGCCACGTCGATGATCGGTTTCAGCGTCGCCTCTTGGGCGATCTGTATGTCGCTCTTCACCCTGCGTCTCCTTCTCTGCTTGAGTCCACGGTCCGACCGCCCATTATAGTAACGACCGGCTCTAATACAATACCTGCACGTACATTGTGGCCCCTCAGCCGTTGATTATTACCACTCAGCCCCCCATTTGTACCTCTTGCCGAGCCAGTATGCTGCGGGCGACTGCTGCAGCTTCGGCCATGACCTCCTTCAAAGGCCGACCTGTGTCGACGGCCGCCTTCGCGGCGGCCTCGTACTCGGGCGATATGGTGACCACGCAGCCGCCCCTTCGTCCCACCTTGACCGGCACGACCCGGCCCCCCACCCTGACCGACAAGAAGTCGCGCTGCAGGACGTGTCGTCCCACATGCGCCCGCCTGACCCCGAACGTGGTGGTCTCGGCGAAGAGGAGTTCCACGAGAGACGATTCGTCCGCGGGCTTCCCCAGCACGGTGAGCTCGACGGCGGGGCGCCCCTTCTTCATCACGATCGGTGTCGACCACACGTCTACCGCTCCGGCAGCCATCAGAGCGCCGGCGGCATGAGCCAGCAGCTCGGGAGTGGCGTCGTCAACGGCGGTCTGCAACACCACTACGTCTTCACCGGCGTCTCCGCCCACGAACGGCGCCTCCGGATCTGACGCGCCTGCCGCGCCCACAGCCCTCCCCACCACCGCGCGTAGCAGGCGGGGCCGGCCGGCCGGCGTCGGTACTCCGGCGCCGTATCCCACCCGCTCGACCACCATGCTGGGCATGTTCGACAATGGCTGGGCCACTTCCGAGAAGAGGAGTGCCCCCGTGGGCGTGGTGAGTTCGTCCTCTCCCGGGCCTCCGCGGACTTCACGACCCTGCAGAAGTGCGAGCGTAGAGGGCACCGGGACGCGCAGGGGTCCCTGGTCGGTCTCCGCCCACCCTCCGCCAAGGGGAAGGGGTCCGTGGAACGCCGCCCCGATGCCGAGCGCATCCAAGAGCGCGAAGCACCCAACCACGTCTACCAACGCGTGCACGCCGCCCAGTTCGTGCAGGTGAACCTCCTCGACGCTCACCCCGAGCAGCCCGGCCTCTACCTCAGCAAACCTGCGGAGCGCCCCCGTGACGCGGCTCCGTACATGCGCGGAGAGATCGGCGCCTTCCATCAGCGCCGGAAGATCCGACAGGCGATAGGCGGGTTGGAGGGCCGGCGCCTGGATAGAGACCCTCCGGGAGACGACGCCGCCCTCGCTCACGGACTCGACCGCCACAGCGGCTCCGGGAATGCCGAGGTCGGCGACCAGGCGGCGCAGGACCAGTTCGGCATCGATGTCGGGACCCGCCGCGTCGACCAGCGACGCCACAATCATGTCCCCCGACGCACCCGAACAGGGGTCCAGATAGAGGATGCGGTCCATCAACGCCCCCTTACCGGCCTGTTTGCATTCTCAGAGGCCACCTCATACACTGCAGCCAGCAACGGTTGTCGCCAACGCCACGCCGCATCGAGCAGGGGCCGCCGTGTGACCCGCAAGCGACTCGCAGACTACATAGGATCCACCATCCGCCGCCTCCGCGTGGAACGCGAATACACGTTGCAGGCCTTGGCCGACGAGTCCGGTGTCTCCAAGAGCTACCTGGGAGACATCGAGAAGGGGCGCAAGAACCCCACCACCGACGTCGTGGAGGCAGTGGCCGAGGCCCTCGGGGTCTCGGCCAGGCGGCTGCTCTACCACGCGGCCCTCGACGAGGAAGACCCCTTCGTGGAGTCCGGGCAACTCACCTTGGAAGTCGATGCCGAAGAGGACGCCGAGGTCCGCGAGATAGGCCAACTCGCCCGCCGCCTCCGTGCCGGCGACCGCAAGATCGTGCTCGACCTGGCCCGCCGCCTGGCCCGCTGACCCACCGCGCGAGAAGGTCTGGGGCCCGGTGTGGGCACTACCACGCGCGCCGGCGTCGCCGGTCACCAGCCCAACTCCTCGAGGCGCTCCTCAGACATCCCAAAATAGTGGCCGATCTCGTGAAGCACAGTGGTCCGTACTTCTTCGCGGATGGCCTCGGCATCGCTGCCCGTTACCCGCTGGATGGGTCCTTGGTACAGCGTTATCCGGTCGGGCAGGAACCCCGCGTAGCCGGTGTCGCGCTCGGTAAGGGGCACGCCCGAGTAGAGGCCCAGCAGCAGCGCCTTCTCGTTCTTCTCCATGCCCGCATCGGCCAGGTCTTGAGCGCTCGGCCACTCCTCTATCATAACCTCGACGTTCTGCATGTGGGTCCTGACCTGCTCAGGAAGCCCGTCGAGCGCTTCCGCCACCAACCGCTCGAACGCCTGTCTGTTCACTCTGCGAGTCCTCGATCGCTCAGTTGTCGCCGTAACGCCTCCACCGCCCGCGCTCGATGCGATACTGCGTCCTTCTGACCGTCTTCCATCTCCGCCACCGTGATCGTCCAGCCATCAGGTTGAAACACCGGATCGTACCCGAACCCCCGCGTGCCTCGGGGCTCGGCGACGATACGGCCGGGAAGCCCGCCCTCGGCCGTCACCAGCGTGCCGTCGGGCAGCACCAAGGCCAGGGCGCATACGAAGTGCGCCCTCTTCTCGGATGTTCCGGCGAGTTCGGCCAACAACTTCCGATTGTTCGCGTCGTCACCGGCACCCTCGCCCGCGTAACGGGCCGACTGAACACCCGGCCGCCCGCCGAGGGTGTCGACCATGAGTCCCGAATCATCGGCCAGCACCGCCGCGTTTCCGCCCAGCGCCTCAGCCACGACGGCGGCCTTCAGTAGCGCGTTCTCCGCGAACGTAGTGCCCGTCTCTTCCGGGAGTGAGATCGTCGCCGGCAGGTGTTCGACCACGAAACCGTCCCCCAGTAGTCGCCCGAACTCTCGGGCTTTGCCCGGGTTTCCCGTGGCTACGACCACCCGGAGCGGGTTCATCTCCGTATCCTCAGCCGTTAGCTGGACGGAACGCTCGGCTGATCACCTCGGTCTGATCGGCCCCTATCGCCAGGATGCCGGCGGCGGCAAGGTCGAGCAGTTGGTCGAACGTCGCCCTATCGAACGGCACCTTCTCCGCGGTGGCCTGCACCTCGATGAGGCGGCCAGATCCGGTCATGACCACGTTCATGTCGACTTCCGCCGACGAGTCTTGGAGGTAATCGAGGTCGAGCATCGGCATGCCGCCCACGACCCCCACACTCACCGCGGCGACCGAGTCGGCCAGCGGAGACGACTTGAGCACGCCGGCGTCGATCAGCTTCATGAAGGCCAGATGCAGCGCCAGATAACCCCCGGAGATGGACGCACACCGGGTGCCGCCGTCGGCCTCGACGACGTCGCAATCGACATAGACGGTGCGCTCACCCAGGATGGCAAGATCGGTCACGGCCCGCAGGCTCCGCCCGATGAGCCGCTGTATCTCCACGGTGCGGCCGCCTTGACGACCCGACACCGCCTCCCGTGACGAGCGCTCGCGCGTTGAGCCGGGCAACAAGGAGTACTCGGCGGTGAGCCACCCCCGCCCGGTCCCCCGCAATCGCCGCGGTACCCCGTTGGTGACGCTCGCCGTGCACAGGACACGCGTCGATCCCTGCTCAAACAGCACCGAGCCGGCGGCCGAAGGCATGAAGCCCGGGATGATGCGCAGCTCACGCAGGGTAGTCGGACCCCGATCGATGGGAGCGGACGTGTTCGCCATGATCGGCCTCAACCCATCTGTCGCGTATCGCGCTCCGTCGGAGCCCAGAAGCCCACTTCGCGTATGGGCAACTGCAGGAACCGCGCACCCACGACCCGGAACGCTTCGGGATCGCCGGTGGAGAAGAAGCGATACCGTCCTTCCCGCTCCGGCAGATTCCCGATCCCCTTGCGTTCCAGCATCTCGATGACCTCCCGAGCTATCTCTTCGGCCGAATTGATCAATGACACCCCCGGCCCCAGTAGGCGCCTGAGCATGGGCGTGACCAGCGGATAGTGCGTGCACCCCAGGATGACCGTATCGCAGCCGGCCGACTTAAGCGGCGCCACATACTGCCGCACCGCTTCTTCGACCTCCACCGACGATATGTCGCCCTCTTGGATGAGAGGGGCAAGGCGCGGACACTCCACCGGGTAGACGTCAAGACCGGCGTCGAGGGTCTGAAGGGCCTGTTGATAGCTGGCCGACCGCACCGTGGCCTCAGTAGCCATCAGTCCCACGCGCCGGTTGCGCGTCTCCTGCACGGCCGCCCTGGCTCCGGGCATGACCACTCCCACGATCGGCGTGTCGAAGGCCGCCTGCAACTGGGGCAGAGCGGCGGCGGTGGCGGAGTTGCAGGCCACGATGATCAGTTTAACGCCCTGCGCCACCAGGAACGACGTATTCCGGAACGCGAGTGCACGCACGTTGTCGATCGTGCGAGGGCCGTAGGGGAACGAAGCGGTGTCGCCCAGATAGATGAAGTCCTCGTGGGGCACGTTCACCAGGCATTCATGAAGAACGGTGAGGCCCCCGACGCCCGAGTCGAACAACCCCACCGGCCGCGAGTCAGGCGGCCGCACGTGTTCCGGCCTGCCTGCATGGGTGCGCTGTGTCCGGCCGTCCATGGCGATGGATTCTACCAGACGCTCCCCGTGCTACAGTGCGCCCATGGAGACGCGACGCCGCACGGGCGACAGTAACGCGGCGGCGGAGCCACGTGCAGCCCGGGACATTCTCGTGGCGGGCGCGGTGCAGGGGGTTGGCTTCCGTCCGTTCGTGCACGCGGTGGCCACCAGCCTCCACCTGTCCGGCGACGTGAAGAACACATCAGCGGGCGTCGAGGTGCGACTCGAAGGGAGCACCTCGGCACTCGACGCATTCATCGCCCGTTTGATCGACGATGCTCCGCCCCTCGCGCTTATCGAGGACATCTGCTGGACGCCGGCCGTCCCGCGAGGTGTGTCCGGATTCAGCATCGCCTCGAGCGAACCGGGACCCCGCGTCGACACCCTGGTGACCGCGGACGCCGCCACCTGCGACGAGTGTCTGGCCGAGATCTTTGACGCCCGCGACCGCCGCTATCGCTACCCTTTCACCAACTGCACCAACTGCGGCCCGCGATTCACCATCACCCGGGAAGTCCCCTACGATCGCCCCGGCACGACCATGTCTGCCTTCCCGATGTGCGCCGACTGCAAGGATGAATACGACGATCCCCTGAACCGGCGCTTCCACGCCCAGCCGAACGCGTGTCCGATGTGCGGGCCACGGCTGAGCCTGCATCTTGGCGGCACGGAGACCACGCCTGCCCTGTGCGACGACGCGGCCATGCGCAAAGCTGTAGCACTGCTCTTGGCTGGCGGCATCATCGCCGTCAAAGGGCTGGGAGGCTACCACTTGGCCTGTGACGCCACCAGTTCTGTGAGCGTGGCCGCTCTACGCACGCGCAAGCACCGCGATGAGAAGCCTTTCGCCGTGATGGTCTCTTCGGTCGACGAAGCCCGCCGCTACTGCTCGGTCTCGGCGGCGGAGGCTGAGCTCCTCGCCTCTCCCCGTAGGCCCATCGTTCTCTTGGAGCGCACTGCCGGTGGGGCAGCACTCGCGGACGCGATAGCCCCGGACATGACCACGTACGGCTTCGTCCTGCCGTACACGCCGCTTCATCATCTGCTTATGTCCGACGCCGGCCGGCCGCTGGTCATGACCTCGGGCAACCTGAGCGACGAACCCATCGCCTATCAAGACGATGAGGCCGCCGCGCGGCTGGTCCCCCTCGCCGATGCCCTGCTTGCCCACGATCGGCCGATTCACATGCGCACCGATGATTCGGTGGCGCGCGTGTTCCGCTCCCGACCATACCTGCTACGGCGTTCCCGCGGCTACGCTCCCCTCCCTGTGGGCTTCTCGGGATCATCCGGGGAGATCCTCGCCGTAGGTGCCCAGCTCAAGAACTCCTTCTGCCTGACACGAGGCCCGCGGGTCTTCATGAGCCACCACATCGGAGATCTCGAGAACCTCGAGGCACTGCGCTCTCTCCGCGAGGGAGTCGACCATTTCTCCCGCCTATTCTCGCTCTCGCCGGAGGTGGTGGTCCACGATCTTCACCCGGACTACCTTTCCTCACGCTTCGCGCGCGAATATGCGGAGAAGCACGATCTGCCTCTGCTTCCCGTACAACACCACGAGGCCCATGTGGCCTCCGTCGTGGCGGACACTCGACACACCGGCCCCGTGATCGGGATAGCGTTCGACGGATCGGGCCTCGGCTCTGACGGAGCGATCTGGGGAGGCGAGTTCTTCGCCGGCTCTCCGGGTGACTTCCGCCGCGTGGCACACCTGGAGACTGTACTCCTCCCCGGCGGTGACGCTGCCGTGAGAGACCCCTGGCGGATGGCCGTATCCCTGCTCGATCACCTCTGCCGCGGGGGCGACCCTCGTCAGGAGGCCGCCCACGAGGCCAAGGGGCGCATCGGCGAGATCATCAGGACCCTGCCGCGAGGCGACGAGTTGTCCGCCCACCCGTGGTGGCCGGTGCTGCAGGCGGCCCGTTCCGGCATCAACAGCCCGCCCGCGTCCTCCGTGGGCCGGCTGTTCGACGGAGTCTCCGCCCTGCTCGGCCTGCGGCACAGAGCGGCGTACGAGGGTCAGGCCGCCATTCTGCTCGAAGCGGGCGCGCGCCGGAGCTTCGCCGTGACCGGCCTGCCCCGGCCGGCCGCGCCCGCCCCCTGGCAGTGTGAGCCTCGATATCTGTCGGACGGGCCCGCCGTGCTTCCGGTGGGGCCCTTCGTCCGCGGGGTTCTCGATGACCTGCAGGCCCACCTCACACCCGAAGAGGTCGCCGGCCGTTTCCACCACTCGTTGGCGGACGCCACGGCCGCCCTGACCGTGGCCTTGGCCCAGCAGTACGCTGTCGACACCGTGGCACTCAGCGGAGGCGTCTTTCAGAACCTCCTGCTGCTGGAACTTCTGGTGGCCCGGCTCGAGACCGCGGGACTGCGAACGCTGGTTCACCGAGCCGTCCCGACCAACGACGGCGGGCTCTGCCTGGGACAGGCAGAGATCGCCGCCGCACGTCTGTCTCGCGCACCGGTCATCACGTGAACCGCCTCACGACGCCGTCCTATCTGCGGCAGGGCGAGCCCCTCGGCCCTCACACCACCCTGGAACTGGGCGGTCCGGCGCGGTATTTCGCCGAGGCGACCGACGAACCCACCGTTCTCGACTGCATTCGCTGGGCCGCCAAGCAGCACCTCTCCCTCGAGGTGATCGGAGGCGGATCGAATCTGGTGATCGCCGACGCGGGATTCGACGGCGTCGTGCTCAAGGTCGCCCCGAGAGGGTTGGCGATCCACCCTTCTCCGGCAGGTGAGGCCGGCGGAGAAGACGTAGTCCTGCGCGTCGCTTCGGGGGAGTCGTTCGACACGCTGGTGGAGACCACGGTCAAACGCGGCCTGACCGGCCTCGAATGCCTCTCGGGTATTCCGGGCCTGGTGGGAGCGACGCCGGTGCAGAACGTCGGCGCCTACGGACAGGAAGTGGCGGACACCATCCGCACGGTGCGAGTGCTCGATCGCGACTCTCTGCAGATCGAGGTTCTGTCCGCCGAAGGCTGCCGGTTCTCCTACCGAAACAGCCTCTTCAAGCAACATCGAGAACGCTATGTCGTACTGGAAGTGACGTTCGCCCTCCGTGCGAACGCCGAGTGCGCGGCCCGGCACGTGCAGGTACAGCAGACACTCGCAGCGATGTGTGCGGCGGATGGGCCCTCGACATCTCCGGATCGGGTGCGCGAGGCCGTCCTCGCGCTGCGCCGGACGAAATCCATGGTTATCGACCCGACCGATCCCAACCGTCGCAGCGTGGGCTCCTTTTTCATGAACCCCGTCCTCCCCTCGCAGGCCGCCGAAGCCGTGTGCGCCCGTGCCGTCTCCCGGGGAATCACATCTCGCCCCGAGGAGGTGCCCCGCTTTCCCGCACCGGGCGGCGGAACGAAGATGTCGGCCGCCTGGCTGATCGAGCATGCCGGCATCCGGCCTGGGTTCCGCCTCGGCGGAGTGGGCGTCTCGACCAATCACGTGCTGGCGCTGGTCAACAGGGGAGAGGGCTCCACCGATGAACTACTCCTCCTGGCGGCGCGCATACGGGACACCGTTCAAGAAGAGTTCGGGGTGTCACTCGAGCCCGAACCCGCGTTCCTCGGTTTCCGCGAACCGCCCCTAACACCCCAGGGGCGCTGACACGCACGGCGCCGGCCCTCGACTCGGTGCGTATACTCGCCTCCATGCGATACGTGGACGAGTTTCGAGATCGAGCCGCCGCGGCGGGGCTGCTTCAGCAGATCGGCAGCATTCACCTGCGGCAACCGGTCACCTTCATGGAGGTCTGCGGCAGCCACACCATGGCCATCAGCCGTTTTGGCATCCGCTCCCTCCTTCCTGAGACGGTTCGCCTGGTCTCCGGGCCGGGGTGCCCGGTGTGCGTCACACCCGTCGGCAACATCGACCACGCCATTGCCCTGGCCCGCCTGGCCGACGTGACCATCGCTACGTTCGGCGACCTCCTTCGCGTGCCCGGCTCGGAGTCCAGTCTGGAACGTGAGCGGGCGGCCGGAGCCGACGTCCGGGTGGTCTATTCCACCCTCGACGCCATCGCCCTGGCCCGCCGGGAGCCCGCTCGTCAGGTGATCTTCCTGGGGGTTGGCTTCGAGACGACTGCGCCCACCGTGGCCGCCGCCCTTCTGGAGGCGGATGCCGCCGGACTCACCAACTTCTTCGTGCTGTCCGACCACAAGGTGATGCCCCCTCCCATGCGGATCCTCATGGAAGCACCCGACGTCGAGGTACGCGGCTTCCTCTGTCCCGGCCACGTAAGCGCGATCATCGGGTCCGACGCCTACCGGTTCCTCGCCGACGAGTACGGGGCGTCGTGTGTAGTGGCCGGCTTCGAACCGCTGGATATCCTGCAGGCGATCCTGCTGCTCATGCAGCAGGCCGCCCAAGGCCGGGCGGACGTGGAGAACGCCTACGGACGCGCCGTGACCGCTGAAGGCAACCCGGCCGCCCAAGCCGTGCTGGCCCTCGCATTCACCCCCACGGAGGCCGAATGGCGCGGGTTCGGTATCATCCCAGCCAGCGGTCTCGGCATCCGCGCCGAGTTCGCACACCTGGACGCCGGAGTTCGTTTCGATGTCTCTCACCCTCCTGCCGAAGATCACCGTGCGTGTCGCTGCCCCGACGTCCTGCGGGGCCTGGTCGTACCTCCCGAGTGCCCGCTCTTCGGCCGCACCTGTACCCCCGCTGACCCCGTAGGCGCCTGTATGGTCTCCACCGAGGGCACCTGCGCCGCGTACTATCGCTACGAACGCCGCGGGCACGATCCTAGCGGGCATGTCGAAGGAACCGGATGAAGCCGCTGGACCGCATCCTGCTCGCGCACGGTGGTGGCGGCGCGCTCTCGGGCGCGCTGATCAAGGAGTTGTTCCTGCCCGCATTCGACAACCCGGCGCTGGCGACCCTCTCCGATGCGGCGGTACTCTCTTTGCCGCCGGGGCCGTTCGCATTCACGACCGACAGCTACGTCGTCACGCCGCGCTTCTTTCCCGGGGGCGACATCGGCACTCTGGCGATCGCGGGCACCGTGAACGACCTCGCCGTCTCCGGGGCCGTGCCGCGTTTCCTATCCTGCTCCATGATCCTCGAGGAAGGTCTGCCCCTGGACGATCTCCGCCGTGTGGTGGACTCCATGGCACGCACTGCCGCCGAGGCGGGCGTCCAGGTGGTCACCGGAGACACCAAAGTGGTGGAACGCGGGGAGGCCGACGGCATCTTCATCACCACGGCCGGAGTGGGCGAGTTGCGCCCACTTCCCGAAGGCTGGGGCACCCCCCTTCCCGGCGACCACGTTCTAATCAACGGGCCCGTGGGCGACCACGGTTTCGCGGTGCTCGCCGCCCGGGAGGGGCTCATGTTCGAGACTCGACTCCAGAGCGACTGCGCCCCACTCAATGCCTTGATCGATACGCTCTTCGACCCTGCGCTACACATCCGTTTCATGCGCGACGCCACCCGCGGCGGCCTGGCCGCCGTGCTCAACGAGTTGGCGGCCGGCCACGACTGGGGTGTGGCCCTGCGGGCCGGTGCGATCCCGGTCTCCCCCTCGGTCCGCTCCCTCAGCGAGATCCTTGGGATCGACCCGCTCTTCGTCGCTAACGAGGGCAAGGTAGTGATGGTAGTGTCCCCAGCGGACACCTCTGCCGCCCTCGAGTCGATGCGTTCCCATCCATTGGGACGGGAGGCCACCGTGATCGGGACTATCGAGTGCGGGTTGCACGGCCTGGTGACCATAGACACCGATCTGGGCGGCCGCCGAATCCTCGACATGCCGCTCGGCGAGCAATTACCCCGGATCTGCTGATGCATGAGATGGGGCTTGCCTGCAGCGTCGTCACGGAGGTAGAGCGCGTGCTCTCCGGATTCGGTCCCAACGCGAGGGTTGTCACCGTCACTCTGCAGGTGGGGAAGTTGCGGGCGGTGGTGCCGGAAGCCATGACATTCTGCTTCGAAGCCGCAAGCATGGGAACTCGAGCGCAGGGCGCAATGCTGCTGATCGAACCCATCCCGGTGCGGGTTCGCTGTATCACCTGCGACCGAGAGTGGGAAGCGGAGGCACTGAAGTTCTTCTGTCCCGACTGCGAAGGACCGGTGCAAGTGCTTTCCGGCAAGGAACTCCTGCTCCGCACCATCGAAGTCGACGACCGGGAGGAGTGACCATGAACGTACGAGCTCACGGGTGGCCGTCGCATGCGGCAGACTTTCCGCCGAAACGCCGATTCCCGGACCCACCCGCATCGATACGCCACCATCACGGCCACGATCATCCCGTCGGCTGCGCCGGCGCTGCATCCACCGGGGCGGGGCCGGGCGCGCCCGCGCCCGGCCCACAGTCCGACGATGCCACGCAGTCGCATCACACTACTGAGGTCCAGGTCCACGAGAACCTATTGGCAGCGAACGATCGGCATGCGGCAGCCATCCGCTCCCTTCTCCGCGAGCACAAGGTCTTTGCCGTGAACCTGATGAGTTCCCCGGGGGCCGGGAAGACCGCCCTCATCGAAGCCACGCTCGCCCGGGTGGGGCATGAGATCCGCGTCGCCGTGATCGAAGGGGACATCGAGACCACGGCCGACGCCGACCGCATCGCTCCCTTCGGCATCCCCGTGGTCCAGATCAACACGGGACCCTTTGGAGGAGATTGCCATCTCGCCGCTCCCCTGGTGGCCGGAGCCGTCGGGCAACTCGATCTCCGCTGCCTGGACCTGCTGATCGTGGAGAATGTGGGCAACCTCGTGTGTCCGGCCGAATTCGACATCGGCGAGCACCGCAAGATTGTGCTCCTTTCCGTGACCGAGGGCGAAGACAAGCCGCTCAAATATCCGTTGATGTTCCTCGAGGCTTCCCTCGCGGTGATCACCAAGACCGATCTACTGCCGTATCTCGAGATCGACCTAGACGTGATCCGCGCGAACATACGCGCAATCAACCCGGCCGCCCATGTGCTTGCCGTGTCGGCACGCAGCGGCGAGGGCATCGACTCCTGGCTCGCCTGGCTGCGCTGGGGAATCGCCGAGGTGGGCGCGGAGGCACCGTCGGCGCCGGACTGACCTCAGCGTTGGGGCAAGTGGCCCTTCAAGCGCTCCGCAGCCGCGTTTACCTCCGCGCCCACCAGCACCGAGAGCCCGATCAGGTACAGCCAGAACACGATGATGATGGCCGCACCGATCGCCCCGTAGGTGAGCCACTGCGGTCGAAAGAGACGGGAACTCAGTGCCCACGACAGACCCAATGATTCAACGACCACCGCTGCCACGGCCACCAAGCTTCCCGGCGTCAACCAATGCCACTTCTGCCGAGTGTTCGGCGCGAAGTAGTAGACGATGGCCAGCGAGCCCGCAAGGAACGCGAAGACCAAGGGCCAGCGGAAGAACCCCCACACGGCCTCGAATCCGTGCGCGCCGCCCACGTACCTGCCGATGAGTTGTCCCATGAAGGGTCCCACCAGTAACAGACCGAACCCGGCAGGTACCAGGAGCAACATGACCAGGGTGAGTACGACGGCCATTCCCCTCCTGCGGTACCAACTGCGGGTCTCTTGGAGGCCGTAGGCACGGTTCAGTGCCTTGATGAGCACGCCGAAGACGCTCGATGCGCTCCACAGCGTGAGAAGCGCTCCGATCGACAGCAAGGTCTGGTTCGCAGTCCTCACCGGGAATAGCACGTTCTCGGCCACGATGCGGTAGAGCTCGCTGCCGGGGTGAACCAGGTTCGCTAGGGCGTTGAGGCCGGCGTCCACCAACCTCTCGGCCCAAGGCGTGTAGGGGACCAGAGACCGGAGAAAGAGCAGGAAAGGGAACAGGCTGAAAAGACCGAAGTATGCTATTTCCGCCGACAGCCCCAGGCAGTCGTCGCGCCATGTTCCTCTGATGGTTTCGGACGCCAAAGTCCGGAGCCCTGAAGCCCGCATCAACGACGGCATGTCATGCGACGTCGACCCGTCCCCGCCGTCTGCGGCAGCCTGGCGCCCGGGCAGCAGGTGGGTCAGCCTTCCTCGACATCCAGCCCCGGGAACCGAGAGGCGTAGCTCTCTACGACAGTATTCAGACGCACGACCAACCCTTTGGAACGCAGGCTCTCCAGCACCACGCGCAACTCATCCGTCTCGAGACCGGTCCTCGAACGGATGGTCCCCAGGCTCAGACAATGGTCGCTCTGTGACATGAGAGCGAGAACGGCGGCCTCCTCGGCGGCCAAAACCGACAGTCCTTTCACCCTCTCACCATCCTCGGATGCTGCTTCCTGGGATGCCGGGGGCATCGGCGGGACGACGCGCGTAACTTGTGGCTGGTGTAGTGGCGCGATGGGGTCCATGGTCGCCTCCCCCGCCGTTACTTCCGGCTGCCCGCGGTCGAGATTCCTATGACGTAGTCATGCCCCGGCCCCTGGGCGGCTAAACTCCTTCCGCCGGAGAGTCCCTCGGGCCGTCGGCCAGCCACGAGACCGCCTGACTGGGAGTGTCGGGCGCCCGGACCGTGCGAAAGACCAGCATCGAAACGCCCACCATGAGGGCGGCCAACGGCCACATCAGGGAGTAGCCCCGACTCTCAGGCAGATAAGGGGAGAACACGTCGATGATCAACCCCACCAACAGCGGCGCCGTCACCGTCGCCAGTCCTCTCGACAACGAATAGAGCCCGGTGAACTGACCCAGACGTCCAGGCGGCATCAGGGACATCATGATCGTGTAGGGAAGCGTAAGGACGGCGGCTCCCCCCGCCCCAAAAAGCGGGAGCAGTACGATCGCCCACCGGACATCGTGAACGAAGATCCCGATCAGACAACCCGCGCCATAGATGAAGAGTCCACCCCACATGACGCGGAATCGCCCGTATCGATCGGCAAGGAAACCGCTGGATACACCCCCGATGATATACGTCACGCCCACATAGCCGAGCAGTAGCGCTCCGCCCTGTGCCTCGACGCCCCATACGTACAGGAAGAACAACATGATGAACGGTCGCACGCCCTGGACGGTCGCCTCCCAGAGATAGTTGGCGACCAGGAAGCGATGGATGCCCTTCTCTGCTCGGCTGGTCACCAGCGTTTCGCGCATCACCGCGACGATCCCCTGCCGAGGGCCGGAGGTGCCGTTCTGCAGGGGTGACTCCGCGATGGTGAGCACCGTGATAGCCGTGACCCCGAGGAGCAGGCAGGACGAGAGCACGTAAGGCAGAGGTTCCCACTCGTGAAGTAGGAGGCCCGCACCGACCATCCCCGCGAACATCCCCAACCCGCGCATGAGAGTCTGCATGCCCTGCACCTGGCCGTGGCGGGTGTAGGGCACCGAGTCAGGAATCAACGCCTGATACGGAGCCGTATAGAAATGGTAGGCCGCAAAGAAGACGAACACACAGGCCGCGATGCGGAAGTACCCGGGCTGCATGGGCGCCAACGCCATCGCCAGAGCCATCACCGGAGCGGCGACTACCATGTACGGGCGCCGTCGACCCCACCGCGTCCAGGTCCGGTCGCTGGCCGCCCCCACCGCCAGCGGGATGGCAAGGGCGAAGAGCCCCTCGCCGCCGATGGCCAGGCCGATGAGAGTGGCCGACCCCGTATAGCGACGCAACGTCAGCGGCAGATACGTGGTGACCAGGGCCAGCGCCATCGACAAGCCGACCGTGGGGAGCGTCAGTCTCACCATGGCGCCGCTGCTCTCGACCTGGACATCAGCCATGGGCGTGTTCCTTTGACGGTCTTTCAATGAGTAGCAGACGCACATCGGCCACGTTGGTGCCCGTCGGGCCGGTGACTAGGGCGTCACCTATGGCGGCAAGTGCGTCTCCCGAATCGTTGTCCCGCAAAGCGCAGACTATGTCCACACCGGACGCGCGGGCCCGAGCCATCGAGCCACCGTCCACGACAGCACCGGCCGCTGAAGTACTCCCATCGATGCCGTCCGTTCCAGCGGAGAGAAACGTGATGGGATATCCTTCCAGCCACGGTACGGCGGCCAGGCAGGTCTCTTGATTGCGTCCACCATGACCCGAGCCGCGAACGGTCACGGTGGCCTCTCCGCCGGTCACGAGGCCACACGGCGCAGGCAGCGGAACACCATCCCCCACCGCGCCGAGAGCGAGACCGGCATGCATCACACCGAGCCACCGTGCCTCCCCCTGCAGCGCATGGCCGACAAGGAGACCCCGAAACCCCTGCGCCTCGACGGCGTCGACCATCGCGCGACATGCGTCCAGGTTGCGACACACGATGCGGTGTTCGACGGACGAAAGACGCGGGTCGCCGGGTCGCGGATTTTCAGGACGGTCACCGGCGGCCCCGGCGCGTAGATGACTGGTCACCGCCTCCGGCGCGTTGTCCAGCAGGTCGAGACGTCGAAGTATCTCCAACGCGTCGGCATACGTGGTGGCGTCCCCATGGAAGGGGGCACTGCCGATCACCGAGAGATCGTCACCGACCACGTCGGAGACCACCAGCACGACCGTCCTTGCAGCACGACCGGCCGCTCCCATCCTGCCGGCGGCGACGGCCGAAAGATGCGTCCGTACGGTGTTCAGTTCCGTGATGGTCGCGCCGGCCCCTAGCAGCAGGCCGGTCACAACGGCGATGTCGGCCTGCGCTACACCGAGCACAGGCAGGGCCATCAAGGCGCTCGCTCCCCCGGAGATCAGACCAACAACCACATCGGAAGGGCCCGCCGACGCCACCAGATCGAACATGGCCCGCCCCGCGAGGGCACTGGCGGCGTCCGCCAGCGGGTGGCCGCCGTGAAGAATCTGCACGCCGCACACGGCGCCGGCGGAACCTGCGGCTCGGAGCGGGCAGACCACCACCCCGCGGATCGTGCCGGTCCACCCCTCCTCCCTGGCCATGGCGACCCCGGCGGCCAAGCCTTCGAGCATCGCCACACCTGCCTTGCCCGCTCCCACGACGATGAGATTGCGTGAATCCGCGGGCGCGTCTTTGACCAGGACCTCCCAGACCGCTTGGCGCACCATCGGAGCCGGTTGCACGGCTTCGACCGCCCTGAGAAAGGCCGATTCTGCGATCCGGCGGCGGCGGACGGCCGCCGGATCATCAGATGTCCCGTCAACGTGCACCGGGGGATTCTACCAACCCAACCCCCCACCCACTCCCTCCGCGGGAGAATAGGTACCCAGATGACGCCGGGGTCCATGATCTGTCCTGGACCCCGGCGAAGACGGAGCACGATCCACGGTCGAGCGGCGGCCGTCCGCCGCGTCGAACTACCCGGCCTGAGCCAGGTTCTGAGCGGCGAAGTCCCAGTTGGCCAGACTACCCAAGAACGTTTCGATGTACTTGGGCCGCAGATTGCGGAAGTCGATGTAGTAGGCGTGCTCCCACACGTCCATGGTCAGCAACGGCGTCTGGCCGTGCTTCTGAGGAAGATCGGCATTCGAGGTCTGGGTGATCTTCAGTCTGCCTCCGTCGACCACCAGCCACGTCCAGCCAGACCCGAAGAGAGTCGCACCCGCCTGAGAGAACTGCGTCTTGAACGCGTCGAACGACCCGAAATCCCGGGCGATCGCGTCCGCCAGCGCGCCTGTGGGAACCCCGCCGCCCCCCGGCTTCATGGAACTCCAGTAGAACGTGTGATTCCAGATCTGAGCCGCGTTGTTGAACATGCCGCCGGTTGCCGAGAGGACGACGTCTTCCAGACTCTTCTGGGCAAACTCCGTCCCTTCGACTAGATTGTTCAGATTGGTCACGTACGCGTTGTGGTGCTTGCCGTAGTGGTACTCCAGCGTCTCCGCGCTCAAATGAGGTGCGAGCGCGTCTTTGGGATAGGGCAGATCGGGTAGGGTGAATGCCATAGACGTCTTCTCCTCTACGTTCCTAGTCTCTCGTGCTCGAAGCGACACCGTCTCGCCCGGAAGGCCGCTCAGAAGCTGAGCCTTCGGCAGCCGGCTGATGGAGTGTCTACCCGGCCGGGTCAAACCCGTAAACCCTGTCCGCGGGTTTCATCCCGCCGCCGTCCTGGGCAAGAGAGACTCACAACACAAGCACACAGGAGACACACTCATGACGCTCAGCGGCACACACGTGGTGATTCTCGCAGCACAGGAATACGAAGACCTGGAGTTGTGGTATCCGAAGTTGCGCCTGGAAGAAGCCGGTGCCTCGGTGACAGTGGCCGGGTTGGGAGAGACCTCGTATCTGTCCAAACACGGCTATCCGGTCTACCCCGATGCGGTCATCGCCGATCTCGACGCGGCCGCGTTCGACGGTGTCGTCGTGCCGGGGGGTTGGGCGCCTGACTTCCTCAGGCGGTCCGAGGCCGTCAAGGCGCTTGTCAGCCAGATCGCTGGGGTGGGCGGCCTCGTGGCCGCAATCTGCCACGGAGGCTCGGTCCTCATCTCCGCCGACGTGGTCAAGGGCAAACGTGTTACCTCAGTGGCCGCGATCCGCGACGACCTGCAGAACGCCGGAGCGGACTGGATGGACGCGCCTGTTGTGGTGGATGGATCGTTGGTCACGTCCCGGCGGCCGGCCGATCTCCCGGTCTTCATGGCCGCCGCGCTCGCAGTCCTGGATGATCGCTCGCATCATGAGGCCGGTACCCGCTTGGCGGTCGACGCGGACCTCATAAGCCTCACCTTCGCCGACGAGTCCCTTGAGTATATGCTCGACATGCTCAATCGCATGCCGGCCGCCAAGGGATACCGTGAAGATGTCCCGCTCCCGGCCCACGGCCCCACCCAGATCCTGCGCGACTTCGCTTTGCTCTCAGATCCCCGCGGGCCGCTCGAAGTCGAGCCCGCCGTCGTGGTGGACGTGGTGCCCTCGGCCGGGGGCTACACCGCGCGGGGAAATACCCGTCTGCTCAGCGTTCTGGAGGGTGCCGGCGTGCCGGCGGTCGGAACCCGGAGTTGACCGGCGGCAGTTCTCAACGATCCCATTCCTGAGAACGGAGCATCACGCCCTCGACAAGGTTCCGCACTGCCTCGTCGATGTCCGCTTCGGTTACCGAAATCCCCTCGTGCTCAGCGACTCCGCGAAGCATCTCGCGGAGTGTTGACACACTCGAGTGCCAGAGCACGGGGTCGAACCGGAAGTGCTCCGGTGTGAGTGACAACGTGCGCAGGTAGCGCGGATGCCCGCGCAGGAACGCTGTTGTCAGCTTGAAACTGGGAGTGAACGCGTCCATGGGCTATCCCGGCAGGAGGACGGTCCCGGCCCGGCCCGCAAGAAGGGCGTCCATCTGCTCCGGCAACCCCACCCGCACTTCACGCCCCCCCCGGCGCAGGAAGACGACCGCGGCTTCGATCTTGGGTCCCATGCTTCCCGGGGCGAATTCCTCAGCCGCCAGAAGTCGCTCGGCCTGCGACGCGGTGACGCGGTCGAGAGTCCTCTGAGACGGGGTGCCGAAGCCCGCGTAGACGGCATCCACCGACGTGAGGATGACCAATCGTTCCGCACCGGCCTGGATGCCCAAGAGAGCCGAGGCCCGGTCCTTGTCCACCACGGCATCCACACCCTCCAACGTCCCATCCTCGTTCTGCACGACGGGGACACCGCCGCCGCCCGCGGCGATGGTCACCACCCCCCGCGACGCCAACCCGGCGATGACCTGGGCCTCGGGTATCCACAGCGGCACCGGAGACGCCACACGGCGGCGCCAGCCGCGGCCGCTATCCTCCTCCATACACCAGCCGCGCTCCCGACTCAGCCGCTCGGCTTCGTGCCGCTCATGAAACACCCCTACGGGCTTCGACGGAGAGGCGAAGCTGGGGTCCGTCGCGTCGACGACCACGCGGGTGACTACCGTCACCACCTCCCGTGCGATATCGGCGATCAGCAGATGGTTCGAGAGTGCCTGCTGGAGCAGGAACCCCACGCTGCCCTGCGACTCGGCGTCCATGATGTGCAGCGGCATCAGGGGTACCTCAGCCTTCGCCAGCTCTCCCTGGAGCAGCAGTTGACCCACGATGGGGCCGTTGCCGTGCGTGATGATGAGCGGCATGCCGGCCGCGGCTACTCGAGCGATAGGAGCCACCGACTCTTCGATGTGGGCTCTCTGCTGGTCGAGCGTTCCGGCTTCGCCGCGCCGGATGAGGGCGTTCCCTCCCAGCGCGATCAGAGTCAGGCGATGCACGGGTGCCACCTGAGTCGGGACACCCTCACACGTTCCGCCTGGCGTCCAAAAAGTCTGTGATGACGGCCGTCAGGCTGGGCTCACCCAGTTCTTCCAACTCGTAACGCACGCGAACGAACGGTTTGTCGATGCGCATCACCCGCGTGATGTCGAAGGGTGTCGCGATCATCACGACGTCCACCGGCGTCGCCGCGATAGTGGCTTCCAGTTCTCGCAATTGCCGGTCGAAGTAGCCAACCGCAGGCAGCAACGGCCCCAGATGTGGATACGTGCGGTACACATCGGCGATGCTACCGACCGCCCACGGGCGGGGGTCGACAAGTTCACCCACGCCGGCGAGGCGCGCCGCCTCGACCCCGGCCCCGGTAGACATGCCGCCGTGGGTGAGCGTCGGTCCGTCCTCCACCACCAGAACGCGGCGGCCGCGCAGGCTTTCCGCCCCTTCCACGCTGATGCCCGACTTCGCCTGTACTACCACAGCACCCGGATTGATCCTGCCTATGTTCTCGAGCACCTGCTGCACGTACTCGGCCGGCGCCGACCCCACCTTGTTGACCACGATCACGGCGGCTCGACGCAGGTTGGTCTCGCCGGGATGGTAGGCGAGTTCGTGGCCGGGGCGGAACGGGTCGACGACGACGATCTCTAGATCGGAGCGGATGAACGAGAAGTCGTTGTTGCCACCGTCCCAGACGATCAGGTCGGCCTCGCGCTGAGCCTCGGCCACGATCGCCTCATAGTCGACCCCGGCGTAGACCACCAGGCCCTGCCGGATATGGGGCTCGAAGTCCTCTCGCTCCTCTACCGTGGTCTCATAACGGTCCAGGTCGTCGAGCGTGCCAAAGCGTTCTACCCGCTGCTTAAGCAAGTCGCCGTAGGGCATGGGGTGACGCACGATCACCGGCTTCCGCCCCCGCAGCACCAGCAGGCCGGCCACGAACCGCGAGACCTGGCTCTTGCCTGCTCCGGTGCGGACGGCACACACCGAGATGACCGGCACTTCGGCAGCGACCATGGTGCTCTCAGGACCGAGCAGAGTGAAGTCGGCTCCCGCCGCCAGGACGCGAGACGCCTCATGCATAACGGTCTCGTGGGCGACGTCGCTGTACGCGAACACCACCTCATCCACGTGTTCTTGGCGTATCAGGCGCTCCAGGCCTGCTTCCGCCACTATGGGGATACCCTCGGGGTATAGCGGGCCCGCCACTTCGGGAGGGTATCGCCGGCCGGCGATGCCGGGTATCTGCGCCGCCGTGAAGGCTACGACGACCACCTCGGGATCGTCTCGGAACGCTACGTTGAAGTCGTGGAAGTCACGGCCCGCGGCACCCATAATGACCACGCGACGTGGGGCTGAAGGAGTCACGAGACGCCATCCATGGCTGAGGCCCTCCCCGCAGGGGAGGGCCTCAGTGTCGGCAGCCCTATAAGCCGGATTCTGTCGAGGGTAGCCATCCATCTAGGGCACGCGTTGCCGCGCGTCTCATGCGGCCAACCCGGAGGCATCGGACGAGCAGCCCTCGAACGCCTCCCTATTCGGCCTTGCACCGGGTGGGGTTTGCCTGGCCGCCGTGTCACCACGACGCCGGTGCGCTCTTGCCGCACCATTTCACCGTTGCAGCCGGGGCGGCAGGCCGCACCCGGTGTGCTGTGTCATTTCTGTGGCACTTTCCCGAGGGTTTCCCCTGCTGGACGTTATCCAGCACCCTGCTCTGTGGTGTCCGGACTTTCCTCGAAGAGCCACCCGACCCGAAGGTCCGGCCCTCTCCGCGACTACCCGGGCTGCACGTCGAGTATAGCAGCGGCCCGAACATGCCGGTGGCGCACGCCCAGAGACAGGGTCGCGTGACTACGGCCGATCCATCCACAGGCTCTTTGAGCCTCCGTCGCTGGGAGAACCCTCTGCCTCGACCTGCGTTCGCCCGCTTGGGGGAGTCGAGCCGTCGCGGTCGAGCGGGAAGAAACAGGCGGCCTCGTGAGTGCCCCCGTGGTTCTCCATCGCTGGGACCTCTTCGCTGCAGATAGTCTGCGCTCGAAAGCACCGCGGATGGAAGACGCACCCTTCGGGTGGATTCGTGGGGCTGGGCACGTCGCCCTCGAGTACGGCGTGCGCGCGTCCCCTCTCCACCTGTGGGTCGGGGATCGGGATGGCGCCGAGCAGCCCCGTCGTGTAGGGGTGCACGGGGTTGGCGTAGAGTTCTTCGCTCGGAGCGATCTCCATCATCTTGCCCAGATACATGACCCCGACTCGGTCGGAGATGTGCTTCACAACGGACAGATTGTGGGCGATGAAGAGGTACGTCAGTCCCAGTTCGTTCTGCAGTTCTTCGAAGAGGTTGAGGATCTGCGCCTGGATGGACACATCTAGAGCCGACACCGGCTCGTCGCAGATAATGAGCTTCGGGCTGAGGGCGAGCGCCCGCGCCAGACCGATGCGCTGCCTCTGCCCCCCGGAGAACTCATGTGGGTACCGGTTGGTGAACTGCGGATTAAGTCCCACCAGGTCGAGAAGTTCCTTCACGCGCTCCTTACGTTCCAAGCGCGTCCCGATCCGATGAATCGTCAGCGGCTCCGCCACGATGGTCCCGACGGTCATGCGGGGGTTGAGCGACGCATACGGGTCCTGGAAGACGATCTGCATGTCGCGGCGGACGTCCTGCAGATCCTTTCCGCTCACCTCGGTCAGCTCACGACCTTCGAACAGCACGCTGCCGGACGTGGGCCGGTACAGCTGAAGTATGCAGCGGCCCGTCGTGGTCTTCCCGCACCCGGATTCGCCCACGAGCCCGAACGTCTCCCCCTCCTTGATGTCGAAGCTCACACCCTCAACAGCGTGCACCATGCCTATGGTGCGCTGAAAGATGATGCCGGAGGTAATCGGGAACCGCTTGACCAGATCGGTCACCCGTAGCAGCGGCGTCGACTGAGCCTCGGTCGCGACGCGCGGGCGTTCCTCAATCAGCGTGTCCAACCAACTCCTCCTCTCGCGCATCCCGATAGTTGTGGCAGGCGACGAGATGGCCCGGCACGCCGCCCCCGTAGGGGACGAGGACGGGGTCGGTGGGCAGGCAGAGGTGGCCGTATTGTCTACAACGCGCCCCGAATCGGCAGCCTTCAGGGAGATTCGTCAGGTCGGGCGGCATGCCGGGGATGTTTGCGAGAAGCTTGTGCCCGGCTTGGTCGAGACGTGGAATCGAGGCGAGCAGTGCCTCCGTGTACGGGTGCTGCGGGTTGGCGAACAGCTCCTCGACAGGAGCCTGCTCCACGATCTGCCCGGCGTACATGACGGCGATGTCCTCGGCCAATCCCGCCACCACACCGAGGTCGTGGGTGATGAGCAGGATCGACATGCCGAACCGCTCCTGTAGACGCCGGAGCAGGTCGAGGATCTGGGCTTGGATCGTCACGTCGAGAGCCGTGGTCGGCTCGTCGGCTATGAGCAGTTTCGGCTCACACGCAAGCGCCATTGCAATCATCACCCGCTGTCGCATCCCGCCCGAGAATTGGTGCGGATAGTCTCTCAATCGCCGACGAGCGTCAGGCATCCCCACCGCCTCCAGCAATTCGACGGCGCGGTCCTCCGCCTCTTTCTTGGAGAGGCCCATGTGGAGCCTCATGCCCTCGGTGAGCTGCGTTCCGATGCGCAAGACAGGGTTGAGCGACGTCATGGGGTCCTGAAAGATCATGGAGATGTCGTTGCCTCGGATATGCGGCATCTCCTTCTCGGGTACGGTCACAAGATCCCGACCTTCGAACAGGATCGATCCCTCCACGATCTTCCCGGGAGGATCAGGGATCAGACGCATGATGGACATCGCGCTCACGCTCTTGCCGCACCCGCTCTCCCCCACGATGCCGAGGGTCTTCCCCTTGTCGAGCGTGTAGCTGATGCCGTCCACCGCATGGACCACGCCTTCCCTCGTGAAGAAGTGCGTCTTGAGGTTGCGGACCTCAAGCAGAAGGCTCAATTCGTCTCCTTGGTCCGAGGATCGATCGCGTCGCGGAAACCGTCGCCCACGAAGTTGAACGCAAGTACCGTGACGGCGATGAACAGCCCCGGAAGAATAATCAGCCAAGGGTAGGAGCGCAGCGCCTTCCACCCATCCTGCGCCAGCGTGCCCCAGGACGCGTTGGGCGCCGAGATGCCCAGCCCCAAGAAGGAGAGGATGGCCTCACCTATGATCATCGCAGGGATCTCGAGGAACATCGCGACCACGATGATGCCGAGGGTGTTGGGGAGCAGATGCCTGAAGATGATGCGTCTGCGAGGTGCCCCCAGCGCTCGGGCTGCCTCCACGTACTCATTCTGTTTCAGTGTGAGGAGTTGGCCCCTCACCAACCGTGACGCGGTAAGCCACCCAACGATGGCAAGTGCCAGCAGCATAGGCACGATACCGCTGCCCAGGATCACCAAGAGGATGATGGCAAAGGGCAGATACGGCAGGCCGTAGAGAACATCGACGAAGCGCATCATGACGTTGTCGGTCCTGCCGCCCGCGAAACCCGCGATCGAGCCGTACAGTACGCCGATGACGAGCACCACCATGGTTGCGGCGACAGCCACCAGTAGCGAGACCCGCCCTCCCATGGCCACCCGTACGAAGAGGTCGCGCCCGAACATGTCGGTGCCGAACCAGTGCACGGCGTTCGGCAACTGATGAGCAATAGAGAAGTCCTGGTCGGAGAAGCCGAAGGGGCGGATGTACGGACCTATCGTCGAGTAGATCAGCATCAAGACCAAGATGGTCAGGCTGATCATGGCGGCTTTGTTGCGGAAGAAGCGCCGGGCGGTATCGCCCCACAGCGTGGTCTGGTGCACCGAGAGCGGCTGCCCCGCGTCCAGATCCCGGAGTGTCTCCCTCATTGGCACTGTAGAGACAGGAGCAGCCGTTGCCTCATCGACTGTGGAGGCGGTCACCGCGTGCTGTGCCGCGGTGGGTGCCGCGGGATTCAGATTCGGCCGGGGGAAAGCGGGTTCCGTCGCCATTCTCTACTCGTACCGGATGCGAGGATCGAGGATCCCGTAGAGGATGTCGACCACCAGGTTGGCGATGATGATGACCACCGAGAGCAATACGGCCAACCCCATCACCACAGAATAGTCCCTATTCGACACACTGGACACGTAGTACTTGCCAAGTCCGGGGATCGCGAAGATGTATTCGGTGAGGAAGCTGCCGGTGATGACGAACCCAAGCAGTGGTCCCGCCTGAGTGACTACGGGAATCAGCGAGTTGCGAAGCACGTGCTTCGTCATGACGGTACGGTAGGACAGTCCCTTGGCAAACGCAGTGCGGACGTAGTCCTGCTGCAACGTCTCGAGCATGCTCCCGCGGGTCAGCCGAGCGAAGTAGGCAGACAGCGCGAGTCCGAGGACGACCGTAGGCAGCACCCAGTACTTAGGCCCCTCCCATCGGGAGGTCGGGAACCACCCCAGTCTGATGGAGAAGATGTAGATAAAGACCGGGCCGATGATGAACACCGGCACGGCCCACCCGATGCTGGAGTAGAACAGCGCTCCGTAATCCGCCCACGTATTGTGTTTGAGCGCGGCGATCACACCCGCAGGTATGCCGATCAACATGGCAAGAATGAAGGCCATTATCCCCAGATGCATAGACACCGGGAACGCACTCCCGATGACCTCCATCACAGTCCGGCCCTTCTGTGTCATGGAGACGCCGAGATCGCCCTGGACGGCGTGGTAGACGTAGCGCACGTATTGCGTGTACCACGGTTGGTCCAGCCCATACTTCGCGTTCATATTCGCGAGGATCTCGGCCGGTACCCCCTTCTCACTGGTGAACGGGCCCCCTGGGATACCCTTCATAAGGAGGAACGTGAGGAAGATGACCAGCAGGAGAACGGGGATACTCCACAGCACGCGGCGGACGACGAACTTGAACACTGCTAGGCCACTCCTTGCCGGTCGCCCGGGATGTTCGCCATTACCATCGGCGACCTGGGGCCGCCGGACGCAACATGCAAACGTGCACGATTATCACACGCAAGTCGCTGAATGAGAAGGCACTGAGCTTCCTCCAGGGCCTGATAGAGGGGTGGCGCCGCAAGTGCAGCGCCACCCCGTACACAATCGGACGATCCTACACAACAGTGATCCCTAGTGCTTCTGGATCTTGACGTCCTTCCAGTAGGTCGTCTCACCAAGGGCGTTCGGCTCGTAGTCCATGACGTAGGTCTTGACGAGATCGGGGTTCGTGTACCAATAGACGGGGGCGACCGGCATATCCTGGACACTCAGGATGTCTTCCATATCGCTGTAGATCTTGAAGCGTTCTTCCTCCGACGCGGCATTCAACGCTTTGTCAAAACTCGCGTCGTAGGTCTCGTTCGCCCAACGCGTGTTGTTGTTACCGCCGCCGCCCCGAAGCACGTCGAAGAAATTGTAGGCGTCGGCAAAGTCAGCTACCCAGCCATACCGGTAGACCATCACGGAGGGGTCGTTCTGAATAAACTCGAGGTACTGCTTCCACTCCATGTTCTTGAGGGTCGCGGTCACGCCGATGGCTTTCCACTGTTCCTGGATCGCCTCGGCGACAGCCTGATGACCTTCGTTGGTGTTGTAGTAGATAACGATCTCAGGCAGACCCTTACCATCGGGATACCCTGCAGTCGCCAGGAGCTGCTTTGCCTGGTCCACCTGCGCAGTCGGCTTGAGGAAGTCCTTCTTGATCACATCGAAGCCGGGCATACCTTCAGGAATGAGACCCAATGCCGGGATCTGACCGGCCTTGGTCACGTTGTCCACGATCGACTGCCGGTCGATGGCAAGCGCCAGCGCTTTGCGCACGTCGACGTTGTCCAACGGTTTGGACTCCACATTGAAGCCCATCATATACGTGCCCAGCATCGGGAAGACAATGTACTCCGGAAGGGTCTTCAGGCGGTCCATATCGGCAACCGGTAGACCGGGCTGGATGTCCAGTTCGCCGTTCTCGAAGGCCGCCACCGCCGTGGTGTCTTCATTGATCATGACGAACTTGACCGAGGTGAGCGTCACATTGGCCGCGTCCCGCCAGTCTGCCCACTTCTCGATCGTGACGTCGGAATCGTGGGTCCACGCGGTCAGCTTGTACGCGCCGTTGGTGACGATGTTCGCCGGCTCGGTCCACTTCTCCCCGAACTGCTCCACTGTCTTTGACGGGATGGGGAAGAACATGTTCAGGGCCATCATCTGTACGAACCACGGCGTCGGGGCTTTGAGGGTCACCTTGAGGACCTTGGGGTCGGTAGCGTCGATAGCCACCGCATCGGCCGTGCCTTTGCCGGCATTGTAGTCCTCGGCGCCCTTGATGAAGTAGAGCTGATACGCGTAGTCGGCTGCCGTGGCCGGATCGAGCATGCGCAGCCAGGAGGCCTTGAAGTCAGCTGAGGTCACCGTGTCACCGTTCGTCCACTTGTCGGTGCCCCGCAGATTGAAGGTGTAATCGAGCCCGTCGGCGGATACATCCCACGTCTCAGCCGCACCGGGAGAGACGCTACCGTCGGCATTGAGGTAGACAAGTCCCTCGAAGATGCTGTTGATTATCTTCATCGAGGATGTGTCCGTCGCGAGGTCCGGGTCGAGGCTCGGCGGCTCGGACGAGATGTTGTAGGTAAGTACCTGCTCGGGAGCCAGATCGCTCTCCGCCGCGGTCGTCGTGGTCTCGCCGGCCGGCGCACCGCTCGTGGTTGTCGTACCGCCGCCACACGAGGCGAGCACCCCCACCAGCGCGATCATTGCGAAGACGACTACTAAA